>Ga0080013_1000471_pt1 | contig 56895 bp, 68 predicted proteins | sample ETNvirenome_6_85_FD_69236 | JGI IMG/M metagenome (GOLD analysis project Ga0080013, IMG submission 69236) | Marine viral communities from the Pacific Ocean - ETNP_6_85 (SPADES assembly) (version 2) | ecosystem: Environmental > Aquatic > Marine > Oceanic | place: Pacific Ocean | collected 2013-06-19 | reverse complement strand
GGCTTCGTCGTCGGGCTCCTCAATACGGGTACATCCAAAGCCCTGGCGACAGGTACGACGTATCAGACCAGTCAGCACCGCATCACGTCGTCCCTGTGGCAATCCAACACCGTGGTCAACATGACCTGGGCCAGTGACGACCGGGTCTTTGGGCGGATCTCCGCGCCGTCCCAAGCGGGCGGTACTAACGTCCTCCTCGATCTATGCAATGCCATACAGATGGACGACAGTACGAGCCCTGCGCGGCTACAGTCCGCCGTGGCGACATCGTCCACCCTTGTCACCAGTTCAGCTTTGAGCCTTGTGCTTGGATTCAGCGGCGACATCGACGTGGCGGTGTACTACCGCTTGATCAAGACGCCTGGGGCTCCGGTGTAATGCTACCCAACGTCATCATTGCAGCCATCATCTCGGGAGTCTCCTCCGTTACGAAGGTCATCATCAAGGCTACGTCCAAGAAGAAGAAGCGGAAGAAGGCTGAAGAGGAAGAGGCCCAGGCATGATCGCAGCCCCCCAGGTAGCTACGGAAGAAGAAGAGCTTGACCTAGCTCGGGCAGCTCAGGCGAGGGCACGGGAACAGATGATCCTTGCGGAACAGAAGACGAAGACGGAAGCGAAGAAGCAGTCCACAGGGGAAGGTGCGCTCGATATCATGGAGGAAACGAGCGAGGGGGTAAAGACAGGTGCCCAAATTGGAGGCCCCATCGGAGCGATCATCGGGGGCCTAATCCACCTCGGGCTGGGCATAGGCGAAGAAGTAGAAGAAGGTAGTCGAGCCTCCCAGATGGCGCAGTCAAAAAAAGATACGAACGCAAGGGCAGCTCAAGAGCGCCTTGATGACCTCGAAGAGTACAACGTCTAGGAGTTCGTCATGGGTACCGTCACCCTTACCAGCCAAGCCGCGCCGATTGGTGCCATTATCAGCAAGATCACAGCTGCCAATGGTACGGCCAATGCCAACATCACAGGCGCATCAGGCACGTTGCATGTGATTCAGATCAACAACAACGCCAACAGCTCAGCCATGTACTTCAAGATGGTCGACGGAACCTCCGCGACTGTTGGTACCACCGAGCCTCATTTCATCTTCCGAGTCAGTGCTAGTTCGACGCTGACCTGTGTATTTCCTGGGGGGATTGCCTTCACCTCGGGCTTCACAGCTTACTGCGTGGACGGCCCAGGCACAGCAGGCACCGCCTCTCCAGGCTCCAGCGTCACTGTCCACTTCATCTCGACCTGACCATGGACCACCCTGTCCTAGCAAGGGTCCGAGAGATTGGGGGAGAGGTCTTCGAGAACGGAGACTACAACCTCAACATCATCGGTATCCGGAAGAAGAACGGGGCACCCAACCAATTCGATGACGTACTCCACTGCATCTTCAAGATCAACGGGCAGTGGCAGGACCGTTGGTGGCAGATCACAACAGACCCCGGGGTGTACTGGCTGAACCACCCCATGAACCCAGCGGGTACGGCCGCTGTCGTCGCTGATCGACAGTACAAGGGCGTCTGGAAGCTCGGCAAGCACCGGAACACGTACACCGCGCTCGTCCAGACAGGGGCCAAGATTCTCGTACACCGGGACGACAACCTAGACAGCAAGGTTGACTACCGGGACGACAATATCAAAGAGGGCTTCTACGGGATCAACTGCCACCGTGCTACGACGAGGGCGGGCGGGTCGGTTACGGTCGACAAGTGGAGCGCGGGCTGCCAGGTGTTCGCCAAGCCAGACCACTACGCTGAGTTCATCGCCATTTGCCAGAAGCAAAGCTGGAAGTCCTTCACATACACATTGCTCAACGAGTGGTAGGAGAGACCATGCAGTGGGTCAAGATGATGCAGATCGTGGGCCGCACTGGTGGTGGCCTCGTGTCTCTCGGGTCGCAACTCGTACAAAAACTCGGGCCCATGCTGGGCGACGAACAGGTGAGCCTGGCTGAGATCGAGACCTTCTGCCGTAAGATGTCGGACGACTCCGGTGACCTCCTGAAGGTCTACGTCTCGGGTGAGGACATCATCGGAAAAGCTGCCCAGGCCGACCTGGCTGCGGCCCTGGGACGCATCCTCGCACGGGCAGCGAGGGCTCTTGACTGATGGACACAGAGCGTGCCAGAGCGGAGCTTCGTCGCCTCCTCGATGAGCTACCGGAAGACCGGAAGTCCGCCTGGCGTTCGACCGTGGACGACATCGGTGATGCCTACGGTGCCACCATGTCAGAGAACCGAGACCTCCGAGCCGCCACTGACCTGGCCGGGGCGATCCGCGAGAGTACGGCGACGTTAGCCACGGCCAACGAGGTCCTTCGAGAGGCCAAGGCAGAGCTAAGCAGGCGGGTGATTATCCCTGATGCAGCTACCTGGGCTAAGCTCGGGGTGGGCATCACGACCATCGCGGGCCCCATTGGTGCTGCCATTGCTTATTTTGCCTCGGGCGGGACTACTCCCCTGCCCACGTTGCCAGGGAGTGGGCCATGAACGACGTAGATGCTTGTGCGAGAGCCCGGTGGGGCACAGTGAGCGGCCTAGACCCCGAGCTTGTGGCCGAGCTACGGCGCGCGAAGGAGGCTCGTGAACTACGCGAGTCCGAGGCCCTTGACCTTGCAGCCCTAGAGGCTCAAGCGGACTCGAAGAAGGGCGACCGGCGCTGGCTCAGGCGCATGGCGGCAGCCCTGGGGCTCATCGTCCTGGACGTTCCAGAATAAAGCCCTCGATGCGCCGCCTCCCCGCGAAGCGGCATCACCGAGGGCCGGATGCGGTAGGCCGTGGGGACACTACCGGCGGGGAAGGACACTCACGGTGTCCCGAGAACTTCCAGGAGGTAGAGGTCACTGCGCGCCTTGTTGACCTCCTCCGTTAGCTTCCGTGCAGCAAGGCGAAGCTGCACCCGTGCGCTATCGCCAACAGGACCTAAGCTCCGGTGATGGGCGTTGTTCGCTAGGGTCTCTAGCTTGACTACCTTGATTTGGAGCCGCCTCATCTGGGTTTTCTGTTCTGGTGTAAGCATCAGCAATCCTTCCATGACGTACCGATGTCGGCTTCGGCGGTGAATGTAACGGGTAGCCCCTCTACTCTGCGAGTGAGGACCTCTGTAATGACACTCTTGGCGTGCTCGGCACGGCCTTCCGGGACAGCGAACAGCACTGCATCGTGCAACTGGTTCACAAGTCCTGACCCCTGGCCGAAGTCGAACGGCAGGTGGTCCTGGACTAGCTCGATCATCCCCTGGGCTACCACAGCGAAGCCCCCTGCCTGGACGCCGTAGTTCAGCACGGCGTTGTAGTCTTCCTGTGCGAAGTACCGACGCCGCTTGAGCACGCACTCCTCGATGTAGCCCTGGCGACGTAGCGTCTGCATCGTCTGCCGCCACCACGCCTTGAACTCCGGGGCTCGCTCCAGCCACTTGCGGTGGAGCGTACGGACCTGGCGTAAGTCCATGTCTCCGTACATCATGTTGCCCTGGTCGTCCTCCTCTCGGCCTATGATTTCGTGGACCTTGGGGGGCTTGGCTCCGTACAGGGACGCGAAGCAGATGGTCTTGGCTAGGTTCCGGAGTCTCTTGAACTGGCCGGTGCCCTTCCCCATGCGGGTGCTCGGGGCTCCCTCGCTCGCCCAGAAGGCGTCACCGAACATGAGGTCAGCTGTCAAGTTGTGCGGGTCGATGAGCTTCTTCTCGAACACATCCAGGTAGCTCTCCGCTCCGGACAGAGCAGCGGCGAAGCGAAGCTCTAGCTGGTCGTAGTCCGCTCCGACGTAGACACAGCCCGGTGGGGGGATGAAGATGTCCCGGAGGAAGTATGGCACGTTCTGGAAGTTAGGGTTCGAGGAGGACAGTCGCCCCGTCACCGTACCGTGTGCGTTGTAGTCCGGGTGGACGTAGCCCTCTGGTGTGACCACTCCGACCCCTGGTGCCCACTTCCGGAGGTAGGTGGACAAGAGCTTCTCTGCCCTGCGGTAACGCTTCACAGCCCGCAGGAGGGCTCGCTGGTCCTCATCCACTAGTGGGTTCACCAGAAGCATCCGGATGGACGCAGCCCCTGTCGAGGGCTCTCCTGCGAGGGTGTACTCGTAGGGAGGTAAGCCCCAGTCATCGAAGAGCAGAGCACGGAGCTGTACGTGGCTGTTCGGATTGAGGTTGGGCTGGAGGGCGTGGATCGCACCGAGCCACTGGGCTGCCTCGGTGACCTGTACCTGCTCGTGAGCAGCACGGCGGCCCTCGTCTACCCGCATCCCTAGCCGGTGCATCCCAGCGCAGACATCCTGAATCTCTGCGTCGATGTGATACAGGTGGAGCTGCTTGCGGCGCTTGGCCTTGTCTCGCAAGGGCAACAAAATGCGAGCGGTGACGGCCACATCCGTAGCGCAGTAGGCATGGAGGTCAGCATCCGTCTGGGCTGTGACCCCGGTGTGGTCCGCCTTCCAGGCCGGCACGTCGAGGAGCAGGCTGGCCACGAAGCCCAGGCGGTGCCGGTGCTCTGACGCTCCGAGCTTGTGCATCAGGATGGTGTCCACGAGGGGCTCGGGCGTTACCCGGAGGTGTTGTTCGATAACTGTGCGGTCGAAGTACCCGGCGTTGTGCCCTGACTTTAGGATGCTCTTGTCCGTGAAGACCTCGGCAAGGAGCTTCCTGACCTTGCGCTCTTCCTCTGGTTCGTATAGGACGGTCTGGCCGTCTACAGATTGGAGTCCGAACATCAGGACCTCGTCCGTAGTCCCGATGCCGATGCACCGTAGCCCCGTGGTGAGGCTGTCGATGCCGTCAGTCTCCACGTCGTAGGCCAGGACCTCGTGGCGGTTCCTCTCGAACCAGGCACGAGCCCACTCCGCTGTGGGCTGGTAGAAGACCTTCGGGTCCTCCCAGCGCAGGGCGTCTCGGTGGTATCTGAACGCCTTGGCAATGTCCGAGCGGAACACCTCGCGGAGATGCTCCTGTACCTGGAGCAGACGTGGGTGGTAGGTCGGGAGAACCTTCTGCTCTCCCCGTAAGGTCGGCCCACCCCGTACGTCTTCGAGCCTGGGGTTCCCATCCAGTATGGCCTTGGCCGCGTAGGAGCCCATGGGGATGACGGTCTGGTACCGCTTGAGTTCCTCCCGGACGTGCGGCCAGCACGCTGCCACCGGGTTGATGATGGCGGGCTCCTTCTTCTTGGCACGCTTCCGGTTCCGCTTCTGTAGCTGGGCGAGGTAGACCTTGGGATCATCGTCCGGCCACCTACAGCCCAGCAGGTTTCCCCAGTCCACGTCGAGCCGTGTCTTCTTCAGCTCTTCCAGGGAGTCCATCACGGCGATACCAAGGGCATCGACGAAGGGCCTCCCGTTCGCGAGGTCTTGCTTCGAGGGCGCGTCCCCCAGGACAAGCACGTCGCTCTCGTTGTGCTCGAACCCCACAGGGTTCCAGTGCCCTCTCCGTTCCCAATAGGAACGGAGAGGACACGCAGCGCAGTTGGCACACTCAAGGGCCATGGTTCCCCCAGAGGGCGTCCGCTGTCTTGGCCGGCGATGCACTACCCGAAAGTCAAGTGGAGTGAAACACTCGACCCCCCTACCGACCAAGACAGGGACGCACTAGGTGTCAGCCGTTCAAGAGACCAGCGAGGGGATCAATGCCCTCGGCAGCGGTACTCGTGGCCTCCTCCACCGTGGCGCGAGCCTCGGTGTATACCTCCGCCTGGCGCGGGGTGAGCCAGGTGCTGTCGGAGTAGGAGTCCTTGTCAGCGGCGGGGACGTAGCGGACGTACCCCTTCTTGCCGATGATGCACTCGAACTTGCCTTCTTCCATGATGTGCTTGTACTTGAACTTCGGCCCGAGGGCACGCAGCTCTGCCTGGTCGACACCCAGCGACACGTAGAACTTCATCCACAGGGACTGAAGCCTGGCGTTCTTGGTGGCGTCCTGGTACGTCGGGAGGTTGAAGCCGTCCTGGATGGTGCAGCCAGCCTGGCTGTCCCCAGTCGCGGCACCAGTCTCAACGAGGCAGGTGAAGCGGATGCGGTCATTGCCGTTGCGCGTCTCGTACTGTTCAGCCGAGACGATCTCGACCAAGTACACGTCCTCCTTCACAGGGGGTACGTTCACGACGGTCTTCGAGAAGTCAAACATGATTCAGTCCTTGTCTAGTAGTTGTCGATGAAATCGACCAGAAGGTTTGCAGTGTGCCGGCGCAAGGACATCCTGTCCAGAGCGTCAGCGAGAACCCAACGGACGTGCCGAGGGGAATGGTGTTGGAGCGTACCTGCCGTGGCCGACAAGACGCGCTTGAGATCTGGCTTCTTCTCCCCGGACTCTTCGAGAAGGTCCAGGGCTGTAGCTTCGACGTACTCCTCCATCCAGACCAGAGGCTCGGGACGAGGTACGGCGTACCCTGCACCCAGCAGGGCTTCTCGGAGGTTCAAGGGGAACCTTCCGGGCAGGATGGCGAGACGGTCACCCGTGATGTAGTGCGGGTCCGGTGCCGTGTCGTACACGTACGGCCAGCCTGGTGTGTCGTCGTCGTAGACAACCCTGGCCACGAAGTCTGCCATGGCGGGCAGCTTCTCCGGCACCTGCCAGCCTGGCATGAGCGGAGCACCAGGGATGTACCGACTGAACGCGTCCTTCTTCACCTCTCGTGGTGCCTGCTCGTGGCAGGTGAACAGGACGTGAGACTCGGCGTTCCGGCAGATGTCACGTAGGTCGTACATCCTGCGGTTGAAGACATCGAAGGCAGCGAATCCCTTCGCGACCTTCTTGCACGCCTCAAGCTCGTTGTCTGCAATCAGGGACAGATCGTCCACGATGATGGCAGGGAACTTCCCGGAGGCACGCTTGACGAGGTCTCCGATGTGCTTGAAGCCCTGGTCCCTCTTCAGCTCTACCGTCTGTGGTTCCCAGTCCAGCCATCTGGCGGAGGTCAGGGCACCGGGCGGTGCGATGAAGAGTCCGTCAGGGAAGGCCCGGACGGCGGCGAGTGTCTTGCCTGTCTTGCTCGGTCCGTAAGTGATTCCGAATCGGTACAGTCTCATGTATCAGTTCCCCATTGGCATTTGGTCAGGTGTGGGCACGGTCCATAGGCAGTCCAGCAGGCCATCTCGTGATGGGCACCAGGCCATTCCATGGGCGGGCAGTCAGTCTTAGTCAGGTCTCGGATGGTTCGTTCAGCGTGAAGGACAGTGCTCTTGAAAGTCTTGTCTGCGTACGGTGCGGGCTCCAGAGAGACACGGGAGAACTCCGCGCCCTTCTTCTCCGTCGGCCATTGAATCATGTTGAGGATGACGCCGCCCCAGCTCTTGCCGAGGAGGCCCCGCCCAAAGAATTCATAGCCTCGGAACTGGCCCGACAACGTGTAACGTCGGATGGTTTTCGGTGCCACCCGCACTGACGTTTTATGGTCCACGATGTACCATTGTCCGCTTTGTCGGTTGCGAACCACGAGGTCCGCTCGCTGCGTGTAGAGGTACACTTCGTCTCGCTCCGGGTCCGTGATGTTCGCCGTCAGCTCTCGCTCCACGTCCATCACCTCCCACTGCTCTCCGCTCCAGCGCAGGTCGTACTGAAGCAGGGTCTTCTGCACGAGGGGGACATGCTCTGCCCACACCTCGGCGTTGACCTGGGCTGCGGCCAGCCCCTCCACTGCCTTGAGTGGAGAGTACAGGTCTGCCTTGGGGTTCTTCATCAGGGCGTACCGGTGCGCCAGGCCCACATGAAGCAAGCTACCCTTGATCAGAGCCGGGGCGGCCGTCACTCGGGACGACCGCTTGGACTCTGTGTAGAGCGCATACTTCCGTGGACACTGGAGCACCGTCTGAAGACGATGCCAGCCCCGGCGACTTGGTCCAGGGTCTAGCAACTCAGGCATCGTAGTCGCCAGGTACAACCACGATGCCAGTCTCGTAGTAGTCCATGATGGACTTGACCTGATTCAGCGAGGCCCTCACGGCACCAGCCATCACCTCGCCCAGGCCCTGTGCATCCTCCTCATTCTCAACCAGCCCCGTGGTACAGGCATGGGCTCCCACACCACCGACCAGTTCAGACAGGAGGGTCGGAGGCGGGAGTTCCGTCTTCTGCACGAGGTCACACAATGCCCAACGGAACCTCTCCCGCTTGTTCCTCCCTGCCTCGGGCTCGGGGCCACCGTCCCCGAAGACATCCCAGACCGAGACGTGCTCCAGTACCTGGCCGTTGTCCCAGAAGAACTGGAGGGGCTCACGCTGCTCATCAGAGAGCAGGCCCCACCAGATGTCGACAGCATCGAGCGTCAGCTCGGGGTACTTCAGGTGTGCGGGCATCACGTCCAGTGCGTAGACGAGGCGGAGCCACGCCTGGTCAAGGCGGGGGGAGCCTGCACTGGTGATGATGACGCCGTCGGCGCGGTGGGCTGTGATCAGGTAGGCCCCCACGGTATCGGAGTTCTCCACCTCGAAGTGCCCCCCGGAATTCTCGCCCTCGAAGTGCTCAACCTTGTAGTTCGTCCACTGCTTGTGTCGTCTCTGCATTTTCTTACTCCATCATTCGTAGGATGCTGGCCACGATGGACTCCTCGTCCTCGGCACCAGCTAGGGTTGCTGCGATTCCTTCACTCTCTTCGTCGTCTAGTGTCACTACGACTTGCTCTAGTTTCTCCAGAAGCAAGTCCGCAACGTGCTCATCTACGGTTCCTTCTGCTACGGTATACATGATTGTGACTCGACGCTTACTGCCATGACGGCTGAAGCGTCCCTCTGCCTGGATGACTTGGCCCGGTGTCCAGGGGAGCAAGCCGAAGACTGCCAGGTCTGTGTTCTGTAACCCGTCCACGGCTTCTCCGAAAGCGTCCGTTGTCCCTATGAAAGCACATGGGTCTTCCGTTTCTGCGTACGCCTTGACCATCTTGTCACGTTCGACGGTGCTATTGCCACCGTGTCCTGACCAGACGGGGTGCTTCTTGAGCCGGGTGCGGACCATCTTGGCCAGGGCTTCGCAGTCCTTCCGGCGACCAGTCAGGACTGTGACCTTCTGTCCGTTCTCCACGGCGTCCCGCACAGTGTCAGCAATCCAGGTACGCTTACGGCTGGCCGCTTCGAGTAGCTGCATCTCGAACAGGGCGTTCGCCCCCTTCCTTGCAGCTTGCTTCATGGCCTGCTTGAACCCAGCTGGCCTGCTCTGGTCTGTCTTGTTGAGGTAGACAAGCTGCCGCCGCTTGGGCGGGAGGTGCCTGGACATCTCCTCCCTGGTCACGACGTGCGTGATGGGGCGGAGTCTGTTCTTCAGCTCGGTACAGTTGTTCACCCCCGAGGCGTCGATGCCTCCGTACTCCCCGGGCCTGGCGTCACAGTACTGATGGATGAAGTCCCAGTTAGTACCGAACAACTTAGGGAACACTAAGTCTAGCTGTGCCCACAGGTCTGATCGTCTGTTCCGTACTGGGGTAGCCGTGAGCCCTAGCCTACGGGTGGCTCCGTGTGCCAGCTTGGCCGCCGCCGCCGCACGGTTGTCTAGCCATGCGTAGTGTCGGCTGCCGTCTCTGGCGACGAGCCTCTCCTTCCGCTTCCAGCTCTTGCCCTTGTGGATCTCATCCCAGATGACGGACAGGGGACGACCCCTCGCCCAGCGCAGGAGGTAGTCACCCCAGCCCTGGAGCGTAGCCCAGGACAGGATGACAACGTCACTGGTGGGCTCGTACGGTGTCGTGCCCGTCAGTACCTCGGGACGGAGCAAGGTGTACTGCTGTGCCTCACGCTGCCACTGCCGCTTGGTGGGTGCCCTGGTCACGATGACGACCTTCTGCCTGGCCGGACCACTAGCTGCCCACAGGAGGGCAGCCAGGGTCTTGCCAGAACCGCACGCCCACCACAGCATGAAGCCCGGGAGGTCGACCGACTGTGCGTAGGCCGCCTCCTGGTAGGGCATCAAGAACCCATCGAGTACGAAGGGGCGGATGAGCGCGGTGTTCATCGTGCGGACCAGGATGTCAGCAGGACCTTGTCTTCGTCCTTCCCGTCCAGAAGAGGGGCCTCCTCGATCGCGAGGTACCCCTCCCCTGAATGGTAGGCGTCGAGGCCATCATCCCCCCACACCCAGGGCTTCTCGCCAGGGAAGGTCCGGTCTGCGATGAGGATGTCAGCCACCCTCTTGGCAGCCGCGAGGTCTGGGCAGAACCGAAGAACCTCGGTAGTGCTTGACCGAACGGTGACGAGGTAGATGGTCATCACTTCTTCTCCTTGTCGCGGTGCTGTAAGGATGCCCCAGCAGGTAGGGGGCCCTTCCGCTTCCCGGTGTCAGGGAGGTTCCACCCCTTCCCCCAACGCCTTGGTCCAAGGACTTCGCTGATTTGGTTTGCCTTGTCCCAGCTCATCACTTGCTCTCGATGTGGGCCAGGACTGCATCGAGCAGCTCCCGGAGGGTGTAGTCCAGCACGCCCTTGCGAACAGGGACGGGCTCCTCCACCTCAGGGGCCTTGGTCTCCGTGACGAGGACGGTGGCCTCCGTCACGGTGATGGGCGGTGCCCCCTCGGTGAGGAGACCAGCCTCCTTGATTGCAGCGGTGAGCGTACTGTCGCTCCCGAACGGGCTGGGCTCGTCCTTCTCCTCTGTCTTGGTGAGGTCGAAGGGATTGCGAGCGAACATCTGTAAGGGAGACCAGTCCCAGGCTCCCTCGGCCACCCCTCGCTGAAGGATGGGTTCGATGCGTTGTCGTCGGAGCCTCTGGAGTCCGAGGTGCTCCATGACAATCTTCTTCACTCGGTCAGAGGCAATCGCCCCCTTCCTCTCGATTTCATGGACGAGTTCTGCATACGCATTCGCAGCGAACGTCTCTTGCTCCGTCTTCATCGCGCACCTCTTTCGTGGTTGTCGAGGACAAAGCTGATGGCATCGTCTGCGGCATCAGTCAGTGTCTCACGTAGATCTTCCTTCACCCTGGCCCAGTCCACGGGGCGGCTCACCTCGCACAGGTCCTTGAACAGTTCAGCCCACACACCAGAGCGTGGGTCGTCGCTCTCCAGTGCCTTGGCGAGGAGCACAAGCAGCACCCCCTGGAGCTGGTCCTCTCTCTTGTAGCCAACGGACGTTTCGTACAGTGCCTGGAGTAGTTCATCAGTCGACATCGTGGTGCCCCCAGAAGTTTGAGTAGTTGTAGGTGGCAGTGTTGGGAAGGATGGGGCTCTGCACCACCGCCGCAGCACAAGGCACGTAGCGGAGGATGCGGAGCAACCTGGCCAACCGGTCAGGGTCGTACGCCCTGTCGGGCAGGACGTACACGGCAGTGTCAGCGGACCGAGTGGCGTAGGCCAACCCGATGGCAGCCTCCACCATCTCCGTCCCGGACGGTACGGCACCGCCGGACGGGAGACTCAGCCTCACCTCCTTGGGTCGGAAGTGGAAGCGGAGCGGGACCAGGGGATGAGCCATGCCCACCACGGCAGGAGCGATGGCCTCGACCCAGGCTCGTGCAGCCTTGGTCACCTTGCCCTGAAGCTCCTTGGCTGTCGCCTCGTTTTCCTTTGCCGAGGCCAACATGAGCCGGAGGTCCGGGTCGTCATGGTACTTCATGGCGACCAGAAGCTCCTTGACCTCAGCCCGGTGAGCCCGGAGCGCACTGCCCGCCGCTGTCTTGATTTGCGACAGGGCACCCCGAGTCCCGTACCGCTCCTCCCACTTGTCCCACGACGGGTAGTCAAGGGACACGCCGGTCACCTTGTCGTCGTAGTTCGTACCGTGCTTCAGCAGGTAGTCGATGAGGGCGTTGCCGCTCCCGCTGATGGCCGAGAGTGCGTCGTACATGACGTGGCAGTACCTGGGCTTCTTCCCGTCATGTGTTGAGGTGGCCCCGTCAGTGGAGACGATGACCTCGACCTGTGCCTTGGGCCCATTGGCCAGGGCATCCAGGTACACCTGCTGCTTGATGTCGCGCCCCGCGGCGTCGGTCACCATGCCCGTCAGTGCCAGCTCGATGCTGTGTACCAGGGCAGACTTGCCCGAGGCGTTCTTGCCGTAGATGAACAGGTACTGTGCATCAGGCTCGTGCGTCTCGTAGTCCACGTTGGTCTTCAGGTTCGTTCGGATACTCTTGATGAACATCAGTTCCTCTCCGTGGTGTATGGGGCGTAGCTTCGGATGCGGCTACGTCGGTTGGTGTGCTGGGGGTTGAAAGTCACAGTCATGCCCGCCGCCCTGGCTGCTTTCACGAGGGCCCCGGCATCGAGGTCCTCCTCCAGGTAGACGTAGTCCCCCCGCTGGTAGCTGAAGGGAGTGACCTCGACAGCTAGTCTCGTCACCAAGGACCGGGGTACCTTGAGCCACCCGTGCCCCGGATCGGAGTAGAAGGTAAGGGTAGGCATCAGTTCCTCCCAGTGAAGAGGGACAGGAACACCTGCCACCTCGTACGGTTCTTCAGTGCTTCCAGTCCCCCGAGGGCGGCGGTGTACTTCTCGTACATCTCGTCGCAGTCCTCACCGAGCGTGGTGACCACTGCCTCCAGCTCCTCGACCTGCGTTCCGTACTCCGTCAAGAGCTTCTTCATATCCTCCTTGGTGGCAGTGCCGTGCTCCTTCAGGATGCTACGGATGGTGTCGATGGAGCCGAACTCCGTCTCCAGCTCAGCCCAGTCGTCCCCCTCTTCGAGCCTGGACTTCACCTCTTCCGGAGAACCGTGCCAGTTGCTGACGTCCTCCCACTCGGAGAGTTCGTCGAGCTTCTCCTCCACCTCCCCAGCACTGAGTCCGTAGAGGGACTCGATGCACTCCCACCCCTCCAGCTTCTCCAGCTTGTCTTCCACCTCACTAGCATCGCCGTGCTCATTCTCGACAGCCTCCCACTCCCCCACCTTCTCGATGAACCCGGTGATGTCATCGGGTTCATGCTTGTCTGCCAGGTCCTTCCACTCTCCGAGGAGGGAGGTGCCATCCTCCAGTTGGGAGGAGATATCTGCCAGCTTGTCGGCCAGGCCCTGCATCGAGTCCAGCATGTTTCGCATATTCATCGGTTCTCTCCATCAGTCTCGGTGTTGGTGTCAGTCTTCAAGTAGGCCACGAGGTACACGTAGCCAGGGTCTCCGTACTTGGGTGAGCCACTCGCGTTCGAGTTGCCCTTCAGCACAATCTCGTCGTCCTCGTACAAGACGACCTCCTTGTGGACATCGGAGGCGACCTCTCCCATGTCCCGCAGGTCACGCCACTCCCTCTGGGCTGCCTTCAGGACGTGGCCGTCCAGCAGTCGTCCGATTCGGGCCCGGTCTTCCTTCTCACCCCAGAAACTCTGCCTGTCGTGGAGCAGGTCAAAGCCCTGGCCCGAGCCAATGGCGCGGGCTCCCCAGGCTGCGAGGGCAGAGACCGGAGCGGGAAGTCCCCACTCCAGCTTGCGGCGTCCGGTACCCACCATGGGTTCACCGTGCTCGTACGGTCGTCGTGATCTCATCGCGGCATCAGTCTTGGTAGGCATCAGTTCCCTCTTGTCTGTTCAGTTCTGTGTCAATGGCTTCAGTGATTTCCTCAAAGTACGCGGCTTTCCACTCGTCCAGCTCCTCCTCATCCTCAAGGGTCTCGTACCGGAGGCGTTGACCAGGGGGTCGGGTGACATCCCACTGCAAGAATCCTCGCACCTCGTACAGGTCGAACTCGGGGGGGACGTAGCCACCGGGGACCGGCTCGTTGTACGAGCCCCGATGGTGCAGGTCGACGAGCACTGTCGTCGGCTCGTACTCGGTGTGGACGAGTACAGTCAGTCGTTCCGTGGGCATCAGAGTCGGTCCACTTCGGGATGGATGTACTGGAAACGGCGCTGTACTTCTTCGAGGGCTCCCTCGAAGTCAGGCTTCCGGGAGTAGTATCCCTGGAAGGTGGTTGCATAGAGGCCGTCCAGCGGGCCACGGATGCATCCCGACCAGATGACCCACTCGCCGCTGTACTTCATGGGCTTGGTCAGCACGACGTACTCGAAGAGGATATCAAGGCCCTCCCCGTTGTATTGCAGACGGACAGCGCCGGGGTAGATGCGATACAACTCCCGGCCCATGCCCCTCAGGTGGTCGACCACGAGGTCCAGTGGCGAAGTGTCAGTGTTGGGATGCATCAGTGTGCTCCTTCGTTGGTGATATCGTCAGTGTCATTGAGCAATCGGTACAGGGCCTGGCCGGTGCGAGGACAACGCTTGTCCATCTTCACGAAGCCCACGGTGGAAGATACTCGTAGGACGTCGGGCTCGGTGTCCACGACGTACCGCAGCGCATCCTTCTGCTTGTTTGTCCAGTGCTTAGTGCAGACCTTCGCAGGTCGGTAGCGGTCTTGGTAACGTCCCATCAGTGTGCTCCCAGTGTGTGAAGGATGGCGTCAATCTTACGGGTCCAAGCGTGGGCGATGAAGCCCACGACGTAGTTACGGTCGGTTCGCATACAGAGGGCCCCCTTGGTCCCCCCGCAGTTGGCACAGGTTACGACCAGTGCCGAGGAGATACGGCCTGCCTTGAACAGTCGGGCTGTCCTGGTGGCCGGACACTCCACGATGGGAGTGCCGTTCGGAGTAGGCGTTGGCTTCCCCGTCTTGCTCGGCAAGACGATGACTGCCGGCAGCCCCATCGCTATGACCCTGTCGACCTGGGCCTTGGTCTCGCAGCTGACGTTGACGCCAGCCCGGGGCATTGCATTAAGTTGGAGTAACACTCGGCGGTTGTGTGCCGCGTCCTCCTCGGTGACACCGGGACCTGCTTCCACTGGGTAGTGGCAGTAGGTGAGGAACGCTTTGTCGTAGCTGGTAGCTGCCTTGACGTACAGCACACAGTGCTGCTCGTTCAGACGGATACCATCACCCGGCATCCCCCCAGCCTGCTGGCCACGGACACGGGACTTCGGTGCCAGGGCTCGGAGCTTGTTGAGGAAGCCTAAGAACAGGTCACCCCGTTCGCCACGGGACACCTTGTCCCAGTGGATGCGGAGCTTCCCGGCGTTCGGGTAGCATACCCCCAGGAAGGGGCAGGTCTTAGCGCAGGTAGCCCGGCCTGATGTGGTGACCGCGATGCGGCCTGTCTTGCCGTTGCTTGAGTTACGAGTGACGTGGTATCGCAGTTGCATGGGGTTAGTCCCGGTGTCAGTGTGAGTGTTCAGTGGGTGGGTCGGCGTGGGTGTAGGTCCAGTCGTCGTGGCCCCCTAAAACGTCGGGGTCCATGGGGTCAGGCCCATTGATGAGCCCCTTCTTTACACAGTCGCTGACGACGGCGTAAAGGTCCAGGTCTCCTGGTCCCTTCTCATACAACTCGTCGAACGTGAACGGTTTGCCCTTCGCTCGGAAGGACATGACCAGGCGTCGCGTCATGGCGCGGCTCCAGTACATCAGCTTCCCTCCTCGGTGTGGGCTGCGTAGAGCCCGCTGTTGTACCGGGCACACTGGTACTTCCATCGGTCAGCGTCGGTGACCTTGACCTGGAACCAGCTCGCCCCGTCCTGGTACTTGACCTCTCCGGTACGCTCGACGTACCACCAGTCGAAGTCCGCTGGTGCCGTGGTCCATGCCAAGAAGAACGGCTTGGGCTCCTTGACGTTGGCGTTCAGGGCTGACCACCAAGGGGTGTCAGGGATTGCCCCGGTAATCTCGAAGTTGTTCCCGTCCCCCCAGTAGAACAGGACACCGGGGGAGAAGCCCCGGTCCGTCAGCTCTCGGATGGTGGCACCAGAGTCCGCCTCCTTGGCCAGCGCCTTGGCCATCGCCCAACGCTTGGCGAACGACGGGGAGGTCCGCTCGCCTCGTCCCTGGACCTCGTAGTTGTAGCCCAGGAAGTGCATGTTCTTCGCCCGCTCCAGCGCCGCAGCGTCCTTGGCAAGCTCGGCCATCTCCGCATCCTCGCAGTCATCGCAGAGGTTGTGCTCTGCACAACGGAAGGTCACGCCTTCCCACTTGCAGGTTGTCTCTCGGTCACAGGGCATCAGCTCTCCAGTGTCAGTGTCAGTTGCCATACGGCGCAATAAAACAGAGGGGTGGGGCACCGGAAGAACGGAGAGCAAAGGCCCCCCGTTCTTCCGGTCGGATATCAGACGCGGTGGTTGATGCGTCCCGTCTCGCCAGCCTGTGCCAGCCCAGCGTGCAGGACTCGGGCACCGATGTGCTCCAGGTCAGCCTGCTCGTAGAGGTTGATTTCCTCTTGGGCTACGTAGGTGATGGCGTCCACCACCGAGGCGAGGAGGAACTCCCCGTTCGGCCCACGGTTCACCGTCGGCTCGTTCTGGAGAGCGATGCCCACCCGCTCGGCCTGGGCCTTGGACACGGAGTCCTCGAACCCCGACAGGAACCAGCCGAACGCATCGTTGATGCGGGTGTCGAGGGCACGGCAGAAGTTGTCCACGACACCCTCACCGATGACCATCTGCTCGGTGATGGCAGCGCCCACCTTCTCTCGGACCTCGGCCGTGGTGGTGTGAGCATGGATGGCCCGCCAGATGCTGGACTTGTTCCAGTGGCCCATGCCGTTGGAACAGTCGAACTGCCAGCCCCCACCCTTGACTCGGACGGCACGTCCACCACCCTCACCGTTCCACAGCTCCACCATGGGGATGGGCTTGTTCACCTCACGTCCCTGCCAGGTCTGGAGGGCATCAGCGTTGCCGCCGACCATGCGGACTCGCATGTCGTTGCCGGAGATGGCGTAGCTGACGACACGGAACATGTCCGCTCGGCTGCCCAGGGTATTCAGGACATCCTCCACGAAGTCCAGGTTGTCGTACAGGGTGTACGTCTCGGAGAGCAGGGCACGGATGTGGCCCGACCCGGCGTGCTGGACTGCCCGCCACATCAGGGGGCTGGCGTACTCCTGACCGAACATGGACAATGCCATGGTGGCCAGCTCCGAGCCGGCGGTGTTGCCGCGCTCGGTCTCACCGCCGAGCCGTGCCAGGTGCATGAACGTGTTGAGCCCCACCTTCTTGGTGGGCATGACGAACCCAGCCCACTGGGCCAGGGCGTGGTCACTGATGGTCATGGGCTCGGAGAGTCCGTCGGGGGACATGAACTGTACCGTGGGCCGTGCGCCATCGACACGGAGTATCGTCTGGCTTGGCGAGCGGTACGTGTCCTCGGGCTGGTCAACCCCACGGCGGTGGCGGAGCAGGTCACGTACCTCTTCGAGGTGGCGGCCCTGGCGGGTGGAGCGGCTGGAGGTCCACCGCTCCCACTTGCCAGCCCTGTTGATGGGGGCGGGGCGGACGATGGCCGGCTCCGGGGCAGGCGGTGCGGCCGGCGGGGACAGCGTGAGCGCAGTGGACTCGACGGCGGGAGCGTCCGTCTCCGGCAGGGGCGGAGCGACGCTGTGCTCCCAGTCCTGGGCGATGCACTTGGCGATGGCCTCGCGGGCTTCGGCGTCGGTCAGGGCCTTGGCGTGGCCCTCGTGCCGTCCGGAGAGGATGGTCACCAGGAACAGCGGCTCGGCCGTGTAGCTCCAGCCGTTGTCGGTGCAGATGCTGATGGCACGGAGTACCTTGGTGTACTCCTCGGACGAGTAGTCCTTGACGTAGCCGGCGTGGGCTCCGTCGGTGATGGTGATGCGAAGGGACGGGTTCGGGTTCGAGTCAGTCATGTTGGCTCCGGTATTGGTCGTGTTAGCAGGGTTGTTGGTCAGTCGGTTGGGGTTGGGGTTGGGGTTGTTCACGGTCTAGCTCCGGTCGTCTGTGTCGGTGGTCCCGACCATCTGGTTTACTTCCGCTTCTGTGGGAACGCCATTTCCGGCGTCGTGCCAGGGATTGCCTGGGTTCAAGTGCCTCCCACGATGGTCGTAGAAGTCGTAGAACCGGTCGGCATCGTTCTCCGGCTCCTTTCCTTGCCAGCACAGGTCGATGTCTATGAAGCCACCGCCACTACGCTCATAGCGGCATACCGTTTCTGAATGGAGCTTACCCATCACTGTTTCGTCGGTGGCGGTCGGCTCTTCGGTCCGACCAGTGTAGATGACGACTTGACCGTCGTTATCGGTCAGTACTTCGGCCTCCCCCCGGCGCTGTAGTTCAGCGCTGATGGCGAGGGCCACGCAACCGAGGGTCACGTTGGACACCTCGTCGAGACTTCCCTCCTCGTTGAGGAAGGAGATGCGAATGCTGTCGGGGTTGACCAAGTTCATTGTCTAGCTCCTGTTCTGGTTGTTGTTGGTGTTGGGGAAAATCGGTGTGCCCACTTCATCATCAGGGGGCAGGTCGACCCCAAGGAACTCCATGACCTGTCGGTACTTCTGGTGGTTTGTCAGTTTGGGCTGTCTGTCGTACCAGTTCTGCCTGACTCCAGGGGCAGCCTCCCAGTCACAGTCGTGGCAGAAGCCCCGTACAACGAGCAGGTCTGGTCCGGTGGTGCGAGCACCTGGCATCCCACATTGGGGACACCCGCAGTCATTGCAGTGGTCACCGTGCTCGCAGTCAGTGCCACTACAGAAGCGGCATGTGATGTCTGGTGTTCCCATTGTCTAGCTCCTGGCGTCGAAGGTGTTGTTCATCGGGTCGTTGTCGGCCCACCAGGCGGTGTGGACATCCAAGCCCCGGGGGGCGAAGAACGTCGTGGCGTCTGGCTCGGTATCGTCAGATACCGGGCAGGGCTGTACGTCGGTCAGGTCGCAGCACCGCTGGTTGTCAGCCAGGAGGGCAAGGGCAAGGGGGCGGGGGTCGGCGTCAGTCATCAGTGGGCTCCTCGGTTGTTGGCGTCCGTCGGCGACAATGCTTCTTGGACGATCGGAATCTCGCCTGTTTGCCGGGTCTCGTCAAGGTCACGAAATGTCACTAAATGTCACGATTTCGAGATTGTCGAGTTTCAACCTCTCGAATAAAGTTTTGTCGAGTCGAGTTCGTTCCGGGGTAACGAGGGGATAAGCCCTGTGGTGCTGAACGAGTGTTCAGGGTGGACAGATTCTTTCGGACGGACCGATTCTGTCCACCCCTGAATGTTTGTTCAGGGACTCGGGATGGTTAGCCCCCTCGATGTGAATGTGGTTTACTAGATGTCGGCTGCGGGGGAGTTTGGGTATTGCCGACCCGAGTATATGCCCCGAAAAACAAACGCCCCCCATCCCCTCCCCGCTACTTATGAACACCGTTCACAGTTTAGTGGCCCCCCCCCCTCCCCCCTCCCCCCCCGTCCGTATCCCCCCTTCCCCCTGCCATACCGGGGGGCCCCCCATGCCATACGCGGGGGGGTCTATCATTCCGAGGGATGATAGTACCCCCTGTGCCCCTCCCCCCTTGGTCTATCAGAGCGGTAGCGATGATAGATTTTGTCAAGCCGCGGGATGTCACGAAATGTCACGGAATGTCACGGGATGGGTGTCAAGTCACGAAATGTCACGATCCGCGTGTCAAGTCACGATATGTCACGGAATGTCACGGAATATCTCGAACGGTCATTCGTGCTGGCGATGGGCACAACGGGTAGCGGGACCGGTTATTAGTACTGCGTACCAACAAGGTACACTTCACACGTAAGCCGCCATAGGCGCAAAGGGAGGGCATATGCCCATCGAAGAAATCTGGTATGAAGACAAGGACGGGACCATTGGTCTCAATGTCGCAGCCAAGAACGGGAACGAGACCGTCGGTGTCTCATACGGGAACGGACTGACCAACGACAAGAACGTTGCGAAGTTCGAAGCGCTGGTCGGTCTGTTCGTTCGCATCTTGGAGCCGAAGCCGGCCGGTCTGAAGCGCGCCAAGGACATCGTTGCCAAGGCCCGTGCGGCTGCTGACCGGGCAGGGTGTGACCTCGTGCGCGACACCAACGTCGCGCCCCGGGGCGAATCCGCATCGCGTCTCCAGCGTCGCCTTGCCGCCCTCGAAGACGGCGCGGGCGGCGACGTTGACCCGTTCGCGTAAGGCGCGCCGGTCCGCTACCGTCAAGGTAGCGGGCCGGGTAGCCGGGGAAGCGGAACGCCTGACACGCAAGGACGTAGCGCGCCTGACTGGCGTACCCGAATGGCAGTTAGGCCGGGTTGCACTCGGTAGCCTCGTGGGAACACTCGCACTAGATGACATCTGGGAGGGGAAGGAATGACAACCGTCACATATACTGCCCGTTCGTTCGTCTGGTTCGCGGTCACGTTCGGCGCTGTCTACTGGGGCTTCTCCCTCCGGCTCGGGTCGTGCTTCCCTGATTGGTACCTGGCGGTCCTGCCTACCAGCGTCGACGCGGGGTGCATCCACGGACTCGTACTTGGCTCACTCGCTTCGGTCGGATTCGGGGCCGCGTGTTTCGTCGCGCTCGGTCCATGGACCTGGCGACCGACCGCCTAGACACTCCGCGATATCCCCCCCCCATCCCCGGTTATCCGGGGGTGGGGTTTTCTGCGTCCGGACCCGGTGACAAAACGTGACATCCGGTGACAAATCGTGACATCTTCCGCTCTATCATATGCCGAGGCGGCATATGATAGGCCTGGGTAGCGTACTATCATTCTTAGGATGATAGAATCCACCCTCGTGTACTGCGGACAAAAAAATGACCGCGGCTGCGGTCCACTCGTTCCAGCTCATCAGCTCGTCAACACTCGGCGTCGAAACACGTTTCTGACAAGCACAGCCACTGTATAATGCGTCTTGACGCACCACACGAGTTCTGGTAGGAGTGCCTCCAAACAGGGGCCCTCACGCAAACAGCGTCCCCAGCACACTCGGCATGCACGATACGATTTGGCGTCCACCAGATATCCTCACGAACGGGTATATCGAGCAGCTTCTGACTGGCATATGTCGAGTGAAGACACAACCGACACGTGCCAACCTTGTTATCAATGAATGGCGTACAGTTTTCTTCTGGCATGGTTCCTCCTAGGGTGAGCGACCGCGGCTGCGGTCCACTTGTGTCCTCGGTCAGCCGTGCTCTGCGTACGCCATCCGGATATCGGCCTGCTCGTCTTCCCAGTCCAGGCGGGCAATCTCGTCGGCCTGCGCCCCCATCCCGCCCGGGTCCGGAGGGGAAACGCGCTCGACACCCAACTCCAGCGCCGGTTGGCGCGTCTCCAACTCCTCACTCATCGGGATTTCCGTTTGGAAGTACACAATCGCGCGGACGCCCCGGTCGAGACGTGAGAACCGCATCCGGCTAGGCAGCTCACCAATCAGCTGATGGCGGAGTGCATCGTAATCACAGGAGTGGATATCAGAGCTACCCGCGATGCGAACCACGATACGCTGACGAACATAGTCGTAGTACTCGACCGCGACACAGTTGACTGTTTCCATTACTGGCATGTTGACCTCCTGTCCTCTCGGGACACGAACACATCACCCGTTGGCTAGGGAGGCGCAAACAAGGATGACATTCCGTGACATAGCCCCCACGGCCGTTCCGCAGGGGGGTACCGAGTGCTATCATTTTCCGAATGATAGAACCACGTCGTCTCGAATCGCGGATAAAAAGGGGGCCCGCGTCTGCGGGCCTCGGTCAGTCGGTCGGTCAGTCGGTCAGGAGGGATCAACCCCCATCGCACGGAATTCAGCATCTCGCAGCGCGTCGCGCACATCGGCTACGCGCAGGATGAATTTCACGAGCCGGGTATCGTAGTCAGTACCCTCCCCGCCGTGAGCGCGCACCGTCTTGAGGACGAGCCAAAGCATCTGGGACACACGCCGCAACGCGCCCGGCTGAGTGTCGGCGGAAACGAAGAACCAGTCCTTTCGTCCACGGGCGTCGTACGCCGGGGAGAGCGCGAGGTTCGCTTCCGCCGTGTATATCCCGTACTCTGAGAGAGTGACGGTCACGTTCCACCCGTCCAGGGTGTCGATGTGGGTGAGTCCAGCAAGGGTCGGCATGATGTTATCCCGGGGCACCGTCGCCGTTATTGGCGACACGAACACATCACACGGTAACAGGTAGAGGGTACGATCTGATGACATCTCGTGACAAACCCCCGGGGGGGTGCCGGAGGGGCGCTATCATTCTCCGAGTGATAGTTCTGTCTGACACCGAATCGCGAGCAAAGAAACGCCCGGGGTGCTGTCCCCCGGGCTCGGTCAGTCGTGGTCGGCTGGCTAGCCGACCGCGTGACCGTCCGCCGTCCGGACCGTGACCCTGCACAACTGGGTACCGTTGGGGAGGGACTGTTGCGAGCCCTTGACGCGGCGAACGTGGACGGGACCGAGATGCGCCACGATGGCGCGGTCGGCGTGGTCGGCGACGGCTTCGGCCGTCTCCACCGCTACGATTCGGTCAAAAGCACGGGGGCGGCTGGTCGGGTATGGTTCTTCGCGCGGGAGGTGCTGGTCGCGCGGGTCCTTGCGATATCGGGCCATGTGGGCCTCCGAGTGAGTGTCACCATTAGCGGCGACAGAGACCAGTCACACGGTCCCGGGTGAGGGGCCATCCAGTGTGACAAACCGTGACAACCTCGGTCCTACGCCCACATCCGAGACTATCATTCTCCGAGTGATAGTTCCTCGCACAACGCCGGACACCGAACACCGGACGCACAGAAGCCCGGCCCCCGGGGGTGGGGACCGGGCGACCGGTCGGCTAGCTCACTCCTCGTACGCCTCTGCCTCGGCGTCGAGTTGCGCCTCCAAGCGGGCATCAATCAGCTCGTCATCCGCGTCGCGCCACGCGGCCTCACACTCGGCTTCGAGGCGGTCGTCGGCCGCAATGGTGTGGACAGCGTACCGAGCGAGCGTCTGGTGCCGCCACACGAGCAGTGCCGCAGCGGGTACAGCGGGGATGATGCGCTCGCAGCCGTGGCACGTGTACGAGTAGTGCGTCCACGCGTGCGTCCCACACCGTCCACAGTGACCGCCGGTCGGGTCCGGTCTCCCGGACTCATCCGAACGGGCACCGCGGGGAGCGGGAGGAAGGAGGCGTTGTTCAGGCATCGATGTTCTCCAAAAGGAACGAGTGAGCGCAGCCGTCATCGGCCACGGAGACACATCACCCGTAGAGGGAGGTGGAGCCCGTCAGCGTGACGCTTCGTGACGCCTCGTGACAAACACTGACAACCCCGACCCCCCACCCCCGGGGGGCATCCCCCGATCGCTATCATCATTCCGAGTTGGAGACGCCACTCAACACGATAGGCGTTTTCGTCCCCGAGAAACTACACCTACTACGTTTTTACTACAGGAGGCTGCTGAAAAGTGTAGTCGAAGTTGGCCGCCACAAACGCCATGAATCGAGAGATCATCGAATCGGACAGAGTTTGTCTGTAGTAGCGAGAAGCCAGGAAGAATCGTGGTTATTTTTGATTACTACGGTTTAGAGGAGGTAGTCAGGTAACCACCGTTATTTCCTCTTTTCCTTATACGCCTATACCCCCCTATAGGGGTTATATGGCGACCGAAAAAAGTGTAGTAGCGTAGTAAATCGAGAGTTCGGTTGGAAGAACCTTTATTTCAGCTCACTACAGTCTTGAAAACAGCCCGTAGCAGCCCGTAGTTCCCGTAGTTCGAGCGGAGCGGAGCGGAAGAAGATTTGACGAGAATAAAGGTTGAACCGTTGATGCTGCGAAGCGGCAGCAACAGGGCTTGCGTCTTTTGAGGTCGTATGTTACAACTCTCGACCGCCCGGAGGTTTGATGATCGTCCTGCATAAACCTTGGTATTCCCCGAAAGAGGTTGCCATTATCCTGGGGTACCACCCCGTACACGTCCGTCGCCTCATCTCCCAGGAGAAGCTCCCTGCGGACAAGATGGAGAACGGTACCCGTCGTGTCCCCCATGCTGCGGTCATGGCCTGGGCCAAGAAGCGAGACCGCCCCCTACACCCTCTCTGCCAGCTATAGGGGCGTGACATGTCTTTGATCTCCTCGGCTCCCCCCATCCGGGCCGCCATGCAACGCATCTTCGCCCCTGAACAGGTCGTAGAACTACGCGCTCTGTACGTCCCCACCTCCGGTGGCCCCAGGACCTTCTCGGGCTTCTTCAACGACCTGGACGCCTTTGCCGAAGCCGCAGCCAAGCTCTCCGACATGGGTGCCCAAGGCGTCTACTTCACGCCCAATCCGCTCAAGCCGGACCTCCTGGGAGGCGCTGCCAACACTGTGAGCGTCGCCACACGGGGCTCTACTGCCCGGGACGTGGACGTTCTGGGGGTCAGGTGGCTCCTCATCGACGTTGATCCGGAGCGCGAGGCCGGAACGAGCGCCACGAACGAAGAAAAGCTCCAGGCAGCAGCCCTCACCAGGGCTGTCCACGACTATTTGGAGCGCCAAGACTGGCCCAAGCCCCTGTTCGGGGACTCCGGGAACGGGTATCACCTCCTGTACCGGGTCAATGAGGCCGACGCGGAGCGTACCAAGGCCGTTTTACTCGCCCTGGCCTTCCTTTTCGACACTCCAGAGGCCAAGATTGACCAGAAGGTCTTCAATCCGAGCCGAATCTTCAAGGTTTACGGCACCGTAGCCCGGAAGGGGGACGATTCAGAGGACAGACCGCACCGTAGGACGGAGTTATTCCCCGCAGAGGGCGGAATCGAGTGCGTTACCCCCGAGCAGCTGGACGGAATCGCAGAAATCCTGCCTAAGAGCGGGGAAAAGGCCCAGAATGCGCCCACAGGGGCCCTTGACCAGTACATTTCGACCCATTTTCCGGGCCTGACCGACCCGGAGCCCTGGCAGAACGGGGGCAGGCGGTGGGTATTCGACGTATGCCCCTGGAACGCGGACCATACGGACCGCTCAGCCTACATCTTGCAGTTCGCAGACAGCGGAATCGCCGCTGGGTGCCTCCACAAGACCTGTCCTGGGGCGAAACGGGACAAGAACGGCAAACCTCTGGGCTGGAAGTCCCTTCAGAAGAAGGTTGGGACGGATTTCGGGGCCTCAAACGCTGTTCAGCCCGCGAATATGGTGGGATCTAGCGCAGCCGCGCCGAATCTGACCGATCTGGGGAATGCCAAGCGCCTCGTGCGGTCATTCCAGCATATGCTCCTGCATTGCTCCTCACGGGACACTTGGTACATCTTCTCGGGCAGAAGATGGAAGTATGACGCGGATGGGGCCATACATCGCCACGCGAAGGCCGCTGTGGCCGGGATATTCGCGGATGCGGCGGCAGATACGGACACTAGGCGGCAACAACGCCTCTATAAGCACGCATTGAAGTCCGAATCGGCCCGCGCACTGGCCGCAATGGTCCGTTTAGCGGAGACAGAGCAGGATGTAGCCACTATTTCCGACCGATTAGACCGGAATCCATGGCTATTTAACTGCAAAAACGGCACTTTAGACCTCCGTACAGGGGCCCTACAGATGCACGATAGGGCCGATTTCATCACTAAAATGAGCCCAATCGAGTGGGATTCCAGTGCAGAATGCCCCGTATGGGACGGATTCCTGGACTATGCCATGAAAGGAGACCCCCAGGTCATCGACTTTATCCACAGATTCTTCGGATACTGCCTGACGGGCATCTCAACGGAGCAGGTACTGCTGTTCATGGAGGGAACTGGGCAGAATGGCAAGACCACAGCCCTGCTCATCCTCATGCACATCATGGGGGACTATGCCATCCAGGGTGCCCCAGGGCTCCTGATGGCCAAGAAGGGGGAGTCACACCCCACCGAGGTGGCTGATCTGGAGTCCGTACGGTTCGTCGCCAACGCCGAGGTGGAGAAAGGCAAGCCATTCGCAGAGGTTCTCATCAAGCAGCTCACGGGCTCGGACAAGATCAGGGCACGTCGGATGCGTCAGGACTTCTACGAGTTTGATCCCACCCACAAGCTCATCATCGCGGCCAACCACAAGCCCATCATCAAGGGCAATGACGAGGGCATCTGGCGACGCGTTCTACGCCTGCACTGGAGCCGTGCGATTGAGAAGAAGGACCCGACCTTCCTCGACAAGCTCAAGGCCGAGGCCCCCGGTATCCTCCGGAAGCTCGTAGCGGGCTGTCTTCGCTGGCAGGAGGATGGGCTCCAGCCGCCCCCCGCTGTGCGGATGGCCACTGCCGAGTACCGCGAGGAGATGGACGTACTGGCAGAGTTCATCGAGGAGTGCTGTGACGTGGCCCCAGAGCACATGGTCCAGAAGAAGGCCCTCTACCTGGCCTACACGGACTGGTGCGAGGGCTTCCGTCAGCGGCCTACCGGGTACAATCTGTTCTGCCGCCAGCTCTCCGAGCGGGGGTACATCAGTCAGCCGAGGTACGTCATGGTCGGTCCCACGAAGAAGAGCACCCGGGTGTGGCTGGGGATCGGGCTCATCACCGCCGGAGTCAAACCGCTCATCCGTCCCTCGGCTTGGAACTGATGGGTTGGGTACCGTGCGTCGAGTTCACCCAGAACTACACCAACCTTCGGTGGGTGTGCTCTCTCGTCATGCAGGATTCCCTGGGGCGAGTCCATGTGGACGCGATCTTGCCGAGCATAATGAAGTTCCGGAGGCCGCGTCCGCTTTGGATTCCCCGGAGTAAGCGTGGGCCCTCGAAGCGGCTCATGGAAAAGATCGAGAAACATCCCGCACTCATCGAGTGGGCGAAGTCCGAGCGTTTCCTAAGGTCTCCCCAGCAGTGGCCTCTCCAGGTCCGCAAGGCCTTCAAGTGGCGGTTGATCCCATCGCCCGTGGAGTTCGGCTCTGTGAACATGCGCCGACACTTCTTGACCCGAGGAGGCACGCCTCTGTTCGAGCACATCCTCCTCTTGGCGTACTGCTACGGATTCCGTGTAGAGGACCTGTCCAAGGTTCTGGACATCTCGGAGCGCATGATCGAGACCCACATGTTCCGGGGCGTTGCCCGCCTGTTCGAGGTCGCCCCCTCCTTTGTGGTCTGGGCTACGGCGACAGACTTCCGCTTCTCCCACATCCCGAGCAGCTGGTTCGAGCGGATGGGGGGCAGGGCCCATGTGTTACCGTCTCTCCAGCGGAGCCCGTTTCTCCTAGAGAAGAACACGTTGGAATCCTGGGTGCAGAGCCCTAGAATTATGACACACCTCATCTACCTGACTGCAAAGCAACCCCGGCTTTCGACGACACAGCGCGACCACTTCCTGACCGAGGCGAGAGATGGCTAAAGGCAAGAGCAGCAAATCAGTAGGGCGGCCTCGTACCGCCGCCACTTCGGGCTCGGACTATTCCCAGTGGCTCATGCTGGTCCCGAAGGACAAGCGCAAGGAGGTCGCGGATTTCATCCAAGCGCGCCCGATCAAGACCTACGATGACCTCATCGACTTCAACGTCCACATCATGGCCGCACTCATGGAAGGACGCATCACACCGGTCATTGCTACCGAACTTCGGCAGTGGCACGAGTTGAACTTTAGCATCATTGCTGCTAAGAACTCAGCCAGCGGGACGCCCCAGGAAGGCTACACCGATGTCATCACCGCGCTTGTCCGGGTGAAGCGGGAGGCGCACAGGATCCGAGGGGACTACTTCGATGCGGGCGAATCTCTCAAGACGCAAGAAGCGGGCAAGGCTCCAAGTCGGATCGAGGTGAAGAGCTGATGCCCGACGAGACCATGCTGACGATCGGAGGCGATGGCAAGCTTGCCGAGGTGTCCGTGAAGGACTGGCAGGCATACATCGACACCAATCGTAAGAGCAATCCTGGTATACGCCCTCCCGGAACCGGTCCCCACGGCGAGTGGACCGTCGAAGATGAACAGGCCGCTATAGCCCAGTACGACGAGAACAAAGACTACGGAGAAGGGCGCGAGGTCTGGGACATCCTTGCAGACGAGGCGGGGATTACGGGGCCCCACGCGGCCACCCGGCGAGCCCTTGCTGAAAAGCACCCGGATGCCTCAAGGATTGATGTCGACGAGACGGGACAGGCCATTACCTATTTCCCCGAAGATAGTGCGGTTTCGTGGCAAAAAGACCCCGAGGATCGAAGCATCTACGACCTATCGGACGGGCCGACGCCCGAGACATTCAATGCGCTCGCCAACGGTGCTGCAAAGACGGCTATAGAACAGGCGTCACGGAGAGAGCCTTACAACCGTGATACGTGGCCAGGCAAGTGGGTCACCAAGGGCTTCGGTGAGTGGAAGAAAGAGGAAGAAGAGGAGGAGGAGGACTGATGCCCAAGACGCAGTTACAAGCAGAGCGAGCGTACGACAAGGTGCAGGAAAAGGCACGTAATCAGGCCGCGAGAAATCCGGGCAAACTCACGGGCGCGATGAAGCGGGCCCACAATCTCGAACAAAAATATCCGAAGCTAGGAGTAGCGTGATGGCACTTGAAGACATGGCAGCGACCCCTCCCCTGGACGAAGGCGGCGACGTTGATGCAGAGGTGGCGGCACTCGTCGAGAAGTACGGCCATGGGGCCGTCCAAGGCGCTGTCGAGGCAGCCGGCGGACCCCCGGGAGCGGAAGCTTTGGAAGGTGGTGATCCGCTCGCAGAGGTGATGGGCGAGGAGGGCGCACCCGACATGGGGCCACCTGATCGCGGCCCCTTTGGGACCAAGGGGCTGGCCGAAGACGCCGCTGCCGTGGCGATGGGGAGCAAGAAGGGCAAGAAGGGGCCGCCCGAGGACGAGGGACCGCCCGAGGGCCTGATCGCCTAGGAGTCTGTCTTGGCCGAGAAGCCTCCCGAGCGAACCCGGGACTATCTTGATCTGAGCCCCGAGGCGGAGAGGCGCGCTCGGGCGCTCACGACTAAGGTTATCAAGGCCCACTTTGATGCCGAGGACGCTGCCAAGGAGCAGACGACGTACGCGGAAGATCAGGCGCAGCTGGGTACACTTGGGTATGGGAAACCGGGACAGCAGCGTCTTGATGAAGTCGGGGCGTACGCGAGGGTTGATCCCGATGTCGCACGCAAAAGGGACTTGATATACAGAGGACTGTCAACGGCGGCAGGTATACCTAACGTGGACGAAAGGACCGCTCGACACCTTGTGAATCCCATGTCGGCCGTAGCGGACGCGGCGATCCCCATACCCCTGGGTAAGTTCATGGCCGACGAAGGGTCGGGTGTGGCGATCGGGGCGATGAGTCGCGCGAACAGCCCAACGCGGCGTGCCGCAAGAAAGGCCCTGGGCGAAGGGGCGGAAGGGGCGGCGGAAGGGGCGGCCAAAGCGGAGGCCAAAATGTTGCCTGCGGCGGCCGAGGAGGCAGCGGAGGCGGAGGTCAGATCGTCCCGTGCGGCTCTGGACGCGTTCGACGCCGAAGCGCCCACAGGCTTCCATAACTTGGGCGCTGACCCGGACGGCAACCTGACTCGGATTGAGTTGGATATCCCCATGCGCCCACTCGAACTAGAACAGCATTTGCGCCGCATGGATACTGCACAGGATGTGGCAGCCTTTATCTCCGATCTCGCGGCGGATGCGCCGTCCCGTGCAATCGCTAAGAAAATCGCCCCCTATCTCGGGGAGGTCAGATTCCGTGTCCAAACATCCGAGTACGACAGCTCCCTAGGTCTGAGGGCCGCCGGGAAATATACCACAGCGCCGTCCAAGCTCACATCGGTAGGGTACCAGCCTGGCGGCCCAGACCTGATTGTTCCCCTCAAGCTCCCCGATGAGGTCGTAGTCCGATCTCGGTATACTTCGAGCGGTGCAGGGGGCCAGGCTACCTCTAAGCTCAGCGCCCCTCACGGGACTGATGTTGAGACTCTCCTTCACGAGGTCCTTCATGCCGCGACCTCACGTAGGTTCCGTGACGCGCGCCTTGCGAGCAACAGGGGGACGGCTCTTGCTAAGGCTGGGGAGGAGCTGACTGATCTGTTCAAGCGGGTCCAGAGAGATGTGATGGAGGCGGCCGATGCTATAAACGCCTACAACAGGCTAGAGGGCGGAGCCCATTGGGATGTGCCTGCGGCGGAGAGAGAGAGGCTGTTTGCACGCTGGAAGTCGCTGAACTTTATTACAGGGACAAACGCGCTCGAAAACCCCGAGGAGCTTATCAGCTGGGGCCTCACCAACTCAGAGTTCCAGGCGTACCTGAAGACGATCAAAATCGATGGCCGCTCGGGCTGGACGGTGTTCGTTGAGAGGGTAGCTGCGATGCTTGGTATCACAGATCCAAAGGAGCATAACGCGTTGACCGCTCTTCTTCAGTCTACCGAGAAGCTCTTGGACGCGCCTCTGAAGGAGGTGAAGTTTCGGCGGTGGACGAAAGATCTGCCCGATGTGGGTAAGGGCAAGCCGGGTCTCCCCGAGGGGACACAGTCCGCTGGGCCGCTGGGCCGCTGGCTCCGAGCGGACGACGCCAGCGATACGTGGGAGGGCGAGTATTGAAAGGGCTCCCCGCCGAGGCCCTAGATGCGCTGTGTGATCCTTCGATCAGCCTGCCTGCCTACGCCAGAGTCATCGACCAGAAGACCGGTAAGGAAGTCAAGTATGATCCGTTTGCCATCACGGAGCGGCTACAGGCCACGGTGGTTTCGTACTACTCGGACCCGCCCCTTACCGAACTGAACCAGACCAAGTGGCTCACACTGCTGGGCTACCGGCAGGGAGGGAAGTCACTGACGGCAGAGGCCTGCGGCTATGTGAAGTCAGCCTACATCCCGGGCCACGACCACGTCTGCATCGCTGATAACAAAGAGCGTGCGGAGTATCTGCACCGACGGATTCACCTCATCCACAACAACTGGCCCAAGGTCGTCCGGGCCAAGACGGTACCCAACCGAGAGGTCCGTCGCCTGACGTTTGACCACGGTGGCAAGCTGCGTGTCCTGTCCGGTGAGTCAGGAGCTGTCGGCATCGGCCAGTCACCGGATAGCTTCCACGGCTCGGAGCTGCCGTACTGGCGGAACGCCGGTCATCAGTTCTCGATGATCTACCCGTCCATGATCAACCGTGATCACTCCAAGGTCCTGCTGGAGTCCACGCCAGCTCCGATGACCGAGATGTCGACGGAGTGGTGGCGGGACCAGTGCCGCGACGCCAAGCAGGGCTTGGGTCGATGGACCTATGCGTTCTTCCCGTTCTGGGATGGCAAGCTCAACCAGAGGAAGTGGCCGAAGAACAGTGCTCTCACCAACGAAGAAATCGGGATGATGAGCCGCTACGGTCCCGAAGGACTCAAGAAGGAGCACCTTGCGTTCCGTCGCCTCATGCTGGAGACTGACGCAGAGATTCGGCGGAACCCGGACCTGTTCAAGGTCTACTACCCGTTCGATGATGTGTCCTGTTGGATTGCCACAGCGGGCTCCGTCTTCCGGCAGGACGTACTCAAGAAGCACCAGGAGGCGGAGTTAGTCCCTTGGAAGGCCCCATACATGGAGTACGAGCCCCCGGAGGGAGGAGCAGTCTATGCCATCGGGGCCGACCCTGCGGGCTACGCGGCGAGAGATCATGCCGCCTTCCATGTCCTCAAGATTTACGACGGGGAGTGGACACAGGTGGCTTGCTTCGGTGGAGTGACTGATCCGGTCACCTTCGCCCGGAAGCTCCACGAGGTAGGGCGTCGATACAACAATGCTCTGGTGGGCATCGAGAGCAATGGCGTCGGGGTGGCGACTCTCGCTCTGCTCCAGGAGATGGGCTACCCGAACCTGTACTACGAGAAGCCCTACAAGCCCGGTGTGGCGGCCACAGTGAAGTCCGTGGCCCAGATGCTGTCCTACCTCCAGGACGCGCTCATGGACTGCCTGACGCTTCGAGACGAGGACACCGTAGGTCAGCTGGGCTCGTACCGAGAGGACAAGTCCACAGAGCGGTCGGCGGCCTCCGAGATTCTACAGGGGAGCAAGACGGGGCGGCGTCGTGATCGACATCACTGGGATAAGATCTCAGCCCTCCAGCTAAGCTGCCTTATCGCCCGGTTCGTTCCGCGCCGATTCAGATCAGGAGGTCCAGCGCCGGAGTTGGAGAATGTCCTGCTTTTTCGGGACATGACGTACGATCAGTTGCAGGAATATCGCAAGTCGAGTACGAAGAAGTCATCGAGGCCACGCGCTCGTTATCCGAAGCGGCGGAGGAAACCATGAAGCCTACGAGCAAGAAACCGAAGGCCATCGCGAAGAGAACCGCTACGAGTAAGGCCGTCACGAAGAAGACCACGGCCGTCAAGAAGGAGGTGCGTTCGGTACCCAAGGCTGCTCCCAAGAAGGTGCGGCTCCCTTATCCGACGGAGAGTCACATCGCTTCTCCCGAGAAGTTTCTCGCTTCGGCTGAGGCCTACCTTGCACAGAGTGACGTTCCCGCAACAGAGCGGAAGCAGCTCACACAGCTCATGCGGGGCGCACGGCATATGATGGAACGCGCCGAGGCTTGGCGGTTGAATCTCATTCGCCAGGGACGCTGAGTGCCCCTGACGCAGCGCCAGATTCAGGGCATCATCCGTGCCCACAAGACCAAGTCACGGAAAGAGCGTCGTGACTGGGACAGGTGGCGTTCGTGGTACGTGGGCGAGTACTGGGGCGGGGAGGAAGATACGCCTTCAGGCTCTGCGGATATTCTGGAAGAGGAGGATATAAACTTTCAGACGAACTACCCGTACGCCTACATCGACACGATGGTCGCGAATGTCTGTCCGCAGAATCCGCAGGTCACTGTGCTAGCGCGGCAGGAGGTCCTCCGGCCCGCTGCCCTTTTCCGCGAGGCTTTGATCAACGATGTTTTTCGGCGCGGCAAGCTCCACACCACGTTGTGGAAAACAGCGACCAACGCTTCTATCTCCGGCCGAGGCTTCCTCAAGGCCGTCTGGAACTTCAAGCGGGAGTCAGTCGAGATTTTCGATGTGGACCCACGGGCCGTCTTCTTCGACATGTCGGCCGCCAAGTTCAGTGACACCCGGTACGTCATCGAAGTGACGGTGATGACCAAGTCCGAGTTCGAGAAGCGGAGCAAGGCGGAGGAGGGTCAGCCCTCGCAGTATGACCCGGCGGTAGCGGAGCACGCGGACTTCGGGGGCTACCCTACGTGGCTCAAGGATACTGTCCGTAACCAGACCCATATGAACGAGGCCAGCCTCGATGTATACAAGTGGGTCACGGTCTATGAGGTCTATGACTTCGAGACGGACCGGTACTTTCATGTCCTCGAAGACGTAGAGGAGCCCCTCTTCGAGGGTGAGCTTCCTTACCGGTATATCCGCAATCCGTTCATCATGGTCACCTTCAACGAGAACATGAGTGACCTAGCGGGGCTCTCGGACATCAAGCTCATCGGCTCGGTGCAGGAGAGGCTCAACGAGATCGACACCCTTGAGCTGTGGCACGCTCACACCTCAACCCCCGTCACAACGATAAACACAGCCTTGGTGGATAACCCCGAGGATGTGATGACAGCACTGCGGGAGGCGAACCAACCGGGCTCCATGGTCGCTATTGAGGGCAAGGCCAATGCTCCCTTGAGTGACATTCTTGGAAGCACCCCGACCCCGAGTTTCTCCCCCGAGTTTGTGGAGATGCGGGATCGTTGCAACAGCGTCATCGAGTTCATCCTGGGGATTCCCCAGTACAGCCGTGGTGTGGTGGGTGTTGCTGACGTGGCCACCGAGGTCGCTCTGGCCGATACGGCGACCCGTACCCGTAATGGGCGTCGCATCAAGATGATCGAAGATTCGGTCACGGCCCTCTCGGAGATGATTGTAGGCCTCTACGAGGAGTTCCTCCCCGAAGATTCGATGCTTCCAATCAGGCTGACGGATAGCCAAAGGGTGTTGGAGATCACACGTCAGACCCTACGCCTTCGGGCCCTTCGATCTCCAGCAGAGCGGGCCCTTCAGTACGACTATCTTGCGATTCCGTACAGTCCCACCGAGAACCACCGGCTCGTCCAGCTCCAGAAGCTCCAGCAGTACATGCCGATGCTCGTCCAGAGCCCTGCTGTTGATCAGGAGAAGCTCATCGCGAAGCTCCTCGACCTACTTGGGATGCGGGATATCCTAGCGCCGCCGCAGCCGGGACCACCACCAGGGGCACCGGCACCTCCAGGGACGCCCCCTGGGGCACCGGGGGCACCTGGACCTATGGCACCGCCCGCACCGCTATCTGGGGAGGGTCCGAGCGCGAACATCGGGTCAGAGGGGATCGCAACAGGCGGGCTCCCACCCGGTATTGAGCTTCCGACAATGCCGACACCGATGGGTGGTCCCGGCTATCCTGGGGGTGGATGATGACCGTAAAGCGAGACTCTTCTGGGAAGGTTCGAGATTACCGAAAGGAGTACGACAGCTACCACGCTAAGCCCGAGCAGAAGGCGAACCGTGCCGCGCGCAACGGAGCCCGCGAGGCAATCCGTGGGCCGTACGAAGCGGCGATGGGGAAGGCGCTGCCGACTGAGCTGGAGGTTGATCACAAGCGGCCAATGCACCAGGGTGGCGACAGTGGGATGGCGAACCTCGCCCTCGTGCCCCGTAGTGAGAACCGGAGTAAAGGAGCGTCGAGGACACCCGCACCCTCGGGCTACCAGTTTGGTTTTATGAAACCACCGGCTCCGGCACAGGCCCAGATAGATCCGCTTGATCAGCAGCTTGCACTTGAGCTTCTCCGTAAGTACGGGTACGGGTGATGCCTCTCTACGACTTCAAGTGCGACGGGGAGTGCGGCTACTTCGAGGACATGTTCATTTCTCTGGCCGAGAAGGATGATGCTCGCTGTCCCGATTGTGGCGGTACGATTACTACCCGTATTGGTGCGGTGATGACAGTTGGTCCAATGCCCTCGAAGCCTCTGCGTATTGACCACATCGGACGGACGTTCACCTCGAACGCCGAGTTTCGGCAGTACCAGCGCGAGAATACTGACTGTGCCATTCTAAGTGCGGGCTCCACGGAATGGCGCAATCATGTGGACATGGCCAGAGAGAAAGCCGAGAAAACGGCCAAAAAGAAGGGTTATCGAGACCTGGCCCAGCAACACGAACACTCCCGGAAAAAGCTCAAGAAGCGACAGGGTGCGGTTGACAAGAAGATTTTTGTTTAGTACAGAAGACCCGAGGCGGGGTGCTGTGTGCCTTTGATGCAGGAATTGCTCGACAAACTTCAGGAGTCTCCTCCACAAACCGAGGAGGAACTTCAGCAAGTCCTGGCTGATACTGGTTACGACATTGTACCTACTGCGGGTGGCGAAGAGGGCGAAGAGCTTCCTGAAGAGGGCGGTGAGGAAGAAGAGGGCGAAGAATCTCCTGGCGAAGAGATCATGGACGCACTCGACGAGGGAGCGGAGAAGTCCTCTCCCTTCGGAATGGGGCCGCCGCCGAAGACAGTCGGGATGCAGATGACCATCCTACGCAAGAAGGCCGCCAAGAACGCGATCGGCGGGAAAAAGAAGAAGAAGAACTCGGAGGAAGATGATGGCGATTGAGGAGCCAGCAGAAGCGGGGCCTGCGCTCGAAGCGACCGATGCCTCCGAGTCGGTGGAGTCTGCGGATGCCTCACCCGCAGACGCTGAAGCGCAGGTACCCGCTTCCCCTCCCGTTACCGCCGATACCTTCGGTTGGGATGGCTGGGACGGAGAGGTGGACTCTCTCCCCGAGCCCGCCCGGGGATGGGCCGCGCCGCTCCAGAGCCACTACACCAAGCAGGCTGACCAGCGGATTGAGCAACACACGAAGGATGTGAGTGGGCTCAAGGAGCTGTACGAGGCTCTCCTAGAAGGGAAGACCGACCCACGAGTCGACACTTACGCGGCCCAGGTCAAGGAACTCGAAGACAAGCACACCTCCCTGGTGGGCGAATGGCAGGGCAAGTACGATACCCTGGAGTCTGCCTACAAGCAGTACCAAGGCAACGTCGAAGCCGCGATCGACAAGGAAGCCGAGCAGTACGCGACGTGGTTCAAGGGACAGAACCCCGACGTGTTCTCGGACGAGAGGCTTGCGACGACGTTCGTTGCGCTTCTGGAAGAGGGCTGGGAGATGGAGTCGGCTGCGACAGCGTCGCGGCTACCCGTTGCACAGCTCCAAGCAGCTAGGCAGGCGAAAGCGGACGGGGTTCCTGACTCCTATGCACTTCGGCTTGCGGGTGGGGCGGAGAGCCCCGCAGCCCCGAGGCCGGGTGCAAAGATCACGTCTGGGGCTACCTCCCCGGCGAGATCTCGTGAGCAGGCGATGGTGCCCGAGAAAGTCGAGCCCACGTCATTCAAGGATCTTCGACACCAAGTGGCGCGTCTTGCGCTTAAACGAAAGGGGTAACCGATGGCTATTTCGCCTGACGTTCTGGCTACTGCTCTCAATGAGCTTATGCCCGCCTACTCCGAGCTTTTCGTCAAGTGGCACCCGCTGCTAGAGAAAATCTTGCTGGGTGGTGGGATGGACCGCGCGAGCCTGAAGGGGCCGAAGCGTGAGTTCGCTGTCGTTACTGACGGACCGGGTACGGTCACGGCAGTGCAGACGGGTACTGAGATCATCGCTGGTGGGCGTTCGCAGAACGCATACCGTGGTGAGGTCGTTGCACCTCGTCTGATCTACGCGTTTGACGTTCCGGGCAAGGATCTGGCCGAAGCGAATGGCGAGATGGACCTCGCACGTATCCTCAAGCACTATCCCGAGCTGGCGCTCGCGGATTTCCATGAGCTGATCTCCAATCAGCTGGGAACTGGTGCAGGTACGGGCAACGTGGGCTCGTTCGTGACGCTGAACGGCAACGCAACATTCACGCCAGCCGGTGCCCCAGTCGACGGGCTCTTTGAGTTCGCCGCTCCGCTCTCCCAGCTCAACACGGTCCACGGCATCGCGAGTTCTGGCGCTACCGTGCCGGTCGCGGGCTGGCACAACCAGTACGAGGACATCACCTCGTTCGCGGTCAACGGCAAGACCCAGTTGAGGAAGGCGTATTTCGCCGCTTCTCGTCAGGCCAAGACCCTCGGGCCTTGTGATCTGATGATCGGTGACGAGCAGTCCTACCTCAACTACATCGAGGACCTCGACGATCAGGTCCGCGTGGCCAAGATTGAGGGCGACAAGGCTCCCGGCAACGTCCGGCAGGGCATCAAGTTCCTCAATGCGGACTTCTACCTCGACGACTCCATTGACATCTCTGCGAGCCAGTACACGACTACGACGGGTGCGGCTTCAGAGACGAACGGTGCTGACGGCGTCATTTACGGATTCAAGACCCAGACGTGGAACATGTTCACGCTCGGTCACGACTCCAGCAAGGAAACCAAGGGTGACTTTGCTGTTCGCGGTCCATTCCGTATCCCGGATCAGGACATCTTCCGCTACGAAATCGTTCTGATGATGGGTCTTCATACCACCCAGCGCAGGGCAAACTTCGCCGTTACCGGCGCAGCGACGCCTTAGGAGGGCATTATGGGATTCACCGCAGCTGGAATCGCTACGGATCTGGTCACCGCTACGCAGCAGGCTCCACTGGGCTTTGAGTTGACCGTCCCGAACGGCGACTACGGCAATCAGGTGTGGGTCTACATCAAGAATGTCGATGACGGACCGACCGCTCTTGCGGAAGGCAATCCCGTTATGACGCTGGATGCAAGCGACACCACACGGGCCGAGTTCTTCCAAGTGCAGATCTGCCCAACGGGAAGGCACTCGTCAAAGAAAGTCGTGGGTGTGGCGCAACATGCCATCGCGGTCAACTCGTATGGCTTTGTGCTGAAGTCTGGCAAGGGCAGCGTCCTGGGTGGTGCCACCACCGACTCGGGCCTCTCCTTGATGACAGACACCACGACCGCTGGCGAGGTCATTGCTTTGGACACCACAGGTGGACAAAACGATGCTTGCATCGGAGTGTCGCTGGGTGACCTTGCCGACGCCACGGTCGGCTCGGCCATGATCAACTGCGGTTGATCTGAATGCCCACGTTTGCCAGCGTAGCTGCCACAGCGGAGGCCCGCCTCGGGACTACGCTGGAGCTAGCCGCCGACGAACGTGGGCCAGAGACCTGGGTGTATGTGCTCAATGAGGACTCCGTCTCCTTCACGGAAGGGGACGTGGTCATGCGGAACACGACGAGTACGGAGTACCGTGCTGTGCTCGCCTCCGCTGGGGCGCTGATTCACGGGCTTCGTGTGATCGGCGTCGCCCAACACACCATCGCCGCTGGGTCGTATGGGTACGTGCTTCGGCGCGGGCTCGGTACGATCCAAGTCGGCTCCGGTGCCGGTGTGTCTGATACCGAGGCACTGACAACCGGTGGAGTCGAAGCAGGCTCCGTCATCAAATTCGCGGCCGGGACCACAGCCCCTGCTTGCGTTTTCGGAATGGCTGTGGCAGGTATAAGTGCAAGCGGCACGGGGAACGCCTTCTTCGACTGCCGAGGGTAGACCATGAACCTGGCAGCGATCCGCACCGCAATGTACGCCCAGGCCGACTGGTCCCCAGACCAGTCCCCGCAGGCCCTCTCAAGGGTCACGGGGTTCATCAACCGTGCGTACAACCAGCTGGCCCTGGAAGCCCCGTTCCTCTTCTTCGAGGACAAGCTCCGGGTGACGACCGAGCCGGACGTGGCATCGGCCTCGGACAGCGACACGTTGAGATCTGCTACAACATCGGGCGTGGACCCAGCTAGTGCTGATCCGTGGGTCTTCAAGACCAACTACACGAAGACTGTGGCTGATGCGGATACAGACGAACTGTATACGACGACGTGGAAGACCGACCGGTCGTGGGACGGGCGCGTCATCGAGTTCGAGCTAACGGACGGGACGTTCCTCCGGAATCAGATCAGGACCATCTGGTTGGAGAGCGACAGGTGGCATCTCACACTCGTACGTCCTTTCGACGTGATCGGGCGTCCAGATATCCTCAGCGGAGACGCCGCGGTTGGGTTCAAGTTCCGTATCTACACGGAGGCGTACGCCTTCCCGGACGACCTGATTGAGCTTCGCTCGATGCGGTTGGCCAGTAGCACCCAGCAATATCCGCTCAACATCATCGGTCAGGACGAAGCCGAAGAACTGATACTCATCGGTCCTCGAAGTCGGGTGGCCTCGGGTATCCCTCGGATCGTCTTCCGCCGCGAACACTTCCAGCTCGAAGGCCCGGGGCTCGCTCCCCGGGTGGCCCTGAATACTGCTACATCAACGGGAAGTACGCCCGCTCACCCGTGGAAGGGGCCAGAGCCCCCTGGGGAGTTCGAGTACGTCGTGACGTACACCTGGGGCAAGCGGGACGCAGAGTTCCGTCTCCCGGGGCTCGCCAAATGGGACTCATACGCGGCCCAGTGGAGCAACACAGACCAGACTATCGCCCGTACACCAACGCACAACGAGTTCGCGGATAACCGTGTGCGGGAGCCCCGCTACGAGTCGGCTCCGAGTCCGGCGTCGGAGAAGATCAAGATAGAAGTTCCGATGATCACGGATCAAGACGGGACACATCCCGCGTTGGACAGTTACCCGGCGATCACTCTTACTGTCCCGAACATCGAGTACGCCCTGGGCTTCCTCACGCAGCACAATGTGGCTGTCGGAGGCTACACCGGGGAGCGGGCGTCGCAGCATCAGTCAGGAATCCACGTTCGCATCTACCGACGCCGTGTGAGTACGCTAGAGCATGATCCGGCATACAGTTACGGGAGCCTCGACCATGATGCGAGGGGCCTCGTCGGCGGGCTCGGGGAGGTTCATCCTGACAACAAGCAGAAGTTCTACTTGCTGGCCGAGATGCGTATCGACGAGCTGAACACGGGTCGGTTCTACGACGATGGACAGTACATCCCTGATCGGTCTAGGCCTCTACGGGATACGCACGGGTACCAGCAGTACGGAGTCTACCCCCGTCCCGATGCTCGGTACGAGGTGGACGTGAGGTGCCTCCGTCGTCCGCAGAAACTCGTGGATGAACAAGACGCGCCGCGCATCCATGCAGAGGCTACCGACATGCTCATCAACCGAGCCATGGCCTACCTCTACGAGTCGATGGGGGACTACGCGGCGTCACAGCTGATGATGGCACGTTACGAGGAGGGGCGTCAGACGCTTGCAAAGAGGTATGGTGACATGCGCCCGGTCTCACGGCCGGTACTCCGGAGGATGACCCGAGCGAAATCCTCGGGTCGGAGCCGAGGTAACTATCGGAAGTGGAATACAGTGATATCCGAGGGGGATATATGATTTGCGGAGGAACCTACGAGTTTATTGACTACCGTGGCATCAAGATGCAGGGTACGATGATCTCAGTAGAGCACGGCAGCCCTGTGATGGGGACGTTTCTCGTCCACGGCCATGCGCCGGAGTACGTGAAGGAAGGCTCTGAACGACTCAGGGAGCTTACGCTCATCGCGACGCCCACGTTAGTTGCGAAGTCTCGTCGCCGTCTCGCGAGTAAGTAGGAGCCGGCGTGGCGAACCCCGCGAAGACTGTGACCCTCGGGCCATTCGTTCTTCGCGCGCAGGCCGATGGGTTGTTCAATGCGAACGACATCGCCCAGCGCGTCGAGAACATGTACCTGCTGGAGGAGAGCACGCTTCATTCGATTTGGGGGCCCACCTCTTACGTGCCCATCAAGGCCGGAGACGACGCAGGTACACGTCCGACCAGCAGGACGCAGCCCGTTGGTGTGGGGGTGAGCGACGACATCTCGAACTCCACGCCGCGTTACGGCTTCACGCAGCATGGGATTTTCCACTGTCTCCTCAAGCGGGGAGAGCGAGATGTGCTCCTTCTGCACACGGGGAACGAGCTGTGGGAGTTCACCGGTTGGGATCGACAGTGGCGCAAGATCATCTCGGACCCAGCGGGCTACGGTACACAGGGGGAGCTTCCCGATAGCTATGTGGCAGACTTCCCCACGCAGTTCGAGGCCACAGGAAACGGTGTGGTCATCGTGCCCCAGGATGGTCGGGCCTACTTCTACGACGGGGAGTGCATCGCACCGCTGGGCTTCACAGAGACACCGGCCCCCCCTCTAGGACGCGGCCCGGACAGCACTGAGGGCAGTCTCGATGAAGATCATTACACCGGCATCAACGACAGGGGCTACGCGCACCGCTCAAGCACTCGTACTTCGATAATCCGAATCGGAGGGAAGAACGAGGTAAATGATCAGATCTCCCGGGACTCCGATACGTCGATGTCTCGGGGTTTCGGGCAGTGCCGCATCGGGACAATCACCACACTGCCCGTCTCCAACCCAGAGAACCTCAAGACCGCGAACACGGGCTGGGTGGAGAACGGTGAGTGGCGGTGTGCTGTTCAGTACATGGACAAGTGGGGGAATTTGTCTCCAGTGTCGCCGCCGAGCAACTCGGTCACGATCGACCAGATGCCCTCGCTCCGCCGTGTCAACAACTTCTTCGCCGAAAAAGGTGTATCGGGAGGGGATAACAAGAAGAAAAAGAAGGATGACGCAGAGACAAGTAGCGAGAGGATGATCCATCCGGCGGCTCCCGAGAAGGCACGGTTTCAACTCCAGTGGAGTGGTATCTCAACAGGACCTTCGCACTGTGTAGGCCGGATGCTGTACCGGACCAAGGACAGCAAGAACACGGGTGACAACAGCCTGTATATGCTCACGCAAGACGCTCTCGCGACAAGCACAGGGTTCGCTACCCTTCCGGATAACGTCGTCACGATGTATCCAGACAACATCCCAGACACCTGGCTGGGAGCGAAGGCACAGAAGGTCGTTCCTGTCCCGCGCTTCCGCCTTGCTCGGATGGCTCTGGGTCGGCTTTGGATCGGGAACTTCGAGGACGCTCCCGGTACAATCCGACCGAGCGAGCCCGGGTACTGGGGCACGTTCCTAAGCGGGCTCGACATTACGCCTGATCCCCAAGGCGAAGTCACAGGCATATGGCCGGTCAAGGACGGGATGCTCGTCTGTACGGCGACGAGCAGTTTCATCGTACGGGCCTCCGACGACGGCAAGGGCTTCCGGCACTCTCCGCTCTCCGCTACGATTGGGTGTGCCGCTCCGAACTCGATGTCCACACTCCCGGACGGGACGGTTCTGTGGCTCAGCTACGAGGGCTTCTACTCGTACAACGGGACAGAGCTGACGTTCGCCTCTCCGCAGCTCCGCCGCACGTTCAAGCGTGCGACGGTGAACCGTTTGGTACAGGCTGTGGCTGCGTATGATCCACGCAGCCGAGAGTACCGTTGTTGGTTGAGCCTTGACGGTGACCGCCGCAACTCGACTTGCTTCACGTTCGACAAAAACGGGTGGCGAACACGTACGGAAATGGTGGCGGACAGTGTCTGTGTGACACGTGACCATCGGCAGTACACTCTCGTGGGCGGGAGGCTGGTTGGTGACGGAGGATACGGGGGCGTGTACCTTCTCGATCACGCAGCCTCCCCGGACATCCAGACTCTCGGGCTCGTCAAGAACCGGGAGGCCCTCGTTGAGACCGCTTGGCTGGAGGCCACGGATTCTGACAAGGCCAAGACGAGCTACGTCGTGTACCTCTGGCTCCGTGAGACGGAGAGCACGTCAGTTGCCGTCGACGTACTCAAGAACTGGCGTGAGGAAGTCATTGAGACCAACATGACGAAGCGGTACTCGGAGAAGGATGTACCTGACTTTTGGGCCACAGCAAAGTTCGGTACGGGTACCTGGCGGGACAAACGCCCGTTCTGGACGCGCGCCGCCGTCCACGTGCCTTCGGCCGAGTCTGTGAAGTTCCGCATCCGGGGCATAGGGGCCTGGGAGTTCGTCGGGCTCCAGGTGAAAATGGCTCCGCGTTACTATGGTGGCGCACAGGTCACACCGTAGGGGGCAGCATGGCTTGGAGATATAAGCTCTACGACATCCAGCCCGAGCAGGTCGTGACCATCGACCCTATCAACGACAATTTCTCGGTGTTCCACTCCGAGGTGTCAGGGGCGCTCAACGAGCATAACTTTGAGGCAGGTACCTTCACCCGGGAACAGTTCTCGGACGACGCTGTGTTTATTGCCCACCGTACTCGGGGGGGTAATGGGACTTCGACGCGACAGGCTTATGATCGTGTCGTGTTACTTGGGACGCTCGGTCGGATTGAATTCAAGGCCGACACCGATTGGGCAATCATAGAGGCGCAGGACGGGTGGCAGTCGTTCACCGAGGATGGGTTGTCCCAGATCATCACAGCCAAGGGTGGTCCCTCATACATCTTCGCCTCTCTGAACTTGCACTGCGGGGAGAATCGAATTTACCGGGACGGAGTTCCCATGTTCCGAAGCATGGGCTTTGGTTACCTCGTCGCTCTACGGGTGAACGGGAGCGTACTGAACGAGACGATCCTCGGAAGTGGGGACGCAGGTGTTGACTTTTTCGGACAGAAAGCTCTCACCCGGAAGGCCGTTCAGTGGGACAACGACCTCCCGCGTGTGCCGGATAAGCTGGAGAACCCCCAAGGAGGCGGCGGCCTAGCTGGGGCCCGTCTCCCTGTGGTAGTCGATGCTGTGGTGGACCTTCCTGCGGGAGAGAACAAGGTCGAGGTCGTTGTGATGAACATCAAGGGCACCATGGTGTCTTCGGAGTTTACTCGTGAGTCCTTCGTCGGACGACGTGAACTCGCCGTCCTAGAGCTGGTGCGCTGATGGCCAACTACACGTACCTGAAGGATGGGACACCGTTCACCGCCGCCTCCTTGAACGATAGATTCGAGGGGATTAAGAGCGAGGTCAACGACATCGACGCGACGAACTTCGCTAAGGGTGCGTTGAACACAGTTCATATGCCGAATTTCATCGGTCCGGCGAACACCACGCTTACCTCTGCGCTGTTCACAACGGAGTCCGTGAAAGATGAAGTAGATAGTGGTTTGACTTTAGCGGACGGTGTACGTGACTCTTCTCTTTTCCCAGGTTTTTCTCTGGAACTTACGGATGGTGATGCCCCAGATACCATCGCACATATTGTCCTGAACAGCACTGGACAGGCTCAGGCTGTTGGCAGAGAGGCTGTTACCGCTCTGCTCGTCCTGGGCAACGTAAGCATCTCGGAGTTCTGGGACCCAGACATTGGTGTCTGGCAAAAGGGTACGAAGAAGATTTACGGTATCACCCTGAATGAGCATCAACACGCGGCGAGGGTTGGTCTACGGGTAAATGCGGACACTGGGGGGGGATTTATAGATCGAGATCTACTGGAAACAGAGCGTACGGTTTCTCCTCGGGTGACGATCGGCAGGTATGGGCAGCGTGCCGGTTACCCGATGTCCCCCTTGAGATCTATCCCCGGGGGAGCAGGTGATGATGCAGTACCCCTCAAGGAGCAGTTCGATTATCGGACGTATCAGGACATTCCTATTCGTGCGATCATCACCGCAGACGACTTCATTGCGTCCGGTACTGATGTCTTTGTGAAGCGGGTCCAGTTCTACTTCAAGACGAATCTCAAGTTTCCTGTGAGTTACAGGGTTGATCGAGCGAGCCTTACGGTCATCCCTCTGAAGGCGAAGGTGACTTAATGGCTGAGATCTCCTTCACGCCCTTCCTCGATACCGAGGCCCCGCTGGTCTCCCTGCCGCATCTCAACAGCAACTTCGATATTTTAGATGAGATCAACGGGAGCCTTGCCTCGGCCAACTTGGTTTCTGTCGCTGCCTTGGATTTGGACTACGTCTACATCCAACGCGGGGCGGTCTCTGGCGGAAGGATGGTCGCAGGTACGGCAAACCTCGACTACTTCAACGGCATCCGGCATGTCTTCGTATACACAGAGGAGGGGGGGACCGGCGGGGATAAAAATCGTGCCCGTTTGATGGCACGGCACGATCAAGGTTACCTCCAGCGCCTCAACCACGAGAGGAACCTTGGGCAGATTTTCGGGGGAGGTAAAATCATCGGGGACGATGATGTCGTGCAGATCGACACTATGTTTCCTCGTAATCAACACGCACGAGACGTCCCGAGTGATGTCGCTGTCGCAATTCCCGGTGCCTCCATCTCCTTCTTCCTTCCGTACAACGCTCTAGTTCTGTTGACTTGGCAGATCACATGGACTTCGGACGCGGCCCGCTTCGGCAAAGTTATCAACGAGCACTGGACCGGGATATTCGACATGGAGGGGCCCAATCCAGATGAGGTGGACCTAAGCGACATCAAGGACGGCAGTGTCGCCATCATGTTGTTCGTGAACGGCTCACAGCACAACAAGTACGCCGCGCTCCGCGAGTCGTACGAGACGATGTTCGCTCATCCGTCAGATGGGGATGATGAGTTCGACGAGACGGTCTTGCGCCCCCACACCATGCGGGACCGGTACAAGTCAAGGTACTGGTCAGGCCATGCTCTGGTTGGTCCCTTGTCAAAGGGCTTCCACACCGCTAGTCTCAGAGTCGCGGGGAACATCCATGTACGGCAGATACGGGTGCGAAGCCGTAACATGAAGTACGTCTATTTCAAGGTTTAGGGGCGAACAATGACCATATACCTATCGAGGGCCGCCCGGGACGCTGCCGCTGCTGAGGATGATGCAGAGGGAGGCGGTGGCGGTGGCGGGAAAGATCAAACGTGGGAGACCACCAAGGCAAAGGCGGAGGCCAGGTACGGCCCCCTCGGGCTCTCGCCTCTGAAGAAACTTGAGAAGATCAAGGCGTTCGAGGCCCAGCTAGAGGCCGATAAGTACGAACGGAAGATCAAGCAGCTGGAGGAAAAGCAGCTTGATCCAACGTATATGATGCGGGTGATGGGCAAGGCCCGCGAGAAGGCGATGCAGGCCGCGCCTCGTGCCATGATGGGACCGCAGGCCACCGAGATCGCCCGTGCAGGGATGACAGGCCAGGGAAGCCCTGGTGCGCTCGCTGAGGCCGCGAGACAGGTTGGGGCAGGAGCACAGCAGGCAACAGGGCAGCAAGCCGTTCAAGCAGGCGGACAGGCCTCACAGGGCGCGCTCCAGGCACAGCAGGCCATGATGGCTCATCTCCAGTCCCGGAAGGCCGCAGCTCTCGGTCAGTACGCACCCCCGGGGCTCTCCTACGGCGAGCAGCTTGGACAAGAGCTGCTGACGACAGGGGTTGAGTCTGGCATAGCCGCTCTCGGTGAGAAGGGCGCAGAGGGGCTTGCAGAAGAGCGTCGTCAGAAAGAACAGATGAATGTACCGGAGACGCCTCCATGAGTAGAATCAGCAGAAGCGAATGGTACAATCCGACGTATGAGGAAAAGTTCGAGGAGCTGTCTCCGTTGGAGAAGGCACAGCTCAAGCTCGTACAAGAACGACGGGCCGCGAGGAAGCCGAGTAGCCTCTACGGGTCAGAGAAGGCGCTCCGAACTTTCACAGGGGCAAGTCCGGCAGAGCCACGGCTTGACCGGAGAGCGATTGCCGCCCAAGAACAGGCCCTTCAGGTCAAGTTCCAAGACGATATCGCTGGCCTTTTGAAGGCGCTGATCCGGTCTCGATCTCTGCTGGGTAGGGGGGATACAAAGAGGGCGGTGAGTGCCGTCGAGAAGGCGTGGGACAAGATCATCCAGACGATCTCCTCACAGGCAAGCAGTCTGCGTAGCCAAGAGAGCGGAGCTGCCCAAGCCGCACAATCACGTCTACTGTCCTTCGCGGAAGACCAGAGAGCTGCTGTCAAGAGCGTCCTCGCCCCGCTGGCAGAGAAGGGCATCAAGCCAGACCTGGCTCCGGATAAGTTTGATGAGGCTTACCTCGGCCTGCTGAGTACGCAGCCCACAGCGGGGGCCGGAGTCCCAGGGACCAAGGTTCTGAAGCAGAAAAATCTGATGCCCTCTTTCCTGAGGAAGCTGAGCCAGCTGTCTCCGGATGATCGCACCAAGATGCTCAATAAGTTGCAAACAGCTAAGCTCGCAGGGGAGGCTAATGCTGCGGGTACTCTGGATGCGATCGGCCTGGGTGCGAGTACAAATGTCGCCGCCGACATCGAGGCCGCCTTCTCGGCAGCCCAAACTCTGCCGGAGGAGGCTGGCACTGGTCCGTCACTTCCGGGCCTGAGCGACGAGCGAGTCGCGGGCTTCTACGAAGACGAACTAGGGCCGCCGCCGCTCACAGAAGAAGAAGTACGGGAGGCGGGGAAGCACCGAGGGGATTCGGAGGAGCAGATCAAAGCGGCACTCAAAGCAAATGAGGCCGCAAGAACGCCTACAGGCAGGAAGGTGCTCGTTCCGGAAGCGAAGGACATGATCAAGGAGTTCCAGACTCCCGGGGGGATAACGGAGTACCTCAAGCAACTGAAGACGGAGATCGGGCACGCCAAGAAAATCGGCATGGACACATGGAATGAGGCCCTTGAAGCCGTCCTAGACACCTTCGGTGCCGAGACCCTTGAAGAAGCAGTGACTAAGCTGGCAACATCCTACGGCCTGAATACGCCGCAGACATCCACTCGACAAGACGCTGCGCTGGCGAAGGTTCAGGCAGAGATTGACGAACGGACGGCGCAGATCAAACCCGTCGAGGCCTACCGCACCCCGCTGGAAGCAGCCTCCATCGCAATGAAGGGGACGAAAGGGTACGCCGTCCCCAAGAAGAAGCCCATGGAGTTCCACACTCGGCAGGGCAGAGGGGTTGGGCGTACCCTCCGGAAAGAGACCCGCGACGCGGTGAGGGAAAAGCTGAAGAAGTGGAAGGGATCGACCGTAGACGATCCCGTGGTGATCCGAGGGGGCGAACTAGGACCGGCACCCGCTGTGGTCCCGGGGACTGGGGTAGGGAGAACAGCAGTAGGTACTGGTCTGAGCATATGGGAGGAGGAACAGAGGAAGAAGGAGGAGGAACAGAGGAAGAAGGAGGAGTAGCTCATGGCTGACGAAAACGGCGCATCTGGAGATGTGTTTACAGGACCCGAGCTTCCGGAGTCGGAGGAGCTGACCCCTAAGCAGAAGCGCCTCCTTGCGAAATACGATGCTCTGGTGTCGGGAGAGTCCCTACCGGAAGATCCAGAGGCGACACCGGGGACGATCGAGCCCGCTGATGATCCCACGCCGGAAGCCGTACGGAACGTCATCGACACTGGCTCTATTGACCAAGAAAAATGGCAGGAAGAAGTTGATGCGCGGGTAGAGCACGCGAAGGGCCAGTACAAGGCACAGAAGCGGATCGACAAGGGCGAAATCGACAGCCTGCTTACAACTGTCCTGAAGGAAGTCGGGGTCAAATACGACCCGCAGCACCGGGACAGGTGGCTCAAACAGCTCCTCGAAGACGCGGACAAGGTCGCGAAAGCAGGGGACACCCCCCTGCCCGGGAATCTGTTCTGGCAGCGCCCCGCCGTCCCCCGCCGTACCACCCGGATTGCCACCAGGGGCTACGGGCTCGACGTGCTACCGGAAACCTATGTCGCTGGGCGGCAGAGGCAGCCCATAACACACGAGCAGTTCGTCAAAGAGGGGAAGGAAGGTGTTGTCCAGCACCGCCTTGTTATGAATCCGTTCGCCGTCCGCGCGCTGAAGTTGGCGACTGCCCAGGCCACAAGCAAAGACTTCGACCGCCCCGTGGGAACTGGTGGGGCCGAAGATGTGAAGGCGGCCACCACCGCCCTGGAAGAAGGGAAGGCAGAGCGGGAGGAGGTGGCCCGTGTGTGGAGAACCTCCGTGCAGAGGACGGGCGGACAGGAGGTCCGTATCATGGTGGATGGGGAGGTGCTGGACCTCCCCCTCGTCCTCTCCGGAGACAAAGACGCGAACATCTCTTTTGCGAACCAGCTCACCCCGGACCATCCCGCAGCGGTGGCCTTCAGGGCCGGACTCACTCTCGATCACCTGGAGAAGTTGAGGAGCGCACAGACGGCCATCGGTGATGGAACACTTTCCCTAGAGGAGGTGACGGAAATCCTTGAATCCCCGGCGAGGGCCAAGGCGCTTTTCAAGAGCATGTACGACCCGGTAGGGGCTCCCGGTACTCCTCTTGTGCCCCTCACCCGTACGGGGAAGGGACTGGTCTTTGATCTAGGCCTGGTTGAAGACTTTATGAGAGTCCAGCACCGCCTGGACATAGTGGAGGAATACAAGGAGACGCCTCTCCCAGAGGAAGGCCTCGAAGCGTGGGCCCAGAAGAGGGTGAAGGAGGAACTCCGAGGACTACGTCAGAAGGAGGGCGCGTACTATGCTCGCGACCCCGAGGACGCCTGGCGGCACTTCACGGAAGGAACGGGGTACGAGGAGGGAGGGCTCCCCGGGTTCGTTGGTGGCGCTCTCAACTGGATGGGAGAGCAGACTCCGATCTTGGAGGCTATCCGGATCGAAGTCCAAGCACCCTTACGCAGGTATTTAGGGCACGAGGCCGAGGAGGCTCCGAAGGTAGAGGACTACACCGCCTTCCATGTTCTTCGGAACTGGGCCGGACAGTTTCTTCCTGCGGTAGGGGGAGAAGGGAGCGTCATCCTCCCTGGAGAGGAGGCACAGACCCCTCGCGACGCCGAGATGTTCGAGATGGCCCTGGGAAAGGGACGGCCCGCTCACTTCATGGACGCTCTGTTCGCTATGACCCCTGGCATGGGGGTAGCCGCAGGGTGGGGTCGAGCCCACGAGGATTTGATTGGGAAGTACGGGTCCATTTCCGGCCGTGGGCCCGAGGCTCTTGAGCTTCTAAACAAGCACCTGAGAGATCCCGACACGATCATGCGTGCCGGGATGAACACGACTGACCCCGTCACGCTGTTCGTTACCCTCGGCCACGCGTTTCAACCGAATCTGCTCGCGATGCACGAAGACGCACTCGAACTGGGGCAACCCGTACCGGGTGTCCAGAGTCTTACTGGAGGGCACCACATCGCGCTGCCTGGGCAGAAGTCGCGAAAGCGGACCTTTGAAGAGTGGGTATACCAGTACGACAACAGCCAGCAGTTGTCGATGAAGATCGCCAGGGGCGCTGCCGTCGGCGCGGGTGGATCTGTCACCGCCCTCGGACTCCTGCTCGACCCCGATGCTATGGTCATCGGAGCTGTTGGATTTAGCAGAGGACTTCAAGCTGTCGGAATGGCACGGAATATGCTCACCCCGTCGGGGACACGGCTCGTAGGACGCTTCGCAAGAGCGGCTGATGGCCTGTCCTCGGAAGAGACCGGACTAACGGGGCTCGCGTATCTGGATGATGTGATCCGCAGAGGAGAGGCAGGCGAAGACATCCAGGCGGACATCAAGAACATCTCTACAGAACTTGTAAGGGCCAAATACGACCCGTCCGGAGGGGCCGCTACGGTCCATCAAGGCTCGATGGTTGACATCATAAGCGGCCAGCACATCGACATCACTCTGGATGCAAGAAAGTCTGCCGGCGAGCTTCTCTCCGCCTTGAACACACGGGTACGGGCCACCCAGGCCGCTGCAAAAAAGGTGGCCGAAAGTGTTGACGCCCTTGATGTTGATGCCCTGACGCAAGTAAAGGAAATCCGAGACCTTCTTATACAGGCGGAGCGCCTAGAGGAGGCCCATAAGGGCCTCCAGGTTTATCGGGCGGCGATAGCGGTCCAGAAGAAGAGGGCTGCGATCTTGGCCGCGAAGGTCGCGCTGTACCGAAGATCTCACGTACTGGCGTCTGCTGCCCGGGGAGGCGAAGAAACGCTGCAATCCGTCATAGCGTTTGCCTCGTCCGCACTAGATAAGCCGGGTATCACGGGCCCCCGTGAGTTCTTAGCGGCACTTCGAGCGGCCGAAAATACGGGAGATGTAAGTGAAGTTACTCGGCAAATCTTAGAGCACAGCGGGACGACCTTAGAAGGACTCACCAAGCTCGTTGAGGATGCCTGGACAAGTGCGACCGGGACGCGGGGGAAGGCAGCTGCGCTGAGAGGCGTTGAGCAGCTCAAGAAGTCGGTCGAGGCCTTCCGTGAACTGAGTCTCCCAGAGCTTGTTCAATCGAACGCCGAGCGTTTTACTCGGTTGGCTGACGCACTCGACGTACAGCGGGGACAGATTGTCGAAGAGTTAGGCAGACTAGCCCGCATGGCCGATGAGCAGAAGGCGGTCCGGAAGGCTGCTCTCCTCGAAGTACAGAGGAAGTTCCCTCAGCTGCCGGCGAGCGGTACAGCACGACAGGCAAGTAAGACCTTCTACAAGGCGGCTCGGCTTATGATCAAGGAGGCGGACGACTTTGAGGCCGCCCGCCGTCTGCTTGAAGAAAAAGAGAACTTGGAGACCATGGCTCGGGTGGCGAGGGAGGAGCAGCAGGAGATACCTCTCAAGTACCTCAGAAAGGTTCGTGACACGATCCGATTTGCCCAGGCCCTCGAAGGAACGAGCGTCGCACAGAAGAGGGGCATCGAAACACTCTTTGAGGCCATCCGCCGGGAAGGGAACGAGGACGTATACCGGTACCTCAATGACGGAGAAGCCGCGCCCTTGTCGCAGATCTTACGCAAGCAGGCTCCTGGGGCCTTCGATGATTTCCTCAGGCCGTTCGAGGAGGAGGTGCGGGCCGCAGCCAAGGCCACTGACACACCGGAGGAGATCGAAGCCGCAGTCCAGGCCGCAAACGACAGGGTGATGAGCATCATGGTCGGGCTTCACGCCCAGCAACGAGACATCTTCATGGAGGCGACCTCGGCTGCGGGCGCAGCCCGCAGTTCGCTCGTGGGGGTTGATCGACTGTGGGGCTCGATACTCAAGTTCCCGGAAGAAATCGGACCCTTCTCAAAGAGCTTCAAGCTCGCAGAGACAGGGCTCATGCAGACCAGCCTTGCCCTGTACTGGACCAGTCAAGTCGCACTGCGTCGCTGGCGTACCGCCTTCAAGTGGGTCACGGAGCTTGAGCCCCATACGCTTGATATCTCTGTCTCTCGGCAAGCTCGGGAGGGGCTTGTCCGGCTCCAGCACTTGGCTGTAGGGCAGCAGAAGGAAATCGACGAGCTGACGGCGGCCGTAATCCGGAACACGGAGTACGAAGATCAAGTCTACGTGAAACTCCATGTGATGCGGAGCTACATCTTAGGTATCCGGGACATGTTCGATGCAGACGCCTTGGATGCGAGACGGGTGAGCGTCGCCAATGCGATGGAAAGCGCCCGGGAGAAGGTGAAAGCGGCTGTACTGGAGGTGGTCCCCGGCTGGGAGGCGGGCGTCGCTCTGTCTCGGGCGGACAGAAATGCCATCGGAAAGGCCGTCCTCGGGAAGGAGGAAATGCAAGTCCGGGTCCTACCGAAAACTGCCGATGTCGCAGAGGAGACGGCCGAACAGCTGGAGAGATGGGCGAAGGGACTTGCTGCCAAAAAGCTCCGTGTCTCCACTGCGATCATTGATTTTGTCCAAGGCATCAAGACACCTCCCAAGGGAAATATCTACGCGACCCCGGACAAGACACTCCGCGTAAAGAAGAGCCGCTTCGCCTATTCTCGTCTCGTAACAGGCATGGGCGATGTTCCGATTGGGCAGTACGCTGTCGATTTTCTTGAGCATCAGATCCGGATCTTCGCGGAACTCCGGCTGAACGTAAAGGCTGAAACCATAGTGGGAGCGGTCGATGCCTCTACTGGTCTCCGTTATTTCCGGGGCCTAATCAAAAGTCTAATCGACCCCACCACCGAACTCTCAAAAACGGGCGCGATCTACAACGCGGCGGAAAGAGCCTTGCTCAGGCTCTACAAGAGTGACGAGTTCCGCGCCCTGTCCTTGGACGAGAAGTGGTGGGAAATCCGGGCACGCCTCTCGGGGGCGATCCGCTCCGTCGCAGGTACGTCAGACGAATCACCAACGGCCCTGGCCCTGTTCTACCAGAACATCCAGGGGCTGGGGCTCGAACGACTGCGGGCCGCGCTCATAGCCGAAGTAAGTGGGCCGGGAGTGCGTCCCGAAATCTTCGAGGCCTATGACCGTATCCTTGGCCAAGGGTATCGGAGCACAAAGGCACCTGGATTCGGAGATACCCGTAGTGGCGGGGGGACGGTCCTCCCCGGGCAGCTTGTTGTCGAGCGTGCTCCGTACGAGGCGTACTGGCGGACACTCACTGCGGTAGAAGAAGAAGCCCATGCAAATCCATTCAGGAAGGAACGTACCCGAGCAGGGGCGAAGATCAAGACAGATAAAGCGGGGGTGAGAAAGAGGGTAGGCACGGAGACCGAGGTTCACCCCCAGGTGCTTTCCTGGGAGAAGAAGTTCCAAGAGTCCGATGTGCTTCCGCCTGCCAGAGAAGTTTACAAGGTAGCTCCGTCCAAGGACAACCCCGACATTCACTACGTCTGGTTCAGGGGAGAGGAGGAACTAGCCCATGCGGGTACGCCCGTGCAGGTCCGTGTTCCAGCAAGGTTTTCGTTTCCGAAAGAGGGCGGCGGGACAGATAAAGTAGCCGGCGGGTTTAAGTTCGTACCCAGGACACGAGACCTAGTCACACAGCGGCCAGCTCCTTTCGAGCTACTGGACGCACTCGATCTCTACACACGCTGGGCAATGGGCCAGCTGTCGACCAACAAGCAACGACAAGTGATGAAGATGCTCGGGGGAATCCGGCAGGGCACCGTGCGGTTGGTCGCTCACTCGTTCAACACAAAGGGAGAGCTTATTTTCGCCCCCGAGGAGTTCTTGACTCCGCTCGCACGGGCGGTGGAGAACGTGGAGAAGGAGCTTGGTGGGGCGAGCAACCGGTCCGCTACCGCACTGGAAGCAGCGCACCTTACCCACCTTGCGATCACCGCCATGCGGGCCTTCAAGGGCACCTTGATCACAGGAGTCCTCGGACTCAAGATCAGCTACCTGACGGCCTCGGCATTCTTTGGGGACATCACAAACCTGCTCTACGTCCAAGACCCCCTCTCCGGGGCAAAGCTGACAGGGCTCGGTGCCCGTGCGTACCTTCCAGATTTGCTGAACCAGCCCTCGATGAAGAGTGTGCTCTTCAACCGGCAGCTTGACCAGTTCCTCTCCGCGAGCCCGAACACCAAGGTCGTGGGGGCCGACGGGAAGGTCATCAGGTACATCGGGCCGGACGGGGTAGAGCGAGACCTAACCACTGCCGCGTTGCACCAAGAAGCCATGATGCAGGGAGCAGAGGACACGTTCCACAGTGCTGACGCACGGAACGCCCTCCGAGAAACGGCGCGTATCCAGCACGATCTGTACCGAGCACGGTTCCAAGATACCCTCACGACATGGGACAACATGACTTCGGTTGTGTGGAACATTGCGAACGAGGCATCTAGGAAAATCCGGTACGCAACCTTCATCGAGAACTGGCTGGTGAAGGGGCTCTCCAAGGACGATGCGGGACGAGCCATGCGGCTTACCCTGTACGACTGGGCAAGCTCTACGTCTGTGTCAGAGCGTGCAATCCTCGGGCACCTCGCCCTCTTCTGGACCTTCACGAAGAACATGCTCGCTCAAGGGCACCGCATAGCAATGGAGCCCACCCGTGTGGCTCTGAACGCGCCCGATACGCGGCTCGCGGGCTCCATGCTGGAAGGAAGGCGATGGGACGAGGCCAGCTCTGCCGTCCTTCCGACCCTTCCGGGGTATTCCGGACGGTACCTTCTGGGCGCAACGCAGCTTCAACGTACGAAACTCCTCACGGCAATGGAAAGCTCTGGGTACACGGCACCCTACGACCCGAGCCTCGCCGCTCTGGTCGTTCCGGGACAAGACCTGACTCCGGAAGACCTCGAACGGATGCGAGGGGAGGCGAACATCAAAGAATACATGTACGACTACCCCATTTTCGCCACCGGAACCCTAAGTGAGGCCTCGCGGGGTAAGCTCGCACTCCGGGGGCTGGGGCACTACGCAAACTATGCCTTTACGGGACCGAGGAATACGCCCACGGAGGCGCTTCGTACCTACATGGACATCGTGAACAACGGAATGGTGACCCCGATTCTAAGTCTACTCGACTCTGCGGGGGCCGTAGACGTTGAGGTCGATTATAACAAGGCAATCTTCGGGCTCACCGATCTCGCCAAGGACATCAGTACCCCCGCCTTCGAGGGCCTTGTCGAGGCGGGGCAGGAGTGGGTGGGACTCCGAGAAAAACGGTTCGACGCACGGCACTGGCTGACGCAGGACGAGGCCCTGTGGATCGCCCAGCTTGGCGGCTACGAAATGCTCGAAGTCGACAGCAAGGGCAGGCTTTATCTGGAGTACAAAGAAGGAGATGCACGCGGAGCTGCGATACTGTACTCAAACGGAATGGGCGCAGCCGCGATGAAAGTTCTCCTTCCGAGCTTCCTCCGCTCACGGCTCACAGAGGACTTGGTAGCCACCACTACGGGTGGGGTTGTTGATCGACCCGTATCGCGAACGACCGCCCAGCTCCTGAGCAACGCCAGGGGGCTGTTCTCCCGCCCGTACAGCGACGACGAACTGAAGTTTATACTCCAGAGACCTGCCGCACAGGTCGCGATGGAGATTGACCAGGGCAAACTGAAGGCCGTGCTGCTCGGTCTGGGAGAGCTGACGCTAGGTGTACGGGTACGCCTCTATTCGGGGGCCGCTGACGAGGCCGCTAACGTGGACAGATTCGTGGAGGATATCCACTCTGCGCTGGCGCAACCCGGGAGATCACTCCCCATCTCGAAGTTCGACCTGGATACTACTGTGAAGATCGGGCCTGCGCCCACCCCGTTGAGTGTGCTGCCCGACAAGGAGGCAGCACAGCAGAAAAGAATCGGGGATGAGATCGACGCGAACAACCTGAAACTAGACCTTCTCAGTAGGCAAGAGGGTCCGGTTCAGACCAAGCGGATTACCCAGCTCAGTGAAAAGAACCGGAAGCTGAGAAAGATGCAGCTTATGCACGGGATTATCACCAGGACGCGGCAAATAGAGAACCTTATCAAAGGGCTGGAGGAGCAACCGGGAGGGGAGAGCCTCCTGAAGCAGGATATCCGCGAGGAAATAGATATCAAAAGGCGGGAAAAGGAAAGCCTGGAGATGGAACTGCTCATTCTTACGAAAGGCCCGCCGGAGCCCGAAGGGGCCGAGGAGCCTTGACCTATTCCGCATCTTCTGCTACTACAATCCCAGGGCCGGGGTCCGGCTAGAGGTCTATAGGAGACAAAAATGGGCAACATGAAGCAGCGCCTGATCAAAGCGGGCCGTGATTTCAACTACGCCGAAGGTGTCAAGGTCAAGAACGGTACGGGAGCAGACATCGCCGCCAACCTGATTGTCTACTTCATTGGCCATGAGGGACCGTACCTCAAGATTGCGTTGGCCGATCAAGGGGCAGTTACTACCTGTTCTGGTCGGCTGATGATCACCAAGCACGCCATCCCTGACGGGGGGTACGGTGTTGTGCTCCCCTGGAAGCTGGTCACGGGTGTGGACACCACAGATGCGGCATCAGCGGGCGCTCCCTTGTACCTCGCCGCCTCCGGAGCGTTCGCAGGTTCCGCAGGAGGCACCACCACGGTTTACGTCGGGCACGCTCTCACGGATGCAGATCCCGGTGCTTGGGTGTTCTGCGGCGAAGGTGCCAACCGCATCACGTAGGGGTGACCGATGGCTACTGGCCAGTACAGACGACAAGACATGCTCTCGTCGGACCTCGATACGACTGTGATCCAAGCGGCAGTTACTCCGGGAACGAGCTACGCCGCCACCACCGGCAGCGTTGACTGCCGGGGCTTCCGGCAGGTGGACTTCTTCATCCACATCACAGGGCTCGGTAGTATTGGTTCGATCACCGTGCGCCCGGAATCAGGGAATGATCTAGGCGGTACGACCTACTGGAGTACTTACCTCATCGAGGAGATCGACGGGACCTCGTATCTTGCCGCGACCAAGCAGTATCAGATTGTCCTTGATGATCCGACCCCAACCCTGAACAGGGTCTACAAGGTCAGCCTGCCTGTCGAAGGACAGCACATGCGCCTTCAAGCCAAGGTTGATGCGGTCGGGGGTGCCAGCGCGGAGATTCTTGTCATCTACGCGCGGCGGAGAGTCTAGTGGGCCTCGTAGGTACCAGCCTCCAGGGGCGGACCCGACGTGTTCGACGTGCTGGTGTGACCCGGTGGCGTCAGTTCCTCGCGGCTGACCTCGCGTCGGAGGCGAACACGGCCATAAAGACCTCCATCGCAGACAGTGGTGGGGAGATCCAGTACGTGGGCTCGGCCCATTCCGGATCAGCCTTCCAGCTCAAAAAGTGCTACCAGGCACGCTACACCATCGTCAACCCTGACACGGGGGCCACGGTAACGTGGAGTGATGGGGACTTCACTGGGGTTGAGATCTGGTTCGCGTACGGGACCAGTATCCCGGATGAAGACGTAGCAGGCTTCGTCGTCGGGCTCCTCAATACGGGTACATCCAAAGCCCTGGCGACAGGTACGACGTATCAGACCAGTCAGCACCGCATCACGTCGTCCCTGTGGCAATCCAACACCGTGGTCAACATG
>Ga0080013_1000470_pt1 | contig 56906 bp, 58 predicted proteins | sample ETNvirenome_6_85_FD_69236 | JGI IMG/M metagenome (GOLD analysis project Ga0080013, IMG submission 69236) | Marine viral communities from the Pacific Ocean - ETNP_6_85 (SPADES assembly) (version 2) | ecosystem: Environmental > Aquatic > Marine > Oceanic | place: Pacific Ocean | collected 2013-06-19 | reverse complement strand
AGGCCGACCCGACACAATGATAATGTCCCATTTGCTATGTGACTCTCTACCGCTGTGGGCACTACGACATCGCCAGGCTTCAAATACAAGAAAGCCCGACTCGAAAGAGCCGGGCTTTTTTACGTCTGCAGAAAAGAGAAATACCTGCCTTTACACAGTCTCCTCGACCTCCGTAGCGTGGGTTGAGTATCACGAAACCCGCGGATAAGGCTCGCCGCACATCTTTGTATGGTAAATATAGTGTTCTTATCTCACGAGTTGGATTACCAGCAACAACAGTATCCGCCTCTATATGTTTCGTAACGACCATTCCCGCAGCAATTAAACTGTTACCCCAAAAGGTATGAGCTTGATCTATTATCAAATTTTTTTAGAAAGTCTTTTAAGTATTTTGCTAATTATCAATTGATAGCAAACCCTATAAACTTGCCCCATCTTGTATTTACATACCTTACCAAAGGGGAGAAGAGCATGTCTCATCAAATTATTAAAGACTTACATAACCGTTACACGGCTAAAAAATACGATACGAGCAAACGTATTTCATCGGCGGATCTTGACGTAATTAAAGAAGCTATTCGCTTGTCTGCTTCTTCAATTAACTCTCAACCTTGGAAGTTTGTATTGGTAGAAAGTGATGAAGCTAAGCAGCGTTTGCACGATACATTTGCTAACAAGCACCAGTTTAATCAATTACACGCTAAAGAAGCGTCGCATACGCTGTTATTAGCTTACGATCCTAAGTTTACTAAAGAGAAGTTTGTTAAACGTGTGGATGTTGAAGTGAGCTCTGGTCACTTACCAGCGCAAATGCGTGATAGCTTTATGGGTGCCTACGCTTTTGCTGAAATGAATACGGATGAAAATGGCTACAATGGCAGCTGGACTAAAGCACAAGTTTACCTAGCGCTGGGTAACATTATGCATACACTGGCGCGTTTAAATATTGCATCTACGCCTATGGAAGGTGTTGATCCAGAGTTAATCGGTGAGAAGTTTAGCGAAGAGCTTGATGGTCATATTTGTGAAGTGGCACTTGCAATGGGTTACCCAGTTGAAGAAGAAGATTGGAACTTTGGCAAACCTAAAGCGCGTTTACCTGTTGAAGATATTATAGCTACTGTATAACGTGTTGCTATAAGTTAATTAGCCGAGAGCCTTCTCGGCTTTTTTATTTTTAGAATAAACCATACGCTTGTGTTTCTTCGTCTTCCTCTTGTGCTAAATGATCAGGTCTAAATATTGCGCTAGGGTCTATTAAAACACTGTGTTTTTCGGCTAACTTTATTAGCCCTCGCATCATGCCTTTGGTTTGCGGGTCTATATCAAAGCCTACATCGGTTAATTTATCGAGTGGCTTAATGTCTTCTTTTTTATAATCTATATTGTCCTCTACTTTATCTACTAGTAATCCGATATGCGGGTTGAGCCCATCTTTAGTAGTAAAAACAATAATAGGTTTATAATCGAGTGTTATTTGCTCTTTTGCCGCATCAAACAGTCGTTGTAATTGCATAAAGCTGTTGCGCTTTATACTCGCTAAATATTTACTGGCTTGTTTATAGTCTTGCTCGTTATGAGTACTAACTGCGCGATCTGTAGTTGTTACTAGCGCTTGAAAAGGCTCATCAAGTTTTTCTATGATAGTTTTTAGGTCACTGTTGTCAGTTTTAAACTCTTTATAAAATACGGCGATGTTGTGCAGCTGAGTTTTATCGTTTGTTATTACGTGGCTCTGTTGCGCGATGCTTTTTTCAAATTGGCTAAACCAATCATTAAGCGAGGCTTGCCAAGTTCTTAGCTCATTAAGTGCTTTTTTATTACTTTGCTCTGTAGAGCTGCCATTTAAAATAACACCTAGGTCGAACACCGGCGTGGGTGTTTCCATGTAGTCTTTTACACCAATAAAGCTCTTATTGTTATTTGGCAATGTAGTGAGGTTATTATCAAACCGCTCGGTGAGTAAAATATCGAGAATTTTAAGTGAAATGGTTTTACAGCCCACTTGAAAGTTTATGAATTCCATACCTTTATCTTTAATTGCCTTGTAATGCTTTAAGGATAGAACAAAATAGATAAATAGCTTAAAGGTTGTGTGGTTTTTTAATTAGTGACTTAACTGCGAGTTTAAATTGTTGCTCTAATGCTTTTTTTCCACTTAAACGATGTTGCTTGATTAGCTGCTCATTACTGTGGTTTTGTAATACCATTTGTATCAGCAAGTGGCGATCTTCACTTTTAGTTGCCATTAGGCTGGATGGGGAGTGGTTAAATAAATACCATAGTTTTGGCGCGGTATTAAAGCGATTTATTGTACTAATTGCAGTGTTTATAGGTGGGCTGGGCACGCTAGATTCATCGATAAATTTACTTATTAGCTCACTGACTAACTCACTGTCCAGTTGGCTAAAGTGCGTTAATAAACCATAAAACAAATCACTTTTAAATTGTTGAGCTAAGGTATGTAAGCCCTGCGTGGATGTGTTTAATGCTTTAATAACGAGGGCTGAGTGCTCACCCGTGCTTTTATCTCGCTGATAACCTAGCTTTACAGCACTAAAGTCCTGAGATTGCCAAAAACGTAAAAGCCCTGCTGTAGCCCCAAAACTTGCACCTATATAACTACAGGTGGGGGTTAGCTGATGTTGGCAATGCGCTAGCAATGCTTTACCTACACCTTGTTGGTGCAGGTTAGGTGCAACAGCTATACGAATAACGCGTGCGCTTTGTTTTGTTAAATAGCTTGGCTGTGCGCTTAATTGCGCGAGCGATTGCGCCATTAAATGCCCTTGTGGGCGGCGTTCACCACTGATTACTTGCTTAGCTAGCTCTGCATCCATACCGCCTTCAACTGCTATTAAACACACCCCCACAACATGCATGTCGCATCTACTAATAAACAGCCTTTGCGCTGGGGCATCAAGTAATTGGCGTAAATCGTTAACACTGCTCTGGTAATGGGCAAGTGCTAGCAACGCAACTATTTGCTGCAGTAAAGGCTCATTGTCAACGAGTTGCTGTTGAGTGACCTCAATATGCTCAATGTTATTTAAAGCGGGTGGGTATTCGTTATATTGTGCATCTAAAGCAAAGAGTGTGCGTACATGTTGCTCAAGAGGGTCGCCCTTGGCAAAGCGTAAAGGCTCTTCTAAGTTTACAATTTTTGCCGCTTTGTAATTTACTTTAATATATTGCGTAAAGCGAATGGTATAGCCTCGGCCATTACCCTCGTAGCCTACCAAGGTGCTTGCAAAGACTATACGCGGGTAGTGCTTTAATATGGTTAACAGTAGTGGGACAGGTATTGCGGCGGCTTCATCAACCAGTAATAAATCACATGGCGGCAACTGATTAAGCAGTGCATCGGGCGCCATGTATTGTAAATTAGCTAAATGTTTTTGCTGAGCCTTGTATTCCACCTGTAAGGTTTTAGCTAAATGCTTAAAACAGCTATGGGTGGCTCTAAATTGTGTTGCGCATACAATGATTTTTTTATCATGTAATGCTGCGGCTGCAAGACCTAGCGCGGCTGATTTTCCTCGCCCTCTGTCGGCATTAATAATTAAAGGCCTGTTCGCACGTCCTGTGGCCACCTTAATTATTTGCTCAACGCAGTGTTGCTGCGCCTGATACTCAATTTTATTTGTTACATTGCTTTTGAGCGGCGGCTGTTTAAAGTCAGTATGTTCATCAAAGTGTATGGCAGGTAGCGTTTGTAAAAGGCGAGAAAAACGTAAATTAAAATAGCTTTGCTGATTACTACACCCATAAGACTGCACGCTTTGCAGCGCAGGGTCTTGCCATGAGGCTAAATGTTGTAAATCAGGCAGTAATAAAAATAAAAGCCCGCCGGCTTTTACGGTGCCGGCTAATGCAGCGAGTTTATCGGGGTAAATGCCACTAAAACCATCATAAACGGCATGAGGAAACTCTTGCCCAAGTAGTTGATGAGTATGCTCAGGCCAACTTGCATTGGCAAGGCTGCTTGAAAGTAGCTTTACATCATCCGAACGGGTTAACGCGCTTAATAGCTCATAGCACCACGTAGGCTGGCCTGTAATTAGCACTAACTGACGATGCTTTGCGCCAGTTAGTTGCTGCGTTAATTGCTCAACACAGTGCTTATACAGCTTGAAGTCGTGCATATGCGGTTACTAACCATTTGCTACCGAGGTCATCAAAGTTTACTTGCACACGCGATTGCGCGCCGCTGCCTTCGTAATTAAGCACAGTGCCAATACCAAATTTAGCGTGAAGTACACGTTGGCCTAAGTTAAAACCACTTTCTTCAAATACAGCATGGCTTACTGATGCGCTAAAACGTCCTGCAGCAGGCGGTCGTGATACCTGTGTTTTAATACGAATTTCTTCTACGCAATCTTCGGGTATTTCACGTAAAAATCGCGATGGGCTATGGTACTTTTCTTGGCCGTATAAACGACGGCTTTCGGCATGGCTTATGTAAAGTTTGTCCATGGCACGGGTCATGCCCACGTAACAAAGGCGGCGTTCTTCTTCTAAGCGCCCTGACTCTTCATTACTTTGCTGCGATGGGAACATGCCTTCTTCAACGCCCACCATAAACACAAGCGGAAACTCTAAGCCCTTAGCAGAGTGAAGAGTCATCATTTGCACAGCGTCTTCGTGTTCATCGGCTTGGCCTTCACCAGACTCAAGTGAGGTATAAGCTAAAAAGCCTTGTAGTGGTGAGCTAAACTCTTCTTCTTCGGGGAGTTCATACTGATCGCAGGCACTGATAAGCTCTTCTAAGTTTTCTACGCGAGCTCGGCCTTTTTCGCCTTTTTCAGCTTGATACATGGCCATAAGGCCAGAGGTTTGGATAGTGTATTTGGCTTGCTCTTGCAGTGTAAGGTCGCTAATTTTATCTTCTATGTGCTCTACCAACTCTACAAATTTTGTAACAGCGCTTGCCGCACGACCCGATAAATGTTGCTGTTCAACAATTGCTTTAGCTGCGTACCAAAGAGGCAGCGACTCAGCACGCGCACAGTCGCGTATATGGCTAAGTGTTTTATCGCCAATACCGCGCGCAGGGGTGTTAATTACACGCTCAAATGCGGCGTCGTCTTGGCGGTTTCCTACCAATCGTAAGTACGATAGCGCATCTTTAATTTCTTGACGTTCGAAGAATCGCATACCACCGTAAATACGGTATTTTAAGCCTTCTTGTAGCATGGCTTCCTCGAGTACACGAGATTGCGCGTTACTACGGTATAAAATAGCGGCGTCTTGCAACGCATTACCAGCATTTAACCAGCTGCGTAGCTTGCTGCTTACAAAGCGGGCTTCGTCTAGCTCGTTAAAGGCGGCATAAATTGATATAGGCTCGCCTTCGTTACCATCGGTCCAAAGGCTTTTACCCATGCGCTCTGAATTGTTTTTAATTAGCGCATTAGATGCTTTTAGAATGGTCGCGGTTGAGCGGTAGTTTTGCTCAAGACGAATAGTTTCGGCGTCAAAATCAGTTAAAAAGCGTTTAATGTTTTCTATTTTAGCGCCGCGCCAACCGTAAATACTTTGGTCATCGTCGCCTACAATCATAATGCTTTGTGTATCACCAGCAAGTAGCTTTAACCATGCGTATTGAATGGTATTGGTATCTTGGAACTCGTCTACCAGCATGTGGGCAAAGCGCTGCTGGTAATGGCGAAGTAGCGTAGGGTTATTTTTAAGTACTTCGTAGCTACGTAGCAGTATTTCTGCAAAATCAACTAAACCAGCACGGTCACACGCCTCTTGATAGGCGGCATATACACGCAGCATCATTTGCTCGTTTATATCGTAGGCTTGAATATCTTTAGGGCGCAGGGCTTCATCTTTTTTAGCGCTGATGTACCAGCCAAATTGTTTGGCGGGCCACTTTTTGTCATCAATATTCATTGATTTTAATAAGCGCTTGATCATTCTAAGTTGATCGTCAGAGTCTAAAATTTGAAAGGCTTCTGGTAGGTTTGCTTCACGGTGATGAGCGCGCAAAATACGGTGTGATAGACCATGGAAAGTACCAATCCACATACCACCGACAGGTGCTTTTAAGGTTTCTTCAACACGGGTGCGCATTTCTTTAGCGGCTTTATTGGTAAAAGTAACTGCAAAAATACTATAGGCTGATGCTTGCTCAACCTGCATTAACCACGCGATACGATGAACTAAAACACGTGTTTTACCCGAACCAGCACCTGCTAATACCAGCATGTTTTGTAGTGGGGCTGCAACGGCATCGCGTTGTTTGTCATTTAAGCCATCGAGTAATTCAGAAACGTCCATCGTTACGCCTTTTCAATCAATAATGAGGGCAGTATAACAGGTGTTTTTGTTAGGCTAAATAAAATACTGTTTTTATGAACAGCTATTCTAAAAATACTTGTAAAACTAATCCCTTAGCCGCTTTTTTGTACTCTTAAGTAACGATAATTAATAATAAAAATAATCAAATTGACCTATATTTAGTAAAAAATACTAAAGCAGTTATTTAGTAGTAATTTAACTATCTGATTTTTAAGCTTTAATAAATTGGCATAAAGTGTGATAGTAAGTAAATAACTAAAACTTAAAATTAATTAACTACAGAGGTGAGTATGGCTGATCAAGGTTCTGGCGGTAATGTTATTGCAGCGTTGTGTAATATATTTTTTCCTGGTTTAGGGCAATTGGTACAAGGGCGAATTTTAGCCGCTATCTTTTTTGCGCTAGCTATTATAATTAGTTACGCACTTATTTATGTATTAGTAGGCTTCGTACTCGTGCCTATTATTTATTTATGGTCGATTATAGATGCTGCACGTTTTAGATCGCGAAGTTAGCTTTTATGTCACCTATTTAATAGCGCCCATTGGCGCTATTTTGCGTTTTAGGGTCGGTATTTAAGGCTATTTATGGGTATAATTAGTGCATTAGCGTTTTAAAAGTAAAAATTATGGAATATCAATTTATACGTGACCCTATTAGTGGGCTGCGCATTAAAATAAGCAGCGAGCATGCCCTAATTGGCCGCTGGTTAAACGAAGAAATTGGCAAAGAAAAAGTCGCGATGGTACAAGCACTTATTAGCTCGGTAAAAACAAGTTACGAGCCAATAACGTTAAAAGGCCAAGAGATAGACTTAATACTCTCTAAAGACGAAGCCTTATTTGAAGCCCATGCTCTACACCAAGACAGCGAAGATTTAGTCGCCTATCAAGATGATGACTTAATGCTTGAAGAAAATGGCCTAGTGAGTGGTTGTGGCTTTGAAGATTTTATAGATTTAATAGAGTCGTGGGCTGAGTTTACTGGCTCGCGTTAAACGTTTAAAAGGCCAACCTAGTTGGCCTTTTTTGTAATATCAATTGTGTAAAGTTATTAAGCATTTATAGCGCTCTATTTAGCACCCTAGAATGATTAAATATTTAAGTCGATTGGTATATAACTACAGATTATTGATTTTCTATTGATTTAACGCCAGCTAATAATAGCTCCTCTGTTAAACGTACTTTGTAATTAGGGTTTGCGTACTGAAAATACACAACGCCACTTTTATCAATTACAAATACAGCCGGTACAGGTAAAGCGACGTTTACCTTGCCTTGGGCATCAACAAAGTTAACACCGCGCTTATTGCGATAGATAGCGGCTGTTTTATCATCTAAAAAATAAGCTAAACCTAAGGCTTTTGCTAGGGTTAGGCTATCATCTGAAAGCAGTAAATAATTTGGCGAGCTTATTTTACTTTGGGCTAGTTTTTCTGGGCTATCTGGCGATACTGCAATAATTTGCGCGTTTAAATTAGCGAGTTGCTGCTCAATTTTTTGTATATTAGCCAGTTGCTTTGAGCAATAAGGACACCAACCTCCGCGGTAAATAATAAGCACCGTTGTTTTTTCAGCAAAGCGCTTTTGTAACTCTACATTATTACCATGTTGATCTTTGAGCGTTATATTAGGCACGCTTAAGCCCGGTAATAATGATGATACTTGCTCGGGGGCTGCAGCAATTCCTTCTGTACTTGCTTGCGCATTCGTTACTAAAAAAGCAGCCATTACAATAGTCGCCAAGGTGTGTAGTAACACTTTACTCATCATTATTTCCTGCCTTGTTTTTATGTGCTGTTTATAATAGATCAAAAATGCACTTTTTATTATTTGCCTGTATCATAAGCGTAATTTAAAAGCTCAAGTGGAAACGATATGTCAGCCAACTTAAATAAGCTAGTAGTAATGCTAGAAATGCAAAATGCCATGAACACTAAAGTTCATGATCAATGGTTTAGCCAAGGCTTTGAGTGGTACAGAGCCATTTGGGTAGAGTGTGCAGAAATGCTAGATCATTACGGTTGGAAGTGGTGGAAAAAACAAACCCCAGACACCGAGCAAGTAATTCTAGAATTGGTTGATATATTTCATTTTGGTTTGTCGTTAAGAATTGACGGAACAACCTCTTACGAAGAGTTAGCTAAGCAGCTAGAACAAGAACTTAGCGCACCACAGGCCGCAGATGACTTTAAACAAACTCTTGAAATATTAGCAGCTTCAGCAGTTGCAAATAAAACCTTTAACGCGGCCGCGTTTGCAGGGTGTATGGCGCAAATAGGGATGGATATTGACGATTTATACCGCGGTTACGTAGGTAAAAACACGTTAAACTTTTTCCGCCAAGATCATGGCTACAAAGATGGCAGCTACATCAAAGTATGGAATGGCCAAGAAGATAACGAGCATTTAGTCGAAGTCGTTAAAAGCCTTGATACCGAACATGCCGACTTTGCAAAGTTAGTATATCAAGGCCTAGTGGCGCGTTACCCACAACAATAATCTAGCTGCTAGATTATGTTTCTGTAGTCGGTTACGTTTAAGTAATCGGCTATTACATTATGTGGTTGCTGGCTATCTGGGTTGGCCACCGCAAGTAAATGTTCAATGCCGTATTCTCGGGCAGCATTTAAAACTGGCACACTGTCATCAACAAACAAAGTGCGCTGCTTATTAAACCCTAAGTCCTTTTGTACTTGATGCCATAAACTTTGCTGCTCTTTACTCACTCCGTATTGATGAGTAGACACCACGCCATCTAAATAATTATCTATCGCGGTATGTTCAAATTTAAGCATGACGTTTTCAGGGTGGGCGTTAGTTAAAAGAATTAGCTCTTTACCTGCTTTTTTTAACTCTGTTAAAAAGTGGGGCACATCTTCGCGTACTTTTATTAAGTGCTGGGTTTGGCGTTTTAATTCCATTATCGGTAAATTGAGTTGCTCTTGCCAATAATCTAAGCAATACCACTGTATTTGACCACTTACCGCTTGATAGCGTTTGTGCATATCGGCTTTTGCTTCATCAAGGGTAATATTGCGAGTGAGCGCAAGTTGCTCTGGTACAACGTTAAGCCAGAAGTGACTATCGAAATGTAAATCGAGTAATGTTCCGTCCATATCGAGTAAAACGGTATCGATTTTTGACCAATTTAGCATGGGCTTTTCCTTGTGAAAAGTTTATGATTAAGCACAACTGCCATGATAGCAAAATAACGCCAATGACACAGAAAAAGCACCCAACTCCGCCTCAAATTATTAGTAACAATGTAGTTGCTAAAAGCCGTTTATTTACTGTTGAATCGTTAGAGCTTAAGTTTTCTAATGACGAAGAGCGCCAGTATGAGCGCATACGTGGCGGTGGCCGCGGGGCTGTAATGATTGTACCAATAACTGCAGATAACGAAATGCTACTGGTACGTGAGTATTGCGCGGGCACAAACGACTACCAATTAGGCTTTCCTAAAGGCTTGATAGACCCAGGCGAAACACCACAGCAAGCAGCAAACAGAGAGCTTAAAGAAGAAGTGGGTTTTGGTGCTGAATTTTTTGAGCCGCTAAAAGTAGTATCAATGGCGCCAAGTTACTTTAACGCGACCATGCATATTTTATTTGCTAAGCAACTATATCCGCAAACGTTAGAAGGTGATGAGCCCGAACCTTTAGTGGTTGTTAAGTGGCCATTAACAGATTGGCAGTCATTATTAGAGCAAGACGATTTTACCGAAGCTCGCAGTGTTGCCGCTTTGCTATTATTAAATAAGTATTTAGCGTCTGGAGCTGCAAATGAATAAATTACTAGAGCCTTGTATTGAACTTGCACAAAGTGCAGGCGATGCCATTATGGCTATTTATAAAAAAGACGATATTGGCCAGCAAGAAAAATCAGACTCTACGCCTGTTACAAAAGCAGACTTAGCGTCTAACGATGTGCTTGTTGCTGGTTTAAAAGCGCTTGCGCCCGACATCCCTATCATGTCGGAAGAAACGCCTATTCCGGCACTTGCCCAAAGAAAGAACTGGCAGCGCTATTGGTTATTAGATCCGATGGATGGCACTGGCGAGTTTATTTTAGAAAGTGGTGACTTTGCCGTTAATATTGCACTTATTGAAAATAATCACCCCGTTTTAGGTGTGATTCATTGGCCAGCAAAAGGGATCACTTACTTTGCTACTGCTAATCAGGGGGCATTTAAACGAGAAAATGGTAGCGACACAAAAATGTCGGTAGCAACACCCGATAACCTAACGTTGGCAGTAAGCCGTAGACAAAAAATTGAAGCGGTCAGTCAGTATTTAAATACGCAGTTTGCCACTATTGCAGTAGGCTCGTGCTCGCTAAAAGCATGTATAGTTGCCGAGGGTAAAGCCGACTGCTTTTTACGAATTGGCCCTACAGGCGAGTGGGATACCGGCGCGTCACAAGTTATTGTAGAAGAAGCGGGCGGGTGTATAACCGATGCAGAATTTAATCCGCTTACTTATAACCAGCGTGAGAGCACTGAAAATCCTGACTTTATTGTAATGGGACACCCAGATTGGGAGTTTCAAAAAATGATAAGCCCACATCAGAGATAGCTATTTATAGTGCTTGTTGGTTGCTTTTTGTTCGGTTGAACACAATTAACTAGTTAAAGCCTTGCAATATAAGTTTATTCCTATATTATAGCGCTCTCTTCGAAACAGGCTCGTTATTAACACGAAACTATTTCAAAGAAATTACAGGCGCGGGATGGAGCAGCCTGGTAGCTCGTCGGGCTCATAACCCGAAGGTCGTCGGTTCAAATCCGGCTCCCGCAACCAATTTTTTAAAAAGTTTGGTTACTGTAAACTCTAACTTAAGAGATTAAATTAAGTAGTCGATAGACTTAAAATAACAGGCGCGGGATGGAGCAGCCTGGTAGCTCGTCGGGCTCATAACCCGAAGGTCGTCGGTTCAAATCCGGCTCCCGCAACCAATTTCCTTTAGGGGTTTGAGGTTACTGTAAAATGTTAGTTAAAGAAAAGCTTGTCGGTCTCAGCTCTTCATTAGCCAGCAAAGGTAGTCGTTTTAAATCCGGCTCCCGCAAGCAATTTCCTTTAGGGAGTTGGCAGCCACGTTGTAATGTAAGCAACGCTAAATAAGTATACATATTTCAGGCGCGGGATGGAGCAGCCTGGTAGCTCGTCGGGCTCATAACCCGAAGGTCGTCGGTTCAAATCCGGCTCCCGCAACCACTGAAATACATAAAATGAAACGACACGCCAAAAGCGTGTTTTTTTATGCCTGAAATTCAGTGAAATGAATAGCTCGTCGGGCTCAGCTCTGCATAAGCCAGCAAAGGTCGTCGGTTCACCTTTCATAAGCTCTGGCTCCCGCAACCACTGAAATACATAAAATGAAACGACACGGTTAAAGCGTGTTTTTTTATGCCTGAAATTTATATTTCTTTCCCTATAAAGCACTCTTAGATTTATACCCCCGAGTAATATCTATAAATATTATAAACTTCTCTAAAAATATGTTATTACTTAAAACTTTGTATAGTTTGTGTTAAAACGGCACAAATAATTTTGGGTTGTTACACATGACTGAACTTTATCACTGGTTTGATTTAATCGGCATTGCTGTGTTTGCTGTTACAGGTACTTTGGTCGCACACGAAAAGAAAATGGATGGTTTTGGGGTTGTAGTATTAGCAGCGGTAACAGCGATTGGGGGCGGTACGGTTCGCGATCTCATATTAGATGTTCCGGTATTTTGGCTACACGATCAAAGTTTTTTTTATGCTATTTTAGCCGCGGTATTTATTACCACGCGGCTTATTAACAAGCAAAAGTCGATTCCGCACTACACATTACAAATTGCCGATGCATTTGGTTTAGCATTTTTTGCGGTAATGGGCACCCAAAAAGCCTTACTAGCCGGCATGCCAAATATGACCGCGATTATTATGGGTGTAATTACCGGTTGCTTCGGGGGCATGCTCCGTGATGTGCTTGCTCGCGAAATTCCTATGCTGCTAAAAGGTGAGTTATACGCTATTACCTGTATTGCTGGCGGTGTAGTTTATACGCTGGGAATTCATTTTGCGTTCGCGACCGAACTTGCCATGGTAATGGCAATGCTAACCACCTTATTGCTTCGTATTGCGGCTATTAAATGGCAAATCACAGTACACGTTTTTAAATATTCTGACTAAACTAATTAATTAAACCATTAATTAGGATAAGGAATGTCGCTAGCTCGCATTTACTCTCGTGCCCAAGTGGGTATAAACGCCCCCGAGGTTATTGTAGAAGTACACCTAGGTAATGGTTTACCGGCATTTAATATTGTTGGGCTGCCAGAGGCCTCAGTTAAAGAATCAAAAGACAGGGTGCGTAGCGCCCTAGAAAACTCTCAATTTGGTTTTCCTGATCAACGTATTACCGTAAATTTAGCCCCTGCCGATTTACCTAAAGATGGCGGGCGTTTCGACTTAGCCATTGCCGTAGGTATTTTAGTGGCCTCGGGGCAGGTAGTGTGTCCAGATATACATAAATATGAATTTTACGGTGAGCTTGCCCTTAATGGTGAAGTGCGGGGAGTTAATGCCATTTTGCCTTCTGTACTTGCTGCAAAAGAGCAAAACCGTTGCTGCTTTTTACCTTTTACCAACGATAGCCTCGCAAGTTTGGTGAACGGCGTTAAGCGTAAAGCGGTTAACTCGTTACAAGAAGTATGGGGGGATTTATTAAATCAGCAGCCACTACCTTTAAATATTGAATACCCAGATTGCGCCCAGTCTCCCGACTTTTTACTCGATTTAAGTGATGTTAAAGGCCAACCCGGTGCTAAGCGAGTGCTAGAAATAGCCGCCGCTGGAGGCCATAACCTACTTTTTTTAGGTCCACCTGGTACGGGTAAATCTATGCTAGCGCAGCGTATGGCTACGATAATGCCAACCATGTCAGACGATGAGGCAATATCAACGGCTGCACTGTATTCTATTATTGGCCAATCAATTGATTTAAATAATTGGCGCCAACGGCCTTTTCGAAACCCACACCACACTTGCTCGGCAGTCGCTTTAGTTGGTGGCTCTTCAAACCCTAAACCGGGTGAAATTTCACTTGCGCATAACGGGGTGTTGTTTTTGGACGAGCTTCCGGAATTTGAACGTAAGGTACTTGATTCGCTGCGTGAACCCATGGAAACCGGCTCGGTGGTTATTTCGCGGGCTGCAAGGCAAATGGAGTTTCCGGCGCAGTTTCAGCTTATAGCCGCACTAAACCCAAGCCCTACCGGGTGTCATAATGATAAGCGAGCAACACCTGACCAAGTGATGCGCTATTTATCGCGCGTATCAGGCCCGTTTATCGATCGTATCGATTTACAAATAGAGCTACCGCGACTAACAAGTGTTGAACTACAAAGTACCGAGCCTGAAGAAACCAGCGCCCAAGTAAGAGCCCGAGTAGAGGCGGCCTACAGTGCACAGCTAAAGCGCCAAGGTAAAGTTAATGCACGATTAAATAATAAAGAAATGAATATACATTGCACTTTAGCCCCGGCTGAGTTGCAGTTTTTAGCGCGCGCTAGCGAAAAGCTGTCGTTATCGCCACGCTCGTACCATAGGGTCATTAAAGTGGCGCGTACTATTAGTGATTTAAAAGGTGCAGAGCATATTAGTTTAGAAGAGCTAAAAGAGGCGCTAAACTATCGCGCTTTTGAGCGGTTACTAGCGCAGTTAACTAAATAAACTAAACGCTGCTGGAAATAATACCGAACCGCAATAATGTTTAATCATTTTAAGGTGCTAAGCTCGGAGCTTGCTGCGTTTTTCTGCGTTTAAAATTTTAATGCGCTAAATTGAGAGCATGTAACCTTTGCCGCGCACGGTTACAATGCGTTTTTGGTCTTTTTCATCGTATAGTTTTTTACGCAAACGGCCAATTAAAACATCCACAGTGCGGTCATTTGGGCTCCAATCTGGTTGGCCTATTTCTTCTGATATTTTTTCTCGCGAGGTTGCTTTGCCTGCGTTGCTAATTAAACAAATTAGCACTTTGTGCTCGGCTTCGGTTAAGCGCGATTCAATACCTGATGAGGTAATTAATGTGCGGTTATCGGGGTGGAGTTTAAAGTCGGCGTACTCTATAAACTCTTCGCTTTCATCATCGTCTTGATTAATTGCAATACGTTTATAAAGTGCGCGCATGCGCAGCTCAAGTTCTAATAAATCAACAGGCTTACAAATATAGTCATCAGCACCTTGTGCAAGCCCTGCAATACGATCGGCTTGAGAGTCGCGGCTAGATAAAACAATCACGCCAATATCGGTCAAAGTGTTGAGCTCTTTGGCAAGCTGCAACCCATCACGCTTGGGTAATACAATATCAATAATGGCAAGAGAAATAGCACTGCGCAGGTTTACGCGTTGCCTAACTATGTTTAGGGCATCGGCACCTGTGGGGTCTATTTCTATCGAAAATTCGGTGTCTGTAAAGTGATTTTGGATGCGCTTAACGAGTAGCTCGTCGTCTTCAACCAATAAAACGTTAATTGCCATAGGACTTATTTTTGTATATTTATAGCTCTGTATGGTAGCACCAATCGTTAAATGCTGAGAAGGGGGCGGTGTAACTTTTCGGTAACTTTATGTTTCAGATATAAAAGGCGGATTACCTAAGGTTGCTGTTTATGTGAGTAAGCTCAGCACATTTAGCTAAAAATGTGCTGAGCGCTGTGTTACTTATCTGAATACATTGCGTCCCACCACTGTGGTTCGCCTTTTAGTTGTTTATCAAAATAAGCAAGCATGGTGTTCCACCAATCAAAGCGTTTATCACGAGCAAAAATTTGATGGTCGGCGCCTTTATATTCAATAAGTTCTACGTCTTTATTTAAAAGCTTTAAGGCGGTATACATGGTTAAGCTTTCGCCAACAGGTACATTGGTATCGCCATCGCCGTGTAACAGTAGTAAAGGGGTCGTTACTTTATCGGCATGAAATACAGGGCTGTGATCGCTATAAAGTGAAGCGTTATTCCACGGAAAGCTATTTTTTGATGCTTCGCCTGAGTATAAATACCCCCACCAACCTTCGCCCCAATACGAGGTTAAGTTTGATATACCCGCATGCGCAATAGATGCACTAAACATGTCTGTTTTGGTGGCAAGTAGCATGGTCATGAAGCCTCCGTATGAGGCGCCTAAGTTACCCACTTTTTTGCTATCAACAAAATCGTATTTTTTTAAAAAGGCGTGTGTACCTTGCATTATATCGCTAGCGGTATAGTCGCCCCAGGCGTTAACGTGCTGAGCAGAAAATGTTTGCCCAAAACCAGTTGCCCCTGTTGGCTGCAATACATAAACAACATAGCCATTTTCTGCCCACAAGTTAAATGGGTAGCGCCCTGTAAAACCACGGGTAACCGGTGAGGTGCCACCGTAGTAATAGACAAGTGCAGGGTGTTTTTTAGTTTTATCTAGGTTAGTAGGTATGTACACACGCCCTGTAATTTCTACGCCGTCTTTATTTGTAAAGTTAAACTCTTCCAGAGTCGGTATTTGTGTATTAGCGTAGGCAAGCGGCTTAGAGTCCCAGATTAGGTCTGTTTTATTTTTACTTATATTTAAGCGTTTAAGCTGCTGAGGGGTAGATGCTGTGGTACCGCTTAGTAGCACTTGCGGGTTTCTCTCGTGCGAGTAGCTAAATTGCTCAACGATATCTAAACCCGTATTAAGTTTTTTAAAGCGCTGTTTGCTCAAGTCATATAAATACAAAGGTTGGGTATCTTGCTCGGTTACTTTTATAAGCGCATCGCCATTATCAAGCACATGTAATTCACCTATAGCGGGGTCAAACTGTTTACTAAGCGCTTTTACGTTTTTACCGTTATCGCTAAGTAAGTATAATTGGCCGTCGTAATTATTAGCTAACATCCCTTTTGGAAGGGCACGGCCTGCGCCATTTTTAAAATCTGGGCCAGCAACAACGTACACATCTTTGTTGGCGTACTTTGCATGGTTAAAGGTTTTAAATTTACCAAAAGACGTTATTTTATTCGATTGTAAGTCAAGTTCCACCAGTTCAGTTTCTGGGTGGGTGGTGGCTTGCATAACCATAACTTGGCGGCTCATTAATACTTTGCCACGATTAGTGTTTGCATCTTCAAAGCTATGCGAAATAGGGCCTTGGCTAAGCGCTTTGGTTAAGCCGCTGTTGGTGTCTAACATATAGAGCTGACTTACGTTGCGTGCGTATGACCATCTATCTTGAAGGCCTTTGTAGTGCTTAGTTAAGCTGTTGTTGTCTTCGGGGGTTTTAGACCAGCTAAAAATAAGGCTGTTGTTATCATAAAAATTAAAGTTACTCGCGCCTTCAAGCTCTCTGGCCAATGTTTTAATGCTGAAGTTTTTACGGTTTAGCTGTTTTAGTTCACTCCCTAACATATAAACTAAAAATTGATTATTGGGGCTCCATACCATATTGCTTGGTTGCTGGCCTTCAAAGCGATACAAGGTTTGATTTTGGCTATTTTTAAGCTCAGTTACCACGTTTGCTTGGTTAGCTGTTTTATTTGAATAGCTACGCGTGCTGGTAACGTATTGCTTAGCATCGGGCGCTAAAGAAAGTCCACTAATGGTGGGTGCATCAAAAAGTTGCTCGGCTGAAAGTCGCTTAGTTGTAGAGGTGTTAATTGTAATGTTGTCAGTGTCGGCTTGGGGTTCAAAGTCGAGAGAAACGTTGTTCCAGTTAGCCACTTGTTGCGCCACTACAATCACACTATGAGAGCCATTAGTTAACGATAAAGAGTATGTGTGGTTATCGCCTTTTTGAAGCTTGGCATCAATAAACAACTGAGCGTTTTCTATCCCTTTTATAGTTAATGTGCCTTGGCTATAGCGGGTTGTTTCAATATTGAACTTAAGCGCTTGTAGGCCACCTAAAGTAAGTGCGTTTACTTTATTAAACGGCTGCCAGCTATGCTTTTTACCAAATACAGACACACTTTGCGTATTACGTTGCAACTGCTCTAATAAGTTATTAATAATGACTTGGCCGTGTGGTGTTTGAAATGGCTTAACTTGCATGTTTTCGCCTAAAGGGCCAATAAACTCGATATTTGATTTATCAAGCGGGGCTGCTATTGCTGTCAAGCTCAAGCTGCCAAGAGCAAAAAAGGTAGCTGCTTGTTTTAGTAATTTATTTTTTGTGGTCCAAGGTGAGCTAATTCTCATATTTGTGCCTATTATTGATAGTTATTTGGCCAAATATAGCATGTATTGTTACCATGCCCATATGTTCAACTCATCGGAGAAAAAGTGACTTTACTGATTGTGTACATGGTTGCTGCCATCGTTATTTCTTTTTTATGCTCTGTAATGGAAGCTGTACTGTTAAGTATTTCGCCCAGCTATGTGGCGCTATTACGCAAAAAACAGCCTGAACTTGCAAAGCAGCTCGAAAAACTAAAAAATAATGTAGATCAACCGCTTGCTGCAATACTAACGCTTAACACAGTGGCCCATACCGCTGGCGCTGCAGGTGTGGGTGCACAAGCCGCTGTGGTTTTTTCAGATGCGGCAGTAGGAATTGCCTCTGCCATAATGACACTTTTAGTATTAGTACTTTCAGAGATTATTCCAAAAACCTTAGGGGCCAATTTTTGGCGTGCCTTAACCCCTAGCGTGACCTATTCTTTACGCTTTTTAGTGATATCGCTAAAACCATTTGTGTGGCTTGCTCAAAAGCTTACTAATTTAATGGGGGCCAAGCACGATGAGGCTTTTTATATTCGCCAAGAAATAGAAGCTATGGCAGATATAGGCACCGAAACAGGGGCAATCCATGCCGATGAGTCAGAAATAATCCGCAACCTTTTACATTTTAGGCATGCGAAATTAACCGACTTAATGACGCCGCGTACTGTGCTGTATAAAGTGCATAAAGGGTTAACGGTCGATCAGTACATGAGCGAGCACGGCTCGTCTTCATTTTCGCGCGTGTTAGTGTTTGATAAAGACGCCGATGACATAATTGGCTTTGTGCATAAAAACGATATTATGTTGGCTTATCACCGCTTAGGTACCGATTATAAAATTAGCAAATTAGTTAAGCCTATTCATACGGTACCCGAAGGGCATAATGTGTCATCGCTACTACAAATCTTGCTTAAACAGCGTACTCACATATGTTTAATTGTTGATGAATACGGTGATGTTCAAGGCATTGTAACCCTAGAGGATATGATAGAAGCCCTTATGGGGCTTGAAATTGTTGATGAGCGCGACCAATCGACCAATATGCGCATGGTTGCCAAGCAGCGCTGGCGCCAGCGTTTAGCAAGCAGCGAGCACATAGTTAGTGAAGATGACGACACGCCCCGAGATAATAAATAATTACGACGGGGTTGAAGGTTAGCGTTTAATTGTGCCCCCCGTCGTATTTACCCAGTTTAGTGCCCACTCTATAAAATCGTCTTTGGCTTTTGGGCAGGTAAACAAAAATCCTTGCATGGCTAAATTAGTGCGGTAGTTTTTTAAGTAGAGCGATTCTTCGGCGCGCTCTACGCCTTCGGCCACAAGGGCTAGTTGCTCTTGACTGGCAATATCAACCAGTGAGCTGACCACCACTTGCGAAAACTGATCTGTTTCAATATTACTAATAAGTGTACGGTCAATTTTTATTTCAGTAAAAGGCAGGCGCTTAATCTGGTTCATGTTGGTAAAGCCAACCCCAAAGTCATCCAATGATATGCCAAAGCCATGCATTCTTAATCTGTTTAAGGTTTCTAGTTGAGAAAGGCTAGACAGCGCATGTTGCTCGGTAATCTCTAAAATTATATCACTAGGTGATAGCTCATTGAGCTGCAATATAAGCATCAGCTTGTTGGGGCAGCTTAAATCATCTAATTGTGTGGGAGATAGGTTAAAAGCCAGTTTTAGGTGTGCAGCAATGTTTGTTCGTATAGCTTTTAAGTCGCTGGTGGCTTGCTCAAATAAGCTAAAAGTAATTTGATTAATTAACCCCGACTGCTCCGATAACGAAATAAATCGATTGGGCGAGATAATTTCGCCAGTGTGCGTTTTAACGATACGCGCTAGCACCTCAATACTTTCTATTTCGCTGGTTTGAGAATTTATTTTTGGCTGATAGTAAGGGATTATCTCGTTTAAATTGATTGCCTCATGCAATGCTTTTTCTGAAATAGAGGCATGAGAAAGGTCGTTATGTACTGCTAAGTGCTTTGCTTTTTGTAAAACGGTTTTTACTTGGCTAAGTTGCACGGGTTTAGCTAAATTTGCGACTAAATGAATATTGCTATGGCGCGCTAAATTGGCAGCTAGGTTAATAACCTTATGATCCATCTCCGAAATTATAACTACTGCGCCTGTAAAATTAAGCTCGCCTAGTTTTCTTATAAACTCCATACCATCCATTTCAGGCATGTTTAAGTCTGTAAATACAATATCGTAAAAGTTTATATCGTCGGTTACGTGAGTTAGTGCTTGCTGAGCACTCAGGCATTTTGTAACTTTATTCGAGACTCCTAGCTCATTTAAAATGGCCTCCATAACAATTAAAATCGCCTTTGAGTCATCCACAACTAAAATATTGGGTACCGAAATCGACATGCTCTATCCTTGTAACTGCTTAATATATTAGTACTGTAAAAATAGCGCCTGATCAGCCTTTTGTCAGCTTAGTTTTATATTATTTTTTATCTTCTAAGTGCTTTTGCGCTTATGGTTTAAGGCAATTCGTGTTTTTTAAATTCATCGGTATACTAGCGCCATTGTTTTAACTGGTTTTAGTCATGATAAAAATCGATCTCATGCTTGCAGAGCAACCATTAACGCTAATGGTATCTGGGCATAAAATAGTACAAATATTTCATAATCAACAGGCCATAAGCTTTACAACACCCAAAGAGCATTACGCCGAATTTACTTTAGATAATAAGCAAATAGGGATTGATAGCTCACATGTTCATGAGCAGTCTTTATCGTTATTTATTGATGGTGTGTTTGCTACTGAACTAGCTTTACCTGCGCCGGTAAATAGCCAGCCTAAAAAAGGCTTTTTAGGGCTAGCGGCATTGGGCTTTAAATTATTTAAAAGTGCAAAAGTAATTAAGGTGGCTTTAGCGAGTGCATCGGTTGCCGGCTATGCATGGTTATTTAGTATTGAATTTGCACTAATGCTAATTGCCTGTTTAGTGGTACATGAGTACGGACACGTTAGAGCCATGAAATACTTTGGCATAAAAACCAAGGGTATTTACCTTATTCCCTTTGTAGGCGGATTGGCTGTTAGTGACGATAAAATAACAACACGTTGGCAAGATGTCGTTATATCCCTCATGGGGCCAGCGTTTGGTTTGTTTACCTCAGTGTTGGGTGTGGTTTTATATTACGCCACCGAAATGGACATATTTGCCGGCGTTGCAGTACTCAGTGCCTTATTGAATTTGTTTAACCTTTTGCCTATTTTACCGCTTGATGGCGGGCATGTATTAAAAAGTATCAGCTTTTCAATGCGCTCTTGGGTCGGTTTAAGTGTGTGTTTACTCGGTGTGTTATTTGGATTATGGCTTAGTTATACATTTGGCTTAATGTTGCTGGTGTTCTTTTTGTTTGTTGGCGCACTGGAAATCGTATTCGAATGGCGCGGTCGACATTACTCGCATTTATTGCCGCTTGATAAATACGGCCAAGGTTTTTCAGCCGCTATGTACGCTATTGTAGTTGCAGGCCATGTGGCAGTGATGATGCACTTTGCAGATTCAGAAAACCCAATATTGAGCCTGCCGATGACGATTTTATCAAGCTAAACGCTATACGCGCAGTATACCTAAATACTGCGCGTTATTAAGGGTTAGTAAAAGCTCAGCACTAGCGATATAAATACCCCCGTTACAAATAACTGCACAACACAAAATCCCATAATGTCTTTTGCTTTTAACCCTGCAATGGCTAATACCGGTAAAGCCCAAAAGGGTTGAATTAAATTGGTCCACGCATCGCCCCACGCAACAGCCATAGCAACACGTGATATATCGGCGCCCAGCTCTTGCGCTGCGGGTATAACAATAGGTGCTTGTACTGCCCATTGGCCCCCGCCAGAAGGTACAAACATATTAACGAGTCCTGCACTTATAAAGCTAAAAAATGGCAAGCTATCGGCATCAGCAACAGCTATAAAACCACGCGATATTTGCTGCGCTAAACCGCTGTCGACCATCACAGCCATTATGCCTGCGTAAAACGGAAATTGAATGACAATACCCGCACCGCTGGGAATTGCTTGTTGCAAGCTATTAAGCAAGTTATGGGGTGTTTGGTGCAAGGTAATGACTAAAAACAAAAACACAGCAATAATACTGTTTAGGTTTAGGCTACCGCCTGCAACTATAAAGTAATACGCCAAATAGCAAAGGCCAAGTAAACCAATCGAAATGCCAAGCAGCTTTGTGTGTTCTAAATGCTGAGCAGGGCGAGTAATTTTTTCATGTACGGGCGGGGGCTCTTTAATAAGTGCTGGGTCTACATACACGCTGTTTTTATCACTGGGTAGCATGTAGCGGTTAACCAACGGCATAATAATAAATAAGCCAATTAATATTGCTATGTTAAAACCAGCAAACAGGGTTTGCTCGGTACTAATTATGCCAATGCTATTTTGTGAAAAGTGCCCTTCGGTAGCAATCGTAAGCGGAATTGAGCCTGCTAAGCCGCCATGCCACACCAAAAAGCCAGAATAAGCACTGGCAACTAATAGGCGGTAATCGACCTGTGTTTGCCTTGCAATTGCTTTGGCAAATAAAGCCCCAATAACTAAGCCAAACCCCCAATTAAGCCAGCTGGCTAATAGCGAAATAAGCGTGACTAAAATAATCGCTTTTGGCGCTGAATTAGCAAGCGCCGCCAGTTTGTTTAATAACGAATTGATAATGGGGGTGCTTGCTAGCATGTAACCTGTAATCAGCACTAACAGCATTTGCATGGCAAAGCTAAGCAAGTTCCAAAAACCACTCCCCCATGCGTTAATAACTTCAATATGTGTTGCGGGGGTAAAAATACTGGCAGAGAGTAAAGTAATTAAGCTCAGCAATATGACAAATATAAAAGGGTCAGGTAAGTAGCGCTCTACTAATTTGGTAAACGGTGTGGCAATTTTATTAAGCATAATGTGTCTGTGTGTTTTTTAGTCTTATTATAATTAATCATGCTCTTAGCACATTAGCAAACCCGCATTTAGTCTTATATTTTAGGGTCTGAGTATCTTATAGGTTGAACAAAATTTAATCCTAAAAGGGTAACAGGCCTTACTTAAAGGCTTAAACGTTGCTTAAAAGCATGGCTTACAGTAACGTACTGTTTATAGATAATTTACTAACAAAGATTTTGTATCATGCCGGTAATATTTAAGAGGCTAGCGCTACTTGTTCGTGCTCATATCGATCAGCTGAGCTGGCAAGCCGTGGTGCTTGCAATACTTGCTCATATGTTAGTGACTTGGGGGCTGCTATTTATTGCAAATGAGCAAGCGCTTACCTCGTTTACGACCTTTTTTTACTACTACACAGTAACTACCTCAACAGTGGGTTACGGCGATTTTAGCCCAACCAGCGAGCTGGGGCGTTGGGTTGTGGCTTTAATACAAATTCCGTTTGGATTAGCTTTATTTGGCGTTCTGTTAGGAAAAACAGGGCAAACAGTGACTTACTTAATTAGGCGCGCTATGACTGGTGATAAAAACTTTGCTCACAGTAACAACCACATTATTATTTTTGGTTGGCACGATACCCGAACAAAAAAAATGATTGATTATATCCTTGCCGATACCAAACGTACCGACCGCCGTATTTTGTTGGCGGTGACCGAGCAAATGGATCACCCATTTTTAACTAACGAAAATGTCGACTTTGCCCGCCTAGCAAGTTTTACTGATTTAGAAGAACTTGAGCGCGTAGCTATATGCCGTGCCGACAAAGTTATTATTGATGGGCAAGATGACGACCAAACATTTACAACGGCACTGCGTATTAGCCGTTTAGTTAAAGATGAGTGCCATATTAGCGCGCACTTTTTAGATGAAACCAAGGTCGATATGTTGCTTGAGCATTGCCAAAATGTGGAGTGTAGTAGCGCTAAGTCGGCTGAGATTTTAGTACGCTCAATGCAAGACCCAGGCTCGAGTCGAGTACAAGAAGAGCTATTATCTACATTGCACGGCGACACGCAGTTTAGCCTAGCTATTCCAAGTGAATGCGAAGAGATGGAGTTTGGCACTTTATTTCATCATTTTAAGCATGACTATAATGCTATTTTGTTAGGGGTGGCGCATAACTTAAGTGCACAAAATATGGATTTAAATCCGCCACTTGATTACAAGGTAAATGCGGGCGATATCCTGCACTACATTGCACTTGAACGTGTGCTAACAAATGAAGTGGATTGGCAAAGCTTGGCCAAATAACCAAGGCTTAGGTTAAATAATGAATGAAGTAGTATTTTTAATAATTATTTTAAGCGGTTATATATTACCCGTGGTGATAGTGGTTAATAGTAAGCGCACCCAAGGCCACGAAAAAAACGGCTGGTTATTAGGCGTAATTATTTTTTCGTGGTTGGGGCTTTTTATGTATTTTACGATTGTGCCCAAGCATGGTCACAAAAAAAGAAAGAAGAATAAACCGTCATAGGTCTATTCTAGCTGCTTGAGTTTGTGCTCAACCAGCGGATCATCTGGCACTATTTGTTGGGCAACTTCTAATAACTGAATAGCATCATTTGGGTGTTCATCTTGATGTTTAAGTGCGACATCTATTAACGGCTGAATATCTATTTTGGCCTGATGTTCTTGCACATGCACTTCTTTTTCATCTGCTAAAATTTGATGTGCTGTACTTAATAATGCCAAGCGGTGAGGCGAGCTCGCATTTGCCTTATTTAGGCTTTGATAATACTCTTCTTTTAAGCGCAAGGTTTTGGTTTGCAAACGAAACTGCGCTATATCAATCTGCTGGTGGCGTATAAAATCAACAGCCACTTGTTTGTAAAAGCCAAATTTGGTGAGGTAACTTGCGTGGGTACCGTGGCCCATGCCAAACACTCTTAAATGAGTCAGTTGTGGGTACCGCTTAGCATGTAGGCGGTCTATTTTATTGGTGGGGTCATAAATTATATACCCCTTAGCATGGCCTAAATCGAGGTCGTTATACTCACTTTGCCAATCAAATTGCTGCGCAAGCTCTGTGCTGGAGCGGGTGTCCCACGGAACTGTTTCGGTGTTTTTGGTGCTAACAGGATGAAAAAATAAAACCTGATCTAATTTAAGTAATTTTGCAAACGCGCCAACAGCAAAACCACCGCGACTAAGGCCATAGCCTAAGCGGCACTTAAACGGTGTAAGTAAGCTTGATAACTGCTCCAAAAAGAAGATTAAATTACGGCTTCTAAACCAATTGCTTTTGCCTAAATGTTGGAACGAAATAACATTAACATTTTGTTTTTGCGCTAAGTGATAGCCCCAAGGGGCAAAGTCATCGGTTAGGTCGTGTTCTTGGACGTTGGTCCCCGCGGGGGAAAAAGTAAAAAGCAGGGGCTTATTTAAATCAACAAAGTCGTATTTTACATACACATCGCCGAGTAGGTCGCCGCCACACATAGGCAGCTTAGTTTGTTGTTCATCACGGCAAAGCGTTAACCATTCATCTAACCAATACAGTAGTTTCATTAATCCCCCAATTATAACTCGCGGGGGATCGTATCAAACACGGCCAAATGAGGTCAAACATAGCCAAGCTCTAGCCCGTTAATGATTAGCTACTATTACAGCTTGATATTTGCTTACTGAGCTTAATTGCTCATGGCTATGATTTGCTCCCAGTCGTTTTGTGTGACTGGCATTACCGAAAGACGGCCTGCTTTTTTAAGGGCTAATTCGGTAATTGCCTCGTTAGCTTTAATGTCTTTTAAGCTTACGCGTTTGTTTAAATGGCTTTTATAGGTTACTTCAACTACAAACCAGCGTGGCTTGTCGGGCGTCGCTTTCGCATCGTAATAGTCACTATTTAAATCAAACTGAGTTGGGTCGGGGTAGGCTTCTTTAGTAACAGTGGCTATGCCCACAACGCCTACTTGTTTGCAGCTAGAGTGGTAAATAAATACTAAGTCACCTAATTTTATATCGTCACGCATAAAGTTACGTGCCTGATAATTACGCACGCCTTCCCACAGGGTGGTTTGTTGCGGCGCTGTTTTTAAATCATCAATCGAAAAAGCATCGGGCTCAGTTTTAAATAGCCAATAATTCATAGCGTTACTCATTTAGTTAGATTTACATAGCTGCATTGTATAGTATCATTAGCTTATCTGGGGATTGAGAGAACAGCAAATGAGCCAAGTATTAGATGATTTATTATCGTTATTGTCACTTGAAGAAATTGAACAAGGTTTATATCGTGGGCAAAGCCAAGATTTAGGGTTTAGAGCGGTATTTGGTGGTCAAGTAATGGGGCAGGCGTTGTCTGCTGCAAAAGAAACGCTACCAAAAGGACGTGTTGTTCATTCATTACACTCTTACTTTTTACGCCCCGGCGACGCCGCAAAACCGATTGTTTACGACGTAGAAACCATCCGCGATGGTAAAAGCTTTAGCACCCGCCGAGTAAGCGCTATTCAATACGGTAAACCTATTTTTTATATGACTGCGTCGTTTCAGGGTGAAGAAGAAGGCTTATCGCATCAAGCAACCATGCCTAATGTACCGCCACCAGAGGAGCTTCGCTCGTCTCTAGAGTTTTATCAAGAAAATGCCCACCACATACCCGAGGTGATCCGTAATAAGTTTATACGCGAAATGCCCATTGAAATGCGCCCGGTTACTTTTCATAACCCGTTTAAGCCAGAGGTTATTGAGCCCGTAAAGCACATTTGGATTAAAGCCAATGGCGATATGCCCGACGATCAACGCATTCATAATTACTTATTAGCGTATGCCTCTGACTTTGAGTTTTTACCTACGGCATTACAGCCCCATGGCGTATCGTTTATGCAGCCAAATATGCAAGTGGCAACGATTGACCATGCTATGTGGTTCCACCGCCCATTTAGAATGGACGATTGGATTTTATATACCATAGACAGCCCAAGTGCTAGTTCTGGGCGAGGCTTGGTAAGAGGCCAGTTTTTTGACCGCCAAGGTAATTTAGTCGCATCAACGATTCAAGAAGGGGTGATGCGACAGCGTTAATTTTATTAGACTTACTGGCAATAGACTGGCTGTTAAGCGCAAATTAGTAGTGCTTTCGCTAAAGGTTTTGCCAAGAGATAAGAGTCTTTATGTAGCGTTGTTGTTCAATAACCAAACGTACAAAAAAGCCTCAACATGTTAAATGTTGAGGCTTTTTAATGGTGTTTAATTAGAGCTTAAATTACAGCAGCTCGGCTAATTACATTGATCTTGCACTATGTCGCTAACCGATTGCCATATACGCGCAGGTAATAAGGTTTTTAAGTACATGTATATTTCACACAGTTGTGTACTACCGTGAATACCATTTTCACCTTCAGTAATGAGCAGCTCACCGCGTAAATTATCAATAAAGCTTACCAGTACTTTTTTATCAAAAAACTCCGGGGTTTTAATGCCGTGTAAGGTGCCTAAACGGTTTGCCAGTACTTGGCTTTCACGCTCTAGTTCGGCTTTTTCAATTCCGTTACTGGTTTGAATAAAGCCCACAACAATGGCATAACGTTGCAACGTAAAGCTAAGCGACCTTCCTAGCATTTCAAGTTTGGCTAACGAATCATTCGTGTTAGTAACATGAATGGTATCGCCATCAAGCTCAATTAAGTTTTGATCGCTAAAGTTAGCCAAAATACGGCTTATGTAGTTTTCATCTAGCGGCTGTAAATACCATTCTTTTGCAAACAGAGGGTAAAAAGCCGAAACAAGCTTTTGGCATTGCTCAACCGTACTACTGTGTTGCTTAAATAAGTGCAAAGCAATAAGGCTTGGCACAGCAAATAAGTGCAAAATATTATTACGATAATAGTTAAACAGGGTTTTTTCTTTATCGTTAATTGCAATAATTTCGCCAAATTCATCGCTAATAACATCAAACTTATTAAGCTTAATGGCGTGCGTTAATAGTTGCTCTGGTGTTTCATCGGGGGCAGTGACTTTATCGCTATAGCTTGCATCGCGTTGTAGGCGTAAGTAAAAATCTAGTTGCGCTAATAGCTTAGGCTTACTTAACGCGTGCTTGTCGTTAACTAGCAAAATCATAGCCAGTAAATTCACAGCGTTAAGTGCTGCGGCATTATTAATTTTTACCATTACTTGGTCGGCCAATGCGGCTACTTGAGGGCCTAGCCATTGCGGCTTTTGCACATCGGTAGGGTGTATTGCATCGCGCCAATCAGGTTGGTTGTCGTTTAAGTATTGGTTTATAGAAATAGGGTCGCCAAAGTTTAAGTAACCACGGCCATAATTTTTAAGGTTTTTAATGGCTTTAAAAATACCAAAAATGGACTCGCCTTTTTTATCTTTACCGGCAAGCTCTTTTAAGTAGGTATTGATTTCCATTACATGTTCATAGCCAATGTATACCGGCACAATAGAAACCGGGCGATCTATGCCGCGTAGCATTGCTTGCAATGTCATGGCGAGCATACCGGTTTTTGGCGGTAGTAATCGGCCTGTGCGGCTGCGCCCGCCTTCAGTGTAAAACTTAACTGAGTAACCTTTAATAAATAGCTGGCTTAAATACTCTTTAAATACGGCAGAGTAAAGTTTATTACCGGCAAACGAGCGGCGGATAAAAAACGCCCCTGAGCGGCGAAAAATACCACCGGCAGGGAAAAAGTTAAGATTAATGCCCGCGGCAATATGCGGCGGCACCAAACCTTGATGGTATATGGCATAGGTAAGTAACAAGTAATCCATGTGGCTGCGATGACACGGCATATAGATTATCTCGTGACCTTTATTTGTTAGCTCATGAATTTGCTCGGTGTATTTTATATCTAAACCGTTATAAAGCTTAGTCCACAGCCACGTTAAAATTCTGTCGCCTACACGTATCATTGCCTCAGAGTAATTAGCGGCAATTTCATCTAGTAGTTTTAACGCGTTTTGGCGGGCTTCTGTTTGGCTTATTCCTTTTGACTTTGCTTCATCTTGAATTGCTTTTTTTATTGTCGGCGAAGCCAAAAGTGAGTTAAATAGTTGCTCGCGCGAGGGCATTTTAGGGCCCGTAGCGGCCAGTTTTTGGCGTTTAAAGTGCACACGAGCAACACGCAATAGTTTTTGTGGTAGCTCATTTACGTCGGCTTTTTCGTTCACGATAAGTGATAAATCGAGTGGCTGGCTAAAGCGAATAAAGTTATCGCGCCCAGAAAACAGCACAACGAAAAATTTTCTAAACCAACTAGGCGTAAGAGAGTGGGTAATTAAGGTACGAATACCTGGCTTTTCTTTACCTGGGTCGCGCCCCCATAAAATAGTTACCGGCACCACTTGTACATTCTTTTGCCCGCTATTTAATAAATGCTCAACTATTTGCTTACCCTGTGATAAAGCGGCAGTCGGTTTAGCTGTATCGCCAAATAAAGGCGGCGGATTTTTAATACCAATAAAGCGGGCCAACTCGTGGTTTCCTAACGTTTGATATTCGCATGGGTTAGGCAAACCATACTTTTTACATACATTAGTAAGCGCGGCTAAATCGAAACGCGAATTTAAACGTACTATATAAAAAGTAGGGTGTTCAGGATTAAGGCCATATTGCTCTATAGGGCTTTGGGGAAGGACCTTACTTTTTACCAAAACACGGCTTACGCAGCTAGTAAGAAAATTCAAACAATAATTTAATAAACGCATCGACTCACCATATTGAGAGTATTAAAAGCAAAATTAGCGCATAGGATACCATAATATCTATAAAATCCTGTAATTTGCGTAATCGGTTAAATTATAAACATAAGACTAATTTGGCGCTGAGCAGTTCAATTTTAGCTATAAATAACCAGTGGCGGTTATTTGGGCAGCCTACACCCATAATTAATTTGCAATTAGTTGTTGCATTTATCACCAATATCACTATAATACGCAGGCTTTCAAGATTCATCTGGAACTTGAAGGGATAAATTAAGCTTGGATTTCAAGCTAATAAACAGGAGTTCCGATTTGGAACTCATCGTAGATATAAATCAACAACCGGCATCTTAATTATTAAGATTGTTTCGGTCGTTTTTTTATGCTCTTTAAATGCTCTTTATATTGAGGTTTAAGAATGTCAAATCAACGCATTCGTATTCGCCTAAAAGCTTTTGACCACCGTTTGATTGACCAATCAACGGCGGAAATCGTGGAAACTGCGAAACGCACAGGCGCACAAGTACGTGGTCCAATCCCACTACCTACACGCTTTGAACGTTTTACTGTACTAACTTCACCGCACGTAAACAAAGATGCGCGTGATCAGTACGAGATCCGCACCCATAAACGTCTGATCGACATCGTAGAACCAACTGACAAGACTGTTGACGCATTAATGCGTTTAGATCTTGCTGCTGGTGTTGATGTTCAAATCAGCCTGGGTTAATCGAAAGATTAGAGAGGTTATAGGAAAATGGCATTAGGTCTAGTCGGTCGTAAAGTGGGTATGACACGTATCTTCACTGAAGATGGTGTATCTATCCCTGTGACAGTTATCGAAGCGACTCCTAACCGCATTGCTCAGATCAAATCTGACGCAACAGACGGTTATAACGCGCTTCAAGTAACCGCAGGCACTAAAAAAGCAAGCCGTGTAAACAAAGCAGCAGCGGGTCATTTCGCTAAAGCTGGTGTTGAAGCGGGTCGCGGTCTGTGGGAATTCCGCCTAAATGGTGGTGAAGGCGATTTTGAAGTAGGCGCTGAGCTTACTGTTGAATTATTCAACGAAATCAACAAAGTTGACGTAACCGGTACTTCTAAAGGTAAAGGTTTCCAAGGTGGTGTTAAGCGCTGGAATTTCAGCATGCAAGACGCTACTCACGGTAACTCTCTATCTCACCGTGCTCCTGGTTCAATCGGTCAAAACCAATCACCTGGTAAGGTGTTTAAAGGTAAGAAAATGGCCGGTCATATGGGTGCTGAGCGTGTAACGACTCAAAACTTAGAACTAGTTCGCGTTGACGCTGAGCGTAACTTGCTTTTAGTTAAAGGTGCAGTACCTGGCGCTATCGGCGGTGACGTTATCGTTAAACCAGCTGTTAAAGCATAAGTCCTGGAGATTTAGTGATGGAATTAGCAATTAAAGACGCTTCTGGCGCTCTTGAAGTTTCTGAAGCTACTTTTGGACGTGAGTTTAACGAAGCATTAGTACACCAAGTAGTTGTTGCATACGCAGCAGGTGCTCGTCAAGGTACTCGTGCTCAGAAGACACGTTCTGAAGTAAGCGGTGGTGGTAAAAAACCATGGGCTCAAAAAGGTACTGGCCGTGCACGTGCTGGTACAATCCGTAGTCCAATTTGGCGTTCAGGTGGCGTTAGCTTCGCAGCTAAACCACAAGACCACAGCCAAAAAGTAAACCGTAAAATGTACCGCGGTGCGATCAAAAGCATCTTATCTGAATTAGTTCGTCAAGAGCGTTTAATCGTTGTTGAAAGCTTTGGTCTTGAAGCACCAAAGACTAAAGAACTAGTTTCTAAGCTTAAAGAACTTGAGCTTAAAGATGTTCTTATCGTGACTGAAGAAGTAGATGAAAATCTTTTCTTATCGGCACGTAACCTGTACAAGGTTGACACGCGTGATGTAGCTGGTATCGATCCTGTAAGCTTAATTGCTTTCGACAAGGTACTTATTACAGCTGCTGCTGTTAAGCAACTTGAGGAGGCGCTAGCATGATCCGTGAAGAACGTCTTTTAAAAGTGATCCTTGCTCCACATATCTCTGAAAAAAGCACAATTGCTGCTGAAGAAAACAATACTATTGTTTTTAAAGTAACAAATGACGCAACTAAAGCTGAAATTAAAGCAGCAGTTGAGAAGCTTTTTGAAGTAGAAGTAACGGGTGTTCGCACACTTAACGTTAAGGGTAAAACAAAACGTACTGGCATGCGTTTCGGTCGTCGTAGCGACTGGAAGAAAGCTTACGTTACTCTTAAAGAAGGTAGCGAGCTAGACTTTGTCGGCGGCGCCGAGTAATAAGGGGAGTTAGAATTATGGCACTTCAAAAGTGTAAACCAACTTCTGCGGGTCGTCGTCACCTAGTTAAAGTGGTTAACCCAGATTTACATAAGGGTAAACCTTACGCACCACTATTAGAGAAAAACTCTAAATCAGGTGGTCGTAATAACAATGGTCGTATTACGGTTCGTCATATCGGTGGTGGTCATAAGCATCATTACCGTTTAATCGATTTTAAACGTACTAAAGATGGCATTCCAGCCACTGTTGAGCGTTTGGAATATGATCCAAACCGTAGCGCAAACATCGCTCTTGTATTATATGCAGACGGTGAGCGTCGTTACATTATCGCACCTAAAGGCTTAAAAGCTGGCGATGCAATCCAGTCTGGTGTTGATGCACCAATCAAGCCTGGTAATGCATTACCTATGCGTAACATGCCTGTAGGTTCGACTGTTCACAACGTAGAATTAAAACCAGGTAAAGGTGCTCAAATCGCACGTTCTGCTGGTGCATACGTTCAAATCCTTGCGCGTGATGGTCAATACGTAACATTACGTCTTCGTTCTGGCGAAGTACGTAAAGTACAATCTGATTGTCGTGCAACGCTAGGTGAAGTAGGCAATGCTGAGCATATGCTTCGTTCACTTGGTAAAGCAGGTGCAAATCGCTGGCGTGGTATTCGTCCGACAGTTCGTGGTGTTGCCATGAACCCGGTAGATCACCCACACGGTGGTGGTGAAGGTCGTACATCTGGTGGTCGTCATCCTGTGTCTCCATGGGGTAAGCCTACTAAAGGTGCTAAGACGCGTAAGAACAAGCGTACGGATAAATTTATAGTACGTCGTCGTACTAAGTAATATTGAGGAATAGCCATGCCACGCTCTCTCAAGAAGGGTCCTTTTATAGACCTACACTTGCTGAAGAAGGTAGAGAAAGCTTTGGAAAGCGGTGAAAAGAAGCCAATTAAAACTTGGAGCCGTCGTTCAATGATCATACCTAACATGATCGGATTGACCATTGCTGTCCATAATGGTCGCCAGCATGTACCAGTTTTCGTTTCTGACGAAATGATCGGTCACAAACTAGGTGAATTTGCACCAACTCGCACTTACCGTGGCCATGCCGCGGATAAGAAAGCGAAGAAACGCTAAGAGGGGAATGATAAATGCAAGCATTAGCTAAACATAAATTCGCCTCTGGTTCGGCGCAAAAAGCTCGTCTAGTTGCAGATCAGATCCGCGGACTACCTGTCGATCGCGCTCTAGAAATCCTGGCGTACAGCCCGAAAAAAGCGGCTGTATTAGTTAAAAAAGTACTTGAGTCTGCTATTGCTAACGCAGAGCATAACGAAGGTGCTGACATTGATGAGCTTCGTGTAACTACGATTTTTGTGGACGATGGTCCTACAATGAAACGTATTATGCCACGTGCTAAAGGACGCGCAGACCGCATCCTTAAGCGTACAAGCCACATCACTGTTGTGGTTTCAGATAGCTAGGAGTATAAGTAATGGGACAAAAAGTTCATCCTACTGGTATTCGCCTAGGTATATCTAAACCTTGGGTTTCTACCTGGTACGCGAGTTCTAAAGATTTCTCTGATCAGCTTTTTGGCGATCACAAAGTACGTACTTTCCTTACAAAGGAATTAAAAGCGGCTTCTGTGTCTAAAATCGTTATTGAGCGTCCAGCAAAATCGATCCGCGTAACAATTCACACGGCTCGTCCGGGTGTTGTTATCGGTAAAAAAGGCGAAGACGTTGAAAAGCTACGTCAAGCGGTAACTAAGATCGCAGGTGTACCTGCTCAGATTAATATTTCTGAAGTACGTAAACCAGAGTTAGATGCACAACTAGTAGCAGACGGCATTGCCTCTCAGCTAGAGCGTCGTGTTATGTTCCGTCGCGCTATGAAGCGTTCGGTACAAAATGCAATGCGCATCGGTTCTAAAGGGATCAAAGTTGAAGTTAGCGGTCGTCTTGGCGGCGCAGAAATCGCACGTTCAGAATGGTATCGTGAAGGTCGTGTACCTCTACATACTCTTCGTGCTGATATCGACTACGCAACTTCTGAAGCCTTAACCACTTATGGTATCATTGGTGTTAAAGTTTGGATCTTCAAAGGCGAAGTTATTGGTGGTTTACCACTAGTACAAGAGCAAGAGAAGCCAGCTAAACGCGCACCAAAGAAAGCCAAGAAAAGTGCTAAGTAGAGGTAGCGAGTAATGTTACAGCCAAAACGTACAAAATTCCGTAAAATGCACAAAGGCCGCAACCGCGGTTTAGCGCAAAACGGTAACAAAGTAAGCTTCGGTACTTTCGGTTTGAAAGCTACTGGTCGTGGCCGCATGACTGCTCGTCAAATCGAAGCAGCTCGTCGTGCTATGACGCGTCACGTGAAACGTCAAGGTAAAATCTGGATCCGTGTCTTCCCTGACAAGCCGATCACAGAAAAGCCTCTTGAAGTTCGTATGGGTAAAGGTAAAGGTTCTGTTGAATATTGGGTTGCTGAAATTCAGCCTGGTAAAGTACTTTACGAAATGGAAGGTGTTTCTGAAGAGCTTGCTCGTGAAGCGTTTGACCTTGCAGCTCGTAAACTGCCATTCAAAACAACTTTCGTAACTCGGACGGTAATGTGATGAAAGCAAGCGAACTAAAAGACAAAAGCGTAGAAGAGCTAAATGCTGAACTTCTAGGACTTCTTCGTGAGCAGTTTAACCTGCGCATGCAAGCAAGCACTGGTCAGTTAGCTCAGACACACACGCTAAGAACAGTACGTCGCGATATCGCGCGTGTAAAAACAATTATTAACCAGAAGGCAGGTCAATAATGAGCGATAAAATTCGTACTCTTCAAGGCCGTGTAGTAAGCGACAAGATGGAAAAATCTTTCACTGTTGCTATCGCACGTTACGTGAAGCACCCAATCTATGGGAAATTCATCAAACGTACTACTAAGCTACACGTACATGACGAAAACAACACAGCAAAAGCGGGTGACGTAGTTACTATCCGTGAATGCGCACCAATTTCTAAGAATAAATCTTGGACTTTAGTAGACGTTGTTTCTAGTCCAAAACAAGCTTAATTTTTAAATTAAGTAAGTTTTGTAAAAAAAGCCCTGGCATTAGCCGGGGCTTTTTGTTTGCGTTAAAAAAGCTGTAAGTTTGAAGCTTTCAGTCCTCAGCTGTTCGCAGTGAAGTGAAGCGCCGTAGCTTGGGTTGAGACTAGAACACTTGAGAAAAAAGCACACCACGAATACGTAATAGCCCTAATACTAAACGAAAATAATTCCAATCGTGTTAAGTTATGAGGCATTTATAGCGACAGATAAAAATTTCTGATGTACGACTGTATAGATGTTTGAGGTAGAGTAATACTGGAGTAATTGCCAAGAACAACTAAATAACAGCTCTATAATTTACCAAACCTATGCCTTTGCGAGAGTAAAGCTGCAACAATAGATATTAATATGCACACGGCAGAGCCTACCACTAAGAAGCGGTTCTCGATTCGACTGACTTGCCTTTCTCCTACAATTTGATAGGTCACATCCCCCTCAATAAAGCGTTCGCCTTGGTATTGCTGAGTGACGTTAAATGCTAAAAAGTCACCTAGCTTTGCTTGATAGGTAAAGTAGGTTTGTGGATAAAAAATTTCATATGTTGCACATAACCACGCTATCAGCCCACATATAAATAAAGCCAAGCTCATAATTAAAGTGATGTTTGAGGGCTTATCTATCGCTGAACTTATAGGTAGGCATTTATCAATACAGCCTTCGCCATAGCAAAGTTTAAGCTTTTCAATTACCTCAGTTGAGGGGATAAACTGTCCATTTTCAAGCTTTGAAAGGTACGACTGTTGAATTCCAATTTCACGCGCAGCATAAGCCTGAGTCCACTTTTTATTTACTCTAAGGCGTTTTAACTCCATTCCTAACGCTTGCATACCCTCTGCTCTTATTTGATTAGTTAAGCGTTTTATTATCGCTAAAATTAGTATTTATAAATAGTCTAAAAGCGTATATTCATGCTTATTAATATAAATAATATTATGAATATTAATAGCTTATATTAAATTTAATAAAATATAAGGTATGATCAATTCGATTTTAATAAGGAGATATAATATGCCGAATAAATTTACTAGCGCTATTTTAGTGCTTATCAGTTCACTGTTTTTTATAAACCCCAGTTACGCAGAGCCTGTTTTTGCAATTAAGGCCAGTATTTATAAATTACAGAATGAGATTACCGTAGATAGTAAAATAGAGCAGGCTTTAAAAAATCTAAGCCCTACGCATCAACCTCAGCTACTCACGCTATTAAATAAAAGTGCAATGATAGAAATTGGTGATGATACGCAAATGACGGCGCTTGAAGTAAAGCCTAACGCAGAGGGGTCGCACTTTAACGCTAGTTTGAAGCTAAAAGAGCAGGTTGATGGCAAGTGGGAATCTATTTCTTCCTTTATGCCGCAAATCCCAAATGGGCAAACAGTGTATTTAAGCCGCACCTTTACAGATAAAGTATGGCTGATAAAAATTACAGGTAAACGCTACGAATCAATAGAGCGTGCAGAGCAGGCCTTAAATCAAAAGTAACGCCTGTTAATTTACCGTACAGTGTGTGGCTGCAAAAAAAGTTTATATAAGTTTGCTGGTAAAGTGTGGCGGGCACGTTAGTATGCGCTAATAAAGGTACAAGGAGCGTAGTATGGCTAAGCAAACAGTGTTAATTATAGGTAATGGCCCCGTCGAAAAGGATGTAAGTAAAGCTCTAAATAGCTTTGATAGAGTGGTGCGCTTTAATATGTGTGCAAACATGCCTGCATACTTAGGCCGTAAATGTACTGATTTATGGCTAGTGGGACGAGGTAAGCAAGGCGCAATGCTTCGCGCAGCGTTTCCAGATATAGATATAACGCAGCTGAAAAATGTCATGATCACTGATCCAAAACCTAACTTATTTACTCAACCTTTTTATAAGCTAATTAACCGCAGGGGCTGTATTGACCATGGCGATGAAATAATACGCAAATATAGCCCGCGTGCAAACGTGAGTCGAATCGCCCAGCACGATAAAACAGCATTATTAAAACACTTATATACGTTTGGCAAACCTGCTTTTAAAGCTAAAACACCCAGTTCGGGAATGTTAGCCATTGAGCACTTTTTAAAGCAGCAAGCACAGGTGCATATTATCGGTTTTGGTTTTAAGGGCTGGAAGCGTCATCCGTGGGATTTAGAAAAGCAGTATGTAGCGTCACTTATTGCCAAACAAAAAGTACAGTTATTAAAAAGCCCCAGTTAATGCTGGGGCTAAAAAGTTATAACCAAGCTATTACCAAATCATCTCAACAAATTCAGGGTGATCGATATACGGGTTACGATTACCTTGAAACTCATAAGCTGCTTGGTTACGGTCAAGCTCCATTTGGCTAACAGGGTCGGCGTTATGCCAGTTAAGTAGCATAGCTACCACCCAGTTTTCGAATACTTGATTGCTTGTACCATTAAGGACAGCATTACTGGCAGTTGTGTTATTTTGCCACGAGCCTATTACATTCTCGTAGCGGGTTGCCATGTAAAAATAAGCGCGGGCAAAGTCACCTTTAAACTCATCAATTGGCTCAAACACCGTACCTGAGTAATTAATAGAGCTTGCTGCTGAACCGACTTTACTACCGTTTGTTGATGTAAATGATGCGCTAGCCACTTCACCAAAAGGGTGGTTACTACGTTTTGAGTTTACATAACCGTCGGTTGCATAAATGTGGTGCACGTCTGAATTCATTGGCTCATTTGAGCCGCCAAACCAGCTTTTAGGGAACGAATGCTCGCGGTTATAGCAATCTGCTTCACTGTTATAAGTACCACACTGATCGCTTACCGCAGTGTAAGTATAGCTGTCGCTACCATTTGGCTTTTCACTATAAATATCTAAAATACTGTTATCGTTTTCAAAGTATTTATCGCGTGCTGAAGAATCGTAAAAGTTCCAAATAGCCGAGTAACCTTGCGAGCTGTGATTTTTGATAATGTTATAAAGCTCAGTTTTTAATGCATAGCTAGATAGACCCTGAGTTGTTACGTAATAACCTGTTGGTGTAGGGTTAGTGCCACCGCCAGTATCACCGCCAGAACCATCGCCTAATTCAAAAGTTGTACTATCTGTGTTATTAAAACTTGCGCCACTGGCAAGTGTGGTGCTGCCCTGAGTGAGCGCGTAATTACCATTACCTACGTTACAGCACATACCGTCGCCATAGCTGTCACTTATAACTAGGGTGTATGCGCCATCAGTTAAACAGAGTTGCTCATTATATTGTGTGTTAGAGGCATAACCACTACCACTGGCTACGCTGCTACCTTGGCTGTTGTTAACCACCCAGCTGGTTTCGCTGCCGTAGTTATCGGTATTAAGGGTTAAAGTAAGGCTATGGTCGTTACAGCTGCCTGAAGCGCCGCCGTCTGTATTAGGCAAAAAATTATCTACATAAACGGTTTCATTGCCATCAAAGCCGCTCATATCGTAAAAACGTAAACCAACATTAATGGTTTTATTACTGGTAGGCGTATAACTGTGGCTAATTGTTTGCCACTGGTTAGTTTGCGCTTGGTTAGAGTACCCTTGGTAGCCATCTACATACAGGCGGGCTCTTATGCTTCCTTCAGTGTGATATACATCCACTGAGAAATCATATGTTTTGCCAGCCTCCACACTAACTTGTTGTAATAAGTCGGTATTGCTTTGCGAGCCGGTGGTCACATTAATAGCCGCTGCGTTGTTTGCGTTATTTACGATACTGGTTGAGCGCGATACATTAATACCGCTATCAATTGTGGTCCACGCGTCAGGCGTATTGCCTGTCCACTGCTCAAAGCCGCCATTTGCGACATTGGCCATTGCTGGGGTGGCGGCAATCAGTAATGCCGTGCTAAGTAACTTATTTTTGTATGTCCCGTGTGACATGATTGTTCCTATTTTTTATAGTTGAGTAAATAACATACACTATCTGCACAAGGTTACAAATTTGTTAAATACAAAATTAATAAAATAGCAATAATCAGCCTTTAAGCTGTTTTTGAAGGTCTTTATATAAATTAATAACTAAATGGAATAACAAAGCAGATTCTATTCTTTTTTTCTCACTGCATAGCCCGCTATCCTGCACACTAATAAAACCTCAGCAGAGTCACTCTGGGTGAGGTAAAGCTCATTTTGAACAGCGCATCATGTGGGCTGTATGTAATTTTCAGGGTTATGGGGAACAAATTCATGTTGTTAGGTCAACTTAACGCAGCGGCAAGCCCGCTATCGCAAGAGCAAGTACAAAAGCTGCAAGGCTTAGTAGCAGAACTTAATCCGATTCAGCAAGCGTGGGTAAGTGGTTACTTAGCTGCAAATGCTAATTCTGCAGCTCTTGGTGGGCAAGCGCCTACTGCGGCTACAAGCGATGCTGCGCCACTTACTATTTTGTATGGTTCGCAAACAGGTAATGCAAAAGGTGTGGCGACTAAGCTTAAAGAGCAAGCAGAGTCGCGCGGTCTAGCTGTAAAACTTGTGAGCATGTCTGACTACAAACCTACAGCCCTGAAAAAAGAAAAGTTTTTAACCGTTGTTGTATCTACCTACGGTGAAGGTGAGCCACCTGAAGATGCTGAAACACTGTATGAATTTTTAACTACCAAAAAAGCACCTAAGTTAGATGGCGTTAAAGTAGCAGTACTGGGTTTAGGCGACTCTAGCTATGAGTTTTTCTGCCAAACAGCAAAAGACTTTGAAGAGCGTTTAAACAAACTTGGCGCAGAAACTATTTTCCAACGTGCCGACCTAGATGTTGATTACGATGATGAAGCAGCCACTTGGATCACCGGTGCACTTGATGCATTCGAACCTGATCTAAAAGCGCAGCAAGATGCTGCTGGCGGTCAAGTTGTATCAATGCCATTTGGCGCGCCAACAGCGGCAGCAAGCCAATACACTAAGCAAAACCCATTTGCGGCAGAGCTTGTTACCGTACAAAAAATTACAGGGCGCGATTCTACTAAAGATGTACGCCATGTTGAGATTTCCCTTGAAGGCTCAGACATCACCTACTTACCTGGTGATTCATTAGGCGTGTACTTCTTAAATGATGAAGCCCGCGTAGATGAGCTACTAACACACACGCAAATCGATTCAGGCACACTTGTAAAAGTGGGCGAAGAGTCACTGCCTATTCGCGATGCATTAATCGAAAAGTTAGAGCTTACTCAGTCATACCCAGGCTTTGTAGAAAAATACGCAGTTGCAACGGGCACGCCAGAGCTACTAAAGCTTGTAGAAGATAAAGCCGCGATGCGTGAGTACATTGAGCCTCGTCAAATTTTTGATGTAGTGGCACAAAATCCTGCAAAAATAGATGCACAAACCTTAGTAGATTGCCTACGTAAACTACAAGCGCGCTTATACTCAATCGCTTCAAGCCAAAGCGAGGTTGAAGAGGAAGTGCACTTAACGGTAGGTTTAGTTGAGTTTGACGCCTTTGGCAGCGAACATTTAGGTGGCTGCTCTGGTTATTTAGCACGCCGTGCTGAAGAAGGGTGTAAAGTTAAAGTATTTAGTGAGCACAACGACAACTTCCGTTTACCTAGCGATGATAATACCCCCATTATTATGGTTGGTCCAGGTACCGGTATTGCGCCATTCCGTGCATTTTTACAAGAGCGTGACTCGCGAGAAGCACAAGGCAAAAATTGGCTGTTTTTCGGTAACCCACACTTTACACAAGACTTTTTGTATCAAGTAGAAATTCAGGGTTATTTAAAATCAGGCCTATTAAGCAAAGTTGACGTTGCATTTAGCCGTGACCAAGCCGAAAAAGTATACGTACAAGACAAACTACGCAAAAATTCAAAAGAAATTTTTGAGTGGCTAGAAGCAGGTGCGCATTTTTATGTATGTGGTGATGCAAACCGCATGGCAAAAGATGTACACAACGCCTTAGTTGATATCATCAGCGAAAACACCGGTAAAAGCTACGAAGACGCAGAGCAATATTTAAAAGACTTACGTAGTGCTAACCGCTATCAGAAAGACGTGTATTAATCACGTTTCTTATTTTATTAACAGCTAGCAGCCGTCACTGTAACAAATTTAGGATTTAAAATGAGCGAACAAGATAAAAACGTAAAACTTTCTGATAACGAACGTTTGAAAAGAGAAAGTAACTTTTTACGTGGCACCATAGAGCAAGACTTAAAAGATGAAATTACCGGTGGTTTTACAGCCGATAACTTCCAACTTATACGTTTTCACGGTATGTACCAGCAAGATGACCGCGATATACGCCCTGAGCGCGCAAAGCAAAAGCTAGAGCCGCTGCACAATGTAATGCTACGTGCACGTATGCCTGGTGGTATTATCAAGCCTGAGCAATGGCTAGCAATTGATAAATTTGCCGATGAAAAAACAAGCTACGGCAGTATTCGTTTAACAACACGTCAAACGTTTCAATTTCATGGTGTATTAAAGCCAAATATTAAAGGCATGCACCAAATGCTTAATAGCGTTGGCATTGACTCTATTGCCACCGCAGGCGATGTAAACCGTAACGTACTATGTACGACTAACCCTGTTGAGTCAGAGTTACATCAAGAAGCGTATGAGTGGGCTGCAAAAATTTCTGAGCATTTACTTCCAAAAACGAAAGCATACGCTGAAATTTGGTTAAATGGCGAAAAAGCAGAAACCACAGAAGAGCCAATTTTAGGTTCTAACTACTTACCGCGTAAGTTTAAAACCACGGTTACCATTCCGCCTAACAACGAAGTTGATGTGCATGCGAATGACTTAAACTTTGTTGCTATTGCCGAAGATGGCAAGCTTGTTGGCTTTAACGTACTTGTAGGTGGTGGCCTAGCTATGACCCACGGTGATACGGCTACGTATCCGCGTAAAGCTGACGACTTTGGTTTTATTGCCCTAGAAGACACCTTAAAAATTGCTGAGCATGTTGTATCAGTGCAGCGTGATTGGGGTAACCGTTCTAACCGTAAAAATGCAAAAACTAAATACACACTAGACCGTGTTGGGTCTGACGTATTTAAAGCGGAAGTAGAAAAACGTGCCGGTGTAAGCTTTGCACCAAGCCGCCCTTATGAGTTTACTCACCGTGGCGATCGTATTGGTTGGGTAGAAGGCATTGATGGAAAGCACCACCTTACGCTATTTATACAAAGTGGCCGTATTTTAGACTACCCAGGTAAGCCATTAAAAACAGGTTGTCGTAAAATTGCAGAAGTGCACCAAGGCGATATGCGCATGACGGCTAACCAAAACTTAATTATTGCCGGTGTGCCTGCCGATCAAAAAGCAGTTATTGAAGAAATTGCCCGTAACCACGGCCTAATTGATGACAAAGACACTGAGCAACGTAAAAACTCAATGGCGTGTGTAGCATTGCCAACGTGTCCGCTTGCTATGGCCGAAGCTGAGCGTTACTTACCAAGCTTAATTGAAAAAACCGAAGCACTACTTGCTAAGCATGGCATACCTGATGACAGCATTATTATGCGTGTTGTAGGTTGTCCTAACGGTTGTGGCCGCGCAATGCTTGCAGAAGCTGGTTTAGTAGGTAAAGGCCCTGGTAAATACAACGTTTACTTAGGCGGTAATTTAGAAGGTACACGCATTCCTAAACTGTACCTAGAAAACGTAGGTGAAGATGTTTACCTAGACGCGTTTGATAAGCTGATTGGCCAGTGGGCAAGTGAGCGAAACGACGGTGAATGTTTTGGTGACTTTGTAATTCGCAAAGGCATTGTTGCTGAAGTAAAAGTATCAGTAACCGATTTTCACGCTTAATTAAATACCCACGCGGAGCGTGGGTGAGGTTTAAAATTGACCATGAGTGAATTTAAAAACATATTACAGCTTGATAAGCAAAGCCAAGCGGCATTGCTTGCAGATGCAAACGGCATACTTGCACCAATGAGTGCGGAGCAGCGTGTTGCATGGGCACTAGAGAACTTACCCGATACAGCTTTTTTATCATCAAGCTTTGGTATTCAAGCGGCGGTAATGCTGCATTTAGTCACATCTCAGCGTCCTGATATTCCTGTGGTATTAACCGATACGGGTTATTTATTTCCAGAAACGTATCAGTTTATTGAGCAAATGACAGCGCGCCTATCACTTAATTTACAGGTGTATAAAGCTGAGCTAAGCCCTGCATGGCAAGAAGCTAAATACGGTAAATTATGGGAACAAGGCGAGGACGGTATTAAGCAATATAATCAGCTTAATAAAGTAGAGCCCATGACCCGCGCATTAAAAGAAATTGGTGCCGGTACTTGGTTTAGTGGCCTGCGCCGTGACCAATCATCGACCCGTGCAGATAAACAGTTTGTTGAGATAAGCCGAGGTACGGTAAAAGTGTACCCGATTATTGAATGGTCAAACCGCGATGTATATCAATACCTTACTAAGCATGATTTACCTTACCACCCATTATGGGAGCAAGGTTATGTGTCGATGGGTGATGTGCATACTACGCGTAAACTTGAGCCAGGTATGAGCGAAGAAGAAACGCGCTTTTTTGGTTTAAACCGCGAATGCGGGCTGCATATTGACGGCGATGGTATTTAAAAAAAGCGAATGCTAAACAACTATTTAAACGCAACTTAGGTTGCGTTTTTTATTGCAAAAAAATTGCCTGATTAAGTATTTTTTATTAGACTTGCCTTTCAAGGATTCATTTTTAAGCAGGAACGCTATGAAATACTTCACCTACTTGGCAATATCAGTCATGATCATTGCTGTTATCTCTTTGTTTTACCTAAAAAAGCCAGATGGCCAAACATGGCTTTCTAGTTCATCTATTAGTGCTGAATCTCACAAAATTAAAGAAAAAATGGTCGCGTTATCTACCAATACGCTTAATCAGGCAGTGCAAGGTGCAAAGCAAGCAGGCGATAAAATTGCGCAGAGTGTAAACAATGATGCGGCGACAATTAAACCCGGTAGCAAAATTTATAAGTGGCAAGATAAAAACGGCCAATGGCATTTTTCAGATACGCCTAATGCAGATGGCAAAAGTATTGAGGTAAAACTTGATGCCCGTGATGTCACTGTTGTAGCCGCAGAAGACACCTCAATTTTGAGTAGCAGTGCAAGCACCTCAAAAAAGAGTATTCAACCACCTACACCTACCGTTTACAACGCTGAATCTATTCAAAAACTGTTTGAAGATGCTGAAAAGGCAAAGCAAAAATTAGAGCAGCGCAGTAAAGAGATGCAAAGTATAGGTGGTTACTAAATTTTTATTGTGCGCTTAGCATTAAAGCTTACTCAATATAAGGGGTTTTAATCGTGCGGGGTTTGTAATTAGTGAGCTGAGTTACTGCGCCTTCGTTATGCTAAGGGCTTATAACCAGTTAAAAGCAATACCAAGCTGCAATACTCGTTAATTATTTAGCGCATAAAAAAGCCTAGCGACTGCTAGGCTTTTTAGTTTTAAGTATATGGTTAGTCAATCATGTTACGTAAAACGTATTGTAGAATACCGCCGTGCTTGTAGTAATCCCACTCTTTAGGGGTATCTATGCGTACATCGGCGCTAAAGCTGACTTTTTTGCCCTCAGCATTCGTGGCAATAATGCTTACTTCATTCGTTTTGTCGTACAAACCTTCAATATCAAACTGCTCTTGGCCAGTTAAATTTAATGATTCGTGGCTCTCACCCTCTTTAAACTGTAAAGGCAGTACACCCATACCAATGAGGTTAGAGCGGTGAATACGCTCATAACTTTGTGCAACCACCGCTTTTACACCTAATAAAAGTGAGCCTTTTGCTGCCCAATCGCGTGATGAACCGGTACCGTATTCTTTACCAGCTAACACAATTAATGGTGTGTTACTCTTTTCATATTCCATTGCGGCATCGTAAATGCTGGCAAGCTTGTCATCAGGTTGGGTGCGAGTAACGCCACCTTCTGTACCTGGTGCGAGTAAGTTTTTAAGCCTAACGTTCGCAAATGTGCCTCGCATCATCACTTCGTGGTTACCACGGCGTGAACCGTACGAGTTAAACTGCGCTTTTTCTACGCCTTTTTCCTGTAAGTAAATACCGGCTGGCGCTTCAGCTTTAATGGCCCCCGCAGGAGAAATATGGTCAGTGGTTACTGAGTCGCCAAGTTTAGCTAAACAACGCGCCCCTTCAATTGTTGGCACGCCTGGTGGTTCAGCGCTCATGCCCTCAAAGAATGGTGCTTTTTTAATGTAAGTTGACCCATCATCCCAATCATAGAGCTTACCATCAGGAATTTGAATTTTTTGCCAACGGCTGTCGCCTTCGTATACGTTGGCATAGCTTTTTTCGAACATTTCTCTGGTTACCGTTTTCTGTACTAGTTCGCTGACTTCGCTCACGCTTGGCCAAATATTTTTCAGGTAAATATCGTTACCGTTTTCATCTTGCGCTAATGGCTCGTTGTATACATCTATGTCTGTACGCCCTGCAATGGCATACGCTACCACAAGTGGAGGCGAGGCTAAAAAGTTCATTTTAACGTCTTGGTGTATACGCCCTTCAAAATTACGGTTACCCGATAAAATAGAGCTTACAACTAGCTTGTGCTTTTGAATTGCTTCGCTAATTTCATCTGCAAGCGGGCCTGAGTTACCTATACACGTGGTACAACCATAACCGACCAAGTTAAAGCCTAAGCTTTCTAGGTCATCCATTAGGCCTGCTTTTTCAAGGTAGTCGGTTACCACTTGCGAACCGGGTGCAAGCGATGTTTTAACCCACGGTTTTACATTAATACCCAGCTGTTTGGCTTTTTGAGCCACTAAGCCTGCGGCTAAAATAACACTGGGGTTAGAGGTATTTGTACAGCTTGTAATAGCGGCAATAACACAGGCGCCATCGTTTAGTTCAAATTCTTGGCCTTTAAACTTCACTTTGGCTGCACCCATAAACTGCGCTTCGTCTACCGGTTCATCTGGGTTGGTTGTTGGGCCTTCACTTTCAATGCGCGCTTCTTCAATATCGCTTTTATCACGACGAGCCATACGCTCATCTTGGAAACCTTTTAGGTGCTGGCCTATCACATCACCGGCTTTATCAAGTGTAATTCTGTCTTGTGGGCGTTTAGGGCCTGCAAGGCTAGGTACTACGTCGTCTAATTTAAGCTCAAGGGTGTCTGTGTAATGCGCTTCGTCGCCTTCATGGCGCCATAAGCCTTGGTGTTTAGCGTAGTCTTCAATCAGTTTGAGGTGTTCTTCATCGCGGTTCGTTAAACGCAGGTAGTTAATTGTTTCATCATCAATTGGGAAAATACCACATGTTGCACCGTACTCTGGCGCCATGTTGGCAATGGTTGCTCTATCGGCTAGCGGTAAATCAGCTAGGCCGTCACCATAAAACTCAACAAATTTACCCACTACTCCGTGATTACGTAGCATTTCGGTAACGGTGAGCACTAAATCGGTAGCTGTGGTGCCCTCGGGTAAGCGGCCATTTAATTTAAAGCCCACTACCTGAGGAATAAGCAAGCTAATTGGTTGCCCAAGCATGGCTGCTTCGGCTTCAATACCACCTACGCCCCAGCCTAACACACCTAAACCATTAATCATGGTGGTGTGCGAATCAGTCCCTACAAGGGTGTCTGGGTAGGCTATTGATTTTCCGTTTTCACTGTCGTTAAAAACAACACGCGCTAAAAACTCTAAGTTTACTTGGTGCACAATACCTGTAGCTGGTGGCACTACTTTTAAATTATCAAAAGCAGTTTGCCCCCAGCGTAAAAATTCGTAGCGTTCTTTATTTCGTTCGTATTCTAGCTTGGCATTTAAATCAAACGCACCGTCATCACCGTAGCCATCTACTTGTACTGAGTGGTCAATTACAAGTTCAGCAGGAGAAAGCGGGTTTATTTTTGCAGGATCGCCACCTAGCTTTTCCATTGCATCACGCATGGCAGCTAAATCAACAATGGCGGGAACACCTGTAAAGTCTTGCATTACCACACGTGCCGGCGTAAAGGCCACCTCAGCTGAGGGCTTTGCTTTAGGGTCCCAGTCAAGAAGGGCTTGAATGTCTTGTTCTTTAATATTTACGCCATCTTCATTGCGTAATAGGTTTTCTAGTAATACTTTGAGAGAAAAGGGCAATCGCTTTGCTTTGTCGCCTAATCCTTTAAGTGAGTGAATATGGTATTGCTCGCCATTAATCGTTAATTGTTGTTGGGTGTCGAAACTATTCATTTTTTGCCCCTTTGATAGTTAGGATTATGTCCTTGATAAAATAACGTGTTTATTTGCCAATAGTTTGCAAAGTGCATACCAGAGATAATAAATATGACAAATCAGGCTAAAAAGCAGGTAGCGCAATGCATGTTTTTTAGACAGTACTAAGTATAGAAGTGCTACCTAAAATTGTTTTTTCAAGTAGCAAAATAATGAGTTTACAAAAGGGGGGGGAAGTTAGTTCAACCAACCTTGTTGTTTGCTTTTTATACTTAAATATAAAAGCAAAAACGCAATAACAATCACTAAAATAGGCATAAACACCGCGCTTATCCCCAGCATTTTAATGCTATTTATCACAATGAAATTATAAAATTGCTGAATAAATATCGCTACCAATGATAACGCAAAGGTAGGCGTTGCAAATGCATTTTTGGCCAATAGTAGTATGCAGCCAAGGGTGCCACCAAATACCGCTACAGCAAATGCAATGGTAGACCACAAAGGCACGTTTGAATATGCAGCTTGTTGATCTAACGGAAGTTTACTTATCATCTCGGGGGTCATCATAAGGTGCATTATAAATGCAAACACACCTAATAAATTCCAGATAAGTGCTGCCCACAGGGCGGGTTTAAACCAATTGGGTGTGGCTGAGATTGTCATATTATTACCTTGTTTTTATTGTATTTTACGAGGTAATTAAAGAGCAAAAAGGCTAACTGTTCAAGCTAGCCTATACATATAATAAAAACGGCACAAAGCGCTAAGGGCTAGCCAAATGAGATAGGGCGGCGCCCTGTATTTTCATCAACCTTTGGCTTTTTAGTGCGCTTTCTTTTATTTTTTGCCGGCTTTTGAGCTGTTTCATTAGGTGTTTTTTCTGGCTGTGGCTGGGTTGTTGCCACTGGGCGCTCTACAGGAGTCGCATCTTCACTTAAAGTGAGTTGAAAAAGCTCGCCATCAAATTCAAGTACATCGCCACTGTATAATTTTTTCCGTTTTATTGTACATATTTCATGGTTAACCCCAACATAGCCTTGCGCTATTAGGTTTTTAGCTTGGCCGCCACCTTCTACTAAATCGAGTACTTTTAGTAATTTACAAAGCTCTATAGGTTCTTCTTCAAGTTCAATTTCAATGTATTCTTCTGACATGGTTATCTCTGTTGGTGGCGCATAAGCAGCAAGTATAAAGGCTTGCACTGTTTTTTGCACCTAGCAAGCTCGCCCGAGTGGGATAAAAAAGAGTGATAAATATAAAACTTTTTTCAACTTTAAAAAAACTGCAGCATTTGATGCGTATGCTCTAGCAAAAATTTGGTGTGCTATTTGCTATTGCTTTGGCAAATAAAAAATCGTACCTAAAACATGGTAATTATTTCACCGTTTTAATTGTTTAGGTCTGCATATAATTGGAGCAGTAAATGGGCATAAGATTAGCAATGAAAAAAGAGCTAATGGGCTTAGATAATTCAGATATGCTGACAGCAGATGATGTAAGAGCTCACTTAGCTAACTCGGTAAAAACACAAAAAGAGCAAGATGAACGCGGCTTTTCGGTTATTTCTAAGTTTAACGATACGCACAGTCGGCTAATTAGTGGCGATCCACTTAAAAAATCAAAACTGGAATTTGAACGTCATCGCTTATTTAATGAAGTTTTATATACGCGCCAAAGTGTAGATGCCTGGTTAGACAGCCAAACAAATTATACCAACGTACAATAATACTTAATTAAGCACATGAGTATTAAGTTGCTATAGATAGTTTCCTCCAATAGACTACAATTGTAATCATAGGAGGTAACTATGAAAAATGGCATTTTAATCTGTATGTGGGCGCTATTATTAACTGCGTGCCAACAACCTACCGTTTATGTTTTTAGTGAAAACTTGCAAGATGAGCAGCGCAAGCAGCTCGATGCTGCGCTAAAAGCACAAAATCTTCCTTATGAATACGTAGCGCTAGAAATCCCATCTACCTTTGGTGAGGCTACATTACTCTTATCAAGCGATAAAATTTACCCAAAAGAGACTGAGCTGTTAGCTATTATTATGCAAGAGCTAGGTTATCAGCCCTAAATTAACTACACGACACGATCAAATCATTTTTATGGTGATGGCAATATAGGCTTTTATTTAAAGAGCACTGATGGAGAAGACGCTTTTACTATGCCGTCTCGGCTAAGAACAACCCATTGCAGCGAAGACAAGTACAATGATTTACTCGTCACATTTACAGATAAATATGCTGACTTTACCTTACCCAGTGGCGCTGTTGTAAGGTTAGGTTGGGAGTTTTTATATGGTTATGTTGTTATTTATTATAAAACCTACTCGCAAACATATAGCCACTCACAGCCGCTTGTAGCAACGCCCTTTGGCGCTAAGCCATCCGATACGTATACATTTACGGCGCATGTTAATAACCCCAGCTGACTTGATTGCTCACTACAAATTGTTTATATGGACTGAGGGATAGAGTTAACCGTGGGTTTCTATGTGCTCACTCAGCTTTGCAATACGCAGGCTCATACCTTCTATGATTCTATCTTTAATTTTTTCGCGTATTACATTAGGCAAGCGAGTAAGTGCCTCTGGGGTAATGGCAAGTACTATGGTGTCGGTTTTAGCGCGAGCGCTCGTACTGCGCTCGCGGTTATTAATAAATGCGCCTTCACCGATAAACTCACCGGGCTCTATAGTGCCAAGCTCCAGCAAGTGGTTATGTTTAAAAACAAGTAACGCACCACTTAATACAATGTATAAGCGTTTGTCGTTATCGTATTGTTTAAATAAAAACTGATGCTGGTTAACTAAATACAATAACCCAAACGACTCTAGTAGCACTTGGCGTTCAGCAAGGGTGAAGTCTTTAAAAAAGTGCAATCTATTCACTATTTCCATTTGTTTAAATAATGGAATGTGTTCTATTAATTTCATCCTAGGGCCAACGAGTAACGGTTAGAAACTAGCTAATATTGCGCTCTTTTAATTTGCGGGTCAACGTGTTGCGCCCCCAGCCAATTTTTATGGCTGCATCTTGTTTATGGCCAGAGCAATTAGCCAGTGCTGTTTTTATAAGACGAGTTTCAAGCTGAGCTTGAATATCGGGCCAAATGTTTTCTTTACCTTGCTTAAGCTCTTGATTGAGCCATTGCTGAAACGCATCGAGCCAATCACCTTCTTGTTGAACAGGCGCTGCATCAATGATCTCTGGTGGTAGGTCTTGCTCACTTACTAATTCACCAGGGGCCATAACGGTCAACCAGCGACAGGTGTTTTCGAGTTGGCGCACATTACCAGGCCAGCTAAATAGCCTAAGCTGCTCTGTGGCTTTTGGGCTTAGTACTTTACTTTCTACTTGCAGGTCTTTTGCGCTTTTGTGTAAAAAGTGCTGCGCTAGGCGTTCAATGTCTTCAGTTCTTTCTCTAAGAGCCGGTAAACGAAGGCGCACAACGTTTAAACGATGAAATAAATCGTCCCTAAATTTACCCTGTTTTACTAAATCTTCTAAATTTTGATGCGTTGCAGCAATAATGCGTACATCTACTTTAATACTTTGGTGCCCGCCCACACGGTAAAATTCACCATCGGCGAGTACGCGTAATAAACGTGTTTGCACATCCAGTGGCATATCGCCAATTTCATCTAAAAACAGTGTGCCGCCATTGGCTTGTTCAAAGCGGCCTTTACGAACGCTATCGGCACCAGTAAATGCGCCTTTTTCGTGGCCAAATAGCTCAGACTCCACAAGCTCTTTTGGAATAGCGGCCATGTTTAATGCAATAAACTGGTTTTCTTTACGTGGGCTATGGTTATGTAAAGCGCTGGCTACAAGCTCTTTACCTGTGCCAGACTCACCATTAATTAGTACGCTCATACTTGAAGCCGACAGTTTACCTATCGCTCTAAACACTTCCTGCATCGCAGGGGCTTCGCCAATAATGTGCGCGCTTTTAGGTGGAACTTGTTTACGCTTAGTCTTTTTAGTTGAGTTTGCTCTACAGGCACTTTCGATTAATGCCACGGCTTCGTTTAAATCAAATGGCTTGGCTAAGTACTCAAACGCGCCTTTTTGAAATGCGTTAACTGCTGAGTCTAAATCTGAGTGGGCGGTCATTATAATAACCGGCAGCCCTGGGTTTTGCTCTGCTATGAGTTCAAGCAATGCCATGCCGTCCATGCCTGGCATCCGTACGTCAGATACCAACACGGTTGGTTGGCTAAATTTTAGCGCGCTTAACACGTCTTGCGCATTTGCAAAGCTTTCTGCTTCAAACCCTGCGCGTGTCAGCGCTTTTTCTAATACAAAGCGAATTGATGCGTCATCATCTACAAGCCAAACTGTTTTCATGCCAACTCCAAAACATTAATCTGCAAAAGGCAGATAGATATTAAATTCAGTATGGCCAGGCCAGCTATCGCAGTCTATATAACCGTCGTGCTGATCTATGAGCGTTTGTGCGATTGAAAGCCCTAGCCCTGAACCACCTTCTTTGTTGGTGATCATCGGGTAAAACAATGTTTCGCGAACGCTAGGGTCTATGCCTGGTCCATTATCAGAAACCTGGATCAACAAGGCTTTTTTAGGGGCTTTTCCGGGGCGGCGATACTGATGATTAATGCGGGTTTTTATTTTTATTTCACCGCCATCAACTAACGCCTGTTGAGCATTGCGTACAATATTAAGTACAACTTGCTGAACCTTGCCTTGGTCAATAAACACATCAGGGATACTTGGGTCGTAATCTTTAACTAGACTAATATTTTTACAATTATCTAATGTGCTTAATTTAACAACCGACTCAAGTGTTTGGTGAATATTGCCATACGACTTTTGCGGAAGCTGATTTGGCCCAAGTAGCCTATCAACTAATTCGCGTAATCGGTCGGCTTGCTCAATTATAAGCTCAGCGCATTCGTCCCTTTCTTGTTGATCTACCTCATACTGCAATAACTGCGCCGCTCCGCGTATTCCCCCTAAAGGATTTTTAATTTCGTGAGCAAGCCCTCTAATTAAATTTCGTGCCGCTTGATATTGATGCATTTGGTTAGAGGCTTTGTCGTGTTTTATTTCTTCATCGGTTTTACGACACTCAAGTAAAATATAGCGTTCGTTTTTAAACTTAACTTGGCGCGATGTAATGGCTATTTTTGCATGGCGAGAATCTATAAAGACCACGTCAGCTCTGTGCTGGCTGCAATCTACACCATCAACAAGTGAGTACTGGGCTATGCGCTCTAAATCCACAGAATGGTAATTAAATAAGCTGTTAAAGGTTTGCCCAATAATGCGCTTTTTACCCAAGCCGAGTAGTTCGCTGGTGCTGGTGTTGGCATAAACAAGGGTAAAACTTTTATCAAGTAACATGACCGATGTAGTTTGATTTTGCCAAATGGCATTGAGAAGTTCAGGGCTAAAATTTTGTTCGTTTGACATCTTTGCACCACTTTAGTGCGTTAATATTTGCAAGCAAGTTTTAATCAGTAAATACTGCTGCGCTAATTTTGCTTCATGAGACATTGTACTTAGTTTACAGCCTTTCTTTGCATCACAAAGGTACTGGGCTGACTGATAGCAATGGCTTGATTTTGTTTATTATAAAGTTTGAGATACAAAGTATGAGCTCCGTTTTCTACATCCCGTATGGCAAACGTTGATAAATTGCTTGCGGGCCCATAAGCGTTACCGTTTAAAAATAGCTGTATGGTAAAGCCAGCTTCAAAACGCGGTGTTATGCGGCTTGTTACGTACACCGAGCCAGTGTTTTCGCGTACGGTTTGGTTATGTGTAGGCGACGATATCATAATTTGAAAACGGTTAGGGTGCGTTGGCTGTGGTGAACCAGGGGTGTGTTTATCGGTCTCAGACAGGGTAAGATCTTGGCTGCTTAGTTTTATTTCGTGCGCGCCACTACGTGGTGTATCTGAGAACACTAAAACACCATTTTTATCTTTCCAAGCATAAATTTTCTTATTGCCTGCATAACTATAAATGCTTAATCCTAAAGCAAAAAATAGTAATAATATCCTGTAATTCACATTGCTACCCTGCATATTTTGTAATTACATAACTTTAGTGGAGATAACCCTAATTTACCATAAAAAAAAGCCCGCTAAGCGGGCTTGAGAACACACATTTATTATCTTATCGATAATTTTGTCTACGGCGTATTAAACGCTGTAGTACATTTCAAACTCAACTGGGTGAGTTGTCATGTTAAGTTTTTCAACTTCTTGAGATTTAAGTGCAATGTATGCATCGATTAAATCATCAGTAAATACGCCACCTTGCGTTAAGAATTCACGGTCAGCACTAAGTGCTTCTAGCGCTTCATCTAGTGAAGATGCAACTTGTGGAATTTCTGCTGCTTCTTCTGCTGGTAGGTCGTATAAATCCTTGTCCATAGCATCGCCAGGGTGGATCTTGTTTTTGATACCGTCAAGGCCAGCCATAAGCATTGCAGAGAAAGCAAGGTATGGGTTAGCAGTTGGATCTGGGAAGCGTATTTCGATACGACGACCTTTTTCAGATGGTACAACTGGAATACGGATTGATGCAGAACGGTTACGTGCAGAGTATGCAAGCATTACCGGTGCTTCAAAACCTGGTACTAAACGTTTGTACGAGTTAGTTGAGGCATTTGCAAACGCATTGATTGCTTTAGCGTGCTTAATAATACCGCCAATGTAGTAAAGTGCATCTTCAGAAAGACCACCGTACTTATCACCAGCAAAAAGGTTAACACCGTCTTTTGCTAAAGATTGGTGACAGTGCATACCAGAGCCGTTATCGCCTACAACAGGCTTAGGCATAAATGTGGCCGTTTTTCCGTAAAGGTGAGCCATGTTATGAATAACATATTTCATCTCTTGGATTTCATCCGCTTTTAATACCATTGTATTAAAGCGAGTTGCGATTTCGTTTTGACCCGCTGTTGCAACTTCGTGGTGATGTGCTTCTACTACTTGGCCTAGTTCTTCAAGTACTAAACAAGTAGCTGAACGCCAATCTTGTGAAGAGTCAACTGGTGAACATGGGAAGTAACCACCTTTAACACCTGGGCGGTGACCTGTGTTACCACCTTCGTAGTCTTTATCAGAGTTCCAAGCTGCTTCAACAGCATCAATTTTGTACATAGAACCTGACATATCTGACTTGTATTTAACATCATCAAATAGGAAGAATTCTGGCTCAGGGCCAAATAAAACTGTATCTGCGATACCGGTAGATTTCATGTACTCTTCAGCGCGTTTAGCAACTGAACGAGGGTCACGCTCGTAACCTTGTAGTGTAGATGGCTCTACAACATCACAACGTACGATTAGCGTAGCTTCTTCTGTGAATGGGTCTAATTTTACTGAATCAGCTACTGGCATAAGTACCATGTCTGATTCGTTAATGCCTTTCCAACCTGCAATTGAAGAGCCGTCGAACATTTTGCCGTCTTCAAAAAAATCTTCATCTACTTGGTGATGAGGAATAGAAACATGTTGTTCTTTACCTCTAGTATCAGTAAAGCGTAAATCAATGAACTTAACGTCATTTTCTTTAATAAAATCTAAAACCGATTGTGACATGTGTCCTCCAACTGTTGGGTTTTATTATTGCTGCATTAAATGCTTTGGTTTTTTAGTAAGCCGATTTTATGCCATTATTTTAACTTACTGTTTATTAAGTTAAAAATTATGGTTGCACAAAAGTGGTCACGGGCTTTGCACTTTTGTGGTGCGTAAAATATCCACATTGGTGCAAAAATTTCACGCTCGATTCTGCACGTATTTTAATCACCTAAATCAGCTTAACTTAAATAGTAAATAGTGCCAAAGCAATCAACAAATTAGCTAAAAAACGACAATTTATGTAATTTGTCGAAATTTATTTCATATAATTGTCATATAAAAAACAGATACTTAGTAAAAGTATTAAGAAAGTTTTTAAAATTGTATTGGATAAACTTTCATCCATGTCATTAATGAGGGATAATATGCGCCCTTTTAAATCCTATGCTGGGACATCTGGTGAAAACGCAGATGAGTGCGTAGATCTTGCAGGATCAATGAGAATAAACTTCTCTGAGTAAAAATATGAGCATCGAACAGTTAAGAAATATAGCGATTATCGCGCACGTTGACCACGGTAAAACGACATTGGTTGACAAACTACTTGAGCAATCAGGTACATTAGAAACACGCGGCGGTAACGAAGAGCGTGTGATGGACTCAAACGACATTGAGAAAGAACGTGGTATTACCATTTTGGCTAAAAACACAGCCATTTCTTGGAAAGACTACCATATCAATATCGTAGATACCCCGGGACACGCCGATTTTGGTGGTGAAGTTGAACGCGTACTTTCGATGGCTGACTCAGTATTATTACTTGTTGATGCTCAAGAAGGTCCAATGCCGCAAACGCGTTTCGTAACGCAAAAAGCATTCGCGCAAGGCTTAAAGCCAATTGTTGTTATCAACAAAATCGACAAGCCAGGTGCACGTCCTGATTGGGTTATGGATCAAATCTTTGATTTATTCGACAACCTAGGTGCAACTGACGAACAGCTAGACTTTAAAGTAATCTACGCTTCAGCAATCAACGGTTGGGCTACACTAGATTTAGACGAGCCGTCTGACAACATGGAACCTATGTTCCAAATGATCGTTGACGAAGTATCACCACCGGATGCAGATCCTGAAGGTGACTTCCAAATGCAGATTTCTCAGCTTGATTACAACTCTTATAAAGGTGTAATCGGTATCGGCCGTATCAAACGTGGTTCTGTTGTGCCTAACCAGCAAGTAACGATTGTTAGTGCTGATGGCTCTACGCGTAACGGCAAAATTGGTTCAGTACAAAGCTACCTAGGTCTTGAGCGTATCGAAACAGATAAAGCTTACGCTGGTAACATTGTAACGGTAACAGGTCTTGGCGAGCTTAAGATTTCAGATACTGTTTGTTGTCCTAACAACGTTGAAGCATTACCACCACTAAGTGTTGATGAGCCAACAGTAACAATGACGTTCTCTGTAAATAACTCTCCTTTCTGTGGTAAAGAAGGTAAGTTTGTAACCTCACGTAATATTCGTGAGCGTTTAGACAAAGAATTAGTACATAACGTTGCACTTCGTGTTGCTGATACTGACAACCCAGATAGCTTCCGCGTATCGGGCCGTGGTGAATTACACCTTGGTATCTTAATCGAAAACATGCGTCGTGAAGGTTATGAGCTAGCTGTATCTCGTCCAGAAGTAATCTTACGCACTGTTGATGGCGTATTAGAAGAACCGTATGAAACACTAACAATTGACTGTGAAGAAGAGCATCAAGGTTCTATCATGGAGCAAATTGGTCTTCGTAAAGGTGAACTTACTGATATGGCACCAGATGGTAAGGGCCGTATGCGTTTAGACTTTATGATCCCAAGCCGTGGCTTAATCGGTTTCCAAACTGAGTTCATGACGTTAACTTCAGGTTCTGGTTTACTTTACCATACATTCGATCACTACGGTCCGCACAAAGGTGGCGAGCTAGGTGTTCGTAAGAACGGCGTAATGATTGCAAATGCTACAGGTAAAGCACTTACTAACGCATTATTTAACTTACAAGAGCGTGGTAAATTATTCATCGGTCACGGTGTTGAAGTTTACGAAGGTATGGTTATCGGTATTCATAGCCGCGATAACGACCTTACAGTTAACGCCCTTAAAGGTAAGCAACTTACTAACGTTCGTGCATCTGGTACAGATGAAGCACAAACATTGACGCCACCATTGAACTACACACTAGAGCAAGCGCTTGAGTTCATCGATGATGACGAGTTAGTAGAAGTAACACCTGAGAACATTCGTATTCGTAAGCGTCACTTAACTGAAAGTGAGCGTAAGCGTGCGGGTCGTGCTCCAAAATCATAATCTATTAATTTAGAGTAATGGTTTAAAAGCCGCTGTATTGCAAAATACAGCGGCTTTTTTGTGGGTTAAAACAAGAGTTGTCAGCTATAAGTTATCAGCGGTCAGTTTAGTGATCTGACCCCGATAAAGTAGACACGGGGTTTTAATTCATTGATTCATATTGTATGGGGCTAACATTTCCAATCGTCCCATGCATTCGCACTGAGTTGTAGTAATTCTCAATATAAAAACGACTTTGTATTGTCATTTCGCTACGACTCAGTTCATTTAGATTACTCATCCATTCTT
>Ga0080013_1000469_pt1 | contig 56970 bp, 76 predicted proteins | sample ETNvirenome_6_85_FD_69236 | JGI IMG/M metagenome (GOLD analysis project Ga0080013, IMG submission 69236) | Marine viral communities from the Pacific Ocean - ETNP_6_85 (SPADES assembly) (version 2) | ecosystem: Environmental > Aquatic > Marine > Oceanic | place: Pacific Ocean | collected 2013-06-19 | reverse complement strand
ATTCTTGCTTCTGAGCGTAGTGAAGCCGCTTATGAATAGCGGACATCACCCGTGAACCCCTTTCTAGAAGCGCCACCGTCGTCCCTACCGCCGCTTGTTGGTTACCGTCACCAACCTGAAGATCCGCAATCGCCGCAAACCTCTGACCAGCCTCTACTACGAAGCTCAACAGAGAATACAGGGTCTGACTTGGCTCTTTGTAGGGAAGGGGCATCAGACTGTCGCGCAGAGCTCCCCCCGGAGCGTCAATGTCACGAAATTCGCCGGGAGACAGGGGCTCATCGGCATCACGAATGCGGATACCCCTAGCCTTAAATCCAGCGGGCAGATTCGCCAGAGTTCCAGCGTCAATCAGCTGCCGCATGATGGAGGTCGCGGAACGACCGAGACCCCCAATCATGTGGAGCAGGCCAAGGCCGTAGAAGCCTAGTCCTGGGAGGAACTTGTAGTGTGTGAAGTACTGATTCTTCTTATAATACTCATCGCCCTCGTTCCAGTTACGGCGAATCGACAGAACTTTGGAGCTGCCCTCATCTATCGTGACGATGTACGGGAGCTTAATGCCGGTCTCTTCCCCATCCAAAGGACTGACATGTTCAAATCCTTTTAGGTCGAGATTAATATGAAACTCTATGAGGGTGCAGTCTTCCCCATCAACGGTCTTCTCTACACCCACAAGCTCGCGTTCTTTCTCTCGCAAGCTGTCCTCTGACTCATACGGCGTCAGTTCTACATCGCGGTAAAACCCAGCGGCCTGATTCTTGCGGACATTGTTGATGTCCATGCGAACAACGTGAGCAATACGGGATGCGGACTCAAGATCCGTAGCATTGTACGGCACAACAAGATCATCCGCAGGCACGAACCGCGCAACGGCCCTGTCCAGCATGTCATCAAAGTAAATCTTCTTGAACGCGCTCCCAGCCAACGGAAGATAAAAGAGCATACGATCCGTCTCAGGATCATATTCTTGCATAACGTTCAGAATCTCGTAGTTCATGAAATCCTTGACACGTTGTGCCTGATCTTCGGACTCTGGAGTGACGGCGCCCACGATCTGTGTGCGGACGGGACCAGATGAAGGCAGAAGTTCCTTATAGGCCTGCGATTGGAACTGCGTAACAGCCTCGGCAATAACGGGGTGCGTTACACCACTAGACCCTCGGAAGGGCTCTTCACGGTCTTCATACTTGATACCAAGAAGGTCAAGGCCGTCAGAGTAGGCGTCCTCCCACTCCTGTCGGCCAGATTTGTCTTCCTCATAGAAATACAAAAGCTCTTGAGCAATGTCGTTGAGGTCACGCTCGTCCAAGAGCTCCGCAAGGTTCGCGTCTTGCTCTGTAAGCATCTCCTCTTGAATGGCGTCCTCAAAGTTAATAACGACAGATCCATCCTCTTCTTCGATAATCTCTGTCGGATCTTCGAGTTCCTCAATCTCAATAGTATCTTCTTCCTCAAGAAGATCATCACCTTGAGCGGGCATCGCGCCGTCGATTAAAGAAATAGGGGTTTCAGCCATGTTACTTTTTCTCGCTTTGACGCCATGCCCGTGCTTTGGACATAGCCCTGTTTCCAAACCAGAAGCTGATTATAGCACTGAATATTACGCCATCTGTCTCCTCGCGCCAAGCCATGTCTATAGCTACCGTCCAATCTAGGTTCTGAACGGCAATCATAGCATATATCATGACTCCCTTTGTCGCTAAGTAGGCTAGTAGGAACAAATAAGTAACGACAGGGCGCACAGAACCCCTGAGAGCATTGATAAAGTTCCCAGCATCGATAGATCTATCATGCTCGTACAGTCCTTTCGTCTCTTCAATCTCGGCTTTCGCGTCCAGCTCGGCAACTTTTAGCTTGGACATCTGATCGGCGTACTTAGCCCTCGCCTCGAGCATCCTCAGTTCTTGCTCATCCGCCTGTTTCTGCTTAAATATGCCAATGATTTCTGGAATTATAGAGGTTCCGAAACCTAAAAGACTGCCTAGCAAGGATATCATCATCCATCTCCGTTCATTAGACCACGTTGCTTGTCTTTCAACGTTTCTACATCAGTTCTTAGCGTTTTAACATCCTCTTGGAGCCGTTTGATGTTAACCCCGTTGCTCATCCCTTCCTCTATGCGGGTCTGAATCTTCTCCACCTGGCCACTGAGGTGCTCTATTAGAAGGTATTGCTCCTGATCCGCAGAGGCTTGTCCTAACTCGCCCCTTGGCCATTTAATCCGAAACTCGTTATTTTTAGCAATATCCGCCTGTAATTCCTTCAGGCCGGTTTCTAAGTCCTTGGCAATCAACTGCTCAAAGGTCTCAAGCTTGTTTAGCCGCTCTACAACGCCGAAATATCCCCAGACGCCGATGGAAACCGCCGCCACAATGCTAATCAGGTTCCTAATCGGCATTGATATCGCAGAGTTGTCGCTAACGCTTATCTGATCCGCGCCCCGTCTACCCCGGCCCGCCTCTTCAGCCATTACTTCTTACCCAGATGCTGAACGGGGAGCCACTTATCGCCGTCTTTACCAGCGTTGAACCTCCGTAAAACCAACTTGCCTTTACCACATTCCCACCGCGTACCAACAGAGGTGCCCTGTGAGCGCAATATTTGACGCTTTACCTTCAGGCATTCCGTCATGCCGCCGCGAGGCGTGTACTCTTTTAATTGGCCTGAGATGAACATATGCAGTATCCATCCCGCGAAGACCTTCTCATCTGCTTGGGCTGGTACACTGCCCAACCCTAGAAGACCACACACTACGGCACTAAACGCAATAGACCTCATGCCACCACCAGCCAGACGATACCGCCAAGCACTGTGATATCTGCAACAATCGACCAAGCAATGTAGAGCCTTATCAACCAAGTACCCACGATGGTTACTGCCAGAAGATATGATACATCAAAAGAGCAATAATAATGATTTTACCATAATCTAAATTCCAAATCGCGGAGTTTCCGCCGAAGGTGTCTTCCCACCATCGTAAGATCTTATCCATTTACGCTTTCCTCGTTTTTGATTTCGACTTTGCCCTACGTCGCCTGAGTGCCGCAGCCTTTTTCTTGCCCTTTTCGGTGTACGGGAGATGAATTGTCTTGCCAGACGGCGTCTTAAATTTCGGCATTCTTTGCACCTTTCTCTTTCATTGCTTGTCGCCAACGCCACGCCAGAAATCCCAGACTAGCGAGCAGCAGAAGTATGGACAGGCCAGACTCTACGAGTCCTAGCCAAGAAGCCGCTACGGCTACGCCACCAGGGGCGACGGTTATAAGGTCCTTCGGTTCCATTATTTGTTCTCCACGGGTGGGTGCTTGCCGTTATGTGCGTGTGAAAGCTGATCCAGCTGTTTTGTAATCCACTTTACGTCCTTCTGAAGTCCCTCAAGCTCTCTGTGTAGGAGCTTTAGCTCATTCGGACTGTTAATGCTCTTCAACGTAAGCACCTGATTTGCAATCTTGCCGCGTTCCTGTTCCGCGTTATCAAGCCTCGCGTCAAACTTCTCGCGGATATCTTCCGCGCCCTTGACGTGTTCTTCAAGGTCGTGCATGACGCGACTAAGATTACTCTTCACCACAGCATAGCCGCCGGCCACTGTAGCCAGAACCATGATCCCCTGTATCGCGTGACTCGCTCCAAGTTCCATGACTACCTCACCGCTGGTCCATATGTCGCGGCCCACCACAGGAACCAGACGATCCCCCCCGCAATCAGGAGAACCATCATACCCTTACCAATCTCTATCAGAATCTTCTGCCGTCGCTCCGCACGTTCCTCGGCTAGGATTTTCTCTTGCCGTGCGCGTTCCTTCTTGTCTGCTACCCGCTTTTCGCGTTCCGCTAAGATTTGATCCCAGGTGCTCTTCTCACCCGGTTTAGATGGCCATTTACGATTAATCTCGTCCTTTAAGTCAGAAATTTGCTGATCAAGTTGCTTCTGTTCGATGACTGCTGCAGCTGCCGCACTAATACTATCGTCTCCACCATCGTCCTTGGCGCGTTTCTGAAGAATACTCTTATTCTTCTGGCCTATAGAACTACCCGGCTTGTGCTTTTTGTTCTTTTCGTGCTCGTCCTGTGCGCTGAAGACGCCATCGAGCCCGTGGACAATCTCTTGGACCCCACGCGCACTCTTAACTAGCGTTTTGGTAGCTGCAATTGCGGCGGCTATAGTTAACGGGTCCATTAGCGTTTTCCGTTATTGGACATGTACGCCGTCATGCCCATGTATGCTCCCACCACGCCAGCCTGTCCGATGTAGAAAAGCCCAAACAAATCCGATAGGGCCTTGATCCGGCCATCAGGGAAGATCGGCAAGAATACCATCAACGTAAACCCAATCATGGAAATCATCGCTACCCAGGCCATTCGCCGCTGGGCATCCGCCTTCTCATGCTGATCACGAACTTCCGCTAACGCGAGCTCCTGGTCGGAGACAATGCCATCGCCGTCCACGTCGAGCTCGTTGTGCGCGCTATCATCCTGTAACTTCTTCTGGGCCATCAGTAATACTCCCGTGGCCTTGGACTAGAGACGATCTCAGCGTCTTCCTCGTCACTATCAAGGCGCAAGAATCCACCTCTACGATATCTTATTAACGCCATTGACATACTATCACAATAGTCATCATGGTCGCCATTAGGAAATGCAGCGCACTCGTCAATCACTTCTTCCGAGAATTTCATCTCAGGCGCCCACACCTTCCCTGACTCAAAAATCGGCGCCACCATGTGCATCCGGGTATGCTTATCACGGCCCTTGGACGGCGTATAGTTCACCACAGGAATCCCCATCGCACGTAACTCGTCCGTGAGCGGTGTACCCGTAGCCTTCGCCTCAATCAAAACCATGTCGGGGTCCCAGTAGTTGTACTCCTCCAACGCCTTGCTCTTCAGTTCAGGGAAATCCCAACGGCCTCGATGCGCGTCCATCAATATAATATGATCCGAACCACCCTCCTTCGGCTGGAAAACACCCCAGGTCGTAATAGCCGAGTAATCCGCCGTCTCCTTCTTACTAAACGCCGTATCATAACTCTGCATAATATAACTCACAGGAGGGATGTCCTCTTTCTCCCAGACGTTCCACCACTCCTTCTTGATTATCGCACCCTCTTCAGCCGTAGGATTCTGCTGCCATTGCGCGTTCCATTTGCCCAAGGACAACGAAGCCTTGACCTTTAACAGTTCTTCCTTCTTCCAGAACTCCGGCCACAGAACATTGCCGCTCGGCAAAATCGCCGGGAACTCCACAACATCCCACTGGTCAGACATGACATCCGAACCTTGGGCCTTGATCAACTTACCCGTCAGATCCTTCAAGGACCACCGGGTCATGACAACTACAATAGACCCGCCCGGTTGTAATCGCTGACGGGGCCCTGACGTGTACCACTCGTAGGCGTGTTCCATAGCCGTTTCAGATAAGGCGTCCTGCTCAGAATGTGGGTCATCAATAATGAGAAGATCAGCACCTCGGCCCGTAATCGCACCGCCCACACCCGCAGCATAATATTCGCCACCTTGACCCGTCTCCCAACGGCCAGCCGCTTTCGAATCCGCCCGCAAATCAACATCTGGAAAAATATCCCTGTACCGTTCCTCCTCCATAAGGTTACGAACCTTACGGCCAAATCGTACAGCCAACTCAGCCGTGTGAGTCGTCTGAATAATTTTCAAAGAAGGATTCTTGCCGATCAACCAAGCAGGCAACAAGTAACTCGCAAATTCAGACTTCGTATGCCTCGGCGGCATATTAATAATGATCCGTGAACCGGGAGTCACAGACAACTTTTCATATTGCTGCGCGACCTGCTTGTGATGAACGCCCTCGATAAACCCATCGTAAACGTAATTCACAAACTCCATAAAAGAAGCACTCGCCCTAGCACGGATGGTCAGACGCTTTTGCGCCTGCTCCAAAGCAAAGACCTCACGCAGTACCTCTTCAGGGGCGTTCAAACTCATGGGAGAAACGTACACGGAACATGGTCCAATGACAATTACAATGAAATATTTGTTCAAAACACTGTCTACACCCTCGTGCAGACAGAGCGCGGCGGCCGCAGGCCGGCCCGCCCGATGTCGGGCGTCCAGAGAAAATCGGGATTCGGCCTAAGTACCTAGGCCCCCGTCAACTGTCAGTTGACAGTTGGTATCGTACCGACGCGATGGCCCGCCGATGGCGTTTCACTGTGAGAAATGGTCATGGGATTAAATGGGACGATTATTCTGTACTTCTATCCCATGTTCGTGGTAATGTATTTGTACATTAAGCGAGCCCGTAAACGGGACGCGGTCAAGGGGCGAAAGCCTCGAATCGATAACAAAGGAGAGTATCATGAATACGACCAAGCTTACGAACTCACAAGCCGATGCGTTAACGTCACTCATTAAGAAAACCTCTAAGCTTCGCGAGTATGAAAAGAAGGCTCGCGCACTAAAGGTAGAGTGCACGGAACTCTTGGAGACGATTGAAGATGTCGCTAAGGCGAACAAAGGTTCGCTGAACAATGGCGAACACCTTATGACATTCAAGCTTCGCAAAGGCGGAGGGTACGAGGTAAAACCTTGGAAGAAATACGGTATCGATAAAATCGTAACCCTTTAAGCAACACGGGCGGGGAGCAATCCCCGCCCATCACTTTGGAGAGTGCATCATGACAGCTCAGACGTTTCATAGGATTCTGATCATCCTATTATCTATGTGCATCATTGGATTTTTCGGTCCGGTTTTCATTATGCTGCTGATTCCGAAATATCTCACAATTCCCATGATCTATGGCCAAGTTTTCTCGGTGGTAGTTATCGCCGCTGTATTGCTTGGCATTTGGTTGGAGACAGACAGATGACAAATCAACCAATCATTCGGGACGATGGGACGATGGATACTGTTGTCGAGTATCGCGATAATTGGTGGAAATACGATTCAGAGTATCGCCATAGTTTCAAGAATGATGATGAATTCTTGGAATCTGTTAAACGCGATATCGACTCAGAATTAGAGCCTGAGCAGATCCATCCTATATCGCCGATTCTCTACACGGCGCATAACAGATGATTCAACAACGGGCGGCCAGAGATGGTCGCCCATTTCTTTGGAGGTAAAAAATGAAAGTTCTGACAAGAGAACAACGCACCGCGCTCAAGAGAATATACGACCGCGATTGGAATAAACCGGATTCATATCTGGAATTCAGACGCACGGTGGAAATACCAATAGCCATCGATTGCATCATGGTTCCATGGTGCGGGATGTACCTTGGGATCGAAACCGATGGGCGTACCCATTCCTAACAGTTCAACAGCGGGCGGCCAGAGATGGTCGCCCGTTTTTCTGCGTCTGGGCGCCCAGCGCCGGCCAGGCTCGAGCTCCGTCCGATCTGCTAGATTAATTAATATATAACCACGACCCTAGGGCCCAGGCCGGCGGCGGCCGACCCGACCCGACCTATCCCGACCCGACCCGACCCGACCCGCTGGCCATAAAAAAAGGGCCACCCGAAGGTGGCCCGAAGTTCGGAGAGTAATTCGATTTACGTTCGGACGTTGACCCGACCTAGACTGCCGTAGCAATTCGTGCATTCGGTCTCGTATGGGCCGTTGCGTCCGATGCGTTCCACAACACCGTCGCCCAAGCAATCGGGGCATTCGGTGTCTTGCGCCTTGGGTCGCGTGGCAACGACACCGTTTCCGATGTAAATGCCAGTTGCCCATGACGGCGTGATTTGCGGCACTCTCACGCCGAAATTCCCGTCATCATATTGAGCATGAGTTTCGGATATGCTTTCTGGAATTCAGGCGATGCATACGTGAGGGTATGGTGTTCCTCAAAATTGGCCTTATACATATCGCCGAATTCCCATGATCCGTCCGTAGCTTCGGAACGGCCCGCCGTGTACCACGTCGCATACTCGCCTTCATTTTCGGGAAGCTTGTACGTCTTCAAAATGCAATGCTCCACCACGCCAAGGTCGGGAACGCGAAGTTCAAACTTCGCGTATGGGTTTTCGGTGTCGCGTCTTTTTCCTAAAGGGTTCGCCATAACTTGATACTCCATAATGGTTGTTGACTATGAAGAGATTATCCCATTATACTGGCATAGTCAAATATTAAATGAGGTAATCAAAATGTCTTTAGATGCAGAACGCGCCTTGCAAAAGGCAATCGATGAGGAACGCGCCGCCGACCCTAAATTTGATGCGAAGGTCCATGCGTGGAATTCTTTCATGGACATGCATAACACGACAGGCCAAAGCCCCATGCAATTAGCGGAAACGCCTGACGGCCAAAAGGTATTGGATGAAATTAATGCCAAGGTCGGCGCATCCATGGCCAGAATGTTCGGGGGGTGATATGTCGCAAAGCTTTGATATGTACCTATATGGTCCGCGCACTGAAGGTGAAAACTACTCTATTCAAGTGACCGAAGAGTATGAAGGGGACAAGTACCACGTGGTCATATTTGAACAAAACTCATGGACACCAAATGCCCCATCAGAACATTTCGACACGAAAGGCTTTGACGACGAGGAATCATTGTTCACCTTTCTTAAAGACATGACGAAGGGGAAGTTTTGATGACCATGGACACCACCTTACCTTGTGCAATGTGCGGGTCACGATTTGACCCGCACACTTCCCCCCATTCCCTTTTACATTGGCCACGGCCAGAATACCCAAGCGACAAAGAACCGCTATGGATATGTGACAAGTGTGACGCTGCACATACTCCAGAGGAATTAGCGGAGCATTTCGATTTTACCGTGGAACACGTGCGAGACGAATTAGGATTGGAGTGATATAATGACTACTCACATAGTTCTGTTTACGGATGAAAATGGCCGCTACGAGGCCGTTAATTGCGGCAGCTATGAAGAGGCTAAGGGTTTCGCAAGGGGTGTCGGCCATGCCGCAAGCCCTGAAATCGTAGCTAAGGTTCAACAATATGAGTGCGGTTATTGTGGGTATAAAGAGACAACCGTCGCTGACCCGCGCGGTTGGATTAGATGCAATGATTGTGGAGGATTATGAAGACGCCAGCGGGCGGGCAGAAAGGGGGCCTAGGCCCCCTTTTTTCTGAGGCCGGCCTCGAGCCTGGTCCTGATATACAACGGCCGCCGACCCCCGGCGGCCATGCCCAGCTGGGCATCGTTTCGACCCGACGATCCCCGACCCGACCCGACCCGACCCGACCATAAAAAAAGGCCCCCGACTTGGGGGCCTTTTCTGTTATGCGGCTTTGCGTTTTCGTTGTTTCTCTATCAGGTGGTGAAGTTCACCCTCCATGATCAGAGTGTTCGTAGGTTCAGCCTCCCACCAATCGACTTCAAAGACCTCAACATAAAGGTCAGGCACGTTCTCGCGCTTATCGACCACGTACCAATATTCGGCATCGCTGGAGAATTGCCAAGGGTGTTCGGTATGGACAAGGCGGACACCGCCGCTGTTTCCTTTATTGGCAACAATGAAAGACGCCGCAAATTCATCAGCCTCAAAGCGCGGCAAATCCCATGCATAGGAAAGCGCCTCACGAATCCAGACAAGGCCGCCAGCCTCTTCGCCAGTACGGCCCCATTGAGCATATGGATAACCGTCATGGTGCTTGTAGACATGAAACGATCTTGTCTCGCCTCTACTGAATGTATCAAGGAAAGTATAGCAAGCTCTGGTAGACATAATTTTGTTTCCTTCTGGTTGTTGACTGTACCAATATTATGGGATACTCTTTACATAGTCAACAACCAATGGAGAAAATTATGCATACGCTTAACTTCAAGAATGACGCAAAGGGAACGCTTTCCAAATTGGTGGCCTTTGCATCGGATCACCCTCGCAAAAAGCCGTATACCAAAACGACAACGAAGGAATTTGGTGTCTGGCTTGTGAAGGATGAGGGCATTTATGTCATGTCCCCAACCGACAAAAATTTCGTCTTCGGCAAATTAGAAGACGGCGCAAAGACCACCGTCGTCTATGCTCAAGGTTACAAACCCACGAAGGACAATTTCGACACGCTATGGGACAAGACCCATGACGTCAGTGGCGATGACTTCGCGGAGTTCATCCCTCTACAGGAGGATCAGGTTGACCGTATCATAAATCAGAACGGTAACTTGAGAATCAAACTCAGTGAAACTGAACTTCATATTGAAGCATAGGGGGGCGACATGCCTAATTGGACAGCGAACACGCTTGAGATCACGGACAGGACTGAAGCCATAGCTTCCTTCAAAAAATTCATGGGGGAAGACAATGACGGTTTCTGTTTCAAGAAACTTGTGCCACCACCAGACGATATGTTTGAGGGAAACCTTGGCGACAAGGAACGGGCCGAATGCGAAAAGAAAGGCCTCGCGAATTGGTACGATTGGCAAATCGAAAATTGGGACACCAAGTGGAATGCTTGTCGTGTCGTTTCGGAAGAGGAAACTTTTCTGGACGGCAAATGGACAACCATTACATATCAATTTGACACAGCATGGTGTGCGCCTCTCAAAGTTATCGACGCTTTGAAAGAAAAGTTTCCAGACCTTGAGATTACGGGAGGATATGTTCATGAAGGATACGAAGGCTGTGGATCATTCTAACAACGGGGGGGCGAAAGCCCCCTCTCTCTCCCAGCGGCGGTTGTCCGCTCTGGAGAGGATCGTCAAAGAGACGACATCGTTTGAACATTTGAACCAGGTAGACGGGAGCTGGGCCGCGATTTATTGGGCCAACACCCTAGGCGCCTTCAAACGGAGGTCGGTATGATACCGGCCGCCGTGCTCGAGGATCTGACCCGGGAGGCCGCCGGCCATCTGTCCGACCAGGCCTCGAGCCCAGGTCTCCGGGATCTGTGCCGGCGGTTCCTAGATCAACATTCAATCCCGACCCGACCTTGGCCCGACCCGACCTTGGCCCGACCCGACCCGACCTATTGACCCCCGACCCCGACCCGACGTATAGTTGACGCTTCCTAGATACTCCCTGATGGGCCCCGACGTTCCCCCTCTTTGCGTCGGGGCCTTTTTTATGTTTGCTTTATCCCTTTTTTATGGTACGGTTCGCTTAGTCAATCCAACAACCGAATAGGTGTATTATGAAAACCAGATTCGTTGAGAAGTCGCGCAATATAAAAACCGGCGACATTCCCGTTACAACAACGGAAGAAAAAAGCTGCCCCCCGAGCTGCCCCTTAAAGGGCGGCGGCGGGTGCTATGCCGAGTACGGTCCGCTTAAGCACCGCTGGGCCGAAGTTGACGCATTCGCGGACAATTGGTCCGAGACCATGGCGCGGATATCCGATCTGCCCGACGGTCAAATATGGCGTCATAACCAAGCCGGCGATCTGCCGGGAGTAGGCGAGCGAATTCACAAGGGCAAGCTTTCCGATCTAGTGAAAGCCAATATCGGCAAGCGCGGGTTTACCTACACTCACAAGACCACAACTCCCGCACAATTGGCCAGCGTCAAATGGGCAAACGAAAACGGGTTTACGGTCAACCTATCCGCTAACAATCTCGATCACGCGGACGAGCTTCTAGCTAGTGGGGCGGGTCCCGTATGTGCTACACTACCTCATGACTTTGAGGGCACGAAAACTGAGACGCCAAACGGGGCAAAAGTCGCCGTGTGCCCCGCGCAATACAAAGAGACCAGCTGCAAAGAATGCCAATTATGCCAACACCAGCGGCGGCGTGTGGTTGTTGGCTTCGTCGGGCATGGCCCCGCGAAAAGACGCGTCGCCGCATAACGGGGGATTGACTATCCCCCAGCCCCGTCCGGTTTACCTCATACCGGACGGGGCATTTATTTGCCTGGGAATGAGCCTGGGCACTTGGGCCGGGGGGGTTCCATCTGATTGGTCTCGGGTTACCCCCCGGTTTCCCCGACCCCGACCCCGACCCGACTCACCTGGTCCCCGACCCGACCCGACCCCGACTCAGGTTCAAGACCCGACTCCAAAGTTCCTCGAGCCCCGACCCCGACCACAAACAGTCCACGGACGTTTTGGCCCCCGACCCCGATCCCCGAACCGCCAGACCATGGGTCGCTAACTCCCGACCCTTGTCCCCCGCAAACAAATATAGGTTGCGGCCTTTGAGGGGGTGAACCAAGAAGAAACTAACACCGCCCGAACGCCAATACGCATGATTCCAAGCGATTTGACCCGACGATATATTAATTCGGTTAGTTTTGGTTGTTTTGAGTTCTATCCAAAAGGGATAGCCTTCGGCGCACATGTGAACATCGGGGACGCCCCCGCCCATGCGGTTCTCAATCCGCGTCACGTTCCAATGCTGGGGGATTTTTTGCTTCAATCTGTTCCAAAGCAACGTCTCTGGTTTCTGCGCCATTCACTTCCTCGTACTCTGCTTCAATGAAGGCGCCCGGATGAGCTCCCCGTAGTTCTTTCAGTCTGTCTTCTATCTGCTCCCGAGACATCTCCTCGATGGCATGGAAGTGACTTGTCTCTCTTCTGTCGATTGTCAGGCCGCCCAATGATGAGCGGATCTTCTCTGCGTTCACCGCTGCGGAGAACTGACCATTGTCTTCCGCCGACCTAGACAGTTCACTGAATCTTTGAAGCTGACCGATGAGGGTCACACCATACTTCCGTTCGCGGTCTTCGCGAAGCTCACCTATGTATTCAGCAACATGCGGGAACGTGCTTGGGTCCAAAAGTTTACACGCCTGTATTTTTGCAATTCCGTTTTTGTCTGAGTAGCCGGCCATACGAGCGCACGATGCATTTGAATGCGTCCCCTCAACATAGTACCTGGCGAACTCCTTTTGGCGATTCGTCAGTTTCCGACCATGGCTTTCTTCAATCTCAGAAGCCCTGGTCTCAATAGATCGTCTTGAGCTCATGACCTTCCCTTATTCCACATACGGTTCCATAACCAGCAGTGCAGTTTGCCTACCCGCTTAGAAAGCCATCTTACGGGCGACGAATTCCAAAACCAATGTTTCATAGTACCTCCTATATATGGAGCATTTTACAAATCAAATGAGATTTTTGAAAACTCAATTTTGCCCACGGCTAGAAAAAAGTGTAACGAAACAGCTGTTTTTGCTACAAGTGTAACGAGCAGTGTAACGAGTTGATCATCGTTAAATTACTGATGCAATTACATCTTTGGTCCATGAACCATGCTCCGTTGCACATGTTACACTTTTTTTCCCTATTTTTTTATTTTTCAAACTGTTTTTTATATTTGACCCCTATATAGACGCAAGTGGGTCGAACCCGTATTCGCTTGACCCATAGAAGTGGGAGATGTATATTTAGGAACAATCCATTTAGAAAGGAGAACAAGATGGATACCTTTGATAAGTCCAACATCAACCTGATTCGTGACGCAATACAGACGGCATTGGACAATGTCGCGGAAGACTTGCGTGACGGTAATGCAAACATTTCCTTAGATTTAAAGCTGGGTGGTATTTCGTATTCAGATACGAATTTCAAGGCTACCCTTAGTTGCGCCGTTGTTGACGAGGACGGTGTCGTTCAGAACAAGGAACGGGCGGCCTACATTGCTGCGGCATCCATCCATGGTCTTGATCCCGCGTGGATTGATCAAACGTTCATGGACTATAAAGGCAAGGTCTTGAAGATCACGGGATGGAACACCCGCGCACGGAAGTGTCCTGTTCTGTTAGAGGATAAGGAAGGCAACACGTACAAGGGTCCGGTTGCCATGGTTCGTGATCACATGACGAATCGTTCTATGTCCGTATGACGTTCATTCGCAAAATTCTGTTTTGGCTTCGGGGGTATCGTCAGATATCTCCGAAGCACACCCCTAAGATAGAGAGGAAGAAAGATGCCTAGTTTTACGATCATGATGCCTGACGGCAAGAAGACGGACATCACGGACAAGATCAAGAAGTCCAAGGATGAGGATGACGTTAAAGCAGCGGTCATCGACGCGTTGAAGCCGGCCTTAAAAAAGAAGAAGTCATGACGTTCAAGATAACGGCATGGAACAGCGACGGGACCGACATCGTAGAGATCGACGGTCCCGTCGCTCCAATTCAGCTGCGGCAAGATCCAGAGGAGATCTTCTGTCCTCATTGCGCTTCGGGATTAATCGTTGATCATTTTGAATGGACCGTGCTCACGTGTTTGAGTTGCAAGGAGAAAGTTGAAAAGCCCGATTGGCTAGTGCCGTTGGGGTCCTGATATAAAGGAACGCGCCGTTTGACTAGCGGCTAGTCGGCAGACCTACTGCGACGAAAGAAGTGGAATGGTTACCACAAACAAAGGACTCACACTGGATAGTGTCGGCTGCTGAAGTCGTTAGAGGGGGGGCGAAAGTACCCAACTTTGGGGTTTGAAATTGCTTTCCCCTCACCAGCACCTGATTTACGCGAGCTCACAAGGGATACTATGAGAAGACTTAAAACCTTGGACCTGTTTTCTGGGATCGGTGGCTTTGCGCGAGGGCTCGAGGCCACCGATTTCTTTGAGACGAGCTGCTTCATAGAACAAGAGCCCTACTGTCAGGCCGTGTTAAGGTATCATTGGCCCGACGTTTCCGTGCTAGGAGACATAAAGAATGTCCGAAGATCCGACTTACCCGACCCAGACCCCGATGTTATTTGCGGAGGATTCCCTTGCCAGCCATTCAGTCACGCGGGGCGGCAGCAAGCTCAAGACGACCCCCGTCACCTCTGGCCAGAGATGTTTAGGCTTATCAGGGAATGCCGGCCCACTTGGGTTGTTGGAGAAAACGTTGCTGGAATCATCAGCCTGGGCTTGGACGAAGTACTCTCTGACTTGGAGAGCGAAGGCTACGCCACAAGGACGTTTAATATTCCAGCTTGCGCGGTTGGCGCCCCGCACATCAGACAGCGGATCTGGATTGTTGCACACGCCGACAGCCAAAGCGAACCAGATGGCGCCTTCGATGGCAACGCGGGACAGCGGCAGTTGGGGTTTGGGTTTATGGCCGACCCCGACAGCCAGCGATCACAAGGGCAGTGGTCCAACGGTAGTGAGGAAGGATGGGAAGATTCGGAACGACAGGCTGGACTATGCGGTAGAGCAGTTCTGGCCGACGCCCGACGCGACACCAAGGGGTGCGACACCGAACTTCACGGGGGTACGGCCCAGCGGTCAGAAGGAAAGCTTCAATCTGGAGACGGCGGTGACGATGTGGCCGACACCCAACGCAAGAGAAAAGGGCGGCGGGGAGTATCAGGACCCGGAAAAGATAAAAGCAAGAATGGAAAAGGGTCATCAGGCCAACCTAGGGGATATGGTGAAGCTGGACCAGAAAAGTGGTGGGCAGTTGAGCCCTCTGTGGGTCGCTTGGTTAATGGGCTACCCAACCGAGTACCTCAACTCCGTGCCTTGGGAAACTCCATCGTCCCGCAAATTGCAGAAGAAATCGGAAACGCAATAAAGGTAGCAGAGACAGATGACCAAGAAAATTGAGACCATTGATAGGAGGAAGAGATTAAGGAATATCGTCAGCATGATGAACGAACGTAATGACGAGGATTTCAATGAGATTATGTTTTTAATGCGTGACCTATTAGGGATCAGCGAATGTATCCGCGACGGATGTTCAAACTATGTCGTCCCAAGGAAGGGACGCAAATGGTGCAGCGAATACTGTAAAACCGCAGCTTATCGCTCTCGTCGTAATGAGGAGAAACAGTAACAATGGAAGCCATAATCATGTGCTTGGCGCTGAACATCTACTTTGAAGCGCGTAATCAACCCATCGAAGGTCAGGTGGCCGTGGCCCAAGTTGTGATCAACAGGGTCATTGATGAGCGATACCCTGATCATGCTTGTGACGTTATCACGCAAGGTCCGACGTATCCTGATAACAATCTGCCGATTCGGCACAAGTGCCAGTTCTCATGGTACTGCGACGGCAAGTCAGATCGTCCAACGGACTATGACGCCTATAGATGGGCGATGAACATTGCGACGGGAGTTGCGATGGAGAAACTTGAGGACGTTACATATGGTGCAACGCACTATCACGCGACGAGGGTGTCACCGGATTGGTCCTACAGGGCGCATCACACCGTGACGATTGGTGATCACATATTCTATAGGTGGGAACATGACTGATTGGGTACAGAACATATTACCGAAGCCTCTTGAGAATCCGACGCTTCGGGTGTTGAGCTTGGGCGCTGGCGTTCAGTCTACCGTCATGGCGATGATGGCTGAGAGTGAAGCGTTTGGCCCCAGACCTGATTGCGCGATATTCGCGGACACGGGATGGGAACCAAAGGAAGTCTACGGACATCTGGATTGGCTGGAGAAGCAGATATCGTTTCCTGTTTACAGGGTGGAGTCGGGTAACATAAAGCACGACTTGGAGAACAACCTCAATACGACAGGTCATCGGTTCGCCTCTGTACCGTTCTTCATGGTTAACAAAGACGGTACGTTTGGCATGGCTCGGCGGCAGTGTACCAGCGAGTACAAGCTCAAGCCCATACGCAAGAAGGTACGTGAACTGATTGGCCTCAAGCCAAGACAACGGACACCCAAGGGCGTGATGGTGGAAATGTGGATGGGCATCAGCCGCGATGAGGTGCAGCGCATGAAGGAGAGTTCTGATTCATGGGTCACGAACCGTTGGCCGTTGCTCGAGAAAGAGATGCGGCGATACGACTGCCTTGATTGGTTTCGGGAGCGTCACCCGCAACGGACGTTGGCCAAGTCGGCATGTATCGGGTGCCCGTTTCATGATGACCATGAGTGGAGCCACATAAAGAACAACTATCCAGAAGAGTTCGAGGAAGCTTGCCAGATCGATGAGAAGCTACGTGATCCAGAGATGGACGGCGGCAAGTTCCACGGGCAGCGATACCTACACGCGCAAAGGGTTCCGCTGCGCGAGGTCAGGTTCAATACGGCAAGTGAAACTGGGCAGCAAGATCTGTTCAACGACTTAATGCAGAACGAGTGTGATGGGATGTGCGGGATATGAGTGATCTAGTTTGGTTGGTACTTAAACTTTTATTGTCATGACTAAAGAGCAAAAGAAAAGCCGCATAAAGCGCCGGCCATGGCTGCCGAACGTTCCAGACACATTGTCTCCTGAGTGGGAGGAGGTTTTTTGGAGTTTAATGAAGAAGGACTCCTTTCATTCCTGTCACTGGTTTTTTGCGTGGGAATATCCGGGGATAGATAATGGGATTGAGCATGAGGGCCCAGAAAGAATGAGACAGATAATAGAAAGAAGGGAAATAAGAACATGACTGAAATAATATTGTTGATATCGGCGTTGTTCGTAGCGGACAATTATGAGTTTCTGAAGGAAGCCAAGGAACAGATGGAACAGGGAGCCGAGTGGCATTACGTGGGTCACCAGAAGATTGATCCAAATGCCAAGGCTATATCGATGCAATGCGTAGATCAATCAGGCAAGCCATGCGGCGAAAAGTTTATTCTATGGAAACTGAAGAAGAACCAGGCATCACGGAATGTGATTGGTGTGGCGAAGAGACGCGCCCCCAAGTCGAGGACAATGAGCTCATCTGTCCTCGCTGCCGCCGCCCGTTAAGTTAATGATTGGGATAGTTGACGTAGACAGTAAGATTCCGAACTTGGCGTTGATGAAGTTGTCTCGGTTCCATAAAGAACGCGGAGATAAGGTTGAACTGTTTCTGCCTTTAGCGGCGAATCTTTACGACAAAGTCTATGTCTCCAAAATCTTTAAATATTCGGACATGCCGCATTACGTTGACCCAGATCAGATGGAGATTGGCGGCACGGGTTTTGATTTAAAGGTTTCATTGCCGCCAGAGGTTGAGTGCTTACAGCCTGATTATTCGCTGTACCGCTATCAGCATAACATCGGGTTCACCATGCGTGGTTGCCGGTTCCGTTGTAAGTTCTGCGTGGTTCCTGAGAAAGAAGGCCAGCCTGTAGAAAACAATTCTATTGAGGACATCTGGATACAAAAGGACAGCGATTTCGTTGTCCTTCTCGACAATGATTTCTTCGGCAACCCAGTATGGGCAGACCGCATTGCCGAGATCCGTAAGCACGATCTGAAGGTTTCGTTTAGCCAAGGCTTAAACATCCGCATCATCACCGATGAACAAGCCAAAGCACTCGCGTCGGTACAGTTCCGCAATCTGTCAGGCAAAAAGAAACAGGTTCACTTCGCTTGGGATCAATGGGGCAAGGGGACGGAAAAACTAATAGACGAGGGTTTCGAGCGAGTGAAGGCGGCTGGTGTAAGGCCGCATCAAATGGCGTTCTTCGTTTTGATTGGCTTCAATACGAACGAAGAACAAGACCTCTACCGCATTAATAAGCTGCACGGCATGGGGTGTGATGTCTTCGTGATGCCGTACAACCGCACAGACCCATATCAGAAAGCATTGTCCCGGTGGAACAATCGGCACCTATGGAGATCCGTTCCTTGGCCAGAATATAGATACGGCGAGTGGAAATGACCCCCACATAGATCAATGCTGTATCTCCCCTTCTTCATCAAAGGGCGTCAGGGCGCGGTGAAATCCCGCGTCCGGGTCGCCGTCTTCTATACCTAGCGACTCCGATAGCAATCGCGACATAAAGTAGTTCATGCGGGACATGCCCAGTGCTTGGGCGCTGTACTCCATCGCGATCCGGTACAAAATCCACATCTTCATGGTCGGTGGTAGACCGTCCAAATGCTCAACGGCCGCCTTTGATGACTTTTGGTAAATCGTCTCCAGGTCATCGGGCGTCATGACGAGTACGTCTTCTTCAAGAGAGACGCATAAAACTTGCGGATCTGCTTGTCCGATGGCGCTTTCCTAGCTTCGTCTACCAAGAACGCGATCTGCTGACCAGCCGATCTAAAGTTTGGTTTCGCCATAGCCATGAGCTCATTGTAAGACTGTAGCGAGATGGCTACGCTTTTGTATTTCGTAATATCAGGCATGTTAGATATTCCTCCAGTGATTAGCGTTGGTTTTAAAAGACTTATAGTAATCTAGGAAATCGGCATCGCAGCGTTCTATCACAGCCTCAACAATCTCCTCTCCAGTAAAATCTAGAGATTGCATTTCACCGATAAACAGATTCAAAACACGATCCGCACCCTGCCTATGCGTTTTGTCTGCGCGGAGAGTCACTTCAACCACTCCCGTAGATCCTCCCCCATCACCGTTGTGGCGATGTCCATCTTGCTCCGCAGCGCCTTCACGATCTTCTCGTCAATCGTGCCTTCCGCAATCATGTCGATATACGTGACGCTACTCTTTTGACCAATGCGGTGCGCCCGGTCTTCCGACTGCATACGAACGGCTAGGTCGAAACTGTTAGCGAAATAGATGACAGTGTTCGCCGCCGTCAGTGTAATCCCGTACCCACCTGTCTGCGGGTTGCCGACAAAGAACCGGGCATTGCCGTTCTGAAATCTCTCAATGGCCTTGGTCCGTTGTTCGTCATCCGTGTCACCGTAGTACGTGACCACCTTGGTATTGCCATACGCGACGGTCAGGGCCTTCGTGATCCGCTGCATGTCGTAACGGAACCGTGACCAGATGATCACCTTGCCATCGACTTCCTCGAGGCAGTTCAACAGCTCGCCAATTCGATTGTCGGGTATCTCCACAAGCTCGCCATCGTCAGGCTTCGTGTGACCGGACAGAACTTGCTGCAACCGCAACAGCTGGGTCATCACGTTGGGCGCCGACATAAACTGGTCCTCATCGATTTCTGCTAACGCAAAATCCTTGAGCTCCGTATAGATACGCTTCTGTTCTGGTGTCAGGGCAATGTTGCGCTGCGTGTAAATCTTGTCGGGCAAGTCCAAGCATTCACTCTTCAGGATACGCGAAGAGAACGTCTTCAGGAGGTCCGACAGTTGTTCAAGATTCCTGTAGCCGACGACACGATTGAAGCTGTGACTCCCAAAAGTCTGGCGCTTCATCACCGCATATCGGTACTGAAACTGAAAAAAGTTGTCGCCGCATTCGCCCAGCAAAGTCTTGTCCAAAAAGTGACACTGTGACCATAAATCCATGGGAGACTGCGTCACGGGGAAACCCGTGAGGATACGCCTGTACTTCGCCAAGGGTGCCATCTTGAGTATGGCTTTGGTCCGTTTGGCCTTTGGATTCTTGATTGCCGTGCTTTCATCAAGCACCAGCATCGCTCTCGACATCTCAAGAACTCTGACTAGGTATTTCTGGCCTTTGACCGTGGACAGGGCTTCTACATTCATGACCAGAACGCGTAGATCGTCACCTTCATGAGGCGCGGCCATGTCAATAAGTGCTTGTTTTTCTTTCGCCTTTGGCGACGGCTTCCATGTTATTATGGTGCGGTCTATACGGTCTGGGAGGTGTGCGGGTATCTCTGTCTTCGACCAGTTACGGTACACCCCCTTTGGAGCTACCACTATCAGAGTGTCGATACGGTCCGCCTCAAACAAAACGCCGGCATTGTCTATTGTGACCTTGCTTTTGCCTGTCCCCATCTCAAGAAATAAGCCCCAGTTCACTTGGCTCCAGCTATCCTTGAGCACTGTGCGTTGATGTTCGTAGGGGGAGGTCTTGAAGGAATATGTCATTTTTCTCTTGCCATGAAACTAACCTCTATATAAAAGGGGGCATAGCCTTTGTAAACACCTTTGTCCAGATAAATGGCATAGGTAGAGAGAAAGAAAGAAAATGACTGTCTATCTCACACAAGAGAATCCACGCTTCAATGTGCTTAAAGCAACGAAGTACGGGCAGCTCGAAAGCCTCACAACAACCGACGATCAGATTTACACAAGCGCAAGCCGCGTGGTCGCTAAGATCAAACGCGGCTTGAAAACGTTTGGGGATGACGATTGGCTGTTGCTGTTGGGTGATCCAGCGGTCATTGGCGTGTGCTTTGCCGTCGCGGCAGAACGGAACGGTGGCCGAGTGAACATTCTCAAGTGGGACAAGTTTGAGAAGGCGTATTACCCCATCAGTGTCAGGCTGAAGTCTGGCATTGCAGATCTTGAAACCTGAAGAGGAGATACTTGTGAGCGACATACTTGACACAATCGCAGCAGACGCAGAAGCGTTTGAAGACCTGACTACGGAGAAAGGTTCAGAGCTTTCTGACCTGATCCGCCAAGCGTCCGACGTTAACAAAGCGATATCGGGCGCGGAAGAGGCGGTGAAGAGCCTAAAGAAAACCCGTGATAAATATCTCTACGATTTGCTTCCAGCCAAGATGACTGAGATTGGCATGGACAAAGTAGAGGTAGACGGCAACTCCGTTTCTCTCACGACCTTTGTATCAGCCACGATGCCGAAAGACCCCTTGCAGAAGGATTTAGCGATCCAGCATCTGCGGTCAATCGGTTGCGCTGACTGGATCAAAAACAAATTGGAAGTGAGTTTTGGTTTGACCCAAGACAACGAGGCAAAGGCCCTTGAGGCTGACCTTGTTGAAGCTGGTCACGATACCAGCTCAAAGATTTGGATTGAACCGATGACACTGAAGAAGCTTGCGAAGGAACGACTGCAAGCTGGTCAGGAATTCGATACAGAACTATTCAACGCACACATTGGAACAGTAGCTAAGATCAAAGGAGCATGAACATGGCTAAGAAAAACGATGGCGGTTTACCCGCAGAATTAATGGAAGCCTTTGAGGCGGACAGTGGCAGTGGTTTTGAGGGCGTAACGACAGACGACCTTCAGATACCCTTCATACGCCTCATTCAAGCGTTGTCCCCGCAAGTGGACAAGAACGACAGTAACTTCATTTCGGGCAGTGGAGCGGGGGACATCTTTAACACGGTGACCAAGCAGCACTGGGATGGTGATGAGGGACTGATTGTTCTTCCGTCGTACTTCCAGATGAAATTGCTGGAGTTTATTCCTCGCACACAGGGTGGCGGTTTCGTGGGCGAACTGTCTCCTACCAGCGACGATGTTAAGAACGCGCATCGTGACGAAGACACAGGCATGGAGTTATTGCCTTCTGGCAATGAACTGGTTCGCACGGCCCAATACTACGTGAAGGTTGTTCATGAGGATGGAAACCTTGAGAGTGCGATCCTCGATATGAAGAAGTCGCAACTGAAGAAGTCACGTGCTTGGCTGACGTTGATGCAGATGCAGAAGCACAACGGCAAAGCGTTGCCTATGTTCGCGAACACATATCGGCTAACCAGTGTATCAGAGAAAAACGATAAGGGTAACTGGTACAACTGGAGTATCACCAAGGAAGGCAGTGTGCCCTCCATCGAAGCGTACAATGAAGCGAAAGAGATGCATCAGTCTGTCAAGGACGGTGAGCTATCTATCGCAGCCCCTCAAAACTTAGAACAGATTTCTACTCAGGAATCTGACTCTGACGTTCCGTTCTAGGGAAGGATGACCCCTAAACGGTCCTGTACCGTTTAGGGGTCTATTTTCGGATGACGGAAGCACAGAGATATTTCGACCTTTTTCAAGGGTTCAAGGGAGCGCATGGTCAGACAGAGGTTCTGGACCATCAGCGCCACGGCAAGCAGAAGGCGAAGAGCTTCATTGTCCGTGAACCGTTGACCCTAGAATTAGTTCAAGGTCACATTGATGGCCAGCAAGGAATCGGTAGCATACCTATCGATGAGGATAACAGTTGCAGCTTCGGTGCTTTGGACATCGATGACTACAATCTTGATCTCGTCGCACTGTGTAAGAAGTCTGCCAAGTTGAAGCTTCCTTTGATTCTGTGCCGTTCAAAGTCGGGCGGCGCCCATTTATACATTTTCCTATCTGAAAAGGTGCCAGCGGTAGAGCTCAAGGACAAGTTAGCTGAGTTCGCGTCCGCTTTAGGTTTCGGCACATGCGAGATATTCCCCAAACAGGAAGAGGTCATCGTGGAGCGCGGTGACGTAGGGAACTTTATCAATTTACCTTACTTCCAAGCTGAGTTCGCGACACGGTTCGCTTATGACAGGAGCGGCAAGGAACTGACGTTGGTTGAGTTCCTTGATCTGGCAGAGAAGAGCAAGATTACGCTCAAGCAGTTGCGAGAGTTTGAACTGACATCCAAGTCGGATGTTCTACCTAACGGTCCACCGTGCCTACAGCAATTGACAGAGCACGGGATTCCAGAGGGTGGCCGTAACAATACGATGATCAACATCGGCGTGTACTACAAACTATCGTCGCCAGAGAATTGGAAAGAGCTTCTTGAGAAGCATAACCAGAACTACTGCAATCCATCACTGCCAGCTAAAGAGATCGTGACGATACAGGAGCAGCTGGAGAAGAAAGAATACTTCTACACGTGCAAGCAGGAACCGATACAGAGCCATTGCAATAAGGCGCTGTGCAGATCCAGACAGTTTGGTGTCGGCGGCAGTCAGTCCTTTCCAACGATTGGCGGGTTAACCGTCGTTCTGTCGGAGCCCCCAGTCTGGTTCGTGGACGTTGATGGGGCGCGGCTGGAGCTTACGACCAAGCAACTACAGATGCAGATGGACTTTCAACGGGCTTGCATGGAGCAGATGTACCAGATGCCAGCGCGGATGAAGGACCCTGATTGGCGCGACATGATCGACAATCTACTGACCACGGCAACGCACATACAGGTGCCAGAGGAGCTAACGACCAAGGGTCAGTTCAACGAGTTCTTGGAGACGTTCTGCACCTCCCGCATACGTGCGACTTCGGAAGAGGAGCTCCTGACGGGCAAGCCATGGACGGCGGACGGTTACACATATTTCAAGCTAGGTGCGTTACAGGAGTTCTTGAAGCGCAAGGGTTTCACCAACTACTCACGTGGACAGATCACGGAGCGGTTGAAGGAACTGAACAATGGCGCGGAGTCGGATAAGCAGTATCGGCTGAAGGACAACAAGGGCAAGTGGAGAACGGTCAGGGTCTGGTTCGTGCCAGAGATGGAAGAACTAGACGTTGATTTGAAGAAGCCGAGCTTCTCTGAAGAGGTGCCGTTTTGAAGCTCCAGCCTATGCCTATAACGTTGCGAGAGGCCAACCACTTTGTGGAACAGTTCCACAGACACAGCAAGAGAACGAGTAGAGACGGTGGCAAGTTTGCGATAGGCGCCACTACGGGGGACCGCATGGTCGGCATCGCGATTGTCGGCAGACCAGTGGCTCGATTACTGGACGATGGATACACCGCAGAGGTTACACGTTGCTGCGTCTTAGACGATGCGCCGAAAGGAGCGTGTTCTTTTCTGTATGGCCGTTGCTGGAGAATCTGGCAGCAGATGGGCGGCAAGCGCATGGTCACGTACACGTTACAGAAAGAGAGCGGATCTAGCCTGAAGGGCGCTGGGTGGAAGATCGTGGGGGAGACACAGAAAGGCGGTTGGGACCGCAAAGGCCGGGAGCGGGATTGGCAACCGATCTACGGGCAGCTCAAGTTCAGGTGGGAAGCGCAATGAAAGTTCAGAAGACATACCTAGGTCCACCAGGCACGGGCAAGACGCAAAACAACTCTAACCTCATACAGGAGTACATACGTCAGGGCATTGAACCGGAACGCATTGCTGGTGTGTCCTTCACACGTAAGGCGGCACGGGAAAGCTGCGAACGAGTGTGCAAAGATAGCGGGATCACAGATGACCGCTTGCCACACTTCAGGACGCTGCACTCCATTGCCTTCCGTGAGGGCGGGTACAAAACTTCAGACGTTATCGGCGGCGCAGATTTCGCGAAGATCGGGGCGGCCATCGGACTGTCCTTCGGCAAGAACTATTCGGAGAGCATGGAGTCGGACTTCGATACGTTGGGCGTGAGCCAAGGCGATTTCTACATGAGCCTGTACCACCTAGCGCGTAGCAAGGAGATACCGTGGGAGGAGATGTTCAGAAGGGCCGAGAACTACAATCTACACTTCGCTGAGATGAAGCGCCTTGTGGACACATACGAAGACTACAAGCTTGAGTACAACAAGATCGACTTCACGGACATGATTGAGGAGTTCGTGGAGCGTGGTTATTCGTTGGACGTTGATGCCTTGGTTGTTGATGAGGCGCAGGATCTGTCCACGCTACAGTGGAAGATGGTGGATGTATTGCGGGAAACGCCTGACATACAAATCTTCAGCGGCGATGACGATCAGGCGATCATGGGCTTTCAAGGCGCGGACGTTGAGGCGTTCCTTAGTGCGACAGAAGACCGCGAGGTTCTGCACAAGTCTTACAGGTTGCCAGAGAGTGTATGGCATGTAGCACAGAGTGTGGTGTCACGTATTCGTGACAGGGCCCCTAAAGATTGGAGTCCTCGAGATGAGGACGGGACCGTACAGCAGCATCAGAGCCTGTGGGACGTTCCATTGGATTCGGGGGATTGGTGCATCCTAGCGCGGACCAATCGCATTGCGTCACAGTACGCCGATGCGTTGAGAGATGAGGGCTGGGTCTATAGCCGTAACGGACGGCCAAGCATTCCACCAAAGATTTATGACGCGATCATGTCTTGGGAAGATTTGACCAAGGGCAAGAACATAACTTCACAAGAGATTCGGAACGTCTACACTCACATGAAGGCGGACGTTGGCTATAGGAAGGGCTTTGGTCCAAGGTCCAAGGCGCTGCTATCTGTTGATGACGAGACGATGATCAACATGGACTACGCAAGGGACCATCTAGGGTTGCTGCAGGTGGGGGATATCCGTTGGCATCAGGCTCTGGACAAGATTACACGGGACATGGAGCACTATCTCTTGAATGCGCTACGGCGCGGTGACAACGTCAAGAATCCTCGTATCAAGGTCAGCACGATACACTCCATGAAGGGCGGCGAAGCTGACAACGTACTGGTGATACCAGACCTGTCCTACGCCGCAGATCGTGAATACCAGAAGAACCCCTCTACGGAGCATCGTGTCTTCTATGTCGCCGTGACAAGGGCGCGTCAGTCCTTGCACATAATGGAACCCATAACGGATAAATATTACACAATATGAAATCTGAGATGCAGGACACGGATGATTTGCGGTGCAGCATAATGTCGGCAGTGGACAGTGGGCAAATTTCGCTCCGTCAGCTATCGCTAAAGCTTGGAAAGAACCCCGGTTACTTTCATCACTTTATAAATTCTGAGCGCAAACATTTAAACGAATACGATGCGTGGAGGGTGCGGCAGGTACTAACAACTGGCGAGACTCCAGACATTTTTGTGAAGGATACTGTGATGGATGCCGAAATTATTATTGATGAGCGCGAGAAGACCCACGGCGATGCAGACAAGACGTTTCGTTTGGCGGGAAGCCTGACAACTGAAATGCTCATGGCAAAAGACGGGCGCGACATAATGCCTCATGAGTTTGCTCTGATCAATATCCAGCACAAGATTGCTCGGATTGTTTGCGGGAACTTCCACCCAGATCATTGGGATGACATCATTGGTTATGCTTTGCTTGGAAAAGAACAGCATAAGAAAGCGAGCGAGGGGGAATAATGGAAGACGATCTATTTGACGAGACACTCTGGACGCCACCGGACTCACTGCCAGACCTGTCGGGCGAGAAACTTATCTGCATAGACGTAGAGACCAAGGACCCTAACTTGATTTCCAAGGGACCAGGCTGGTCACGCGACGATGGATATCTCATCGGCATCGCTGTAGCCACAGAGGATTGGCAAGCGTATCTGCCTATCGCACATGATAGCTTCGGCAACATGTCGAAGACGAACGTGGTCAAGTGGCTCAAGGCGCAACTTAACCATGGCATGGATGTTGTGTTTCACAACGCACAGTACGACTTGGGATGGCTGAAGACAGAGGGCCTCGAGGTCAAGGGCGATATATTGGACACGATGATTGCGGCTCCGCTGCTAGACGAGAACAGGTTTAGCTACAGCTTGGATGCCTTGGGCAAGACGTATCTCGGCAAGCGTAAGCAGGAGGACGATCTACGTCGAACAGCAGCGCAGCATGGGGTGGATGCCAAGAAGGACATGTGGAAGCTACCGCCGGCCAGAGTTGCTCTGTACGCTGAAACGGATGCGAGACTGACGTTTGATCTGTGGCACGTGCTCAAGCGGAAACTGAAGGACGAAGACTGCCTAGACATCCTCAAGATGGAACTGGACCTGCTGCCCTTGATTTTCGACATGAAGTGCAGAGGAGTTCGTGTGGACTTAGACAAGGCGCATGATACAAAGAAGCTGTTGCAGTCCAAGGAGGATGCGCTCTGCAAGGTCATCAAAGACGAGACGGGGGTGGACATTGAACCGTGGAACGCGAAGAGTCTTGCGCGGGTCTTTGATCACTATAACCTGTCCTATGACAGGACGCAGAAGACTGAGGAACCAAGCTTTACGAAGAAGTTTCTGTCGGAACATGAACACCCAGTAGCGAAGAACATCCTTGAGATACGAGAATACAATAAAGCGAATACAACGTTTGTTGATACGATTCTTAGTCATCAGCATGATGGTCGCATTCATTGTCAGTTTAACCAGCTGCGCTCGGATGGAGGTGGGACCGTGTCGGGCAGGTTCTCATCAAGTCACCCTAATTTGCAGCAAGTTCCCTCTCGACACCCACAAATTAAGGAAATGGTTAGAGGACTCTTTCTCCCGGAAGAAGGCACCAAGTGGGGGAGCTTCGACTACAGTTCCCAAGAGCCACGATGGCTGATGCACTACGCCTCGCTGACGCCCCCTATGTCTAGGGATGAGAAGGTCATTGAGATCGTAGAGAAGTATCATGCAGAGGACGTAGACTTCCACAAGATCATGGCCGAGATAGCCGGTGTCGAGCGGAATCAGGCGAAGATGATCAACCTAGGTGTCATGTACGGCATGGGCGTGGGCAAGCTATCGTCCGTGCTTGGCAACATATCGTTCCAAGAAGCCAAGGCGATTCGGGATGAGTACAACGAGAAGGTTCCGTTTATCCGTGATCTTGCGTCCCTAGTTACACGCACTGCTGAAGACCGCGCAGAACTCAAGACGATGTTGGGCCGTAAGTGCCGATTCCCAATGCGGGAGCTCAAGGGCTATTCAAAGACGATGAAGAAGCCGATCCATGCAGAGGCGTTGGAAGCGCAGTGGGAAGACATTCTGAACACGCCAGAAGAGGAACGCGACAGTAAGTGGCGCAGCAAGAACCCAAACCTGTATCAGGTAGCGTTCACGTACAAGGCGTTGAACAGGCTCATACAGGCGTCAAGCGCAGATCAGACCAAGCAAGCCATGCTGGATTGTGCGGCCAAGGGCCATGTTCCAATGCTCACGGTCCATGATGAACTGTGCTTCTCAATAGAAGGCGACGAGGTGCCTGAGATTAAGGATTTGATGGAGCAGTGTGTGCCGAAGCTTAACATACCCGCTAGGGTAGACGTTGGCATTGGCGAGAACTGGGGTGACGCCAAGTAATTTAGCGCAGCGACATAATACCGCCGCCAGATCTCTGACCACCTGTTATCGGACCTCTACGGGCTTGGACGTTGTTGTAAAGAGAACCCAAACTGACGGGTCCCCCCTGCGCGTATTTAGGCGTGTTACGAGGATCATGAGGATCATCTTGACTTCCCTCAAAATAATCAAGGAAGGCAGGATTGATGCCGAATTGGGTGTCTATGACAGAAGTTTCTGAAAGAGGGTCGAACTCACCAGCATCCTTACCAAAGATGTCTCCAACTACCGTACCGATTGTTTGCGACATAGGGTCCACATCAGAATACGCTCCTATGGCGTCAGAACCTATATTCGCAAGGGATTTTCTTGTTAGTGCAGCGGTTACGCCTTGGGCAACTTTTCCGTATGGAGTCCAACCAATCGCCGTATCAACCGCAGTTCGTATAGGGTTCCTGACGATGTCTCCAGCAAACTTTCCTAGTTGTTTGGCCGCACGACTGAATATGTTGCCATCGTATGAGACATCAATGTCTCGGTCGACGGGCACCCCATAACCCGCTTGAGCTATCGCTTCCGCAGTTGGGTCAAAGGTCCCCATGATGGCGGCGTCTCCAAGAGCCTCTCCAGCCTTAGAATAGTTCGCAAAATCATTATGGGACCCCCCAATCTCGACAACCCCCATGCCGCCGCCGGCTTCATCATCGTCGCCCTCTTCAGCTGGATCACCGCCCTGACCACCTACATCGGTGTCTACGTCACCGCCACCTAAACCGCCAGAGACATCATCTTCACCGACAGAGCCCCCGTTGGCGTACCCCCTCCTTGAATCAACTATCGATCCCGCTGTAGCGAACTGATTAGGAGCTAGTGACGGCACTCCAGAGATGGTATTGGCAAGGCTGTTTGTACCGTACGTCATATCATAAATTTCTTGATCTATACTTGATCCAAGTGGCGCACCTTGAGCGTTATTCTGCGCGATGGCGGCGCTCGCTGCGTCTACTTTAGCCTGTATATTGGCTGGATCATTCCAATCTGATGTTGGTGGAGAAGTGTCAACGAGATTATCTAACGGCCCCTCACCGGCCACGAAACTGCGTACATTAGTATTGTGATGCGGGTCACTGTAGAAGTTAGTAGTTGTGCCAGGTGCAGCTTCGCCACGAGCCTTGTCAAGATAGTCGGCAATGGCATCAGCGGCCTTCCCGCTTGACGACTGAACATTAGCCAGCGCGGCATTATACGCCGCAGATTGTTTTTCATTGGCCAATTGAGCTGCGAGATCAGGATCTGTACTTACGAGACTCTTCGCTGTATCAGGATTCATAAGGTCTGAGAAAATGTCTGTTACTGGCCCACTGTAACCGCTTACGCCGCTTTTATCGATGCCCACTGTACCAACGGGGGAGAACCCAAACTCCACGCCCACTGGTTGAGGCCCTGGAATGCCTGCCATGCCTCGAGACAAGTCGGAAGACGACATCCCCGGAACCCCAAAGACATCTTTGCCTGTGAATTCGGGGTCAACCAATCCAAACGTGAAGAAACTTATTAATGTCTCAAGCGGAGCGGTTAGAACATCCAGAATGCCCGGATTGTCGGGCATGAACTCGTTAAATAATCCAGCAATTCCCTCTTCACTCCCTTGATCCCCGGGCGCTCCTCCGGGGTTCCCACCGGGGGGAGGTGCGGGGTCCATGCTAACATCATCGTAACCCCAACTGCCACCTTCTCCCGTCGAGTCGCTAGGATCAACACCTGGGCCCTCGCCGCTATCGGCATCAGGATCAAATCCCTGTTGATCTCCGACGCCCGTTCCGGGACTACTGGCAGTTTCTGCGCCACCAATGCCGGGGCCATCCATGTCAGAACCTTCGTCTTCGTCATAGAATTCGGGCATCCCCGTCATGGGGTTCACGGAGCCACCGTCCGTGACGTTATTCAGAAGCATCGCCTCTCTAGGATTGATATGAGCAAGGATCGTGTCGCCCTTCCTACCGTACTGCTGTAGGAGAGACGCCATCCCCTTGAGACTCTCAGGATTCATTTGTCTCATCATCAGAGAGTCTCCCACGTGCGGCCGTCAAACTTCTTGGCTTGCTTGCGATTGTTGCCGTTGTCGTAACTGCAATGAACCCAACCAGAGCTGGGGTCACCTTCCTTGTAGAACTCTAGCAAGACCTGGTCGTAGTCCAGATTGTCCATGATCCAGTGTGCGAGATCTTTGTTTGCGATAGTCGGAATCTCAAAGTCGGCGGCCTGACCCGTGACATGCTGCGATCTGGATGACGATCCAACGGCTTCGTTCAGGGCTAGGCAGCGAAACCCACTGTTGAGCGTAAACGGTATGTCGTAATGCTGGCGCACGGGCTCGAGGATGTTCTCGCAAAGCAGGCGCATGTTCTCAATCGCCGCATCGTTGGGGTCATTCTTGATGCCCTTGCGAATCGCGGTCTGAGACTTCGTGAACTCAGCCAACGAAAAGTGATCCGAGAGCATCATGTCGTCATTCCATACAACTTGTTAAGTTCTTCTTGCAGCAAAGGCGAAGGTCTTGTCACGCCAGACGGTATCTGTGGTGTGGGCGTTGCCTGCTGTTGTGGTCGGCGTTGTGGAACAGAAACTTGAGGCGCTGCTTGAGGTCTAGGTGGCTGTTGCTGTTCTTGTTGTGCCGCTTGAGGCTGTTGCGTCAAGTTTCCAAACTCACGTTCTACGGCGCTTGCACCTTGCCCTGTCGCATAATAACCAGCGTCAACCAATATGGTCCTAAGAGAACGTCGTGCGGATTCCCAAGCCTTTTCGGCAGCAATGTTCCGTGGTCCTAGTTCCGCTCCCATCCTCATAGCGCGTTCTGCTTCGTAAGCTCTTAGTCTCGGAGACGCCAAGACTTTCATTATGGGCTTGGAACGGAGAGCCCTAGACAATGCTAGAATACTAGCCGCGCCACCTAGTGTCCCAATCGGATTCATAAGTAGGGACGTACCAAACGCCGCTGCATAACCAGCCGCCGCCAGACCTGTCTTTCCCTTCATAACTGAATCAGATATGTCTTCTCCAGCCTTTGATATCTTCATAAGGTCTGACACTGCGTCATCCCCTAGAATCTTGTTCAGGGCGCCGTTTTTGTTCATATCCTTCATGGTCTTCATCCAAGCTTGGCCGAAAGCCCCTGACTGAACTACGTCAGACGTTACGGCTCCCGTTGGGAACCCTGATGAGACAATTCGCTCAAGGACTAGGTCCTTGAATCCTCCGGGAGCGTCGAGCATCTCATCTCCTACTCTCCCGCGCAGAGTGTCGTAGTTTTTAGGATTCTTGAGCACGTGACTAACGATCTTGTCTACCTCGACAGGACCGCCTCGCATGGCTCTGAGGAATGCATTCTGACTTTCGGCTTCTGCTTGCTGCACTGCACCCTTAAACGCATCGACAATGGACCGTGCATCTTGGTTCCCCATTGTCCCTACAAACTCATCAAGCTGTTTCGCACTGGTTCGACTTAAAAGTTTAAAGTCGTTCATGACCCTACGAAATTCACCAGCTTGTTTGCCAAACAATTCGTTCTGAACTTTCGTCCCAAGGGAATCAAAGGAAGATACAAGGGCACGATAGTTAACGCCCTCGTCTGATTGATTGAGCTTAACAGCGTCATCCATCCAGTTCTTGGCTAGGAGACTTCTGAAACCTTCTCTGAAATTAGACGGAGCTGCCGCCGCAACAGACATTTCGTCATAAAGCTTGAGCGTTTCCGCAAAGTCATTCTGTAAACGTAACCGCGTGGGATCGTTCTTAGGTATCTGCGTAAAGACATCTGGAACTGTCAGCATGGCCTTGTCTGCCTTGATCCCAGCCTTCTCAAGAGAAGATGCCCCAAGACCCACACCTTCCAGGGCTTCATTTACACCCTTGATGTCTCCAGAAAGTATCTGTTCCTGTAGCCCTCTAAAGAATCCAGGGTTCGCTTTGCCAACCTCGATGATTGCGTTCACTTCTGCTGACTCAGGGGTAACCGTGTCTAAAACAAATTTAAGCAGATTCGGTTGATTCGGCCTAACGGCTAAATCAACTAAGCCCTTTATATCGACTATGTTTTTGTCTTTGATAAGCTGGTTCATCTGCTGGATCATGCCTGAGTTAATTATCCCAGCGCCTTCTTCGTAGTGCTTGTTAGCTTGCGCCAGCATGTCCAAACCGTCTCTGAGATTAGAAACTTCAGACGGACTTCTAGCTGGCATGAGCGGAGGTTCCGTTCGACCAGTGAAAGGTCGGACCCCCCTTTCAAACTTACCTGCAAAACCTCGCTGTAATTCTTCCGCAAGGTCAACTTCTTTCTTGCGTATAGACCCGTTCAAAATGTCCAAAAACTCTTTTATATTTCTGCCCGCTGTTGTGCCTAGGAGTTCAGGATGCGCTTCTGTTGCACGTAGCGCAGAGCGTAATGCAGGGATTTGGCTAATGGATATCTCTGGATTATCCATTATGTATTTGAAGATTCCAGACTGAAGCTGATCTCCACCCGCTAAAACATTACCTTGAAGAGCTCCGAGCCTTTCCTGAAGAGGTCTAAGGCTGATCTTTTCTCCACTCAACAAGTCATCTGCCTGTTTGTACATCTGCCCAGATCGGAAGGTAAACAGCTTGGTAGCAAGCTCTAACCCTCTCTGAAACTCAGTAGCTAATCCTTGAGATCCAGATGTCGTGCTCTCAAGGACTTTGTTGATGGTGTCGAACTCCTTCTCAAGAACGGTACGGAGCTCTTTGTTGGCTTGCTTAACGATCTTATCAGGGTCGGTCATGCTCTGGGCAAGTTTGGCCGCCATGTTTTCAGCCGTGTCGGAGATTGCCTTCTTAGCTTGATCCGAAGATATATCTCCCATCTGATGCTGCTTCAGAATTTTATTAACGTAGTCTACGTTCTCAGCAACGGCGGCTTGATTAGGAAAGATAGATTCCCAAATCGCTTGAGTTCTACCAAGTATGTTTTTACCAGAAAGGGTAACGGCTGGGATGTTTGCGCCGTCTTCGATCATTTGGCGATATGTCGCGGAAAGTTCCTCCCTTGCTGCGCGGGTCGCTTTTTTCGTAGCTACTCGAGGAGAAGCTCCTTCTGCAAGAAACTTATCTCTTAGTTCCGAAACCCTCACCGAGTCGGGAGCAGGACCTTTACCTTTTAACGCCCACCTAGCACCCGCCACGATACCTCGACCAAGGCCCTCACCGCCGCCCTCTATCAATGCTTGCAATCCGACATCCCATAAAACGTCTTCAGTGCTCTGTCGTTGAAGGCCCTCAAAGATGTCTTCAAAAATAAACTCGTCAACTGCTTTACCCGCCGCACCCGCCGCACCAACAAGAGCAATACCCGCTGGAGCGCCCATGCCCGTGGCAGCGACACTCGCTCCCAAAGCAGCAACAAGGGGAACCGTCTCCCGGCCCAAAAATCCTGAAACGTCTTGCCAGCTCAGTCCCGGTTCATTGAACCGTATGGTCCCTGTTTCGGGGAGATTGTACTTCTCTTTAAGTTCTTCCCCTATGTTGTCTAGGTTAAGAACAAAGTCGTCCGCAGCGACTTGGGTTACGCCTTCCTGACCAAATACTTCAGTAAGTCTGAGTAGACGCTCTTCGTCCGTGTCTCCGCGCCCTACAAAATACTGAAGACCTAGGTCTTTTACTTCGCCCTCATGAGTTGGTCTAAATTCTTCTGGAACAGAACCACGTTGTGCATCCGCCCTAGCATAAATTTCTTCTACGGATAAATCTTCTTCAGAAGTTTGAAACAGTTCAGGCTTTTCTTCTTGAAGTTGGGCAATGATGGGTTCGATCTCCTCATTAGAAAGACCCTCAAAATCCATTTCTTGACCAGATGGAAAGGTGAGAACGGTCACGATTTGCCTCGGAGATAACTAGGTTTAAATTTTTTAGTTTTAAAGTCATAGATATCAGAAACGAGGATGCTGCCTTGTTTTGACGACCTAAGTGCGGCTCCAGACGCTTCCCCCAAACCTCTTTGTCTAGTTCTTTGCAATACGGCAGCTATTGAAGTTCCTCCCTTAGTAATCTCGTTATTGAAGAGTTCTTCTGTCATCCGTAAAGAATTCGCAGACCCTTGAATTCCAGCCTCTATAGACTTTTCTAATTCAATTAATTTCATTTTTAACACTTCGTCAGAAGCAAACAATGTGTCTCCAGTGCCAACCATTAAACCAATAAGCTCATCAACCCTCTGACGGTCAAAATCAGATAACGTTTTAGAACCCTCTCTTAATAGTTTGGTAGCCATCAACGTGCCCAATTGACGTTGTTTAGCGTTATAGTTTTTGCGGTCTGTGCTTGAAAATTTCCGTAGGAACGCTCCTCTCTCGTCTCCCTGAATGCCCATTGCATTTAAAGAACTGTCTACAGCGTCCTTGAAAACTCCACCAATCCCAGTTACGGATGAATTAGGATCTGCCGCAATATTGGCAGCTTCCCTCAAAACACCTTTCATACGAATTCCACTCTTGAAGTCATCTAAATCAGTTAAGTACTGCTTCTTTGTTTCATTGAAAGAGGTAGCATTTATCCGACCCTTTAAAGATGCTTTAACTGCTGCTAAGTTAGCCTTCGCGTCTGAGACATAAGAGTCCTCATATGTTAGTGGCAAATCTTGTAATAGACCTGCATCTATCTGATTTCTTGTTAAGGGGAAAGCCTGTCCTTTCTTAATCTTCCTCCCTTCAAACTCAAAATCTTTATTGGCTATGAGCTTGTAAGGCATCTTTCTGCCTTCTTTAGCAAGAGCTAAAGCATTATCTCTGTCTTTAGCAACTCTCTGCAAACCATACTTCGCAGCGGACATCGCAACCTGCTGCTTGTACGCACGTTTAGCTTTTTCATCTTCAGTGAAGTTGTCTATCGTCGCTAACACACCCTTTGATATGTTGGTGATAGCTTCGGGGCTTTCGCCAGCAGCAACTGCCATACCCATCTTTACAAGGTCGAATCCCTTCTCTGCTTCAGATTTACCCTCGTATTCAGGAATGGCTGACTTGAATTCGTTGATATAATCCTCAAGCTTGTTCTTAGTTTCTTCTTCGTTACCGGATTTAGCGGCGTCTTTTATCTGTTTGACCGCTTCTGCACCTACTCCGGGAGTTTCAGTTCTGCGTTTCATTGCATTCGGATCTTCAAACTCATCGCCCGGACCCATGACGGTGTCTACGCCTTCGTTGAACGCTGGGCCCTTCGCGGTTTTGGGAACGGAAACTTTGTCACCGCTACCCTCTTCCCCAGGCTCACCTACGGTGTCTGAAACCGTAGGATCATCTACTCTTGGACCAATTACGTCCGAGGTTCCCATTTCGGTGTCTACCTCTTGACGTTCAAAATCTTCAAACCCAAGAGGAACAGCCGTTGTTGGCACTTCTCCAGATTGCCGTGCTTGCATCTCAGCATCCTGTAACGCCGAGAATATCTTTCCATAGGCAGGCGTCCCCGCGATGCTTCTCAGGTACTCCTTAACAACGTTGTCTGGATCACCCTGAAGATACTCTTCGGTAAGAGTCTCCATGTCGTACACGGTGTCATCTATATTACTCCGCATTACAGTCGAAGGCGGCAGAGAAGACTGCCCTGCCCTTACGGGAGTGGCGGGGTACTCAATAATCTCATCAGAAATCTCTGGTGGCAAGATGGTCCGTGCGCCGAGAGACAAGTTCAGCAGTTCTTCTCCACTTAACCTCTCACTACGAGGCTTCATTGTCGCCTCTACCGCCGTCACGGGAGAGGGCAACGCTCGTAATGGAGGAGGATTTAGGAACGCTGGCAAGGCGGCCGGATTCTGTGAAGGACCTATAAATCCTCCATTCGCCATTCTACGCACAATACCGCCTTCGGCCATACGAACCGTGGACCCACCCTGCACGTTCATGGCATCTTGGGCCACGGCATCGATAAGGCTGGGTGAAGATGCAAGAATGCCTGCGGGACCGCTATTAACGGCGCCACCCTGACGGAACATCCTACGGTTCGCTACTGTTTTCTTCATCCGCCTGTCCCTGACTTGAAGATTGACCCAAACGGATTATCCAGCGCCTTGTTGATGCCAAGGCCCGCGATCCCCAGACCAATGGCCTGTGACATAGCACTAGGCGGTGGGGCATCTGGCGCTATAGACGATGTGGCCGTAGCCGAGCCGATCTGCGGCTTGAATACGTCACTCATCCAGCTAAGTCGCGTAAACGGTTCCATCTGCTGTTGGAGATCAGTGCGTCGAGTCGCATCAAGCTCTGCTTGAGACTGCGCTTGCTGTAAGCCACCAAGCTGCGTCAGAAGCTGAACGTCTTGAGCGCCAAGGGTCTGGCCCAATGCACCAAGGTTCGCTTGCTGTGTGCCGAGCGCACCCAAGCCAGAGGCCAGACGGATAGATTCCTGAGAAGTCGCCTGACCCAACCCAGCCAGCAGAGACGCAACGCCCTGTTGACGTTTCTGCTGATTCTCAAACGCCGTCTGCGAAGCGTTCAACGCTTGACTGTAGTTCTTGGCATAATCCTCAAACGTGCGGCGACTACCGATATCAAAAAGATTTCGGCCAAGTTCGCCCATCTGTAGGCCCGCTCTGTCGCCACCTAGGGCACCTGTCGTTGCTTGCCGCGCCCGAAGCTTGTTTGCCGCAAGATCACCCTGCCGCGTAAGCTCTGCAAGTGCCTGCTGCGTGACTTGCTGCTGATAGGGGTTCATGAACCCCTGTAAGGCTTCCTCGGTCGGCGCATACATGCCCGTTGTGCCACGAGCCGCAGCCCCTGATTCATCGAAATAATCTGTAACAATTCCTGAAGCGCCCTCAAGGATGCCTTGGCCCTTGGTCAGGGCATCACCAGCCGTGGTGAGGTACGGTTCAAACGAACCTATGCCGGCTTGACCCTTGGCGATAGCTTCCTCGGTAAGTGCATCTAGCCCCGCAACCTTATAATCAGGAAGATCAAGAGGGGTTTCGCCTCTGGCACCAACAAGCTCAAGGAGGTTCTCTTGATACTCCTCAAGGAACGGGGCTTGTCTTACGGTTGTTGTTGTCTCAGCCATAACCCGCCCTCTTCTCAAACTCACTCATCATTCGGTACATTCTGGCGGGTCCTCCCGCACCATCAACGGCCCTCGCCGTCATTACAAACTCACCATCAGATAGCATCGCGGGAATATCGTCGGAGGTGCCTGTGCCAGGGCCATTAACGGCACCGCCTGCGGCTACCCTCACGGCACCGAGTCCACTGGGTTTATCAAACAACGCCCCTGACTTAAAGTTGTCTACGAGGCTCTGATAATTGGGTCCACCGCCTTTAGCATCTCCTGCAATCCCATATCTACTTATCTGATAGTCTCTCGCCTGTTGTTCTGTGATGTTTGTTGCTTTGGCCAACCGCTTGGGATCTTGCCTCGGACCAATTCCAGCCGCTCTAAGCAACGCTATACCTTCGGGGCTCTTCTGTTGTTCCGGTGTCATTTTCTTGTACTCAGCGTATGAAGAGTATCTCGGATCTCCCGGACTTAAACTCTCCAACTGTGCCTCTTCTTCTGCGGTCAATGCACCCAACCCAAGAGCCGCGCCACCCGCTAACAGAGCGGATGTACCAGGGTTCTTCTTTACGAAGTCCATAATCCCACTGCCGCCGCCACTGCTACTCGCTGCCGTGCTGCCTACTTTAGCCGCCGCCGTCACGGGGACTTGACCAGCGTCAACACCAAACGAATAATCGGGCTTCCCCGCAACTTCTCCGGGAACGTCGGGCACAACATTACGGAGACCTGCCGACATACCTTGAGCGTTATACTGCGGGAAGATCGTATCCGCGTTAAGGCCACGTGTGGCAGCGTTCACATTACCAAAAATACCTTGCTGTAGAGGATTCATGGGCCCTGATGCGAAGAGATTACCAGCTGCTTGGAAAGGTGCCATAGCTCCGCTCTGGAGTCCTTCCACGAAGCCAGACATGCCCCCTCCACCCGTAGCGCCCATGATCCCTGAACCAAGCATCTGTCCCCCGTAGGCAAACGCGGCTGATTTGAGGGCATCGCTCATGGAGCCCCCTGAGAGCTTCGCGGTTAACGCTGCGGCAATAGGACCGCCGATGCCCGGAGCAATCATGTTACCGATGATAGGGGCGGCGATAGGTAGAACTTTCTTGAAGACTTTCTTGACGGCCTTGAAGACCTTCTTAAAAAAGAACTCAGGTTGACCTGTGACAGGGTTGATTGAGTTGAATTCGCTTCCTACAACGTAGCGATTCGGGTTCTCGATACCCATCATCTTCATTTGCCAGAGAAGCTGGTTCTTCAGGCCAGGGTTTGCTTCCAGAACTTCTCTAGGAACAACCGTTTCGCCCTCGGCGGCGTGAACCATGTAAGCATCGCCGTATCGGCCTAGTGAGGCGAGCCCGTTTGCAAGCGCCTCTACGGTGGGCTCCCCTTCGTATTTAGGTCCTACAGCCGGCATTACGACACCTCTAATATACTAGCTACTGCGAAAATCTTGGATGCAGTGTCACAGTTCAATATCAGAACGTCACTTGCCTCCAAAACGAAAGGTCCTGCAAGGGACGTTTGTGCGAGAGTTCCGAGACTTATCTTCTGCAAAGTAGCCGTAGCAGATGCGGAGCTATCGGTAATCTTAGGGTATATCACTATAGTTCCACTGTGGCTATTGTACAAATTTATGTTCTTGATTATGGACTGCGTAACACTAGGGCATGTGTACACCGTAACGTCCCCTGTACTCGCCACCAAGGTGGTCACATTTTTGTACGCAATCGCCATTAGCTCATGAACCAGTTTACGCTGTGAACATCATCACGATCCGCTACAACGTTAGGGAGCTCTTTCGTTGAGAGTGCCCGTTCAACATCGCTAAAGATAAGATCAAACACCTCTACCTCGTATGTGACAGGAGCTTTAGGCAGTTCTTGATCAAGAAGCTTGGCCATTACCGTCTCCCATCAGGTCTAAGGTTCAAACGGAGATCCCCCAGCGTCCAATTGAGGTTTGCGGAATCACTTTGAATTCGTACAACCGCCTGACGGCCTCGGGCCCTCATGAATGCTTGTTGGGTAGAACTAATGACCGTGCTCGTAGAGTTCGTGGTCAGGGATTCAAGGGGGAAGTTGCGTGTCTTTATGACGTAGTCTATCGACCCGGTGCTATCACTACTGGTGTCATTCAACCGAACATCAGGTATCAGTTTGTCTACGAACATGAATTGCTCGCCATCTCCAAGATCAAAGTCGGCAGATTCAATAAAGCAGTCCATAGCACTGCCATCGTCGTTCTGCCCGTTCTCATGAGAGTAGATGTACTCAACACTACTAGCAGTGCCCGCGCCTCTCGGGTTCTCATGAACCCCAAGGTCAACCCAGGCTGTTCTTGCTAGGGTCCCAATGTCCCATGTCCCCTCAACGTGGTTAAACTTAACGTATTTGTCGATCTCTTCGGAATCTGCGGACGCATAGAACCAAAACACCTCGTCAAACAGCTTGTTCGACGCCGCAAAGAACTTGAAGTTCTGCGCTGTGTTTATGTTTGAGAACACGTGATCTAGAACAGTGCAGGGTATGACCTGTAATCGACCAGCATAGACATAGAAATTGTTGCGGCCCATCCAGAAGGTGCGGTCACCTACAGTAACAGCGGCGTTAAAACCGATAATCGACGTATTACTGGCGACTAAAGCAAAAGAAAAAATGTCGTCTGGGCCAACAAACCGCATCGCGTGAAGGTTGGCGTCCGTCCAGATCAGTATTTCCTGTCTCGTCTTAACGGCTGTAATGATCTCCGAACCAGCAGACAAACGAACGCCACCAGCCGTGTTCGTAACTGTAGGTGTCCAATTAAACGGATCTTCTTGATCGGACCAACGCACCTCAAGCAGATCCTGCTCTGTAGAACCTCGAGGGTTGCAGCCAAAACAAACCACGTGACGATCTGTAGTGGATATCATTATCTTGCGAACAACTGTCGGCGCGTCGGACGCACCTGACTGCGCGGCAAGACTTGTTGCTCTGGCCGTTGTTCCTAGAGTGCGATCCCAATAATACGGAGTCCCATCAAACGCGTTAAAGATTAAGTCCTCGCCCCAATTGTCTTGAGCCCAGAGACGAATGTTAGAGCCTGCGGATGTCGTTATATTCGCGGCCTCGCCCCATCCTACAAAAGCGTTTGCTTCTTTGACCGCGACATCATCATCGTGAGCCGCCGCAGTCGTTCCACGAACTCCTCTGACCACGCCCGCGTTTATAGTGTTCGTGCTCTTCCCCGTATATTGAATGAGCTCTTCGTCCATCAGCATAAGGCCAACGAACGTTACACTCGCGCCACTACTGCCTGCTGCGGCTGTTGTACTGTCCGCGCCACGCGTAAGGTCAGAAAGAACATTAGAGTTATTGTTGCCGTACTCAATCTTCTCACTGCCAACCAAGATGGTGCCCTTGGCTGGGAACGAAGAAGAGTCTGCTAAGGGTATCGAAGTGCTTACGTCGGTTATGTTCGCGGATAGTGTAGAGGCCACCGTCTCAAAGTCTGACGCAGATGTCAGGGCCAAGGACGTAACTGAGTTGTTAATCGCGCCATCAAGCGTTGTCTCAGAGAAAGAACTGTTGTATCCGCCCCAGAAACCGGCGCCCCAACCTGTACCAGGGACCACGATCCCTAGTCCTGCGCTAATCTGATATGCGGCGACAACCGAAGATCCACCGCCGGCGGTGCTTCCAGAAGACGCACTTCCCGTCGTGGTCAGCGTATAGGTGTTTGAGTTAACAACGGTAAGTTCAAACTCCAAATTAATCTGAGCTGCCGTTATCCCGTCCGTCGTTGCTGCTCCAGATATCGTGACGAAGTCACCCGTCCGGGCGCCGTGATTGGTGTCAGTGATGGTGATCACAGAGCTCCCAGAAGAACTCGTTGTGATCGGGTTTGAGCCCAAGGTCTGAGTCCGTCTTAAAGGCGTTATGTCATTAAACGTTCCGCCCTCTTCGATATAAAACTTTTTTTCTGTGCCGACACCCATAAACTTTGAAGCGTCTAGCGCGGAAAATGTGTGCAGAGACCGGGTCGTTCCGGTTACTGCGTTAGAACTGACCTTCTGCCAACCACCCATCTTCTCAGGGCGCCCCTTACGGAAACGAATAAGGTTGGAGTCAAACCAACCGTTTTCCGCCGCGTAGGAGGTGGATTCTTTGTTTATACCTGGCTTGAAGGTGATCTTGGTTAACGGCATGTTTACGAACCTAATTCAGGCCAATCATAAAGGATACCGGATTTGGTGGTCTTGCCATCACTGTCTGTCGCCCATTTGAGGAACAACGCTTCTACCGCCGCCGTATCCGCAGCGTTGTCTATGGCCGTTTCCATCTCTGTTGCCTTAGTGCGGATAGCGTCTCGATACGTCTGAATGTTAGACGGAATCGCTGTGCCTTTGTCCGCTTTCCGCACTATGGCCCAATCGGTTTGAGCAAGATACTTTGACTGTTGAGTTTTTACCTCACTTTTAAGGCTGCTTCTGACCCCAGGCGTTACAAGCTGGTTGCCGTCGCTATCAAGAATAGCCTTTCCGTCTTTATCGACTTCATTCACATCAGTCAGTGATCTAGCTGTTGAGGCAACGGTTCCATCGTCATTATGAGATGACCGATAAAGCCGCTGATCGGGAAACGGCTGCATTACAACCTCAGAAATACCCGCCGCTTTCTTTTCATCGGCAGACCAGACTTGCCAGTTTTTAGGCTGTAAGGTGCCGTCCGCATCTTTCCATGCGCGGCCCGGTCTGATTGTTTGGTTGCCCACTTTAAAAATAGAAGTCATCTTTCGTCTCCAGTTTATCTTACGCGCATATGCGACTTTGGACCCAGCTTCTTTCGGTGCCGAAGATGAACAGGCTTACTTCTACGGCGGATTATCCTTCTCTCTACCTTGGTCGTCACTTTCTGAGCCATATTCTTATCACCTGGCTTTTGCTTGGGCTATACCGTCGCCGCTGAATGGGTCTTCTGCCATTGCTAGATACATAAAGGTATTGGCACCTTGCCAATCAGAGCCATTAGTGCCACGAAATTTCACCCCGTTTGCGGTAAAATTTAAAATACCGTTACTAGTGTCGCTATTAACAGTGGACTCACTAGCATTTGTATCAATGACCAGTTTTCTAGTGCCAGCAGCGGTGCCTGAATTAGTTGGGTTTCTCGCAGAATCGATGACATACCAAGCCCCGTTGCCAGATACATTCTTAAATATAAAAAGGGCCGGTGTGAATCCCGAAGCACCATCGTCCATAACTATGTAACTTCCGTGTGCTACATTTGCTCCTGTGAACGACCCAGCGGCGATGAGTCCCGGCGTCTTTGCCCAAACATACATAATATGTTCGTCACCTGATCCATTCTGCCCTACCTGATTACCAAACGTAATAACGTCGTCGGTAGCAAAAGGATCATTCTGCCAAGCCGTCCCTAATTGATCGCCAATTGTGTTGGTATCAAACCTAATTACTTTATCGTTACCTGATCCTGTTCCTATGGCTGAATGATAACCGGCCCAACTCCAATTTTCTTCTGTCGGCTTAAGCATGAAGAAACTTGGAGTCCGGTCCAATCCGTGGGGGAGCGTCGTGTTCGATCCTGTGCCAGCATAAGTCAAAATGCTGAACCCACCGTGAGACGCGATTGACATTTTGTGCGGATAGTTACCAGCCGATACATAAGCCGTGTTGTCGGCAACGCCGCCTTTGAACTTTGAATTAGACGTAGGCGTTTGTCCTGGGCTTCCGCCATCTGACACATTAGTGGCCGTAGGCGCACCGCCAGCTTTCCACGAATAAACAACATTTTCGTTGGCTGCGCCGATATTTGAACTATTGCTAAAATTAAATGTACCGCCGCTGAAGGTATTTCCAGACTTTGTTCCCGCAGCATCCGAGAGGTCAGGCCAAAGAATAGATGTAGCTCCACGCACACAATCCCACCATTCCCACGAACCAGCACCATCAGTGCGTTTGTCCATAATAACTCCGATACTGTCTAGCCCAGTGTCGAAGCTGTCTGAACTGTCGCCATCTCCAGTGTGGAGTTTGACAGTGAAGTGGTCGCTTGGCTTGGTCACAGTCGGAGCCGGGAGATTGGCTGTGTTTAAGTTCTTGAAACCTGTCGGGGCTGATCCAGAATATGACGTTTGTCCAAAGTTGAAGCTGACTGCATGGGCGTTGTTCTGAATTATATTAACCAGAGGTGCGACAAACTTCCCTGAAAGGTCACTATACATTGCACTGCTAGTAGTACCCGCCTCTATTTCAGCCTTCACAGTAGAAGAACTAGCGGAGCCATCGCCATCAACCCAAACATCATCATCCGAAATCCAAATAGCCCCATTATCCATGTCTAATGCAACACCCACCACACTACCCGCAGCTATTGCAGAGGCGTATGAGCTACCCGCAGATGCTCCGTTGTTGTCGTTACGCTTATTTCCGTTGTAGGTTTGAACCAAGCGGGTCAACCCGGCTTCTGCACCGCCTGCACTATAAAGATGAGGCGCAACTGACACGCCTATACCGGCTCCCCTTGTCCCGCCAACCGTAGTAACCGTCACTTCCCAATACCATTTGCCGCTGGAGACATATTGCGTCGCAATGGAATTTGCTGTGGAGCTATTAGGAGTAACCGCCCAGGTTAAGTTTCCGTTTGATAGCGTTCCTTCGTCGTCCCCGGAATTCCAGTAATCTCCTGCATCAGTAGCTAGAGGGTTAAGTACTGCATAGTTTCCAATTGATTCAGCATCATCAGTAGGCGAGTCGGGGACTTGGTGGCTTTGTGGCGACCCACCGGCAACCGCAAAATGATTATCGTTTCCAGAAGTGTCCGCACCAATTCCGTTTGCATCTTGGCCGCTGCCGGTTTGCTTAAACTGGAGCAGAAAACCATTAGTCCCATAAGTTAGGCCGGTTATATTCTTAGGTACCCACACGCCTTCATCGTTTAGCTCACCAAAATCTGTAGCCGCATGATCTTGACCATCGGTGGCGGCAACTTCCGCGAGGTAGCCATCAAACCATTGCGTTGCGCTATGGTTGTACCCTCCAACACCGATTAGGTTCCCGTCAAAAAGGGTGCTATTTTCACCGGCTGAAGGCATCGAGCTACTAGCAAATGAAGTAAGTCTTACTCCATTGACCCACAGTTCCATATAATCCGACGAACCACCACTGGCATTACTATCGTATCTTGCAAATACATGATGCCACGCAGTCGGGTCAGAGAATGCCGCATTTGTAATTAGGTTATCTGGACCGCCGTTAGCGTAAAACTGAATTGCATCAACATAACTTGAGTAATTGGTGTATCGGATAGTGCTGTCGTAGCCAGAGGCACCACCAGAAATAACATTCGTATCTGACCCCCCCACCGTCGATCTTTTTGCCCAGTAAGAGAGACAATAAAGGTCAGGTGTGCCTGACGCACCGCTTGGGTCAAAAGTCAGACGGTCAGAGGTGCCATTAAACCAGCAAGAGTCCTCCACAACAAATCCAGATGACGCGGAACCGAAAATCATGGCTGGTGACCATATAGGCATTATGCGAACGCCAACTGAGCGGCACCCAACTGAATGGACCCGCTTGCTTTTACCACATACGGTATAACGTCAACTGCTGCTGCCGCCGTGGAAATTGTTAGTCCTGACCCTCCCGCCGTCTCGTAATCGGTTCCTATAGCAAGCGTCCTACTTCCCGTTCCATCCTGAATAATGGTAATAAACCCAGATTGACCAACAGCTTCAGTTGATGGGTTGGCAAGCGTCACGTTTCCAGTAAACGTCAAAACAAAGTTCTGGTAGGTCTGAAAGTCTAAAACTGTGCTTCCTGATATTGAGGCCGTTTGGGTCGAACCCACCGCCGCATGACTGAACTGTGTTACTTGATCCTCATCAATCGCAAACGCTACGTTGCTGCCAACCGTTGACCCTTGACCGAAGACAAGATCGTCTGCCGAGTCATCCAATCCTATGTAGAAGTCTTGGGCGTTCCCGTCGAAGACAAACTTTGTGTCTTCAGCGGTCCCATCCCCAACGGTGACGGCAGCGGCTGGGAACACTACGGCTTGGTTCTCATCAATTGAGATTGCCGGTGTGGTGCCAACCGTAGATCCAAGACCTATAACAAGGTCATCCGCCGAATCATCCAGCCCTATGTAGTAATCTTGAGCGTTGCCATCGAAAACGAGCTTGGTATCCGCCGCCGCGCCATCGCCAATCGTAACCGCATCATCGTCTATCGTCATGACACTGTTCGTTCCAACGGTAGAGCCCACGCCAACCACCAATTTGTCGGCGCTATCGTCTAGGCCCACATAGAAGTCTTTCGCGTTGCCGTTATAAACCAGCTTGGTATCTTCAGCCGTGCCGTCACCTATGGTGACCGCCGCCGCTGGAAACACCACGGCTTGGTTTTCATCAATAGATACGGCAGGTGTAGTGCCAACCGCAGACCCCAATCCAATGACGAGGTCATCTGCGGAGTCATCCAATCCAATGTAAAAGTCCTGTGCGTTGCCGTCGAAAACGATCTTAGTGTCTTCGGCAGTACCGTCACCTATCCGTAAAGCGTCCGACACGTAAAGACTTGCAAAGGCGTCCACAACAGCCGCGCCAGATCCTGCGCCATCGCAAAACACAACAGCCGTATGGCCGTTAGGAATGGTGATGTTGGCACCCGACCCTTGCGATATGATCACAGAGTATGGGCCACTAGAAGCAGAGTCCGTCGTTGCATTGATGAGGATGAAATATGCCGTTGTCGTATTAGGTGCCACGGTGACCGTATTGTTAGCTCCAAGTGCGCCCGTAAACTTAATGACACGAAACATACCGTCTTGAAGGTTCTCGGTGCCTGCACCCGGAGACGCCTCGCGAACCGTTAGCGTGGTCGTAGTGCCGGTTAACCCAACAGCCTTAAATGACGCTACACGGTCTAAGAGGTCCAGGTTGTGATTAGTGGTCGTTCCCCAAGCACCGGACTGCTCACCAGAGCCGATCTTCTCAATGCCGAAGTTTGTTGTAAATGAAGATGCCATCGTACCGTCCTTATGCCGCTATTTGTGTCCAGTTAGGTGTCTGCGAGTCATCAATCTGATCCCAAATTAGTACATTGTTGACCAAACCCGCAGCAGACACTCCTTCTACAGAGAAATTAAAGTTAATTTGTACTGATCCTATCGCACTTGCCGCAGAAACTCCAGATGGAGAAAGAATAGAGTTTGCTATTAACGTCGGGCTTCCAATTGCGCTGGCAGCGGAGACGCCCGTTACACTTACGCTTGTGATTATTAATGGGGTTGCCGTCCCTATCGCGCTGGCAGCAGAAACACCCGTTACGCTTACGCTTGATGCACCTGTCGCAGTTGCCGTCCCTATCGCGCTGGCAGCAGAAACACCCGTTACGCTGAAAGTTACACCCGTGCCCTCAGTTATTGTGGCGCTACCCACCGCACTGGCGGCAGAAACACCTGTAACTTCTACGGGAGATGGACTATTCCAAGCCCCGGAGTTCCAAGTGCTTCTATCCCAGCCAGTGATTAGGGCCATTAGGCAATCCTAATAATCGCGTTGTTTGCATCATTTGCAGGCCACTGGATAGTAAAATCACCTGCACTGGACGATTTGTCGCCGCCAAAGTTAACGACTGCTACCGCAGGATACGCTGCTGCCGTAGTTGTAGAACCTGTGCTCGCACCACTCAGAGTTGAATTATAGATCAAAGCGCCTCGCGCACTAGATATTGTAGAACTGGACCAAGTGCTATCCGCAAAATCTAAGTATGCGGTAGGAACAGAACTACTGTTATCACCTAAAGTAAGAGTAACACTGCCTAGAGCCACTCCTCCCGCCGTGTAGTTTGTACCAGAAACTTCGTTGCTAGTAGTGTAGCCCGTAGTATCTGCATCTATGCTCGAACTGTTCGTGAACATAGCTACTTTATACGTGTCCGCACTTATCGCACTAGAGTCTCCGCGACTTGCTGTAGTCCAACGGTGAATTCCCGCTTGGATCTCCTTTTTGTATGATCCGCACATTGCGGATGAACCAATAGCCATTACAATCTCCTTATGATCTCAGCCATGTCCTCATGGCCCTGTTGTTTCATCAGAGCCCAGATCGTAGTTCTCTCGCTCTGCGCCATTCTCTCCATGTAGAAGATCAATATCTCCTTCAGGCGATCTCGGTGCGCTAAAGCCTGTTCTTTGATGACGGGCGGCGCACCCTCGGAAACCGTCATTATCTTATTCATAGCCATCTCGGCCATCTCTTCAGGCGAATGACCCCTGTTCGTAGAAGTAAAAACGAACGGACTTGCAATCTCGGTTGTCGAATCACTATCGAACATTATGACACATCCCGTCTCAGACGATCATAACGATATTGATCTCGAGTCTGAAGACCCTCGCCTAGGTTCTTCACCCACTGTAATGATTCTTGGAATCTAGAATTGTAGAGCTGTAGGAGATCAGCCTCGCCCTTCATAAAGGTATACGCCTCTACCAAGCTGCCATAAAGAAGGGCCAACTCAGCGTTGTCACCAAGGTAACTGGTTCCACTTGCGGCGGTTGTTATGGATGTCGGTCGGTAGAAGTAATGAAGCTCCATCGTATAGACTTGATCCGGTGTCGGAGCCAGTAGAAAGCTATCACTATCCCAATCCGCATAATACACAGGCGTTCCCGTGGTTGCGGGGTTTGGAGTAAAATCTTGGAGCATCGTTACTTGTTTATACAACAAGAATGTATTCTCGGAGCTACTGACCACACTCAGAGAGTTCTGAGAAAGAAAGTCGGGAGGTTTCGACAAGTACTTATTGCCCGCAGTCGTTGACCCAGTGGAATTCTTTCTGAATACATCTAACTGCGTTTCTTTAAGTATGCGCTCTTCCGCGTTCAGGATGAACCTCGGCAGTTGGCTAACGAACGTTGTCTCCGTATTCTGCGTATAATCCTGTATCGCCGTCTTCAACGTAGTAAATGTATAAGCCATGTCACGCACTCACCGTAACAGGACCAGCGGACGCGATGCCGCCCCCTCCTGTCGTATTTCCAGAGGTTGCTGTCTCACCACTCGCAGAGAAGGTGTACGTGTTATCATCTACCTTTGTAATTGAGTACCCAGACGCGGATTCCACGGTTGAAGCAGTAAAGCCATCAAACGCCTCAACTGAACGAAACCGAACGGTATCTCCGGTAGAACGCCCATGATTCGGCTCCGCAACAGTGATTGTCGAAGCTCCACTGGAGCCAGACTTAAACGGATTAAATTTTAACAGAACCGTAACAGCCGGTTCAGAACGATCCGGGCGGCTAATCCTCAACGCTTGTGGGTCCGCTCTAACGGGTCGCGGTTCGAGTTGAGGTTGCTTGGCCTCGTATTCATCCTTGCCCACCAAAGCGTTGTTCCACTCTAGTCTCATGTCTGTCAGCTTATACGCTCTACCAGAACGATCTGATATCCCTAGGGCATACTTTCCAGAAGCGTATCTTCCCATTATGTCACACTCAGCGAACTATAACTCGGGACTAGCCTGAGAGATACTCTTTCGCCATCCTCTGATGCGGCCCTATAGAATTCTTCTTCATACAGATCCTTAAGAGTCCCAATCCTCTCAGGCGCCTTCTTTACAGACAGATAATACGACAACCCCGCAACTAAGCAGGGCAGAAAACGGAACGGAATCTCGGCATCGTTTGTGGACGCATCAATATCTTCCATGCGCTTCACCCGGTAGTATATTAATTGATCCGTAGAATTCTCGGGAGAAGGCCACACGGTAATCGTTGGCGTAATCTGACGGTCTACGAAGAACTGCGTTGGCCGGCCTTGGGTGGTCTTATCTGGGATAGTCAGATAGTCCTGCCTTCCGATCCTACTGACGCCGATGTCCGTCCCAGAACGCCTTATTACAGCTTCTAGAACATCTACAGTAGCCTGGACGTCCGATAAGTCAGAAACAGATGTCACCGTAGCGGTAGAAGAACTGGATGCACCCGTGACCGTCTCGGTAGCGGTGAAGGTGCCCACGGGAATAGTTATCGTCATTGTTGTGCCAGAAGGCTTCGTGATAACGGAAGCGGTGGCCCCGCTGGTTCCTCCGCTTATAGACTCTCCCACAGAAAATCCAGAAGATGAAGACACGGTCATCGTGATCGTGCCGATTGGATATGTCGCTATGGAAGAAGAGGAGGATAGTCGAGCAAAAGTCAGTGTCTTCTGCTCAACTGTCCACAAGTTTAAACCTCTGTTCGCCCACTCTGCAAACAGTAGGTTTAAAGAGCGTCTCGCAGTAGCGGCGTCATAGCCTGTGCGAAGTTCGAGACCGCACCTCTCGTAGGCTTCTTCAATGACATCAGCCATGTTCAAGTTGAAATCAACGGAACCTGAAGTAGCCATGGCTTCTAGTATTCCTTGCTACAGTAGATAACCACAGAGTAGGTATCCCCACTACTGTGCCCTATAGTAGTTAGTTGAATGTCTCCAGTGTTCCCGCCAGATGCCGCTACATTTGGCAGACCACTCATGTCGGAATAATCCAAGGTGTCCGAATAGTCTGCCGGCAGCTGGGCCGCGATGACATCCGTAGTCGCATCCCAAAGGAGTTTAACGCCCATCCCAACATTCGTGAACGTAATCTTTTGAATTCTAACGCCCGTGCAAGCCGTGCCATCTTGAAGAGAAGAAAGCTCTGAGATGTCTATCTTGGTGACCGCAGACTCTCCGGTTCCGTCACTGGTGTTAGTAAGATAGAAAACAGCTTTTTTAGGACCGTCCTCCACCGTGGTCACTGTTACCGCATCAGCCATTATGACCTCCTTCTGAGGGGGGAGGTAACTCCCCCCACTAAATTACGCAACTTGAACGTATTCAATAATAAACGTAAAGGAGCCAGCCGTTGTAGCATCTACAGTGTTCGTGATGTTGCAGTAGATGGTCCGTTCTGCCGAAGTGTACTGAGCAGAAGCAGGAGCAGTCGTTGCGTCTTGAGTCTGTAGAACGAGTGACGTAACCGTGACGTTGCCTACAACAACCGTAGTGCCGCCATCAAGAATTTCATCGGTCTGAGCCGCAACAATCTGCGCTCCAGAACTTGACGTTCCAACCTCATACCCAATGTCGCCGGTTCCAATAGTGGGAGCCGTAACACAGAAAATCTTGATGTCGGTGATGATCGTGTTAGCTGGTTGCGTGAACTCACCAATGGCTGGGCTATCCCCCGCCGTGGTGTTAACAGTAACGCCAGTAGCAAAGCCAACGTGCTTGACGTATTTGTCCGTCACGATACCTGTTGAAGCAACGTCGAAAGTGTTCGTTACGGCGCCCGTAGTTGAGTTGACATTGATTACCTCAAAGCCATTCTCAGAACGGACGGGACCGTTAAAAGTCGTGTTCGCCATCGTAAAATCCTCCTTACGAAAGGTTTGGCCCTAGAGTCTTCGTAAGCGTCTGCTGGGACAGTCGCTAGGGCTAATGATTCCCAGATTGTCGAAGTAACCATCATCCGATGAAGTAAGGGGGGATAAACCCCCCTCACTAAAATCACGCTCCGGGCGATCCGAACACACAACGTGGATCGGAGAAACCGAAACTGTAACGCTCGCGAGCTTTGTAGCGAACATTACCAGTGTCGAAGTCACCTTCCATTTTAGTCGTGATCGGGAGACGCTCGAAGTGAACAAACCCTCGAGGAGCATCCGTCTTAATGAAGAATGCGTCCGTATCCGTGAGGTAGTGGTTAACGACATAACCCTGCGGAAGCATACCCATGTTCCGCGTGGCGTTAACGTCATTATCCGCAGATCCCGGACGGAGAGTTGATTCAAGCAGACGATCCGCTACAAACTGCAATGCCGGCGGAACAATAAGCTTCAAGCCTCGGACTGAGACTTTGAGCCCACGCTCGTCAACAAAAGCAGCAATATCGATGAGAGAGTTTTCAAGGCTCGTCTCATTGAGGTCTGCTGCCGTAGACAGTTCGTTACGGAGAGTGCTACCGCCGGCCAGAGGATGGTCTGTAGCGCAAAGCTCTTTTCCATCTCCACCTGTGACAGTGCTATCGAACGCACTGTTCAAGACCGCCGCTGCTTTCACCTGTTTGGTGTTCGCCATGCTGCGAGCAAGGGCCTTCGTGTAACGAGACGCCAGACGATCATAAAGATTGTCTTCGATAGCCTCTTCCGTGATGGAGAAAGCCAAAGCAATCGTTTCCATCGTGTAACGTGCCGTGTACGCCTCTTGGGCGTCATCGAACGAAACTGCCGAACCTTCCGATTTCACTGGTGCCGAACCGAAGCCAGACAACATCACTTCCTCTTCAAAGGCTCGCTCCGAAGATTCCGTATCGAAAATTTCAGCGTGTTCCGCGTCATACCTGGCGTACTCAAGTCCAAACAAGGCATTGAGACCAGGCTCTAGCTCTTTAGCTAGTTGTGCTCTTGAAATAGCCATTTCTCAAAACCTCCTTATACGCCAGTGGTTGAAGGCGTACCCGCAGCAATGGACCCAACGGGTGCATTGAACGGATTGTTCAACCTAACGATTGCGCCGATACCCGCAGCGGTAAAGTCCTCATTCTCAGGATCTTCCACCCAACCTAAGACTCTGAGAGTCAGAGTGTTGGTTGTTGCCAGGGTGCTAATAGCCAATCGGCCTAAAGAAAGACCTGTAGCGTCCGTCCCCGTAATGCCGGTGGAAAGGCTGGCATTCAAGAACACACTTGCTCTTGCAGTCGCCTTACTTGTCCACGAAGCATCCGTGGCAATAACGTAGAGTTGATTAGGATCATCTACGATAAATGCCTTCACAGGATGGTTGCTATCAGCGCCAGATCCCGGCCAATAGTTGCTGAAGGTCGTTTTTCCAGTGACGCTAGAAACATACTCGCATCCTTGAAATACGCCTAGATGACTGACAGTGCCGCCAGCTGCGTTAGCTGTGTGGTCGATATACCCAGAAGCAAGAGGAATAACCACTTGCCCATGGTAAATCTTGTCACTGTTGTCGGAGGCAATTTCGTAAGGAGTATATCCCGTAACACCAGTGGAATTAGTGGCACCGCCCAACTTACTTATCGGACGGAGACCAAAGCTTCCGTTAATGTTAGCCATATCTCATCTGCTCCTCGCAGCGGTTTAAACAAAACCTAAGTGCTCTTAGGTCCTCCAAATGTAACACGCGACTGACGCTCCGGCTTTTGGAGTGCCATCGAATGATGTTGGTTTTCCTTCATGAGATCATTGTCAACCGCCGTCATAGCATCCGAGTTCATTCGCTCAAAATATTCACGGCGCTCTTCTACAATCTCTGTTGGAATACGAGCCAACAACAATCCACCAACGCCAAAAACGCCTTCATAGCTTCCACTATCAACCGTTGGAGCTTCAAAATCCGGGTATTCATCTTTCCGCACAAGTTCCCAGCCTTCCCGAATACGAGCCGACAAGTTTTTGCGGTCATCGAAACCCCGAACCTCTGCACGAATCCAGCGGTGAACGTAGCCTTCTGGCGGAGGAGGTGCATCCAATAAGGATGGTGGTTTCCAAGGTTGCCGTTTGGGTTTAGCCGAACGGGTCTTAGATGCGCGAGGAGTTTTATCTAACTGTTTGTCGGACATCATCCTGCTCCTAGCGTTTTGTGTTTCGCGTACTCATTTAGAGGAACTCCCAACTTATTAGCGATTGCAACTTCGCTAGGAGTTAACCTCACTTGGGTTTTGCGTCCAGTGCTACTGGAACGAGTGGCAGATGCTACAGCCTGTTGGGGCCTTCGCGTATCTGAAGAGGAACCAGAGCCTCCACTAAACTTATGTGGAAAGGCCTCCTTTATCCTCCGGTCTAGTTCAGAGTAGTACTCTGGAGACTCCGTGTCAAAGCCTTCTTCCTCCACAATCTTTTTGTGAATTCCAAAAGCCGCAAAAGTCATGGCTTCGTCACTACCAAACCATTCGTTTTTTTCCGCCCAAGCTTCGGCTTTGGGATCCGGACGATTAGGCACGGAAACGGGTTGAGGGGACGCTGCCGGTTGCTGCCGTTGTTGATACTGAGCCTGCTGCTGCTTGGCCGCTGCAACACGCTCTTCCTCAATGGCGAGACGCGCTAACTTCTTGTTTAACTCGACCTGTGCGGACGTGTCATTAGTAGCGATTGCAGTCTCTAAGTCCTTTTCTATAGACTCTGCCTGGGTAGCAATCCGGTCTCCGTACTCTTCGACGTACCCTTTATCCAGACTCTGAACCCGATTCTTCAGTTGCGCGTTCTCAACCTGGATGTTTTGTGCGTAGTCTATAGCCGCTTTCTGCTGGCGTTCTGCTTCGCGAACCTTATGCGTAAGCTTATCAATCCGCTTCTTTACCTTCTTGCTATAAACCTCATGCTCTTCTGAATCCTCTTGATCCGCTTGAAGTTCTTCGGAAGGCGCTTCTTCCAGTTCTACCGTGATCTCTTCCCCTTCGCCAGGAAGATCCACAACAAGGTCTTCGTTCCTCTCAGCCATTGTCTTCTCCTAAATGTGCAGGATGTCTTCAGGATCCTGTATTACAGCGATTATTTCATCGTCGTTAAGAATACGAACCTCGCCACCATCTATCTTAAAACGAGAACCCGCATACCGGCCAAACAGAACCCAGTCTTTTTCTTTACACCACGCTCCACTTGGAAATTTAGATCTGTCGTCGTAAGCCAAAGGACCTGCCCGCAACACAAAACCACAGACAGTAGCCAAAGCTTCTCGGTCTACCACAGCGTCCGGAAGGAAGATCCCACTCTCGGTTTTTCCCTTCCCTCTATATGGAAGGATAAGAAGACGCCACCCGGTAGGGGAGGGCATCCTATCTAGAGCGTTCCCGTCTATCTTTTCCGGATCAAGAACCTTTTCCTCAATATTGACGTAAGCATCGCTCAGGGAGACCAGATTGTCTGTAGTCTCAGATTTTTCCATCATGAATCCGCCTTTTCTAGGATTTCTCTCAACTCCTGACCTATATAATCTAAAGATTCCACGTTGCCAACAAGTTGTTTGTACTCGTAGAAATCCTTAACCACACCGTCAGTCATCATCTCAGAAACTCTTGAGCGCCTTTCTTGAATGACCTTAAACAAATGTTCAGCTAAGAGAACCCCGTCCATCAATGTTGTCCCTTATTTCTTTTTATCGGTCTGCCATGCCCGTGCCTTGGACATTGCTCTATTACCGAACCAGAATGATATGATGGCACTAAAGATAACGCCGTCTGTTTCTTCTCGCCACGCCATATCTATAGCCACGGTCCAATCCAGATTTTGGACGGCAATCATGGCATAGATCATAACCCCCTTTGTTGCTAGATAAGCTAAGAGGAAAAGGTAAGTGACAACAGGACGGACGCTACCGCGCAACCCGTTGATAAAACCTCCAGCGTCAATAGACTTATCATGCTCATACAGTCCCTTCGTCTCTTCAATTTCAGCCTGGGCGTCCAATTCTGCAACTTTGAGCTTGGATATCTGATCGGCGTATTTAGCCTTTGCCTCAAGCATCTTTATCTGATGTGCGTCCGCCTGCTTCTGCTTAAATATGCCTATGACTTCTGGAATTATGGAGGTTCCGAAACCTAAGAGGCTGCCTAGAAGAGATATCATTATACCATTGGCCCTTTCTCTGACCGCAGAACTTTCAAACCCGTTCCACCGGCTACAATGCAAGTAATGTCGTTGACTATCTTGGTAAGAGTCCACGCCCCATTTGGTCCAGCGTAAATCGTAAGAATGGATCCATCCGTCGAAACTCCGCGAAGGAGAGGCTTCTCATTAAAAGTCTTCGCTAGAAACTTCGTCATAAGCTCCTTCTTGGCGCAACTTGGGACGGACGAGACCTCATGTAAGGATGACTCAGGCGCAACAGGCGGGTTCTCTTGCTGACGTAGCTCGACCGTAGACGAAGGATTGGTAGATTGGCAGGCCGATAACAGTAAAGTTAGAAGAACCGCCGCACGGGGAACCATCACCCATCTCCATTCATTAAACCGCGTTGCTTATCTTTCAACGTTTCTACATCAGTTCTTAGCGTTTTAACATCCTCTTGAAGCCGTTTGATGTTAACCCCGTTGCTCATTCCTTGCTCTATGCGGGTCTGAATCTTCTCAACCTGACCACTGAGGTGTTCTATCAAGATATACTGCTCCTGATCCGCAGAAGCCTGACCTAACTCGCCTCTCGGCCATTTAATCCGGAACTCGTTATTTTTAGCGATATCCGCCTGTAATTCCTTCAGGCCGGTCTCTAAGTCCTTGGCAATCAACTGCTCAAAGGTCTCAAGCTTGTTTAGCCGCTCCACAACACCAAAGTATCCCCAGACGCCAATGGAAACTGCCGCCACGATGCTAATCAGATTCCTGATCGGCATTGATATTGCAGAGTTGTCGCTAACGCTTATCTGGTCCGCGCCCCGTCTACCTCGGCCCGCCTCTTCAGCCATTACTTCTTACCCAGATGCTGAACGGGTAGCCACTTATCACCGTCTTTACCAGCGTTGAACCTTCGCAGAACCAACTTTCCTTTACCGCATTCCCAACGGGTTCCGACTGCTGTTCCTTGAGAACGCAATATTTGACGTTTTACCTTCAAACATTCGCTCATCCCACCTCTCGGCGTGTATTCTTTCAACTGGCCGGAAATAAACATATGTAGGATCCACCCAGCAAAAACCTTTTCGTCAGCTTTAGCCGTGTTGCCAGAAGATGTGATACAGCAAAAGGCCAATGATAATAAGCTTGCCGTAATCAATGTTCCAAATCGCATTGTTTCCACCAAACGTGTTTTCCCACCAGATAAGTATCTTATCCATTTTTCTCTTTCATCGCCTGTCGCCAACGCCACGCCAGAAACCCCAAACTGGCAAGCAGAAGCAATATGGACAGGCCTGACTCTACAAGCCCCAACCAAGAGGCCGCCACGGCTACGCCACCAGGGGCTACAGTTATAAGGTCTTTCGGTTCCATTATTTGTTCTCCACGGGTGGATGCTTGCCGTTGTGAGCGTGAGAGAGTTGGTCTAGCTGTTTCGTGAGCCACTGTACATCTTTTTGAAGTCCCTCAAGCTCTCTGTGTAGGAGTTTTAGCTCATTCGGACTATTGATACTCTTCAACGTGAGCACCTGATTTGCAATCTTGCCTCGTTCCTGTTCCGCGTTATCAAGCCTTGCGTCAAACTTTTCACGGTTATTTTCCGCTCCCTTAATGTGTTCCTCAAGGTCGTTCATGACGCGACTCAGGTTACTCTTCACCACGGCATAGCCACCGGCCACTGTAGCCAAGACCATAATCCCCTGTATCGCGTGGCTCGCTCCAAGCTCCATGATTATCTCACTGCCGGTCCATATGTCGCGGCCCACCACAGAAACCAGACGATCCCCCCCGCAATCAAGAGAACCATCATACCCTTACCAATCTCCATCAGAATCGTCTGACGACGCTCTGCGCGTTCTTCCGCTAGGATCTTTTCTTGCCGTGCGCGTTCTTTCTTATCTGCAACTCGCTTTTCGCGTTCCGCTAGGATCTGATCCCAAGTGCTTTTTTCTCCAGGGGCGCTAGGCCACTTCCGGTTGATTTCATCTTTCAAATCAGCAATCTGCTGGTCTAACTGTTTTTTCTCAATAACAGCCGCAGCCGCTGAACTGATAC
>Ga0080013_1000468_pt1 | contig 57231 bp, 26 predicted proteins | sample ETNvirenome_6_85_FD_69236 | JGI IMG/M metagenome (GOLD analysis project Ga0080013, IMG submission 69236) | Marine viral communities from the Pacific Ocean - ETNP_6_85 (SPADES assembly) (version 2) | ecosystem: Environmental > Aquatic > Marine > Oceanic | place: Pacific Ocean | collected 2013-06-19 | reverse complement strand
GATGAAGAAGTTTCGAAGGATGCGATCCTAAGCCAAATAGCTATCTCTCCTCTTTTCTCCGAAGCAGATATTGCCTCGATGCATGCCATTCGGATTGAAGATAGATTTCGTAAAGCGCTAAATGCGAATGAGGTGGCATTTCTCGAAATGGGAGCATTTTTAACGGAAAAAGTTGAAAAGCTTTCCTTAATCGGAGATTATCTTGTGTCCGAGGCAACCAAGCCCGGAGACATTGCTATATCTTATTCTATAGAATTTTCAAATCTTGATTCAATTAAGGCGGAATTCAACAGGCTTGATCAGGCTCAAGAGAAACGGCATCAGGATGCCGCAGAAGCTCAAGCTGCAGAGGTTGAAGAAAAAGGAGAATTTGGACACGGCTATATGACCAATGATATTGTTCATGATTTCGGAGATGGATGGAGCGTTGTTTATGTTCCTGCGATTGGGGAAGGTCCGAGCTATAAGGGAGATCCATGGAAGTCTAATGATAGAACTGTTGAGGGAAACTTGAATGGGTTATGTTTGGGTTCGGAGATGGGACTTTATCAGACTAATAATGAAGGAAAAGTTTACTCCATAAGAGACCCTAGTAATAAGCCGAGAGCAACAGTTAGAATCTTAAGTGATGAATTGCAGGAAGTAAAAGGCAAAAGTAATGAAACTCCGGATGCAGATGGAGCTGTTCACGCGGATGAGTGGTTCAGGAGCTATAATGATTTAGAGTATGAAGATAATTATGACTATAAACTATTTCCGCCCCTAAATGCAGAGGACGCAAAAGCGAAGTTTGAAGAAGATGAGTATTCTCCATACCTAGACAGATGGGTTGCTCATTGGTTTCGCAAAGGAATTCCAGAGCTTGATGCTGATGTTTTAGATAAGATTCGTTTTAATAATGTATTAATCATAGACTCTGGTTTAGAAAAAAAATATAAAGAATTAGTTCAACCTGTTGCTAAGTATTGGGCCGAAAGATACCTCCTCGGGGAAGGCTCAAAAAAGAAAAATCTATTAGACCTAACAAACCCTATAGTTAATAAACCAGAGCCTTGGAAGACTTACAAGAAAGAAGTATGGATGCAGCAGGCTGCGAAAAAAATGTTCAATGAAAATTTTGATAGAGCACTCAGTCTTGGATTACATCAAATCCCTCAATTTGTAGCATATGGAAAATCACAAGCTGCAAACTTAGCAAAAGAGAAGCCATGGAACTTCATCTCGGGAGGGCTTCAGAAGGTTTATACAAAAGAAGGTAGGCCAGCCGCCTTACATTACGCAAAAAATCGTGAAGATGACTTTATTTACCTGAATCTTCAAAAGCTCTACCCAGAAGAGGGGCTTTTTCTGGCGAGAAAAATACGAAAAGAGAATACATATCGTTTCTTTGAGAAAAAATTTCAAGATACTTATCCTGAAGAGGGAATTCTTGCAGTAAAAGCACGTATAGAATCCTACGGAGACTATTGGGGCCTGCCAAATATAAGCTCATTTCTTCCGGTTATTGCAGAAAAAGCTCCGGAAATTCTATTAAGAAGAACTACCGACTCAAGCTACCTAGAGGAAGCATATCCTGAAGTTATGAATATCGCAAGACAAAATCAAAAACTCGCCGGCCTTTCAAAATGGCTTAATAAAAACTGTTTTAAAAAAGAGGCAAATAAAATTACTCTTCTCTGTAAATAATCTGCTCTTCCTTAGCCTTTTCCTCAGCCTCTTCTTTGGGGTCATTTAAAGCTTCTGATAGTTCTAAATCTTCATTTATATAATAAGTTTAATATTAGAAAATTAACCTATTATTATTCTGAATAATAACAGGAATTCATATGTTATCAAGAATGAACAGAATCAAAGCTTTTCTTAAATATGCCTCAAAGGCTTCTTCTAAAAAAGCTAAAGGCTTGAACTGGGATGCTGCGGAAGCGGAAATAAAAGTTTCTGATGAAGAAGTTTCGAAGGATGCGATCCTAAGCCAAATAGCTATCTCTCCTCTTTTCTCCGAAGCAGATATTGCCTCGATGCATGCCATTCGGATTGAAGATAGATTTCGTAAAGCGCTAAATACGAATGAGGCGGCATTTCTCGAAATGGGAGCATTTTTAACGGAAAAGGTTGAAAAGCTTTCCTTAATCGGAGATTATTTAATTTCCGAGGCAACCAAGCCTGGAGACATTGCTATATCTTATTCTATAGATTTTTCAAATTTTGATTCAATTAAGGCGGAATTCAACAGGCTTGACCAAGTTCAAGAGAAATGGCACAGAGAAGCTGCGGAAGCTCAAGCTGCAGAAGTTGGAGAAAAAGGAAAATTTGGACACGGTTACATGGCAAACGAAGTTGTTCATGACTTCGGAGATGGATGGAGCGTTGTCTATGTTCCTGCGATTGGGGAAGGTCCAAATTACAAAGGAGATGACGAAAAATCCAATGATAGAACTATTGAGGGAAACTTAAATGGACTATGTTTGGGTTCAATAATGGGCCTATATCAAAATAATGATAGTGGAAAAATTTATTCAGTTAGGGATCCGAGCAACAAGCCAAGGGTAACTATTCGCATTCAAGGAACTACATTGGAGGAGGCAAAAGGCAAAAATAATTTGCCTCCTGACGTAGATAGTGCTTATCATGCAGAAAAATGGTTCAAGGATTATGATGGCTTGGATTATGAAAATAATAAAGATTATAATAAATTTCCTCCTTCTAATACAGAAGACGCAAAAGCGAAGTTTGAAGAAGATGAGCATTCTCCTTATAAGTATGGGTGGGCTATTCACTGGTTCCGTAATGGAATTCCTGAGCTTGATTCTGATATTTTAGAAAAAATAAAAACTAAGGATGAACTCATTATTTCATCTGGATTTGGAAAGAAATATAAAGAGTTAGTGGCACCTGTTGCCAAGTATTATGCGGAGCAGTACACCAGAAATAATATAAGCATTATATTTAACTTCAACGAAGAGCACGAAACTTCGAAGATTTATAAAAAAGAGCCTTGGATGCAGCGAGCCGTTTATGAGTTGTTCAACAGAGACCCTGGAGTAGCATTTGGTTATGGTCTGCATTTGATCTCAAATTTTGTGGAGTTTGGAAGATACACCGCAGAACGCTTGGCAGAAGACGAGTCTTATTTCTTCCTTAGCAATAAGCTTCAAGAAAGCTATCCAGAGTTGGGAAGGCCTATCGCAAAGAATTTGGCAGAGAGAAGACCTGAATCCTTCTTTCATCACGACCTACATAAGATTTCTGAATACGCAGAGTTTGGAATACCTGCCGCAAAGAATCGGGCAGAGGAAAATCCTGAATACTTCTTTTATCGCGGCCTACATAAGATTCCTGAATACGCAGAGGTTGCAATGCTTGCCGCAAAGAATTTGGCAGAAAGTCCTAGAGACTTCTTTGATCGCGGCCTACACAAGAATCCTGAATACGCAGAGGTTGCAATGCTTGCCGCAAAGAATTTGGCAGAGAAAAGTCCTTTCGGCTTCTTTAATTACGACCTACATAAGGTTTCTAAATACGCAGAGTTTGGAATACCTGCCGCAAAGAATCGGGCAGAGAAAAATCCTGAATACTTCTTTCGTCGCGGCCTACATAAGATTTCTGAATACGCAGAGTTTGGAATGCTTGCCGCAAAGAATTGGGCAGAGAAAAGTCCTAGAGACTTCTTTTATTACGGCCTACACAAGATTCCTGAATACGCAGAGGTTGCAATGCTTGCCGCAAAGAATTTGGCAGAGAAAAATCCTTTCGTCTTCTTTCATTACGGTTTAGACAAGCTTCCTGAATACGCACATCTTAATCCAAATCATCTTAATCCAAATAACGAAGCTCCCGAAGAAAATAAGCTCCAGTCTCTTGAGGCGTGGCTCCGCACAAACGGCTTTAGAAGAGAGGCAAATAAAATTACTCTTCTTTGAAAATAATCTGTTCTTCCTTAGTCTCTTCTAGATCTCTCATTATATCTTGGTACAGGCGAATTTTGAATTTTCTTAGCTGATCTAGAGTCCATGCATCTAACGCCTTATGTCTCTTCGGGTGTATTTCTAATACATTAGATCTAAGCATTTCCAGTATCCTTTCTGGGCTATACTTATCCCTGATCACTCTTGAGAGTTGAACAGAATGAGCATCAAACTCATGCGGCCGATTGTAATAGGGCAAATGCTCTGTTGATGGAACTTCTTTTTTATATAGTTTTGGATCAAGAATATGGGTTACTTCATGAGTCATTAAATACTTGATATAGCGGTCCCATTCGCTAGATCTTATTTTACGATGTAAATTATCTGCGTTTAACCAAATAACCTTAGGAATAGACTCTGCATATCCATCATACCTTATACTCCAGCCCCTTTCTGCGAAGGTTTCCTTCGGTACAATTATTACTTGTATTTCTATTTCTTCATTATTATATGGTCTAATTAATTTTATTTTATCTGAAATCTCAATTTGATTTAAATATCCGCTTTCTGCATCAATATATTTGTTTTCTATTTCATTAATTAATTTATTTCTATTTCTCTCAAGCCATGGATATAGCCCATCTGGAACTTCAATATTTTTAGATAATTTAAGCATATATTCTATCCTTTTGATGATTTATTAATATAAATATTAATAATATATCATACTATGCAGATCCATTCTTAGGGTAATATATTTATATGGAGTAGTCTATGAGAGAGCCTCAAAATTGTGAAATGAAATATTGCGGATTTTCAAAACCAGTAAGTTCTGATGAAATTAAATTTGAAATATTAGGGTTAGAAAGCCTAATTAAACAGGCCGAAGAACGGATTGCGTCATTAAGACAGACATCTTTCCTTGCTGATTTAGTTATAAAAAGCGAATCAGAAACCTTAGAGGAACTATTTAATAAAGAATAATGTTTACTATTTACGCAAAAGAAAAGCCAGAAAATAAATTATTAAAAAGGATGAGGATATTATCGGAGATAAGGACATCTCTTGAAAGCGATCCAATCGCAAAAGAAATTTGTAGAGAAAATGATATTGGAGAATGGTTTTCAAAATCAGTACCAATTTCTTTTGAAGACCTGGATGTGGCTGCAAAGACGGTTAATGGGAATATTATTCTCAGCAAAAAGCTATTAAGTAAACCGCATGAGATTCGAATGAGATATGTTATTCACGAATTTACTCACGCAACTCAGCATGTAAAGAATTTTGGAAATAAAAATAACAAGAGCGACAAGTCTCAAGACTATCTTGATCGAGATAATGAGAAAGATGCGTTTAAAAAGCAAATCAAATACGATGCCGAAGAACGCGGAAAGGAGAATGTAGAAGATTATGTTGATGGATTGCTATCTCATCATGATGTTCCAAAGTCCGAAAGAAAAGATAAGAAAGACGAGCTGATGATGGAGGTTGAATAGACCTCCAAATTGCTCTACTAATAGAGAAGAATACTTAAGAGGTCTATATGCTAACTTTATCTGGAAGATCGCCAAGTGAAGGCGAAAAATCTGTTTCTCTAAACACACTAGTAGAGTTCAGCATTTTAGATGATGGAACTGGCTTAAATCTATCCTCACTAGTCATCGAGGTTGGCGGAAGCTTAGCCTATCAAGATCTAGATTTTGAAGAAGAATTTGACGGAGCATTCTCTGATATTACAAGCGATTCTACCGGAGTTCATCTCGTTATAGACCCTATTGCTAATTTTGGACAAGGAAAGGTTGTTCTTGTTAAAATACAGATCCAAAATCTAGAAGATGCCTTTTATAATTTTGAATATACATTTAAGACGATTCCTGCTGAGCCAGAGCTGGAGCTAAGCTCTCCACTTGCCAACGCCTTAGTAAAGTCAGATCAGGTTTTATTCTTACAATTTTCAGATGATATTGATGATATTGATCAGACCTCAATAAATATATATATAAATGATGCTCCGGCTGTTTTGAGCGGAGTTTTTCAGACAATATTTGCTGGAAGCTCTTCTGTAATTACTAAAACCACAAATAAAGCATCGGTGAGAATAGAGCCTACTGAGCCATTTAGAAATGGACCATATATTATCAGATATGAAGTAGGTGATTTAAACGGAAACACTTTAGTTGGTAGATTTTCTTATTCTGTAGATTTGCCAGAAGCTATTCTTCCATCGACATTCCCTCAGATTAAATTCCTTGGTTATGCTCAAGGCATTTCGAAGCTTCTGAATATGGGGCGAGGAGATATGCTTCGTGTTTACTGGAACAAGCCTGTATCTAGATCTTATAAAGGCGATTCATTTGCATTAATTTATGAAAATGAATCAAGACTAGATATTTTTGACTCTAATCCAAAGTATATTGCAGATAAAACTGCTGAATACTTTGATGTCTCCGGATTAACTCCGGGAATTACGTTATCATATGCGGTTAGGGCAATGGAGACTTTCAAGGATAACCTTCAGCTAACTGGCATGACAGAGGAGGCTGACGGAGTTTATTTGATTCCAAGTCGAACGACGATAGCTTCTCAGGTTCTATCTGCTGATACAACCATCAATGTTGCATCCACTGCTGGCTATCCAACTTCAGGTATTTTATTTTTAAATAGTGCAGAAGTCATAAGATATACAGGCAAGACAAGTACTTCATTTTTGCTTCCGACGAATGGTCGCGGGCTCAACGGAACAAGTCGCGGCATCTATGTTGCGGGAGATTCTGTAGATATATTTTTCTCATGTCAAGATCAAAATACATCAATAATTATGGGCACGCCAACCTTCGTTGATGGGTATTCGAGCGGCAGAGAAATAGACGGAACAGGCCTTGTTGTTACTGACTATTCTGATAATGATAAGATGTTTTTTCAGGGGTTTGATTTCTGCGGATATCATAAATCTCTACCCCAGAGAACGCTTCAAGGCCTAGATGATTGCGGAAGCTATCTTGGTGGAGAGTTTAATGGCGCAAGAGGGATGAATCTTTTTGATAGAATGCTAAATAGAGAAGAAATTCTACTAGATCAAGTTGGAGAGCCAACAATACTTCTGAGACGTGTATGGGACGGGCCAACCTGTAGTTGCTCAGACCCGCGAAGAATGCATCCAAAGATCAAATCATGTAAGACATGTTATGGAACCGGCTATGAAGGTGGTTATGCTCAGTTTAACTACAGAAGAAGAAGTGACGGAAGAGTTATGGTTTCATTTGGAGATACGCTTGAAGACTTAAAGCTAGGGGCCCAGAGTCACTTAGAGCAAGCCTACGAGCCTGGAGGCTGGACTCTTCCGAGCCCAGCTATTAGAGATCGCGATTTAATAGTTAGATTTGATTTCAATAATGATGTTGAATTTATATATGAAGTTTTAAATACAACTAAAGATAAATTATTCTTTAGACATTATACCCGACAGCGGATTGCCATGAAGAGAATGGACCGCACAGATTTAATCTATGGTTTTCCTTATGTTGTTTCCTAAATTATGACTATTAAAAATGCACAAAATGTAATGAAGAAAAGAAGTTTTCTGAATTCTATAAAAATCACACAAAATAAATAATTATTTGAATTTACAAATATAGGAGAGATTAAAATGAAATGGATTAAAAATACATCAGGTCGCCCCGATGCAATGCTGACTTTCGCCTTTTTTGCCTTCTTGGTAGTTACGGTTAATATTCTATTGGCTACATTTGGAAATATAACGTATAATTCATTTGAAATCAAGTTTGCATCTATGGAGGCGGCCACTATGACCTCTTATCTGGCGGCTACATTTACAGCTTACGTAACTAGGCGATGGACAGATAAGAAGTTTAGTGCTCTGCCAAAGGAGAAAGATGAGTGATATAGAAGAGGTTGAAGAGAAGGCTAAGAAGCTTGGATTTTTTGGCTGGGTAAAAGGCCTTGGCGTAAAGATTAAAATATTTTTTGTTACATTATTCGGAATAATTGGAGCTGTCTTATTTTTTGCTTTAAACAAGAATGCAAATACAAAGGATATTCTAAAATTAGAACTAAAAAAGATTAGAAAAGAAATAGAAATAGAAAATACTGCAGAAGAAATTGACAAAAACAATGAAAAAATTTCTGATCTCGAAACACAGGCCGCTAGAATAAAAGAAGAAATCGAAGAAATCGAAAAGACAACCTCGAAAGAGAAAGCTCCAGAGGACCTAGATGACTTCTTCGATGATAGGGGGTTTTAATGTTAACAAAATTAAATTCATTAATAAGTTCTATTGAGGATGGCCTGATCAAAGAAAAGATTATATCTTTAGCAGAAGGAATTCGTCCGAAGGATCATCTGAGAATTGACATAAGAGAGCTAGAGGGGTTAATTGACCCAGAAAAAGTTGCACCTCTTGAGCCAATGGGAAGGATAGAGATAAAATTATGAAAAGAGGTTTAGTTATTTTTCTTTGCATTTTTTTAGCCTTCCCATTCGCCTTTGTTGGAAATAGTTATGCTGGAGATAGAATGCCGGCCGGAACTGTATTGGAGAATGACTCTTACGTCTTTACAATAGAAGAGGCTGAGGCCTTAAAGGCTAGAATTATAGAGTTAGAGAAGCAATCTGAGGAATTAGACCTAAAGGTACTTGAGTTAGAAAGGTATAAAGAATTAGAAGTAGTTAGGACTCAGCAGATTGATCTATATAAGCTAAGCGAGGAGTTTTATAAAACTCAAATAAGCGACTATAAAGATTTACATCTTTTAGATCAGGGCCTTCTCGATAAGTATCGCAAAAGAGATAGGCTACAAACTATTGAGAATATAGGGTTTTTATCGCTAGGAGTTGCGCTAACTATTGGATCTTTTCTACTTGCAGATGCGGCAACCGATGTTGCCATCATTACGACCCCATAATCAAGTAGTTTAATACTAATTAAGCATGATATAATATAACATAATTTAATGATATAAGCGGAATAAATTAATGGCAAAATCAAATTATCCAAATAAACTAGATACGTCGGTAGAAATACCTGCCGTAAGAGATAATATTGTAGAAATTGGATCAGATGTTATTAACAGCCTTAGGTCCGCTATATTTCAGATTGAACGCACGCTCGGAGTGAACCCACAGGGTGCCGTAGGAAACTCTGTAGCTGTAAGAATCGGCAAAGCTCTTGATAGCAATGGAAATATTAAATCTGACGCCCTAAATCGGGCCGGTCTGTTATCTGGCCCAATTACAAATGAAGATGTTTCAAAGGCGGCCGCAATTGCGGAAGGAAAGCTTCGACTCAATTTCCCAACACAGCTACTACAGGATGAAATTTCTCAAATAATTTTACAGGTAGATTTGTTAGAGGCTTCTATAGCCGATCTAAATACAACGCTGTCCGCCCATATACATCCTGCCGCAACCAATCGCCATAAGGGTCTTGCTATAGCTATAGATGCTATTTTAAATACCCCATCAGCCTTGGGAGTTACGTCTTCTGCTGCAATGACAGCACAGGCGGCTTTCCAACAAATATTTGATTCGCATATCAATTATAGCGGAGCAGATATATCGGGGTCAAATAGGTCCCATACTAGTGAGCAGGTTTTCTTTGATGATGAAAATGTTTCTGCGCTTATTAATGCAGATAACGTACAGGACGCGATTGAAGCAACCCTAGATATCACAGTTGGGCAAGTTGATGGACACCAGAATCTACATCATGCCAACTCTATATTGAGATCTAATCTTCTAACATCTACAGCGGAACCAACAAAGGGCGCGCTGCTATTATCAGAGGAAGATGTCTACTATACTACATCAAGTACTAGCGCCAATAGCATTATCTCTAATGTTCTATTCTCGGATAGCCCAGATGTTCCAGACCTCTCTATATCATCATCTGATATTTTAGAGATAACAACTCCAACTGAAACTCTTTCTTTCCAGATTTATCAAGTCAACTACTCGATAGACGGATTAAGTATTGAAAGTGTTGATATTTACGGCCAATTTTTAGCCGAATCAGAAGATGATACAACGGCAAAAATTTATAGAAATAAAAATAGAGTTTCTGAGCCGGTAGGCCTACTGCTAACTGCAAGAGAATATCAATCTGGTGGAGCTATCTCGTTCAACAACGCAGATGTTATTCAGGTTTCTAATCCAAATTCGGCAAATATATCTACTCGAAATATTCGTCCGAGAGAAATAAGCTTGACTAATAGATATTTGAAAATATCTATAGACGGAGCGGCTAGCATTATATTAGACCTTTATGATGGAGATCTGAGCTTAACTGGAGAAAGCCAATCACTTAACTCAATCCTTAAAGCTCTTAATGCTCAATTTGCAGAAAACAGATTAAGCGTCTCAGCTTATAGGCTAGACTATGATCAAAAAGATCATTCGGAAATTGTCTTCGTACACTCGATTCCAAGCACAACAACAAAAGAGTATACGATTAAATTTTCACGAGGAGCTGATGGAGCCATAGATTCCATTGGCCTTGGCGAGCTTGAGGATATCACCGTAACATCAGAGCCTGGAACCCAATATCTCATTCAGGGAAGAGCATTTACTGGTCTAGACACAAAGATTTCTATTACCGGGCTAACTATGCTATCCGGAACATCATCAGTTACATCAAGCTCAATAGACTTCGTTGAGTCTGGAATAAGAAATGGCGATATACTTGTTATATCGGATTCGCCTGGTGACGATGGAACCTACGTAATTTTAGATGTAAGTTCAAATACCTTCTCTGTTGATGTAACACAGCTAGTTAGTAATAAGTGGACCAGCATATCTGATTCTGATACTCAATTTACAATATATAAAAATTCTGTTTCGTTAAATGAAATGGCATTTAAAGTTATGCCCGGAGGAGCTTCGTCTGCATCTGTTATAGATGTATTCATGGATAGAACAAATCGAGAAATTCTATACAAAGAAAGGCTAACATATGGCACAGAGGTTTTCGCTGGGTCCGAAAGCTTAGCAGCGGTAGTTGATTTTGATGGAGATATATCTGTATATAGCAGCACCAATACCGGAACTCTTCTAATAAACAAATCTTCTACAGACGTGACAGATCAAGAGATTGAGATGAGCCTTGATTCTGGAGAAGTTTTTAAATTTGAAAATATTAAATCAGAATACATAACTCTTTATTCTGGCAAATATAATACGTCTATAACCGTATTTGTTAAGGATTCAGATAGAATTGCTGCCAAAATTGTAGCCGACGCCGTAGGCTTCTCTATAGCTTTATATGGATACTCAGGAATAAATGAAGAAGAGAATCTTCTATTAGGAAGAGTTCATTACGACGCATCGGTATCGAGAATTGCTGGAGCCGGAAGAGATTACCCCAGAACATTTGGCAAGCTAAGGAAGGGATCGGTTGGAATAAAAGATATAGGAACTGATGTTTTATTCTCCTTATACCAATCTCCGCTTCTTGAAACAAGATCAAATGGAGTTATTCGCGGACTAGAAGTAACCGAAGTCACAGACAACGGAACAACGTACACGGTTTCCGTGTCTGCTGGTGTTTGCTATGTTCGCGGCAAAAGATTTGAGCTTCAAGAGGTTTCTGAATATGTAACGGATATCGAGACTGGACCGGGTGTACCAATTGTAGACAAGTTTTATGCAGCAATAAACTCATGGGGAGAGTTATCGTTTAAAGCTCCAGACCCTGCCGCATGTGATTGCCCATTTAGTCCATATGATTATTGCATCTTAGGTGCTGTCGAAAATAATGGAACAAGTATTGCAATAATTGATCTTCGCCTATTTATTGATAATTTAGATTTAAGAATTCTAAATTCGATAACAGTAAGCCCCCAGCCTGGAATGGGACACTTCTCTGATATAAATAAGGCCCTGAAGTACGCTAAGCGATTCTCTCAGGCGTTCCCAAAGGCCGGCATCCCCACTGTCCATTTGAAGTCTGGAACCCACCAGATCGTCACAGAGATGAGCACAACGGATGCCCTCTACACCCCTCGGAGTGTCACGGATGTTCAGCCAGCTTATGATGGAGGAATCTGGATAAACTTCCCAGTAAACTTGGTGGGAGAGGGTGAGTCAACAGTTCTTGACTTAATTAGAACGTTTACTAATACGGTTGCTGGCGCTGACACCAGAGGCAATGCTGGTGAATCAAAGATGAGTAACTGGTTGTATATTGCCGGCTCTGGGTTAGCAGCATCTGCTCCAGACGGAGATGCAGATGTCTTAACGTCTGGAGTTATTAATATTAAAGATTTAAAGCTCAATTTATCTGGGGTTTTGATCTTTGATCCGGTGCTAGAAAGTGGAGTGTCTAAGCAAAACTACTCAATCAATATTGATAATGTTGTCTTCGATCAGTCTGGAAGAACTGTATTTGACCAATATAACTATGGAGTTCTAGTCCAAGGACTAGACGCCGCCGCAGGGACTAAAATAGGAAATTTAAGTGTGACTAATTGTGAGTTTTTAAACTCTCACATTAAGAGTAATGTATATAATGCATCTGACCATTTTAATATAAATATATCAAATAATAATTTTCGAGGAACAGGAGACGGAGCTATTGATGGAGAGTCTCATTACGCAGTTTATGTATCTGGAGTCGGCCATATATTTGATTTTGTAGGATCTGCTTCGTTCAATAATATTGAGTTCAGAGCCAACACTATGTCCGACAGTACAGATGGCACATCTGATCCCAGCCCAGATGCCTCCAGCTCCTATCTTTGGGGAGATAGAATCAGCAGAGGCTTAGTTATGGGCGGGAGGCTCGGAGTTGGAACAGCTTCTCCGGAAAATACAGCACATATAAGCGGACAAGTTTATATAGAGTCAACCGCTAGTGATGTTGTTCCGACAGATAGGGAGTCTGGAGCCCTTATTGTTGGAAGTAAGGCGGGGCAGCATATTGCCGTAGACCGCAATGAAATTATGGCCAGAAATGGCGATGCCATGGACGAGCTGCACCTGAATCATGAAGGAGACAGCCCTGTTTTAATCGGGGCTTCGGCTCTCAATGCTGGTAATACTGAGACAATCAGGGCTAAGGGCCTTGTGAACTTTTATGACTCTACAGTCTCGGCGGAAACTCCTGCTATTATAAATATCTGTACGAGCGCCAAGCAGAGCTTATATATACGTGGCAGCGCAGGCGGCGGCGTTGGAGATATAGCCATAAATAGGGATGTCGTTGATCCTGTGTCGTTGTCTAGCACTATAAGTTTTGGTGAATATGACCCAGGCCTTGCCTCTGGATCTCCATATGGTACAGATTTTTATGAAAGCTTTAGGATGGATACAAACTTTGGTAGGCTTGACATCTTTCAACAGACTGCTGACTCAGCCTATACAGGGCTAAATATTCACAAGAATGGCACACACAACGGGGAGAACGCTACTGATACTAACTTCTGGAACATTCGGAATCTGGCGCAGTATCCATTATCTGGTCCGGCCCTAGCCCAGGATGCTCTTGCTTTTCATCATTTTTCATCTACATATGGAACCAGTGAAGTCAAGGCCTTTATCCGAAATAACTCAGTAGACACAGATGGCCTTGACTTCACTGGGCAGCATAGGTCTGCGTCAGATGAGGACATCTATAGTGCTGCACATGTGGGGCTAATCGTAGCTTCATTAGGCAGATATGAGAATTTGGATTCTTCTATTCACGCAAAAATTAACGAAGCCCTGCCCATCACAGGTCTATCAACTACTCGTATGGACAAACGGGTATTTGGAGTTATATCTGACTCTGAAGATGAGAATAGTGATTCCAGGGTTTATGCTGTTGGAGCATTTGTTTCAACTTTCGAAAAGAATGATAACAGATTAATCATAAACTCTCTTGGAGAAGGTGGTATTTGGATTTGTAATATTAACGGTGATCTTGAAAATGGAGATTACATTACAACATGTGAAATTCCAGGATACGGAATGAGACAAGATGATGATTTACTGCATAATTATACTGTTGCAAAAATAACTTGTGATTGTAATTTTGAATTAGATAATAAATCGTATAATTGTTTTGAGTTTGAGCATAATGGCCAGACTTATAGAAAGGCATTTGTTGGATGTACATATCACTGTGGATAGGAATAAATAATGGCTAAATCAAATTATCCAGGCAAACTTGATACTTCCGTAGAGATTCCATCTGTAAGAGATAACATTACAGAAATTGGATCTGACGTTCTTAATAGTCTTAGGTCTGCAATATTCAATATAGAAAAGACTCTTGGAATAAACCCACAGGGAGCCGCAGGAAATACTGTTGCATCAAGACTTGGAAATCTTCTAGATGAAAATGGAAACATAATAGAAACAGCTCTTGATAAGGCAGGAATATTATCCGGGCCGATTACAAACGAGGATGTTTCTAAAGCCGCTGCCATTGCAGAGGGTAAGCTTAGGCTTAATTTTCCAACTCAGTTATTGCAGGACGAAATTTCTATTCTGGACAATAAGATAGAATTGCTTCTAGATGCCCTAAATGAGTTGAACGCAATACTCTCTACACACATACATCCCGATGCAGTAAATAGACATAAAGCAAAAGCAATTAATACAGAGGCGGCAACAGTAGTCGCGTCGTCTATTGCCACGTTATCTTTGGCATCAGGCACTGTGCAGGCTGCATTTGAAGCCTTATATAATGCTCATATAGGATTTTCCGGAGAGAACGTAAGTGCAGCTAATAATTCGCATAAAGCCGATCAGCTTTATTATGATAAAACTTTAAATTCAAATATTATTGATTCTGATGATGTTCAGGGCGCTATAGATGATCTGGCAAACCTAGAAGGAGTTGGCTTAAGGAATTCTATTCTAAATTTAAATTCAAATGGAATAATTCGAACTGGAGAGACGCTTGATGCCTTCGAAGGCCTAGACTCTGGATCTATTCTGGTGGCATCATCTTCGATTTCATATTCGGCCATTAGTGGAGCCTCAAGAACTCTTATAACATTTGGGAGTAGTCCCACTGTTATTTCGACCATAAATGAATTTGATATATTAGAAATTTTAAATTCTCCAAATGAAGAAGATAATATTAAATATCTTATTTCATCTATAAATCTAAACTTAGATGGAAGCCTAAGTTCGGTTGAGATTTATGATGGCCCAAAGAATAATCTAGTAGTAGGAACTACTGCCAGAATTAGCAAAAGCACTTATACTGTTTATAATGAGAACGCTCTAAATTGTACTGTCAGGCCTAGGCTTGGATTTAGTAATTCACCCTTAGTTCAGGTTTGTCTTCCAAACTCTGCTACAATTATTTCATCCAGAGCTAGGCCGGAAAATTTAGCAAATGGAAGTATCGACACTCTGGCCGTCAGAGTTGATGAGAGTACTACTTACGAAATAGATATTTTTAACTCAGATTACTCAACGCAAACCCTTGATATAGTCATCGCCACAATAAATAGATTCTGCACAGATAATAAGTTAAACTTCTTCGCCTACAAGCTCAAGGCCTTAAACTGCTATGAGCTAGCTCTGTCTCACAACATGCCAAACTATTCTGGCGACTCCAAAGCTAGAAGCTTAAGGATTGTTACAGCGTCAGCCAATGATGCGGCGACGGTTATGGGACTTGTATATATCCGAGATCGAGTAGTGCTCGGCTCTTCGGGAAACTCAGCACATATCAATGGAAAGATTATTGATAATTTCGGAAGAATAATAAGTCATACTCTTGCCTCTATTTCAATTGGATCTGGAACTTCTGGCTTAAACGCTGTAGGCACAACAAACTTTATAACAAGCGGAGTAAGAGCTGGAGATTTAGTCTTAATTGATGGATCATCAGTTCCGGCCGATGACGGGACATATTCTATTAAGACAGTCGAGTCGGCTAAATTAATCCTAGATTTTACTACTCCACTTTCAGGAACTTTATCAAGTACATCCTCCGTATTTATCTTAAGGTCTACGGCTCCAATTTCTGAGTTAAACTTTATTGAAACAGATGGAATGATGATGTTAGATATATTTGCGGATGATAATGCAAATATATTTTTCAAGAAGAGGATGGATATTGTCGGACATATGTCTGTGGCGAATTTTTATGCCATAGTAAAAGATGTATCCCAAGATTTTATTGGTGATAGCCAAGAATTTACTCTAAAGATTGATACTAGTAGTATGGCAAGTATCAAGCTTGAGCCATTAGGCGTCTATGGTGAAGAAACATTTGTCGGAAGTACCGGAGAATATAAGATTCTTTCTAGCGATGGGATGAACTATATAGTTCTAGACGTTTTTATTCCAAACGAGGCAGCCACCCCAATTACCGCCGGAAACTTAACCTCTACGATATACGGATATGATGAGCTTCCGTCATCTACCCTTCATCTTTGTAGAACAATATTCTCTCCTGAGTTTGGAGTTGTAATTGAAGAGCCTAGCGTTGGATCAGGTGGAGTTGGAGTTCTAAATACAACTGATAAGCGAACTACCGGAACAATAGATGACACAATTATATCTGGTTCATTTATAGAAAGATATATTCAGGGTCCAAGAAATGAATTAAGAGGAAGCGGAATTATAAGAGGAATTGATGTTAGCTCTGTAACTGATAATGGAGATGGAACTTCTCTAATCAATATCAGCCCTGGAGTTGGAGTTGTTAACGGAATTAGAATAGAATATCTAGGAGATACTAACTTAGTATATGATCATACAAATGGCGCAACTACCAACTTCTATGTAGCACTTAATGCCGAGGGATGCATTATAATTGGAAATGAAGTTGATCCAGATGCTGGAATAGATTATCTATCTCCATTCTATACACAGAATGTTGCTCACTTGGCATACGTCACGACATCAACCTCTGTAGTTACGGACCTGAGACTATTTGTTGACAATCTTGATTACAAGTTCATAGCTGATATAACTGTGTCTAATGATCAAAGGTTTGGTCACTTTACAAGCGTGCAAAAGGCGGTGCAATATGCGAAAATATTCTCAAAAATGTTCCCCGATGTTGGAATTCCGAGCGTCTTTATAAAAGAAGGAACTTACGAACTAACAGAAAAATTGTTCTTGAATTTTGACGTAAAGATCCATGGAACTGGACCAACCTCGATAATAAAAAGAGCCACTTCCTTCCCTCTTGACAATTCCCCGATAACTGCCGAGAGGCACGAAATGGTATTACTTGGCGCTGATACAGGGTCTAGCACCATTCTATATGGAGTAGATGTAAGCAACTTAACTTTTGAGGGGATAGCTGATCAGGCAGCCGGAAAGTCCGGCACCGTTTTCCGGGTCACCAACAACATCACTAACACCGGCGCTACAAAGGCGCACTTTAAGTTTAGCGGTATACGCTTTATAGCCGCTACAGACTATGTTTCTGGGGCAACAAAATCCGGCTCAATTAATGAGATGCCATTTCATATCGGGAACAGTTCGGGTGGGACGTATCAAAATGTCACGATTCGTGATTGCTATTTTGACGGGGTAGGGTATCAGCAGGCTGTCATCTACTTCAACAAGGGTAACACCTATAAAAATATTTTAATTACCAACAACATCAGTCAGAGGTCTATCGATGTGCCTGGAGGATTTTCCTTGATGCAAGAGAATAGCGCATGGAATACCTTGTCTGGAATCTTAGAAGTCAGTAACATTATTGAAACAATATAATATGTCAAGTGAAAAGGAAATATCGGCAATTGATGCCATATATCAAATCCTAGATAGACTTGATATTATGGAGAAGCGACTTCACGTAATTGATGATAACGTTAAGATCTTGAGTAATAAGGTTTCGAAGTTCGCTCGGGCTCCTTCGCCTACTGCAGTGGAAGTAGGATCCGCCGTTGCAGTAGCTCCTGTTAAGATTAATAGCCCACAAAATTCTTCTAGTCAACAGAAAGTTGAAAAACTTCTCCTTGGAAAAGTAAAAGTATTCGGATACATTGTAAACAAAGGGAAAAAGCCACTCACCGACGTTGCTGTAAAGATTTTTGATGAAAAAAATGAGATGGTAAAAGATAATAAGACAAATTCTGATGGCTACTGGGATGTTAGGTTGCCTCCAGGCAGATACGGTGTAGAATATATTCACAAAAACTTTAAGCCAATAAATAGAACTATTGTGCTTACCAATTCAGATAGTGAATATGAGGTTAGATAAATGCTTGTTATTAAATTTATTAACAAAAGAATTAAAGAGAATACAATATTAGCGAAGACAATCACGAAGTTAGCGGATCTATTGAAAAAAGATGAAACATTAGAGCTGTCACTAATTCGTGATAGCGGATCTGTTGAGATTGTTTCTGGTAATTTATCTAGTAATACTAGTGACAATAATGATATTGTAGTTGAGCTAACTATAAAAAAATCAATTCTTTTAAAAGAAGAAGACTTAGCCGATAAGCAGAAGTTAGATAAGTTAGTTAAAGAAATAGTTCATTTTTACGAACAATCCGCTGATATAGAAGAACTAAAATATCTACCTATTAATTATAGGTAAACGTAGGCTTAAATATGATAGATGAACAAAATTTACCAGGGACAGGGTTAAGTGGCGATCATATTGTATATTCTAGCTTTTTTTCTGATCATTATGTAGTTCAGCAAACTGCAGTTGTCCACCCGAAGTCATTATTGATAGATGGACTTAGAAAGATTTTTAAAAATGATAGCATATTTACTTACAGAGCTGACGAGTATGGCTATCCACTAACTCCGGATCAGACCGGAATAGATGTTGATTCAGCCCTAACTACTAAGATATTAATTAGCGACACTTACCGTTATGAAGTAAAGTTCTTCCCAGCCATTGTTATAAAGTCAAATGGCGGAGCTTATAAGCCTATATCTTTTAATCAAAATATGACCTATAAGTATAGGACAGATTTGCTAGAAACAGCATATGGTGATAGAAGAGTTGTAAGTACTCCAACACATAGAGTGTATACGGGTCGCTGGGATCTTAGGTTTGATGTAGGAATTTATTCAGAAAGTCAGGCAGAGCTACAGGAACTTACAGATATTGTTTCACTGGCCTTACAATATTCTTTGTGGAATGAGTTAAGGGCAAACGGATTATTTATTCATCAACTATCAATTGGTGCAGAAAATGCGGAGCCTTATGCTAATGACTATGTATATAATGCAGCGATAAGTATATCAACTTATTCAGAGTGGAGAGTGGAAGTCCCTATCGAAAACATAGTTGAGAAGATCGTATTTACAATGGAACCTACCTGGCATCCTATTCCAGGCGAAAAAACAGATGCAGATCTTCTTGCTCGAAGATTTGATGACCTAATTGATTTGACAGAAATAGATTAAAAATGAAACTACTAATAATAAATAATTTGATGAGTTATTGCAAAAACGGAGGATCGTAGATGGCTAATATACCAGGAATAACAGGCTTCGTACAGCCCGGAGCATTTGCAAGAGATCGGGTTGTATCTCGTAGCGTTTCTATTCCGGGCGGGATAAGAATTGTGGCAGCTTTAGGCGAAGGCTTAAGAGAGGAAACAATTGTTCAATCTGCGGCCGGCGGCGGTGCTGATGGGGAATCAAGCTGGAGCCCGACAGGGACCGGTGATGGTAGGTTTTTTGAGCTATCAAATGTTCCCGTTATAAGCGGCAGAACAGAACTGCGATTAAATGGAACGCTTCTCTTCGGAAAGCAGGAAGTAATTGACGCCTCGGGCGTTGCTTTGCCGTTTGATTATAGACTTGATATATCCAATGGGCGCATAGAACTAAGAGGTGCATCGATTGGCGATCAAGATGGCAAGGGGTACTCTGCAGGCTCCGGAAATATTGGAACTGGAATCATTGTTGATAACGACGATTGTACTCCGCTTATAACTCTAGATATTCTAGACGACTCGGCCCCAAGTGAAAGGTGGACGATTCGATGTGTAAGTGTTATTAGAGATTCTAATGGTGATCCGATTTCTGGTCTGGCAACATTTACTGCCACTGGAGATACTTCTGGTCAGCTTTATGATAGTTTTGGAAATCCTCTAACTTTCTCTAGCAGCTATTTCACTAGCGCGAACGGAGCTATCTCCGGAAACATCGCAGAATGCGCTGACGGAGTAGTTGTTGCAAGCGGAAGTTCTTTGATAACTACCTTCCCTCAGGGAAGTATTGTTATGAGAACTGGAGATACAACTCTCACCACAAGTAATACCTTCCTAGTCTCTGGAGCCGACTTAGTCAGCCAAGGACAGGCCCTCACCGGAGACTTCCTCTGCCTAGACGGCTATGTAGGTTATGAGATTGAAGATATCACATACGATGGCACTGATACTACGATTACAGTAACGACGGACAGTCTTGGACCGGCAGACCCAGCTTGGGATGAAGCAGACCTTTATGATTGGGATATTAGAGCTACTAATCTTCTGATTGATAATCCGGCCATTGTTCATAATATGCTCACTGGAGCGCCATCAACTGCCGGTAACTTTACAAGCGCAGATGTAGGAAGGACTGTTCTAATCTGCAATGGCGGCGACTTCGACGGCGGTCTGTTTAAGATCGATCAGGTTACATCCTCGCGGCGAGTTAGGGTCAGTGACCTAGACTCCCCATTGGTTGGATTCCAAGACCTTGAGGAGGCTTCTGGAGCCTCTGTTGATGGTCTGGCAGCAGAGGGCCTAACGTTCCATCTTCTAGAGAATAACGGAGTGCTACTTTTGGGAATTCAGGAGGGCGCAACAAGCTTTGAGGTTGGTGATAGATTCTTTGTAGATATAAGCTCTAGAGCTCTAGGTCGCGGAGATAATCTCACAGCGAAGTATATTGCTGCGATTGATTTGAATGATCCAGAGTTTTTCACTGAGTCTTCAGATTTATTCCAGAAACATGGCCTGCCAAGCACAGAAAATACTCTTTCGCTTGGCACTCAGCTTATTTTAGAGAACGGAGCACCCGGCCTGCTAGCACTACAGTGTAAGCCTCCGGTTCCGCGAAGAACATCTGTTACGCTCCTTGAGGAAAGAAACTCTTTGGGTGTTGGTGGCTTCTCGGCTTGCTATAATGCTGGAACTTTGTCAGCTGATGCGTGTGAGGTTGATGATCTAAGATTTACAATTCCTAGGCCAATTACCGGACTTAGAAGTGGAAAGCCAGATGCAGATACTAGAGTTAATATCTTTATCATAAGAGACGGTGATGAAACTCAGATTTTCCCGAATAAAGCTAGCTTTTATAACTCTCAGCTATCTACTGATATTCAGCAGGGGAACTGGGTAGGTAGCTCTGATAATGCCTTCGCATATACTGTTGTTGATGCAGCCCTTGAGGTTGTCGGAAGTGGTGACGAAGGAACTATTGGTACAGAATCTGGAGCAGAATACTTCTCTACCCCCGAAATTGATTTCGATGGCGAAGATGTAGGAAATGTAATTGTAATTACTAGTATGGAAGATTCGGTAGGGACCGTATATACATCTGTAGCAGATATTTCAAATGAGCTTCATGGCGCAGTCCTTCTTGTTCCATCTGTTGAATTAAAGATAGATACGGTAGAAGATGATTCTCTTGTCACGGTTAGTTCTAACGTCGCAACCGCACTGGCGCTAACTAAGACTTATTCTGATGTGCAGTTCTTCGTAAAGGATCCATCTGATTCAAATGCAGATGACGCCCTATTACTGCTTCATGAAGATCTAGTTACTAGCGGGGTGATTCAGGAGGGCGACGGTCTAAAGATTTCTTACATAGATGAGAATGATGCAGACTTCTTTGATACTAACTGGTTTAATGCACTAGAGGCATTAGAGGCGGCTGAAGCTCAGATAATTGTTCCTCTCCCAAATCAGGCGATTTCATCTATCTTCCGAGCAACAGTTAATCACTGTGAAAATATGAGTTCTGTTGCTAACCGAAAAGAGCGAGTTGCATTCATCGGCGCGCAGATTGGCGTTACTCCGGCTGCACTTATCGGAACTTCATTGATCGCAATTGAAGATATTGGAATCATAGAGGGCATACAAGGAGATGAGGCGCAAGAGGTTCTCGACGGAAACATAGAGGACTTAGTCAACTTCAAGCTGAGCGATAACTACACAAGTAATCGAGCAGTTTACTTCTATCCCGATTCAATTGTAAGAAATGTGAACGGAACAAATGTTAGTCTTCACGGATTCTACATGGGAGCGGCGGCGGCAGGATTCTTGTCAGCTAAACAGAATGTTGCAATTCCATTGACTGACAAATCTCTATCAGGATTCTCTCTAACAAGAGATAAGGTTTATCGTCCAATTATTCAGAACCAGCTTGGAGGCGTTGGAGCGACTTTGCTGCAGCCAATTACCGGTGGAGGAAGAGTCCTCGCAGGAAGAACCACAAGTCAATCAGGATTTGTTGAAGATGAAGAGATCTCAATTATCTTCATTAGAGATGCCGTAAAACAGACTCTGAGATCTTCTCTAAGGCCGTTTATCGGTGGAGTTCAGAACGCAGATACAAACGTATTAATGGGCGCAAGAGTTAGAACGATTATGTCTGGATTAGTTAGCCAGGGTTTGGTTACAAGTTTTAAAAATATCAGAGTTGAACAGGATAAGGTTGATCCAAGACAGATTAACGTCTTCCTACAGTTCGCTCCAGCTTACCCGATCAACTATATCTTTATAGATATCGAAGTCGGCGTAATTTAATAGGAGAAAGTAATGGCAGATTATCCAAGTACAGGAACTCTTTTCGACGGAAGTCCTCCTCCGGCAACCGGAGGAAGAACTCGCGCCGGATTATCTACACAGATCATTGTTTATGTAAACAACGAGCCGGTCGGCGCTATCCAGACAATAACCGAGTCGCAAGCTAGGACTCTGAAGCCCATTTCTGAAATTGGCACAGATGGACAGATTGAGATAGTCCCAAATCAGTCAGCAACGTTTAACTTGCAGATCAATAGGATTGTCTTTGATGGCATATCTCTTCCTGAGGCTTTTTCAAGAGGATTTAGAAATATTCAGTCGCAGAGAATGCCGTTTGACATTGTTATCATTGATAAGTTCTCTGGAAGTGGAAATGATGCAGTAGTTACTACTTATCATAACTGCTGGTTCAGCGCACTCGGAAAGACTTATTCAGCTGCTGACTATACTATTGCAGAAACTGCAACAGTATCTGCAGAGCATATGTCTACAACTAGAGGTGGCGAGCCTGTTTCTCTCAGCCAGGGCGTACAGGGCTCCAGAGAGATTCCCGGTAGAAGCTATGATAGCGTTGAAGGTGCCGCAGACTCTGGTGAGCGCAGAGGTGCTCTGGACTTCCCAGGGCTTATATCAGCAGCATACTAGACAGCTTAAGAGGTTAGGTTAAAGCGCCGCCTTTTTGGGCGGCGTTTTGCATTTTGAGGGATAATCTTTAAAGATTTTAAGTATTATGGAAGCAAGTGGAGTTTAAATATGCCAAGAAGATCAGGACAAGTCTCAAATAATAATGAGCAAGCAGATGGAGAGAGCCCCGTGAGTCAAGATCCAGTTAAATTAGATAAAACCGAAGAGCCGAAGCAGAATAAGCTAAGCATGTCTTCTTTAAAAGATTTAGCCTTTCTTGGGAGGCTTACAAGGAAAGAAGTCATCGGCGGCTTTACGTTTGAGATTTCAACTTTAAATATAAATGAACAAAAAAGTATTATGAGGAAGATTATGACCTCAGAGGAAGTCGATAGACTTCTTGATATCAGGCCCCTTACTCTGTCATTCTCTTTAAGAACAATTAACGGCGTACCACTGGCTGATTTATGTGAAGATACTGAGATTATTTCTGATGAGGATAAGCGCCTAAGCGTTGTGCTAGGGCTGCAGCTATCAGTAGTTGAAAGATTACATCGTGTTCATGAAGAGCTTACCAAAACTTCGTCTAAAGAGGTCGGGTTAGAAGAGCTAAAAAAATAGCAACGGAGCCTATCAGTAGGCTCCGTTGGAAACTCTGCAAAATTTGGGGCTGCAAAGTCGATGATGAAAAGTTCTCTGAAATAACCAGAGAGCAGTGGGCTTGGTATGCTCAAATGTTTTATCAAGATGAGTCAGATCAATATGACTACCAATTAAGCCTAACAGAGTATCTTGCATCATTCTGGAATGCAGAGGCAGTTAAGCAGGTTCGTGATTCTCGAGACTCGGTTGATGATCCAAGGTTTATGGATGACGAAGAGTTCGAGAAGCAAATACTAGACGGATCATTCAAAGACGACCATATTGTTCAGGCTATTAAAGAAAAGTATAAAAATACTAATTTATATGATAATGAGAGAGCTAGAGACGGAAGAAATGTCCGTTTGCCAAAGAATTTGGCTGGGCTCCTTAATCTTGCAAAAGAAGAATAGGTTAATTTATGACGACAGAAGATAGCAAGTTTAAAAAGACTACCGACAGCGCGTTGAAAGCCGCTAAGGCGATCACAAGTATGGGAGAGGCTGTTGATCGCCTGAGTCGTCTTGGCTCGGATAGCGCAAAGCCTGTTGGCGACATGACAAGCGCCTTCGAGGATCTGGCGAAAAGTGCAGAAAACTTTGTAGATGCCGGAAAAAACTCTTTAGGGTTTATAACTACCTTAATGTCTACCGGTCCACTGGTTGGAGAAGGCTTCGAGGGTCTGGGAAAAGGAATTGGGGTAGTCGGAGACGCTTTTTCAGATTTTATTAGTATTGGCGATGCAGGACTTAAGGCTGCATTTGATTTTTTTGATGCTCCGTCTAGGGATGTGAGATCCTTTGCTAGCGGTATTTTTGATCTAAATAAGAAATTTGGCGGTACGATTGAGCAAGCCTTTAAGTTCGGAGAAGCCCTAAGGAAAGAAACATATAGTCAATTCGGTGAAACATTACACCTTACGAGAGACAAGCTAAAAGCTTTTGCAGATGCATCTGCAGGAACAAATGTAACCCTAGAGCAGCTAAACAAAACTGTTGGAACAGGGCTTGGAGACACAAGTCTTTTGGCTGCTGCATGGTCTTTGGCAGCCGCAAGTGGGCTAACGGCCAACGAAGGCATGGGGCTTCTTAGCACAGCTCTAAACAAACAGGGCAAAAGCGCTCAAGACGCATTAGAGATGATGGCAATGTTTGGTGGAGTATCAATGGAGACTGGCCTCAGCATAAGAAGCGTTTCTGAAACCCTAAATAGTGCTGTTTCCGGATTTACAAAACTTGGCATATCTGCTGACTTTGGCGTTCCTCTAATGCAAGGGTTTGCAAGAGTGATGAATGATATGGGGCTGGGCATAGAAAACGCAACAGATTTAACCGCAGGGTTATCAAGTTCATTAGCAAGCCTTACAACTGATTATGCAAATGCTTATTTAATCTTTCAAAGAGGGGGCCTGGATATTGGCGGAGGCGGAGGAGTTTTAAGCTCATCGATTGGATTGCAAGCCGCAGTTTTGGAAGCAGAAAAAACAGGAAGTCAAGCAGATCTTGGAGCCGAATTAGCAAAGGGCATGAGAGATACTTTGGCATCATTTACTGGCGGCGATATTGTGACGGTTTCACAGGCCGCAGAAAGTCCTGGGCTAGAGAAAGATTTTTTTATGCAGCAGAAACTATTAGTGAATCAGTTTGGAATAAAGGATGAGGCGTCAGCAAATAGAACGCTTGAGTTATTAGCTGACCTAGATGATGCAACAAGATCTGGAGATCTTGATGCAAAAGCATTACTCGAAGAGCAGATAGCTAAAGAAAAAGATGGCAGAGATCAGACTCTAGATAAGCTTGAGCTGTCAAACAGGCATCTTGCCGCACAATCAAACTGGTTGGCAGTAATAGCGAGCGAAACACTTTTAAAACAAAGAGGCGGCGCAGAGCTTCTTAGGGATAAACTTGAAGAGATGGTTGACGTCGGATCAAAAGCAGCGAGAGATGGTGTGGGCACCTATGCAGCTGGAGTTGATAGGCTTTTGGGAGTAATAGGTGCAGGCCCAGATGGGACGGGAGCTGCAAGTGTTCTCGGAGCAGAAACTGATGCTGGCAAAGTCGATAGGAATACACAACAAAATTTAGCCACTCCTCCATCCGGCGACCCAGGCGGCGGAAGTTCTGGGCCGACAACTGACGACTTAGCCGCAGCGCTCAGGGCTTTTACTGATTCAAACAAAAACAACAAAAACGTAGTAGTGGACGTCCGCATGACTGAAGAACTCAAAAATCTTCTTGCTATTTCCGCTAGCCTCGGGCAGCAAGTAACAGAAAATCATTAAATGACATCCCAACATAGAATAGGCAGGCAAACAATTATCTTTTTTCTTCCATTAGAGATGGAAGCCTTTGTTAATGATCAAAATCCTTACTCTGCATCAAAAGATGGAGAGGTTTTTTGGGATAAAAAACAAATGTATATTAATCCTCAAAACTTTGTTGTTACTGAGGCAAAGCTCGTTAAGGCTGATCTTGCGAAGGGCGGATATATTGTTCAGTATTGGGGAGAGGAGCTTCCGAAAATTCAAGTAAATGGAACAACCGGCTCATCTGGCATAGAGGGGATTAATATACTTCGGTCTATTTATAGACATGAGCAGATTCAATACAGAAGGGTTTTAATAAAAAGACAAAGAGAGATTGCGGAGGCGGCAGCTCAAGATGCCAAAGATGCCGCAAATAGTTTGGCAAAAAGAGATGATGCATTTGGAAAATTTTCCAATGTTTCGGACCTCCTGACGGGAGGTGCATTCACACAGGTTGTGGATGGAGTGTCTAATTCAATAGATTTAATTTTTGGATCAGAAAGCGGAGCAAGGCTCGGCAGGCCCGGAGTCTTCAAAACCATACCTAGCTTGGCAGCCTTTGCAACTAACGTTGATATGTATTATCAGGGAGAATTTTTTAGGGGATATTTTTCAAATTTTACAACAACAGAACTAGCTACTCAACCTGGGCTTTTTGATTATTCTTTCGGCTTTACCGTTACAAGGAGAACCGGAGAGAGAACTAACTTTATGCCATGGCATAGAAGTCCAGTTAATCATGATCAGGAAGCAAGTATGAGCCTAGGAACAACAGAGTCAAAGGGGCAATCTCCGGGAAGTGATGAGCTATCATTTCCGGTGATAGACTCTGGGAATAATATAGGAAATCCTAGGCTAGTTGTGAATCGAAATAACTCAATAGGGCCTTCTGGAAATACTTCATCATCGTTCGATGATGAGGCTCAAGTAGAAGAGGATCCAAATTCTGTCCCAATCAAAAGAAGGAATTCTTTCTAGAATAGAATTAGTAACATATAAGTATGCCCAGAAACACTCTAAAGAGAAATATATCGAGCGCTCTCCTTAAGGCTACGTCCGATATAATCGGAGGTTCTCATCCGGCTCATGTCGAACTTGGTGGTGGTACCGGAAATCAACCATCACTAGTAAACTCTGGAGCTTCAATCTTCTTGAATCAAGATCATTCGGTATCTATAACTCCTGATACGAGAAATATTGTAACGATGTCTCCAGACGCAGTTATTCTGGTTAAGAAGAAAGCTTTCTCTTCATTTGGCGGGATTAATGACATAAGGTTTATTGATAAAACAGAAAAGATGCTACTAAAAGCTACTAAGGCGCTCTTTGCATTTAAGGTTCAGCAGATTCGAGCCTATGAGAGCTTGACTAAGTTTGAAAATTTCTTTTCTGATAATCATATGTATAGCGTAAACCTGCTATCCTCTCTTCTGAAAGAAGGATCTTTTCTAAATGTGGATAAGCTTGGAAAAACAAAAGAAGAATATGTAACTGAGAAGCTAGAGGTATGGCTAGATAAAGATATGTCTGCTGCATCGTTTGATACTACTACTCAAAATTTTGATGAATTTTCCAGTGGCAGTGAATCGCAAGCAACATTTGATCTGGCAACTAGAACATTTATAGTTAATTCTGGTGAAAGAAGATCTATTGCGAATAGAGAATATTTAAAAAATATACCATCTTCTCAGGCTCGCGAAATATTATCAAAGAAAAGAGTTGAGTTTGGAGCCGAATATGACGGACTAACGACACCCGAAGATCCTATTGGTGATTTCTTTGATGACTTTGGAAGCTTGGTATCTTATGGTTCTGCCGTTGAAGAATATGACAAGGTAAATGCCGATATAGCATCTGTCCTTAGGAGAAATGCGTTCTCCACTGATAATAATCTAACAACATGGATTGTTGATCCAGATAATCCGGAGAATCAGATTATTGGGCCGGGTACCGGAGTAATCGAGCTAGCCTTGTTTAGCGATTTTTCCACAAGTGTTAGCTATGACTCAAATCCCTCTACTGCAAGTTTCAATTTGGTATATCCATACAAGATCGGAGTAATCCTAGAGGACGACATAGAATGCGCGATTCAAGAAGCACTACATGGGTCTGTTGGAATTCTCGCAGAACTATTAAGTGGCGGGCTCGGGTCAGAGGGAATGTCCGGAAATCTTCCACAACTTGATGCATCATCTGCAATATCATCAGTTATAGAATTGGCAGGAGCGGGCTCTGCAGACGATTCTTTAGATATAGATTATATCAGAAATAGGTTAAGAGAATTTTATTTAGGTAAAAACTTCATAAATGCATCAGATCCTGTTCATTTTTACATAAGGGGAAACAGAACTCTTACCGACTATACTGATTCTGGGTCAGCGTACCCAGAGGAGGCGAGCGAGTCACCGTTTGATGGTGAGTTCTTAGATATAGATAATTCTATTCTTAAGGCAGAATATCAGCTTTACACAAATCAGGATATTTCCATAGAACAATATAAAAAGCTTAGAAAGAATCAAGATAATTCATTCGGGATGATCCACGTTTTTGGTGGATATGTACTTTCTTTGTCAGAAACATATTCTGGCGGATTCCACTCTCTTAGCGTATCTTGTACAGATAATATGTCTTGGCTCAAGTGGAGCCAGTTTGCCATTCGGCCAGCGCTAGCAGACCCAAAGGGAATTCTCGAAGATCCATTAACTCCATATGATTTTAGCAGAGATGATCAGGGGGCTATAATTCCCGGATCAAGAGAGCTTTTGCATGAGAATAAACAGCTACTACAAACTGGAATGCTTAGCTACGATTCTGGACTATTTGCCGGACAAAATGCATCAGAAGGAAATTTACTACAGGGTCAGTATAACGGAATTGGATCGCTCAGTGGCAAGAAGATTTTACAGCATCCAAGTGGATTTGTTTATAGATGGAAGTCTGGAATAATAACGGCTACTGCCGGATTCCAGGCTGCAGATGCTACTGGAGAATCACAAGATAATATTAACCACAGTGAAGTAAATCAAGTAACTGTCACAGATAATGTTTTAAATAATTTAGATATCCCAAACATATTAAGCATTTTGATTGTTGGACAGCCATATAACATAGAAAGCTTTATTGAGCAGGCGTTTGCAGCACATAATAAGAGAGATAAGTCATCAAGACTCAGTCCCCTTGATCCGTTAACCGGAGTTCTAAATACTATTCGAAAACAAAATAATTATTATGGAAATTTTCAGCCGTATCGAATGTTAACAATGAACTCAGCAAGCACCGAGCAGGCATTTAATAATGCCAGTGCAAGAGACTTGGCCAACAATAATGTTAAGGAGCTGCAGAAAAGAAAGAGGGTTCTAAGGAGAAAAATTGCAGATATAAAAAAGAGCCCATCAAGAATCTCTCCAATAAATGCCTTTGTATCTACACTACAATCGGAAATAGAAACAATTGATAATGCCATTAGAAATCAAATTAAAATAGGTACTACGTCAGGTAACGCTTTAACATCTGAGGATCAAGTTGGAATTCAAATTAGTTTATCAGGAGCGGTAAACCTTCCTGTGTCTGGAGATGCAGAGGAAAACAATGATGTGACTAGAGCTATGATGCTTGTTGGGGCTCAGAGGAAAATAGAAGATGTTAGGCTTAACCGAGATAGAAACCTCTTAATAGTTTCTGACCAGTATGACTCAGCGGATATTAAGCCATTTATTTTGGCTTTAAACACAGGCGGCTGGAAGCTGTTTGATGGAGAGTTCAAGAACTCATGGCAGTTGTGCAGCGAAGCTTCTGGTTATTTAGATCTTGAGTTCTTTGCGAACTCCCAGGGTCACTTGGAATTTAGGCCACCGCCGTGGAACAGGGTTCCATTAAGTGTTCTTAAGGAATCAATTAGAATTCAAAAGAAAGAGAATAAGAGCATTATTCCTAGCTTTATAACAGACTTATTTCAAACAAGAATAGAAGGAATGTATCTCCAGATACATACGTATAATCTAAAAATAGTTCTTATATCATTGCTTTTAGGACAATATCCTGATAAAAATCTTATTCCAAATATGAATCTTAGCGGAGCAGATTCTCTTCCGTTTTTTGGAGTTGTTATAAATCATAGTAACACTCCCGGTGAGGAGCCTAGCAGCTCCGCTCAAACAAAATTTTTAGGATTATTTCAAACAAATATAACATCTACTGATCCACTCAGATCGGTAAGGCAGGCGGAAAATAGTCTAGATTTATCTGCAAGCTTTCAGCATAAGGGAGATGTCTTAGGGGGAAATACTGATAAATTATTGGGCGTCTTTGATCAAATTATTCAAGAGCAATCAAGCGTAATAAGCGATCTGCAGACTCCAGCGGGAGGGTCTACCGGATCACAAGGCGAGGGCGAAGCCCCTGCGACGAACTTTACGGCTTCTGACTTAAATAATATTAGAAATACATTCAAAAGGCAATTCGGTCGCGACCCGGCAAATGGATTGCACATAGAGTCCGAGTTTAATGATAAGAATTTTGTTTACAAAATAACAGATGAAGATTCGAGAGACAAGGCTATCTTCGCAGGCTCTAGTGGGCTAATAAGTACGTTAGAAAAGACAATATCAGATCGAGATAGTCTCGTTTCAATGCTTCAGGCAAATCTAGCTAAAGAAGAAGAGCTTAAGGAGATAGAGACTATTCTTCGAACTGGAGAAGAGTCAGACGGGATAGAGCTAAATATAAATGATAAAGTTGTAGACTTTTTAGAAAGAAGTGCAAACGCCCTACAGACAAGATCTGACATCTTGACTGGCAAAATGGCAGAAGGATCCTTATATGATCACTTAATTGAGGATGACACGAGAAACCTCTTAGGGCAGGGTTCTGGAAAAAGGTTCATATTGAAAGATGAGCATATTCTTAATTCCACCTTTCAGGAGAATCCTCCCAATTTCACCAGATTAGACATAAAGGGTGACGCCCCACTCGGCTTCGGCGCAAATATAAATCGCGGACTTGAGGATCTTTACTTCTGGGCTGGAGCAACAGATTTTGACCTATGGAGACAGTACGGCTACCAGGCGCACCAGCTATCTCTTCCGTTTATAAGTGATTCTAATGGTCAGGCGAAACCGTATGCAATTTTGAAGCTTGGAATGGAGAAGCTATCGATAAATACCGGAACAGTTACTATCGCCGGAAATGAGTTCTATCAGCCTGGAGATACCGTTTATATTCCAAGCAAAGGCTTGTTATATTACGTGAAAAGTGTCGCCCACACTTTTAACTTTGGCAGTTCATTTACTACAGATTTAACCGTTGAATATGGTCACCCCGTCGGAGGCTACATACCCGGCCCGCTAGATGTTATTGGCCAGCAACTGGTATCTAGCTTTTTAGATGACCCAACGCTAATCTATAGATCAAGCGAAACTGATGATAATTATCGACCACTCAATCCAGACTCAACATTAGTATTCCCGTCAGATGATGCGTCTTTAGCTAGCCTCCTGTCATTCAAAGATAATCAGATTAGATTCACCAATATGATGCTAGATTTAATCGGAAGTCTTTCCGGGTCAAGGTACCTCTTGATAAGAGGCTTTGCACTAGACGAAGATGATGAAGAAGGGATTGAGAGCGCTCAAGGTAAGATGGCAAAGATAAGGGAGCTATTTGAGCGACCCTCCCAGATATCTCAGAAGAATCCGCTATTAGGTGGAGCCGGAAAAAATACCCTAAAGCCATTGACCCTGCCCAACAGTCAGCCGGTTCGGAGTGTTCCTGCGAATAAAATTATTGAGCAAGTTTCATACTTCAAGAAAACAGATAAAAATCAAATTGGAGAAATCAAGTGTTTGGACAGAAGAATTCTGTCTGCCCTAAAGCATGATGAAAGTATTAGCTCGCTGACCGATGATCAGGCATCTGGTATTTTTCCGAAGGGCGGCCCAAGCCAAGCCGGCTGGCTTGATATACGAACAGAGGTAGTTGGAGCTGCATCGAGGGGTTATAAATCAGGCATAATAGAGATAGGGATAGTTGATATTCCGTCAGGCCTTCTCAGTAAGGAGGTTACTTAAATGAAAGTAGGCGTGGATAGCGTAAAGAATCAGCTCCAAAAATATAAAGTAAAAGAAGGCAGAATAATAAAGGTTGATAAAAATACTGGAGATTTGCATGTAGTAACTGATTTAACGGATATTAAGGATCCAATAATAATTCCTCCAGTTTACTATGGAGGAACAGGCAGCGCAGGAATTTATCAGCATCCAGACATTGGTGATACTGTTATTTATTCTAGAGTTTTTCCAGGCGGGAAGGGGATATTCCAGGCATTAAGAATTATTCCTAAAGCAGATAGAGATAACTCCGAATCAAGAGCGCCTTCGAGAAATACTTTAGCAGGAAGATCCAACTATCCAACAAAGGGATTGGTGCCGGGAGAGCTTAAGGCCGTAGGCGCTGGTGGCGGGGAACTGTATTTATTTGGCGGAGACGGAGCTATTGCTGGAATTTTTCTTGGGAACGAACATTCTAGTGGATTATTTATATCTAAAGCAAATTCCGTAAAAACAAATACGGCATTAGTATCCGACTCTATGCAGCTGGTTAGTTCGGCCCACAGAATTACGTCAAGAGACGCAATTAGAATTCCATCTGGATTCACTCAAAAAAGCGGAATTGCAGATATTGGCAATGATTTAAAAACATATAATTTAGACTACGGAATGGTAAGGGGAATATATCCGGGGTTTAGAGCTGCAAGATCAAGTATTTTTGGAGATAAAAGAAATCCTGCTCTATCTGAGTACAGAATTGTTATTAATGAGATTTCTGAATCTGATTACTTTAGAGGCTGGGATGTTGAATCTGGAGAAATTGACTCAATAAATGTATCTAAATTTTCAAATAACAAAGAAACAAGAGCTATTTCTCAAGAGAATGCTTTACATTTAGCGCCTCACCAGCTTATAGAGATTATTGCAGGAAACGTTATCAACTCAAGAGGAGAGCTATTAGATCCAAATTATGGCCGAGTTGTTATTGGTAATGCTGGTGGTCGGGCCGATGAATCAGACATTCGATTGGAATATGAGAAGGGCCGGCTCCAGTCTCGCAGAGGAATGGGATATCATTTCCAGCTATCAACAAACAGCCTGTCCAATGAGGTATCTAATAATGAAAGTAATTTCATTTTTTCCATTGATAAAGAGGGGGCTTTAAAGGCGAACATCCCTGCGACATCAGATACTGGAAATATTTTTTATCCAAACTTTGCTGAGTTTTATTCTGATTCTTCTGAGAAGATAGAAACAACATATAACTTTAGAAAAAAAGAAAAAATTCCAATAACACTAAGGGATGCTGAGAGCGGAATTCTTATTCCGTCTGAATCTGCCGTAGATCTCGTTCTTTCTGAGGGAGAAGGCGTAACTAGATTTACAGGAATTAGACACTCAAATGATGATAGTTACTTCCAGGGATTAGAACAAACCGCTGAGCAGCCTGAAAATATTCGAATAAACCCAACAAAACATCATAATATTTATGCTGCTGCTGAGATGCTGATAGCAAACACCATTAATAGCGTTTTGATTCCATTTCAAAACACAGCATGCGTAGGGTTTATTCCGGGAAACTCTATAAATAAATCTTTTGAAAGAAGCTCTGAGGCACTTGATTTAAATGGGGAAGATTCAGCTCAAGTAACTTATATGGCAGCAGTAGGAGTCTCTCCGGGCAGTCCAGCTATTGATCCGGGCGGTGGAGTTTTGGTGGCTGGAAAAGATCTTACTCTTGACTTTGATGAAAATGATAATAGAGCAAATTATCAGTATACTAACTCATTCGCGGTAAGTAAGAATGATGATGGAGATGTCGTATCAACAACCAATGTTGACGAGTCTGGAGAGAGCAGGAAAGCTTCTGGCGGAAAGAGCGCAAATCTAAATTTTGAAGGAGCAATTGAGGCATCTGTTGGAGCGGATCATAATGATATGAAAAGTATTATATTAGATACCGCAGGAAGCATGATTGCTTGGTTTGGAAAAGATAAGAATAATAGAAGTTTAATTCTACAAACAGATGGAGATGCCCTCATAAATGTTGGAGGAACAAATGGTGATAAATTTAATGAAGGAAGATTTGAATTAAGAGTAAATGTTAATCACAAGGGATTTCTCGGAGAAGAAGCCGAAGAGACTAACGCATCAGATTATATAATCTCCATAAGTAAAAATGGGCTTGTAATTGCTGGCATGAATACTGGCAGCCCTATGATTATAAGAAATGACGGAGATATCTGCCTAGAAAGTACTTCTAAGCTGATTTTAGCCGGACAGAGTGTTGAGGTAAGAGAAGGAAATCAGTCTCCCAGAAAGACCTATAAGGATCCAATATCTATAGACACCCCTACTGCAACAATAGAGGGAGTTTTGGCTCAGGCTCACTGCTTATTTGATTACCTTGAATAATATTATTATTCAAGGTAATATGTTAATATCTGGAGCTATATAGATGGCTAATTCTTCAAAGATTTTATTAGATCTAATCGGACCCATAAATACGGACGAAGATTTCTCTAAAGTCAAGGTAAACTGCATAGAGGAAGACGAATCAACTAGCCGTGCCGGCCTAGAAGGCGCTGGCTATGAGGTTCTATTTCCGGAGGCTTCAAGTGCCGGCAGTGGCGACTTTGATGTCGTTCCGCTTATTGGCGGCTCTATAGTCAAGATAGCTTTTAAGGGCACGGATATCAGGCCTCTTAGTGCCGATAAGCTTGGTCGTTATAATCTTCCAATAAAAGAGCTTGCTACATTTGCTAAAAATAAAATTGAACAAATATCTGATAGTGATTCTCAGAAAATTTCTGAGCTTGTAAACGCAAGAGTAAAAATAAATAGAGCCCTCCAGAATATGCCGAATATAACCACTGGACTTCACTCTAGTGGCTTACCAAGTTTGTATATGAGCAGCCTTAGAAGCTCACTATCAAGCGTTGATTCGGTTAACAGCGAGGTAGAAAGTAAGAACAAAAAAAGAATAAGATTAAGTTCTGTATCTAAAATTGGTGGATTTAAATTCATTCCAATTGAAAAAATAAAGTCTATTTTGGAGGCATTAACTCAGGAGCTTAGCAATCCTATTTTTGGATTAAAAAATTATGTTGGAATTTCCGGAGTAACATTTGGTGAACTAACTGGATTCTTATCAGATATTGATATAGATAACATAACTGACGAAAGAATATCTCAAATCTTGTTGGAGCTTTTTCCAATTTTTCATATAAAAGAAGATTTTATAGAAAGCAGCAAATCTCAAGGAGTAATAGGATACTATACCGAAGTAAATGGATCTTTATACATAAAGACTCCAGATTTATCAGGAAGAAATAGCTCAGGAGTTATTAATCTAGAAGGCACATCAGATGATGAAAATTTATTCTTTTGCTTTGAGCTTATAAATAAGCAGAGCAAGGATTATAAGGCAATAGTTTTTGACCATGCTTTTCCTCCAGATATCGAAGTAATTGACGCAGATCTAACATATCCATCAGATGAAAGTGATATATTTTTAACTATCTCTGAAGAAGGACACGATTCTTCATATAAATATTTCTTATCACCAATAATTGCTCCGCAACAATTAGTTAATCTGCCGGTCGGATTTGTCGAAGCAGATGACGCTCTGGAGATGTTTACGGCCCCAGTTCTTACAAAGCCTTACTTCAAGAATTCTTTGAGGGCCATTGTTGATCCTGAGGTTATTGCTAATCCTGGTGCCAAACCCAAAGACCAAGAAACAAAACTAAAAAGATTAATGAAAAGCCTTGATGATTATAAGAAAGATTCTTTTTCTACAAGGATATATGCGGGAGATGTAATATTAGGTAGCTTATACGACCATAAAGACGTTGGTATTCCACTTTCTGTTTCTGCGGAACTAATCGGAGCAACAAGCTCAACAGATTTGTTAGGAGAAATGAATAGACCAGAAATGGTTCTTGGCTCACGAGATTTTTCAAAAGAAACTTATTTACTGAATGATCAGCGATGGTTTAATCAGAAGATTTGTTCCGCAAGATCATTTGCTGCATTTGTTTGTCCAAATATTTTAACAGATATAGGCCAAATTCCGGCAAATTGGATAGCTCTAGGCTCGCCGGCCCTCGGAGAGGAGGGAATTACCCTGAAGATACCATTTGGAGAAAATAATGCAGGCGTTAGTCTGTATAATCCGGGAATAGTATCTTCATTTGCTCTTTACGCCGTAGATAAATATGGGCAAATAATTCGAGTTTCCGGGGAAAACATAAAGATTAATCCGCAGTCTTTTATTATTAGCTCCCTTACTCCAGACGGATTTCTGGAAGATGGAACAGTCCTTCATAAGAATTCTGATATAGAAAATCTAACAATAGAGCTGACAGAGCCTATTAGCTCTGGCTCTATATACTTATATGAAGCAATATCAGAAACCGAACCCGGTAATGGAATTTTATTTGATGCAGATGGAATAACTATTTCATACCAGAGCCAGCAGCTCAGCCTAAGCTCAAGCGATTCTGATAGTTTAATTAAAAATCTATTTGGAACAAGAACTGGTAAATTTTTTATACAAATTGTATTAGATACGGGGATAACAAGCGATTTTATTTTAATAAATATTGAGTCAGAAGGAACTGTCATAGGAGATGTTCCATCGGCTCCTGACCCAAGAATTACCTTCAAAGATCCAAATCTTTTGAAGGCCCCAAGATTTGGCAGAGAAATAGATTCTATTCCATTATTGATGGACGATAAAACAAATGCAGAAATTATATTGAGATATGATAAGCCAGTTTTTAAAAAAGGACTTGAATTATATGCCTATATAGGTGTTCTGAATAATCAGGAAAATAATGATATTTTAAAAGAAGATATTGGATGGCCAACTACGGTTACCAAGTCTTCTTCTCCGCTTGTTTATACGCTTCTTGACACTCCTGATCATACTAGTCTTATAATCCCTACAGGACTTGAGTATGAGTTAGGCTCTGAATATTTTTCAAGAATAAATAATGGTACCAACAGAAGGGTTAAGTTAAAATTTCCTGGGCCAGGATCAAAATTAAATTTAAGCAGATTTAATCAACTTACTTATAGCGGTGGAAATTATAGAGCTTATATAATTCTTAGTAATTCCAAAATTACTGATGCAACGCCTATCTTGCAGAAGCCTAATTACGCCATAATTCCTATTGGCTCAAAAAAGGGAGAGGAAGATAAGCCTGCATTCATTAATCCTCCACATATTACCGGACTAGCAATACGAGTGTCTGGTGCTGGGATCGGAACCGATCAATCTTTTTCTAATATAAGTAAGGCTGGAGTTGATAGCTGCGGAAAATATATAGACTGGCTAGATTCAACCCAAGGCGGTCCAATAGCGTATCAAGCAGAGCTAAAAACTAATAACAAAATAGAACGGTTGGCAGTTATATTTAATGGTCCCCCCGACGAGCCAAGAAAATCTAGATCATATAGCTTTACCATAGGTTCCGGATCAAGTGCTAAGAAGATTACTAAATATCGTTTTGGATTCGTTAAAGGCGAATCCGAAAAGCTTGTGGCAAACTTTCACAATATAACTGGTATAACGGATACCGGATATCTTGATGTTGTTGTAACCAAAAAAGATAAAAGATTTAACGTTACTTATGACTCTACAGTATATAATCGTCTAACTGTAAGCTTTTCAGGAAGTGGTGAGGTAATAGACGATTCTATTGTTAAAAATGATCCATCTATTAGTGAGGATGCCATGATTTTGGCATCTGAAGAAAATAAACTTATACCGTATATTTTTTATGATCAAATATCTCCATATCCAAATATTTTCCCAGCTAATCTTGGGCTATCATCAATTCCGATCCAAACAGATCCTGGGAAATGGGCATTTACTCCTACGACTTCTTTTCTAAGGTTCCCAAGCCCAATAAAAATTTACCCAAGTGTTGATTTAATATTTGGAAGTGAAATAGATGGAAAGACTTATGGGATGTTTTTATCCGACTCTGACGCTAATCCCAGTAAAGAGAATAGTCATGGAGAAATAGTAAAGATAAATATATTAGGTGATTCTGAGGCTCAGATTCCACTTTCGGAAGTTCAGGCCGGAATCGATAGAGTTAAAGAGCAGGGAGAGGAGCAGTTAGCGAATCTGGATAGACAGAAGGCTGCTCTCGAATCAGAGAAAGAGGGAGCAACAGAAGGCGAAGTTAGCGATATTGACGGAAAGATTCAAGAAATAGAAGAAAAACAGGCTGACTACAATCAGGCGCTCACAACTGCCGACGCAGCTTCTGCTAGCGCCACAGAGGCTTCCGATGCGGCTGAAAGTGCAGATCCATCTAGTGCGGCTGCAAGTGCCGCAGGAGCCGCCACGGGCGCTGCCGCAGATGCCTTAGGACTGCTGGAGGACGGACTTGCCCTCATACAATCTCTGACCGACAAACTGTCGAGTCTGACACAGTTGGCTTCTCAGGCTGCTGATGGTTTGGTGCAGAGTGCTTCAGCTATGGAGCCGAGGGCTAGCGATTTCACCAGAACAAATATTGATAATATTTATATTGACAAAGATTCCTTAATTCCAACATCATTTATACAACAGACTGATGATAATACTGAGTTCAAATTAACCTTAACATTTAGATTCGGACAAACATCAGCAATAAAATTTAATGTTCCAGAAATTATAGAAATAGAAGATGATGGAGGCGCTCGCTATTCTGCCAATGGGGATCTGAAGTTTTCTGATTTTAGACTGAAATCCAATAAGGCTTTCTTCATTATTGCCAGCGGAGCAACAAGGGATACAAAGGTTGAATTAGGCGGCAGAAGATTAAAAATACTTGGCTTTAAATTAGTTGGCATTAATCAACGATTCAAAGTTAGGGCTCCAGACCTTGGTTTGTCGCTATATGGCGCTGATAACTGCATCTCAATAGCGTTAACAAATTCTAGCGAAAAGCATATGCAGATCGCAAGGCAGCTTGGAAATGATATAGCAATAGATCTGGAGGATAAGATCGAGAGTAGCATTTCTGGCGGAGCCAGAAGCAAAAGAGGCTCCCCTTCTGATCTTAAGGAAAAGCTAGAAGAAAGATATCTGAAGTTTATGTCGGTAACTTTGGACAAGGCAAATGTTCCAAAGGAGCAGATTCAAAGTTTCTGTGATATGTCCTTCCACCTGACTGCAGAGCTGACTATGCAGCTGCGAAATTTCAAGGTTTTGTTAGTTCCGATAAAGGTTATCTTCTGCATTATAGATGTAATTTGCGCTTTGTTAAATCCGATTGCGCTGGTATTTGCAATAATAAGACTCTTCCTTTGTCTGTATGATCTAATTTTGTTGCTTCCTCAGCTGGCCGTTCCCGCTATGGCGCTAGCATTGGTCTTGCATGTTGTTGAGCTTCTCCTGTGTATCATAATAAAGGTTCTTGGAATTATAAACGCTATTAACGAAATCTCGACTGCACTACAGAACGCAATAGAGCAGAAGAACTATCCTGCTATTATAGCTTTAGAAGAAACAATTGCTGAGCACTTAGCGAGCCTTGAGGCCGACCTAACTGTTCTTGACCCGATTCTTAACGTTTTAGCTCTATTCTTAGAGCTACTAAGTTTAACCTTCGCATTCCCATGTCAGATCAAAACAGACGCCGATGAAGAGGCCTGTATAGATCCATCTCAATTGGCCGGATTAATCATGAGCAAGGTTGTTCCGGCCGGAAGAATAGTTCCGGATGCGCTTCTCCCTATGGCTCAAACGTACACTACTCTTCCGGTTGATGACGTAGGTTCGGCAGGAAATACACCTCCAGCGATTTTTGATTTTGGAAGCATTTTATCGGAAGTATCAGAGCAAGCTTCCGGTGTTGAAATTGTATCTGACAATACCGGATTTGGCGGAAGGCCTTTGCCCGGCATAAGGAGCAGTCTGACGGGAGACAATATTTTAATTGAAGAGGGAGGCTTTTTCGAGGGAGACTTAGACGGAAACGGAGAGCATGATAACGTTAATTACCAAAGCCTAAGGTTTAATGGAGGGAGCTTTGAAGGAACTTTTGGACTTTCGTTTTCAAGATCAACAAAGGAGTTCGCAATCTTCACAGGACCTGACCCGAGAATGGTTTGGTTTGAATTTAATGAGAGTGGGAAAACTGCTCCGCATGCCTTTATTCCATTTTTCGCTCCATTTTTCGACAAAAAGACTATAGATAATTTGCAAACATTGGATTCTCCTCCTAGCTTTTTGAAGCCAGACGGCAACTCCCTGAAGATAGCAGGAGATATGGATGACATAGGCTTTGTCTCTCCAATCGATGGGGCGTCCGACAAAGATACAACTGGAGGATTCTTTCTAGAACGAGGGGCCGATTTAAATGGAGCTAGAACCTACCAGCCTAAGCCTCTAACTGTAACATTTGAACTTCAAGAGCCTGGGGTAAACCCTGATACTTTATCTGCCGAATTTACTCCGGTTGAAGTGACCAAGACATTCGGATCAATCCCGATGATCGCCTTGATAGATGACGAGTTTAATATCTATTTTGTCGAAGAACCCGGTACTGGTCAGGGGGGAATTATAGTTGAGGATGTGAACGGAGTTCCGGCAATAACCGCTATTCACGCAAAAATGATGAACTTTCCAACTGCGCCCAAGAAAGCTTTTGCGGTAGAGGGCCGAGAAATATACCTGTCATTTGCAGAGCTGAATCCCGATCCTGCTTCAATCCAGGCCGCCTCTCTTGAGGCTCTTGAGAATGATCATGAAATTAATGCTGGAGAGATACTAATTTGGCAGCAAGCCAATTATAATGCAATTGCAGACAGTGCTGATCAGCCTTTTGAATTTTTTGCAGATGGAACTGCTGTGGGCGACTATAATTATGTTGGAGGTTCACCCGAAGACATTGACGCCATAACAAGGGCTGCCAATACGATTAATGTCTTTGACTTTCCGACTCTATATATTGTGGACATGCGCCAATTAGCCGATGATATTGCCGCAGCATGCGGAGCATCTGGCCCGACAGAGCTGCTTCTTGATCTGCCGGGGTTCACAGACACAGAGACAATAGAGGATAGCATAACAACTCTCTCTGAGTGTACTCAGGCTTTCTTGGATTACTTTAGTAGCACGATAGAAGATTTAAATGGAGTTCCAGTTGGAATAATTCCCAAAGTAAGAAGCTTCTTGGAGCTTGGCAATGTGCCAGAGCAGATATCAGTTCGCGATGTTATTGACCAATATAACATACTTAAAGATTGCTACGAAGGTGAAATTGATAATATCTGTGGATTTGTGATTAACCCATTAAATACATCTTTCAAGTTACTAAATGACGAAGACGAAACTCCTCTTACGGATTTTATAGATCCAGAGCAAGAGGGTTTGGCAAATCTGATTAATTTTGATATTGTTGATGAGCTTGAATTTGATGAAGAGCTAGACGGATTCCCGAAAATTACCGGAGCAATGGAGTATGCATCTGGAGTTGGAGATTCTGCGATTGTAACAGTAGGCAGTAAGGCTGTTATAAACATAACCCCAAGAGACTGCTATGATGACGTATTATCTCCGGCTTTAGATCTAACAGATTCCATTAAGATAGATTTTCTAAGGGATGATACAGGAGGGGCAAAATTAGCATCTCCATCTGAAGGAAATGAGGCAAGTATATTCGAAAAAAATGGAGGAGAATATACGTTTGCGATTACAGCTCCAGCCGCAGGAATTGTTAAGGTTAGAGCAACTGTTTGCTCAACAGTTATTCAGGCTGTTACAGATAGGGGTATAATAATCCCAGAAACAGATGAACTGGAAGCAAAAGTAGATTGTGTTGATGATTCTGCGATATCAATAGCTGAGGCAGAAGAAGTTTTCGCGCCCGGAGCGCTAACTAAAGTGGATCGAATATTGACAATTCTGTTTGCAAAAGGAATAGACTCATCTTCATCTGGAGATAAGGACAGAGAGAACAGTGCCAAGTCTTCTAAGCCAACTCCACAAACATTTGGAACAAAATTAGAGAATTAAAATGGCAGATATTTTAAATAAAGTTAATAAGAATTTGAAGAAAGATTCTTTTCTTGGAATAGCGTTAAGCAAGGCGCTTGCCACCCTAAAGTATAAATATCAAGTAGATTCATTTTTAAGTAATATAAGTGGCGAAGAATATGTAAAGATGTTTGCTGAAATTAATGAAAATTTTAGCTCTTTATTCGCTGATCTTAGAAGGATTAGATCTTCGTTTCTTCCATTTGAATTAGTAAAAGAAATTCCAGACCAAGAAGGAAATAATTTAAGCTTTGAGGAGATTGTAGATTCCGAGGCTGTTTTGGAGTCATATGAGAATGCGTTCTTCAGAATGCTTGGGATGCCATCTTCCGCCGATATTGATGAAGACGCAAAACTTACTTATATGACCTCTGATGGAGTTAGGCATAATGATGGATTAAATAAAGATCGATATACTGCGGTAGTTCTTGACACAAGACAGCTTGGGCGAGAGAGTAGGCCGACAGTATATGGTGATGAGATTTTTGATCTAATAGGCAATCGTAACCCAATTGCTGATTTGGAAGAAATAGGATTTGAGAAAACTGAAGAATTATCAAGTATTCTCGAAACTTTATCCGCCTTAAAGGGAGTAGGCGATTCAACATCAGAGGAAGCCAAAGAGTTGGCCCGGAAAGTAGTAAGCGATGTCTCTTCGGAAATTTCTGAGGACTCAGAAGAGATAGATGCGTCGAGAACAAGATTATTTAATTTATCAGGACTTTTTGGACCTGGGCAAACGGCCAATGCTGCTACGGATAGAAATTTGCTCGCTATGCTCACTGAGGCTCTTTTTCTATTAGAGCCATCAATTAATGTTCAGAATACTTCAACTTTATTTAAGGAATATGTATTGAAGGTACCAGATCAATCAGTAAGACGATTAGATTTAGCTAATAATTTTTGGAAATATTCCTACTTATTGTTTCCGCCAGTACAGGACGAGCGGATTGCGAAATGTATTAATGAAACAAGAAAAATAGTTGCTGAACCATTTCTTCCAAATAGTTTAAGAACCATTAATACGCATAGGATGCGCCCAACTCTCTTAGAAGCAATAATAAGAATTAGACTAGATGTAATTTCCGGAACTAACGAAACATACTCTGATAGCGCATCTCAGCCTCCAACTTCAGTTAGCTCTATTCAAAAGGATATAACGTTCAAAGGTGTCATGTCTCAGCTTGGATTATTGGAATCACTGCTTATAGCCAGACTATTTACCGCATTATATGGTTTAGCATTAGATATTAGAGAAAAAGTTGCCTCAATGAATATTGTGCAGGAAAGAACAAAGAGAATTCCAACTAAAGCTGAAGAAGATGATCCTGAGAATGTTGCTTCAGAGACAAAACAGGTTAAGTCTGATCCAGAATTAGATAAATATAATTTAATAAAAACAGTAGAAGATTCAATTCTTCTTCTGCTAGGAGATAATACATCATTTGATACCATTGACCTTCAGGAGGGTACAGCTAGATCATCTTCCGTTAAAGATGCTCATCTAATGGGCGCAGTTCTATCTTCTATAGATATTCCAAGAAGATGGGCTGAATCAAAGATTTCAGAAGTAAATACCAAAAAAGATGAAATAGCGAAAAAAGCCGATCCAGATAGGGCCGCTATTGGTGCAGATTTAGGAGTAGCAAAAGGCGTCGGGTCTATAGACGTTCTCGCTTTTACGATAGCTTTGTTTTCTGTTCCAGAAGATATATTACTATCCCTACTTACGGACAAGCAATTTGATTATATGAAGGCAGAGTTTTCAGATGGATTTTTTGATGATTATTCTTTGGAGTTCAGCATGGCGAATGCTGTTGAGAAGGTATCCGAAGCAGCATATGAGGCGTACGAGCTTGTTCGACTGATTATTTCTACGCAAGAAACTGCCGTATTCATGTACGACGACTAATATTTAGTAGATATTTGCCTTCTTCCTCATTTCAATATTTCTATTATTTTTATAACAAAATAGGGAACTACAAGGAAGTAATATGTCTTTTGATTTAAGATTAGAAAATGGAGATTTGAAAATAAACACAGATGGGACTGTTTCATCTGTTACTGGGAACTCAAAGTTAAGACAGGATATATTAAAAATTCTCTTAACTGACCTGGGAGACAACAAATTTCATCCAAAATATGGAAGTCATGTTGGAAAGCTTCAGGTTGGATCCCACGCTGATGACAAGCTTATATCATTAGATATAACATCTTCTGCTAGATCGGCAATAAGAAATCTAATGTCTCTACAGCGGGCGCAAGCAAGAAGGCAGTCGCTTAGCCCAGGAGAGATTATAATAGATATTTTAAATCTGGAGGTTACAAGAGATAAGGTTGATCCAAGATTGTATAATATATTTGTTTCTGTATTAACTCAAGAATTAGACAGAGTAGAAAGCTCTGTTACAGTAAGAATAGCTTAGGGGAAAGAATGGCGACTTTTAGATCATTTAGCGAAATAGTATCCACGATGATTCAGAGATTAGGGTTTTCACAGCCAAGCCTTGATACCAAGCCCGGATCTGTATCTAGAGATCTTTTCGTAGATCTTCCGGCTGACGAAATATCAAGATTATATTCGGCATTGAATTTAGTTTCAGAAAAACAATCTTTGGCAACAACATCTGGTAGGGACTTGGAACGTTTGGCGGCTAACTTCGGAGTTTCAAAGAGTACCGGATCTTCAGCAAGTGGCATTCTCATTTTTGGAACCAATAGTTTGGTTGCTGATATACCAATTCCAAATGGAACATTAAATACATCAAGAGGCGGAATAGGATTTCGGACGATAGGAAACTATGTAATGTCTGCGGCTGATAAAAATCGTTTAGCTGCGAATGCGAATAGACTCAGAAAGGCTTTAAATATTGCCGGATTAAATAGCACATATGCAATAGAAGTTCCTATTCAAGCCGTTAGGCCGGGAACATCTGGCAATGTTGCGTCTTTGCAGATAATAAAAACAAACCTACAAAATGCTGTTTCTGTTATAAATTTAACGTCAACTATTGGTGGCTCGAATAATGAGAGTGATGATTCGTTTAGATCACGAATTTTAGCTATATTCAGTGGCGCTAATATTGGAACTTCAGCAGGATATAGAAATTCAATTCTAGGCGTTAATGGTGTCTTAGATGCGCTAGTTGTTGAGCCCGGAAACTCTCTAATGTTAAGAGATGGAACAGAAACCTTAGAACTTGATGATGGTACTAGCAGAATTCTAAGCTCAGGAACAGGTGGTAAGGTAGATATTTATATCCTTGGAAGAAAAGTCGAGCAAGTCTCTGAATCATATATTTTCACAGACCTATCCGGGGTTGGGCGAATTAACGATGAGAGAAATGACTTCATTTTGGGCCAGTCTGGTCAGGATCAGACGAGAACATCAGAAGAAAGAAGAGTGCTGGCATTTAAAACTGGATCTTTGCCAGCACAGCCAGCAGACTCTGTAGCGTTTGTTATAGGAAGTTCGTCTGGAGCATTAACTGAAGCATTTCTTGATGAAGATGGAGTTAAGAGAGGTAATTTCGAATTACAAAAAGATTTAAATCCAGAGACTGGTGGAAGCCCATTTGGATTTGATAAAATTCATTTTATTTCAAGCAGAAAAGATGTTGAAGCAGAGTCGATTCCAAAAGGAATTTTATTTGGATTAGATTTGTTGGCATTTTCTGATATTGATAACATAAACAATGTATATATAGACCTAAATGAAGCATCAGAAAACGCAGAAGTAAGTAAGGCTAATCGAGAATTCATTACGCTAAGACAAACCCCAATGGTTAGGGCGGCTCGGGTTCAAAACAAAACCACAGGAGAAGTCTATTCGGTTATTGATCAGAATCTAGATTCTGATGGTCTGAATAGAACTGGCGTTATTAAAATTTCTGGAAAGTCGCTTCCAACTCCTGCCGATATTCTGAGCGTAAATTATACTTGGAGAAAATTTTTCGATAGACATATTGATTTTGCTGGAGGTAATCCATCACAATTTAAGGCCCCATCTGTAGTTGATGTTATTGATTGGACCCAGAGTGGTGGAATTTTCGAGGAAGAATCGATTATTGAAAAATCAGATGATGATTTGAGTTTTCAAATTTCTCTTGATTATGGCATCAGCAGAGTCATCTCGGCTTATGTCAAGGAGCTAGCTACCGCTACAATTGCTAGTGTTAGCACAATAGACGGAGGAACGACAATCGGAATTACTTTGTCTGAATCAGACAGATCTATTGACAATATAATCTCTATCAAAAGAAGCTCTGATCTTTTGGAGCTATACAAAACGGAAGAAGATGATGGCTCATTTTATTCAAAGACGATAATATTTCCATCAGATTCCGTCGGAAGCGTCGGAGACATAGTGACTGTTCATTATAATAAAGGCGAAATATTTGACATAGGCAATTCCGATGCATCTACTTATAACAATGTCGTAGTTCTCCCGTCAGATGGAATATTAGACGCAGAAGGTATTCTAGATGGAGTAGAAGAGGTTTATTTTGCAGAAGAGCCAGTTTATGTAAGATATGTAATTGATACAAGCTCTATTTATTCGAAGGTTAGTCTGTCCAACTTACCAATAACAAGCGTTGACTCCTCAAATAGGTTAACCTCATTAAATGGAGATGGATCCTCGGCCTCTAATCAGCCTGTTTTTTATGATAATTCTGTCAGTTCTGGTCCAGTGCCTGTAGGCCGATTTGGCCCAACTCATGTAAAAATTGGAGTTTCTGGAATTACAAATCCTGGAAAAATAAAAGTAACAGGCACAACCTTAAATCGATATACATTAGACATAACGGCAGGAGTATCTATAAGCGGACTAATTTGCGATCTAGAAAACGACATACTATCTGCCCTCGGCTTAACAACTCTTTCGTCAAATTTAGGCATAGCGAAAATAGATGCGATAACCCTTCTTGATAGCGATGGTAACGAAACTACATCTTTAGATACTCTTGGAGTTCAACTTAAAACATCAGAGTATTCAGTTGGAACTGCGCTTTCAAGCTCATCACTTGATAATTATGCATTTGTAATTCCATCTACTCCCAATAATACTGCAGTATCATTGACGGCCGAAGACAAAGTTAGAATAGAGCTACTTCTATATAATCTTGATGCCAGTGAGGAGCTATACTTCTCAAGCTCAGCTAGCAAATCTACAAAAAATAGATTCGGAATAATAGATCGAGTATCTGTTTCCTCGGGATTTAGATCAAGCACAGGAAATCTAATAGGATCAATTAAATTAGATGCAGATAACCAGCCGGAAAATGGTATAACCTATAATGTTGATTATGACTTTCTTGCTCCAAAAGAGGGAGAAAGAATAAGTATTTCGTATAATGTTAATAAGCTTATTATAAACTCTACTATAGAAGCCGAGAGAGTACGGCCTATAACTGCAGATATTCTTATAAAAGAAGCCGAAAATATACCGATAAGCGTTCAGGGAACCTTACTTATAAATAATAACTCGTTGGCAAATACTGATAAAATAGTTGAAAATGTGATAAGTGCTGTATCTAACGTCCTCAATACATCTGTCTTGGGAGGCACAGTGGATTATTCTGATATAATTGCTACAGCCGCAGCAATAGACGGAGTTGACTCTGTTAATATTAATGTCTTTAACGAATCAGGAAAAACAGGAAGAGTCCCATTTGTTAAAGCTCTTGATAATCAATCGATCTCTCCAGGTGAAATATTGTTTGAGGCTATTTCAAGGAATAAGTTTAGAATAAATTAAGGAAAGGTATGCTTCGACCAACATTATTTTCAATACCATCCAGTACAGAGCTAAAGGTAACATTTAATAAAAATCTATCTAAGACGTTAAGTATTGAAAATTTTAGCGTAGTCTCTGTAAGCGGAAATATTAACGATCTAGAGGTTACCGGGGTGGTGGTAGCCGATAATGTTGTTGTGGTTACCACAAAGCCTCAGATTGCTGGTAATTATTACATTCTAAAGCTAGTTGATACCATGGCTTCAGAGTTTTCGTCTGTCGATGGCGTAGCCTTAATAAATGATGATTTAAGCCGAGACTTATATTTCCTTGGATTGAAAAATTACAATCCTGTTAGAGATAGAATTATTCAAAATGTTCCGTCTCTTTATAAGCTAGATAATTCTAATTTAACAAGCCTAATTGATAACCAAGCGGAGGAGCTATATAGAGCGCAGAAGCATGTGGGTCAGCTCCTGAGCGATAATTATATTTCTGAGCCAGTTATAGACGAGAGAAGAATAAGAAGCTCAGGAGCTACAGATCGCCTAGCAAATGAGGGCGCATTTCTGGTTGAAAAAGTTTCCTCCAAAAGAACTGGCGAGCTGCCTATCTTTAGGGAAGTCGAATATAACTCAACTTCAGCAATTCCAAGGCATTCCGCTTTTCCGAAATATCCCATCTCCGCAAAAGAGGTAGCTGTTGACTCCGAGGAAATATCCCTTGGAACAACCGGAGCCTCTTTTGATGGATTTTTGATTAATCTACCGAAAAAAGATATTATTAAGCTCAATAAACTAATACACATCAAGTCAGATGATGTAGTTGACTGCGATGGCGACTTGGGAACAGAATATAATATATCAATTTATAAATATTCAATTTTAAATAATCGTTACGATTCAGAATATGGATTTAAAAATGTTTCTTTAAATTCAAATCAGATTTTATTATCTGAATTTGGAAATATTGACGAGCCAAAGCTTGGTGATAAAATTATCATATCTTATTTGTATAAAGATTCTGGAATTCAGATAAACGAAGATTCATTGGAAATTTTTAATCTAAAAGCTATACCACAGGAGTCTATTCCGGCCAATATAACAAGATTCTTCCTGAAGCACGCCCCAGTTGTAGATTCTCATAATGAAATTCCCGAGAGAGGCGGGGTATCATTCCTATACGGTCAGGCATCTACTGATACTCCAGCAGAATTCAAAAGAGAACTAGTTTTTGACACATCAAAGCTTCCGTCAAAAATCGGGGAATATGCTATAAATTATAGCACGGGCGAGGTCATCGTCGTCGGACCAAAAATCATAGGAGAAGGCACTGGGAGCAGGCCAATAGTCGCATCATATATATACAGAAATTCTTTTGTCAAAAATTTAGACTTCTATATCAATAATAATGAGATAGTTGCCTCAGAAACTAGGATTTTAGTTGACGAAGAAGTTTCTATAGAATATACTTATGAAAAAGTTTTTGCAGAAGGAGTCGATTACGAAGCACCTTGTCATACTGAGATTTTTAATGAGCATGTTGAAAATAAATTTTCTTCATCATTTTCAATTAGCCCAAAAAATACGCCAATAACTGATGTATTTAGAGTTTTCAACCAAACAACCGGAGAAGTTTATCAGCCGCTATATCACACGGATGATGAAATATTCTTTGCCGGAAGAAGGTCGCCTGAGTTTAAGGAGTCTGGCTCAGAAGAGGCAAGCTTTGACCAAGTTGAACAAGAAGATCTTGTTGCCGCTGGAGAATTTGTTTGTCCAGCATTTGAAATTCAGATAAGAAGCGCTCTTTCTAATTCTAATATTAGATTTTCTCCCGGAATTCCATCCGAACTAATAAATTTAGGCTCTCAGGATTATTTTGTTAGAAGTACTGGCTTAGGCGGGACCGATCCTGTCGAAGATATTCAGATAAGATTTTTTGGAAGCCCTGATTCAAATGGCCTGGTAAACTCATTCGGAATAGCCTTATCAGCTCAAGCTCCAAGCCTTGGAGAAGATGTAACCTTAGGGCCACTAGGATATGTTTTTAGCCTAGAAAATACTCAGATTATTGGAGACACAGAAGATTCAATTGGATCGTTCTTAAATAGTTCAATTTTATTCTCTGATGAATCAGTATTTTTAAATGAAAAATATTTCAAATCGTCCACAACGGCTCCGTCTCTAAAGAGGGTTGCTAGCAGCTCCATTAAATCTACTTTTGTAGCGTCAAACAATGATAATACTCTGGCAAATATATCTAGGCTCAGAAAGCCCGGAGATTATAGTGTAGATTACGATAATGGCAAGATTTACTTGGCGGTATCCACTGGACAAGATTATGAGTCTGGATCTATAGACTATAAATTTAACTCATCATTAACTAGAAATTCCAATATAATTGCAGTATCTCAGGCCTCAAAGCTGCTAGCCCCTAATGATACAGTCTATAGTTCTGTTATAAATTATGACAAAGTCATAAACACCAATAATTCCATTAATATTGATGACTTGGAAACAAGTTTAATATTAAATCGCGGAGTATCTGCCAGAGACTTGACTGGTATCCTGCAGGAAGTCAATAAGGTTCTTTCCGACTACACCGTCGTAGTCGAACATAATATTTCATCAATAAAGGCAATTATTGATGAAAAATTCTTAGAAGGTTATGGCCTCGGATCTAAAGACCCGGCAAAAAGAATTGGTGAGGCTAATGCGACGAGTGCCCTCCAGACGGTAATTGATGGTGGAAAGAATCTTTATGATTCATCCTATGTTTCTTTTGAAAATAATGTTATTGACTTAAAAAAGAAATATAGAACAAGAGTGGTAAAGGATTCTGGAGCCACTCTGGTTCGGATATCCGATGTTAATTTTGCATCAGTTTTTAAAATAGAAAATATATCGACAAACAAAACTCTGTCGGCTGGCGATTTCACCGTTATAAGTGATTCGCTTGGTGCATATGTTTCTTTCGCCCCAGGGTCCATTGGCTCGGATAATGATATAGTTTTGGTTAGCTACCTCGTCAGCGGAACCCCAACCGTAGGTACAGAAGTCGCTATAGATTATAGATATGGAAAAATTTACTTCAACTACACATATTCTTATGATGATGTTTATATCTCATACGAATATGGTGATAACCAGATTGACTGGTCCATAGGTAGCGCTATAGCCGAGGGAGAAGAGTACTTCGTTACTTACAAGTATGGGGCGCTAAGAGAGGCTCTTCGTAAGAACTTTGGAATTTTGACTAAGATTCCATTTTTCCAAAAGTTTGGACTAAATATTGATAGAGAGTTATATCGAAATGCATTAAGTGGCGTTATGCAGGCGTTTACAGGTGGACCCATAAGGTCGTCTTTCAATACTTTGATTGAATCTTTTACCGATATAGAGCCTGAGATAACAGAATCTGCATTTGGTAGCTGGATTCTCGGAAGAGATTTTCTGCAGCCAGAAGAGGTAAGCATTTCTGGTCCAATTAAGTTCGCAAATTGCAAATTTAAAGAAGGGCTAGAAGTGGCGGAGGGAACGGTAGTTACTACCCCAGCCATTTCTAATCTAAATTTGGATGAAGGAACAATTTCTTCTTGGGTCGTACCATACTGGGCAGGTATAGATAACGATGCAAATATAACGGTTGATATAGATAATATTGGAACGAAGGTCTATAAATATACTTTGGGATCAGATATTTTTAGCTATGAAAATAATTTTAATTTATTCCCAGATGACGATAGAGATGGCGGAATAGATACTTCGCTTCCCAGCATAACAATACATAATAGCAATGTAGTTCTTGCTGGCGAGCAAGAGATTTTAGAAATTGCTCCAAATGCTATTGTGAAGAGTGAAGAAACTTTAACTAGAGCTACAAGGCTCGACCTTTCTGTTTCCATTAAAATAGATAATTTCAGCATACCATCTATAATTCTCGGTACAGCGGCAGATACTCCGGTTTCCGCACCAACTGATGGAGCTTTAGGGTTGTATGAATCTATAGTGAATGTTCCATGGAATCTTATTGGAAAGAGCCCAAGTCAAGCTCTCGCGGGGTATGCTTCTCCTGGGTTTATCTCAATAGGAGATGATAATAAACTGTTGTTCTTGCAGCTTGCCCTAAGGCCTGTTACAGATTCTCTCGGGGCTGCTCGGACTTTCATTATTGCTGATGAAGATCTAAACCTAGATTTCAATGAGATACCGAAATATGATCGCCTTCATATAACGCGAAGCTGCAGATGCTCTGTAACAGATACTGTTTCTGATTTGGCTGATTTCCGAGATAAGGATTTTCAATCAATTAGAATTACATTTGATGCACCAATTGATATCTCTAATATTTCAGACGAAAATGTTATTTATATTGATAAGCCTTCTGTGTTTAAGGTTACAGATTCAAGAGGCGCTATATATGATGTCTTTGGATTTATTGATGCCGTCGGAAGTGATATAACGACAACCATTCCTGATAGTATCTCTGGTTTTATTCTGAATAAAATTCCTCAAAATCATCAAGAAATTACGGCCAGGGGCTCTGCATTTATCAATGACTATAACCCTCAAGGAAATATGGTCTTATCTTATCAGGTTGCTTCCGTTCTGACTAAGGAGAATACTGCATCAGCAGCGGTTCTCGGATATAAGGAAAAAAGTTTTATCGTAGATTGGAGTTCTGATTACCTAGATGTAAGTATAGTTAGAAATCCGGTAACAAATAGCGTTATAATTACATTGTCTTCGGCACTAACTACTGCCAAGCAGGTTATTACTCTCTTTTACACGGACCTTATTAACTCTGCAGATGAAGATTATATCTTTTCGAGATTTAATCTCTCTTCACTAGTTGATCTGCCGGTAAGTAGCGATGTTAGTCTCTCAGATAAAATCGCTATTGGAACTTTGGATCGCGCATGTGGCTCTGTAATAAACGTAAATAATTTCTCCTATAATCTTTTTAATAGATTTAATCTATCTGATATATACATTGGAAAATTTGCAAAAAATCCCAGTAAACTTCCTTTCGTGGTCAATAAATACGATTCACCAGATACATCCGTTGGCTTCCCGTTTAATTATGACACTTCCGAAGGTGTGTTTATAGGCTTTGATGACCTATGCCTATCCGACTTGTCGGCTGATTCCGGTCAGTGGATTTTTAGGACCAGATCAAGAGAGCAAATATCACTTCCAACTTCAGTAAATGTTATTGGATCAGAATATAGCCTTGAATTCTCTGATATATATATCAATCATATATTCTCTGGGAGAATCTTGACAGACGGAGAATTTTCCTCTGTTTTAAGATCTTATCGAAAGGCTGATGACTCATGCGCCTCCGGAATAATTTGCTCAGCAAATTATCGATATTGTGGCGATGGACTCATTGAGAGCAGCGGGTGGAGAAGGATAAATGAAACTGATTCTGGCATTATAAATCTTCTACTAGGAGGTTCGGAAAATGATATCGGATTCTGGGATAAATCAGGTAATTTTAATACAGCCATTCCTGGCGGAATATACAGAGCTGGCCCATCAACTTCGGCTATTGATCCAGATAATAGAGATTCAATAAATAGAAACTCATTATTTTCTAGATTACCATGCTCTGAGGGTGATTGGACCGCGACTATTGATTTTAGAGTTTTAGAAACAGATTCTGGAATAATAAGTTCTGACATTGCTAACTTTAACGGAGTTATATCTGGAGGTCTAACGGGAATTTCGCCCCTTCATGTTTTTGATGGAGAGGTAAATATAAAGCTATCACTAGGAGTGTCAAATGCCGGCCAGCCCGTCCTGCTGGTTCTCGATGGCGAGTCTGGAGGCATATTAGACATATTATTCTTTGACTATCGCGATGGAAATTTTAAAGAATTAATCATAAGGAAGCAGGATGGAATAATAACGGTAGAAACTGATACTGAAATTTTAAGCAGCATAGCGTTAAGTGATTTTGAAGAAGCTTCAGCAAATCTATCTTCATTATTGAGTGAGCCGTTTATAGCTGTTCATTTATTCGATGGAGAGCTAATGAGCTCTGCCTCATATCATAATCTTTTTTCTGGCAATCTAATTGATATTTCTTTAATTGAGTACGACGGAAGAGAGGAGGTTGGAAGCGGACTGTTGGAGGCTGATGATATCTTTGTCTCTACAGATTCAAAAATAGAATTTGCGTTCAATACGACTAACAGTGGTGTGGATGGTTACGCAGATGGTTACGCAGATGGCTATGTTTCTTCGGCAGTTTATGATATTGATGAAATTACATTTACGTCTGATAGGCTGAGATATCTTTTTGATACCGGAGAGAGTGGTAGTAAAAATAGAATATCTATCTTCAAAGACGGGAAGGGATTCTTAAACTTCAGGATACATGATAATTCCATAGAAAGGCACGGAGAAGGAAGAATATATAATATTGCTACAAGCATTAAGCATTTTAAGCCAAATATTGCTCGCCATATTGCTGCCAGCTGGAAGCTGAATACTCTTTATGAAAAAGACGAAATGCATCTATTTATTGATGGGCTAGAGGCCCCAAGTCTTTTTAGATTCGGTGGTCATGTAAAAACCAGGGTAAATGATAAATTTTCAGATGTTAGCAAGGAAATGCTCCAAGGCTTAGTCGAGGATAACATAGTTTATTATGATTCTTATACTGACGGTACAATTTTGGCCGGATCATCTGTCTTTTCTTCGGAAAGTCTTAATTTTAGTGGGAATGCCCTTTTCGGTCGATCAATTATATTTGAGGCTGCAGTCCTAGCGGGAATATATGTTGGCGGAAACTTCTTGATAGGCCCAGTAGTTGGGTCTGGAGTCACAATTCTGGACGCTCAGACGCTAGATCCAGTTATTTTTAATACTTCAGATTCCCAAATAACGTTCACATTAGCTCCAACCGCAGGAATAACAAGCCAAATTCTTACTGATGTAAAAAACGGATCTTATGCTATCTTTAAAACTAACTCTCAAAATGTTTCAGAGGAATTTAGCGGAATAGAATACACAATTGTAAATGATAAAATCGTAGTAACAAATGGAAGCAGAGTTATAAAACCACAATTCAGAGTTAACTTAGATACTAGGCTTATTCAATTTGTCGGAGAGGATAGCGATTGTAATATGGTGGCTAGCGTAGAATTTTCAGATCTAGATATTCATATAAAAACCTTTGGATTATCATTCAGTAAAGTAAAGAAAGATATAGTGCTATCTTCAAGTTCTTATAGCCAAATGGGGGGGCCAGGGTTTGAAAGTATTTTGCTGTCATACGGCGTAGAACCTGTATCACTTTCCGATGTTATGATAACCAAGGTTATTAAGCCGAGATATATTCCAGCGCTTGATTCTATAACTGATATAGGAGATTTTTATCTCGGAACATTTCTAACTAAATTATCTGACCCAACCGGTCAATATAAACTTAGCTCTCAGTCTACACAGGTGGCCAGAGAAAATAGGGGAAGATTATTATCTGTAAACATAGATTCCGATAATATCAGCTTCTGCACGGACATTGTTGATGGATATGTAAGTTCAGACATAAGCAGCGTAACTATATTTGGAGACACAGCTGATGGATCTGATTTTGAAACTTTTCTTATAAGTGGAAATGGAATTATAAATGGAAGTAAAATATTTTATTCTGTAGATTCAGCTAGAGGAAACTTGATTCTTGCTGATCCAGATTATGAGCCTTGTGTTCTAGAGATCTTAGAGAGTGATCCAATCACAGTTCAGAATAATCAGGGAATTTATGCAGAAATAAACAGATGGATTAGTGGAGCTCTTGTATTCAATATATTTGGATCAGATGATCCATTCGAGTTAAACCCAGGAAGTTATAGGATCGAATATCCTGCATATTTGAATATAAACATTCCACAGGTTGGACAAAGTATTTATCTTGGAACTGATTTGTTTGGTAAGAATCCGTTTAATGGAATTATTGATGAATATAAAATTGTCACAGAAATGTCTAGTGATACTAGGCCAACTGAATCTTTGACCAGTGGAACAAGAAGCATAACTGAGGAATACTTAGATCCTAATCCAAGTTGTCCAGATGATCAAACACTTTTACTAGTTCACTTTGATGATCCGATAAAGCTGCAGTCAAGAAAGCTCAGACAGAAAGAGTTTCTAAATACAGATAGAAATTATAAATTTAAATTAGACTTAGAAGATCGAGAAGCGCTTCTTCTTGCTGTAAATGACAGAGAATTGTTTGAATCAAAAATGATTAGAATGGGGTTCTCTGTGGATCAGGCTACAAGAACTTTCTTTGAGTGCCACAAAGCCCAGGGAGGTCCTGTCTTTAATGAGGCGAAACTATTAAGATCTGATAAAATGCTTATAAGCTCTAACAGCGTCAATGACAACTTTGGGCAATCAGCTAAATTCTTCAACACTACCCCTCTTGTAATTCAAAATGATCTTTCTTATTTTAGAAAAGAGGGCGGAAGTATAGAGTTCTGGATATCTCCCTTAATTGATACCATACGAGATCCAGATGAAAGATCATTTGTAGAAATAAGTTCCGCCACAAGGAAGCGTATAAAATCAGATTCATCAACAGAGCTTTCGCTGCCGTCGTCTGCCAGAAAGATCATTAGCATTAAGCTTCTTGAGAATAAGAAAGAATTTTCTGAGTTTTATTCTCGGTCTGAAATTGATGAAATCTTATTTGATGAAATTTATAGAAGCGAAATTACAGGCAAATTAGCCGGAGGAACTGGTGTACAGAAAGATTTTTCTCTCGGAGCTAAGCTCGGTGCGGACGGAAGAAGCATAAGCTTAAGGGAAGCCCTCCCTGGATCAGATGTAGATGTCGTCGTAACTTATAGCCCATTAGACCTTGGTAATAACGTAATTTCCATATTTAAGGGAGATCGCGGTCGGCTTATATTCGGTATATTCGGTCCCGATAATGAGCATATGATTGGGGCCGAGATGGACTGGAAGAGAAATTCTTGGCACAGAGTTAGATGTGACTATAGAGCTAACTCAAATAATGATATGATGAGGTTGTTTGTAGACGGAATAGAAGTAGCTGGATTATTTTATGGAGAAAATGGAAAAACACTCGGGCTTACTAGTGTGGGCGAAGATCCCGGTGGTGAAGGCCCCGGTGGTGAAGGCCCCGGTGGTGAAGGCCCCGGTGGTGAAGGCCCCGGTGGTGAAGGCCCCGGTGGTGAAGGCCCCGGTGGTGAAGGCCCCGGTGGTGAAGGC
>Ga0080013_1000467_pt1 | contig 57260 bp, 47 predicted proteins | sample ETNvirenome_6_85_FD_69236 | JGI IMG/M metagenome (GOLD analysis project Ga0080013, IMG submission 69236) | Marine viral communities from the Pacific Ocean - ETNP_6_85 (SPADES assembly) (version 2) | ecosystem: Environmental > Aquatic > Marine > Oceanic | place: Pacific Ocean | collected 2013-06-19 | reverse complement strand
GTGCAACTTGTGATGATGGAACTTGTGTATATCCTGCAATGAGATTAGGAGATTGTATTCCGGCTACAATTGAAGATACTCTTAATAGAATTAGAGCTTGTACATTAAAACGAGGTTCAGAATTTTTAAAAGACATAAAATTAGGTATTAATGAAGACTGTTTTACTCTTAATAAATGGAAATTAATATTAATTGAATATTTATTAGGTAGATATAAGTACGGATTAGATTGTTTATTCAATTGTGAAGATGAAGAAACCCCTGAACCTCCTCCAACATGTGATGAGGATTGGGTTACTGGAGGACCTGTTACAGGAGTAAATGATCAAGCATATGCAGGATCGTCAATTTCAACAGGAGAAGGAACAACTATTACTGATCCTAGTTTATACTTTGTAAGTGGCAATACATTATTTAATGGAGATGTGATAAAGATGCCTAATGGGATTATATATACATTCTGGACACCTTCTCCTGGGGGAAGACAAGCAGGGGGATTAAATCCAGTTGTTTTCCTAGGGACTCCTGGAAAAGAAAAATGGGTTATATGTAATCCAGCATATGAATTAAACATAACAACAACAACTAATTATATAGATAATTTTATTAACTTTGTAAACATATTTTGTGAAGATTGTGATATTGAGACAGATTATGAAGTAACAGAAGGCCAACCGGTTGAACCTACTTATAAGAGAACTTTAGATTTTACACAAAATAATATTACTTTTAATTTTTAAATACAATGGCAGAAATAACAGATTTAGTAACCTTAGCTAAGAATAGTATAGATGATAATGATTTTTTTATAGTATCTAATAGTGTAACTAAAGTAGCTAAAAAAGTAAATGTATCTACTATATTTCCTTCATTTACTACTTTAGGGACAGGAGGAGAGGATATACATATAAGTGTTACAAATAAAAATCAATTAAACTTCAAAGGAATAAAAAGTGGAGATACAGATTTATTAACTGTAGCTACTACTTCAAATAATATAGTATTAACAGCTTTAGAAGCTGGAATAGATCTTAGTTTATGTAATAATACAACTTCAGGATTTTTAGCTGAAATAGATTTTACTGGTACAGTTACAGGAGAAAATGCTGTTACAAATGGAGGGACTGGATTAAGTACGATAGCGAAAGGAGCATTACTTTATGCTAGTGCAACTGATACAATTGGTGCTACTACAGCAATGTCTACTAATGGACAATTACTTATTGGTAATGCAACTAATGGGTATCCTTCAGTAGCAACTCTTACAGGTGGTGATAATGTAACAATTACTAATACTGCAGGAGCTATTTCGATTGCAGCTAGTTTATCAACAATGTCAGCTAATCTTGATATGGGTCCATCGAGTACATATAATATAGATTTAACAAATGGAAATGGATGGTTATCAGGAGATGGATCAGCTGAAGGATTAACAGTAGATAATGATGGAAAAGTATTCATAGGACAAAGTACTCCTACAGCAGCATTTTCTGAATCTCTTACTATAAAAGGGAATCTTAGATTTACAGAAGCAGCTACTGTTAAACCTACTGCAACAACAAGTGGTACAGCAGGTGTAGATTTAACAATAGAAGGAGGAAGTAGTGCTTCGGGAGCTGCTGGTGATTTAACTCTTAAAGCAGGTACAGCAGCCAGTGGAGCTGGAAATGGTGGAGATTTAACTTTATATGGGGGTAGTGAGGCAGGTGGTACAGCAGGATCTATTAAGAATTATGTGTATGATGGTGGTGATTCTGCAGTACAAGCTTTAACAGTAAATGGTAGTAGTGCAACTCCAAATGTAACTGTAAATGCAGGTAATTTAGTAATTACTTCAGCAACTAAAGGTATTATACATACTAATAGTTTAACAGTTACACAAGCTACAGATCATACAACTGGAGTAACAATTAATGCAACATCAGGTGTAATTACACTTGCTGCAGTTGCTTTAGCTGCTACAACAAATGCAGAATTTACAGTAACTAATAGTACAGTACAGACAGATTCAGTAATTCTTGTTACAATGCAAGATGAAAATACTGTAGATAATAAACAACTTGCATGTGCTATTCACACAGTTGCTAATGGTAGTTTTAAAATTAGTATCGTAAATCCACATTCTGCTACTAGTACAAGTGCAACAGCAAGTAAGATTCACTTTTTAGTGATCAACAATAGTTAATATTAACCAAATATATATAGAAAAATGACAACAATTAATGGAACCAAACAAGAGTTTGTAGATTTAATCAATGGATTATTTGCAGCTCAAGAAGTAGAAGGCAAAGATTTTGCTTTAGCAGTTAGTAAAAATATTTCTATTCTTCGAGAAGAATTAAAAGAAATTGAACAGCAAAGTACTCCTCCGGAAGAGTTTTTAGTAATAGCTCGAGAGGTAAATCAGATTGCGCAAGAAGATAAAGAAGGAGCTGAAAAGAAAATTGCTCAATTAGAAAAAGATAATGAAAAGATAGTAACTGCTAGAAGGATGCAATTAGCTAATATACAATTAACTTTAAAGGATGAGATATCTGTAGAACTTTATATGATATCTAAAGATAGTTTACCAGAAAATATTACAGCTAAACATATTAATCAGTTAGAAAAAATTATAGAATGACAAAAGGAAAAGAGTGCACGCACACAGATATAGTAAAAGAAATAACAATAATGGAACATAGAATGAACAGTATGGAAGATAAATTAGATAAAGTAGTTGAAAAATTAGATATGCTAACTGAAAAAGTACTAGATCCTGATATTGGAGTAACAGCTAGAGTTAATAGAAATACTTCTACAAGAAAAATGATTGTGAGAGCTCTTTGGGTTATTTATGCTGCAACTATTGGATTAATGATTAAAATGTTTACTTCATAAATATGCCTAAAGAATTAAATGAACATACTGGATTTCATATAAGTATAAAAACACTTATAGGTATTAGTGCTGCTATGGCAACGGTTATAAGTATGTGGTTCATACTTCAAGGTGATATAAATGATGCCAAAGAATTACCAAAACCAGATGTAACAAGAATAGAGTTTGATATGAAAGATGAATTAATACGTCAAACTATTATGAATACTCTGGAAGATGTTAAGGAAATTAAAGAAGATTTAAAACGTATGGAAGATAAAATAGATAACTTAAGATGAAAGATCCAATTTTGAAAATACTTGGAACTTATTTAATTGTATTATTTCTACTACTATTAATGTCTGGAAATGCTCTTGGACAAACAAAATTCTGTAAACAAGATATTTGCGTTGTAGAGTTTAATGCTTATTGGAATAAAGGTAATAGTGTGGTTTGGTTAGATAGTTTAGAAAATTGTGGAGTAACGAGAATACTTATATCAGATAAACAAATGCTAGCAGATATGCAAAAGAAATATAAGATACAAAATGTGCCAACAATAATAATTTTTAAAGAAGAAGAAGTTGAAAGATTTCAAGCTTGTTTAAGATTTAAAATAGGAGTCAAACTAGAAGAGGTGCAGAATCTTATTAATACAATATTAGACTAGAAAAAATAAAATAATTAATAATAATAATAATAAATTATGGCAACATTAACAGCAAAATTAACATTATCAAGTAGTAACGTTACAAGCGATACGTTAAATCTTACTACAACAGATACATTAACAGTAACTAATCCATCTACTAATATAGCTAGGATTTCGTGTCCACATGATAGTGTGACTCAAGTGTTAACTACATCTCAATCTGCTATTACTTATGTATATTTAAAAAATATAGATAGTACAAATATTATAGTAGTAAAAACTGATGGAGCAGTATCTTTTTCAGATTTAGGCCCTGGAGAATTTATATTTTTTCCATTAAAAGGAGCAGTTGGAGTAGAAGTGCAAGCGGATACAGCTGCATGTATTCTTGAATACGGATATTGGACTAAATCATAGATATGAAACTTCAAGTATTAAGGTTTAGTAGTGGGTCTGATTCTACTAGTGGTTTATTATTTGATATAACAAATGGTATAAAATTTCTTTGTTATACTTTAGAAGATGAGTATAGAGAAGAAAAAGTTTATGGGGAAACAAGAATTCCTCAAGGAACATATAAAATAACTTTAAGAACAGTAGGACGATTACATGAAAAATATATTAAAAGATTTCCTGGTGTACATAGGGGTACTCTTCATGTTACTAACGTATCTAATTTTAAGTATATTCTCATTCATTGTGGGAATACTGATGACCATAGTGCAGGCTGTTTGCTCTTGGGTGATAGTCAGGAGAATAATATTATTAGAGAAGATGGATATATCGGGCATTCTACCCAAGCGTATAAACGAGTATATCCACCGATTGCTAGGGCTTTAGAAGAAGGAGAGGATGTGACGATAACTTATATTGATTTAGATTCAATATAATATGAAATGGATAGGACAATACATATTCGACTTTGCAATTCGAATTAGAAATAAATTATATGATGCTTCAGGATCTTCTGGTTCTCCTGCAAGTAGTACAATAGTAGACTATAGTGGTTCTGATACTGGATATGCTAAAACACTGACGACAGATGGAGATACAATATCTTGGGTTAATGCAACATGGATACATGATCAAGGTGCTGCATCTGATACTTGGACTATAAACCATAATTTAAATAGATATCCATCAGTGACAGTTGTAGACTCAAGCGAAAATGTAATTATAGGAACTGTAAACTACAGTTCACCAAATCAAGTAATAATATCGTTTTTTAAAGATGACGATACAGGGTTAGCTTTCGATGGAAAAGCATACCTTAATTAAAAAAATAAAATAATGGCAATAAAATTTTACAGTAGTATAGATTTAAGAACTAATCAATTAAAACACGCGCTCTTACACACAGATAGTTCAGCGCCTACATCCCCAACGCCCGCTCAAGGTCAAATATATTATAATAGTGGAGATGATACAGTTTATACATATGATGGTGCTAGTTGGAATGGTTTAGCTTCTTCTTCTGCAATGACAGCTTTCATTCTTGAAGATGATGATGGAACTGAAGTGTCTATTTCTAATGCTGAAGAAGTTAAATTTATTGGATCTGGTATTACAACAAACTGGACAGATACCTCAGATGGTAGTGATAGTGATCCGTTTGATCTGACGTTTACAGTGGATGCGGATCAAACAGGTATAACATCAATACTAGCTACTGCTCTTAAAATTGGTGAAGATGATCAAACTAAGATTGATTTTGAAACCGCGAATGAAATTCATTTTTACGCATCAAATATAGAACAGGTATATCTTGCTGATAACATATTTGGTCCACAATCTGACGGTGATGTAGATTTAGGTACTACAGGTGTACGTTGGAAAGATGCTTATATGGATAATCTTTATGTAACATCTGATGTAGATATAAACGGAGATGTTGATGTTGACGGTACTCTTGAAACTGACGCTTTAACAATTGGTGGGTCATCACTTAATACTGTAATTGCAGGAACTACAGTTTCAAACGCAACAACAGCAGCGGTTGCAACAGCGGTAACAATTACAGACAACGAGAGCACAAATGAAGATAATGCTATTATATTTACAGCGGGTGGTGACGTTGATGGCGGTAATATAGGTTTAGAGTCTGATGGAGATTTAACATATAATCCAAGTACAGGAACTGTAACCGCAACAATATTTAAAGGTAATATAGATGCTGTTGATGGTGATTTTGATGGAACATTAGAAGCAGATGCAATTACGGTTGGTGGTTCTACTTTAGCATCTGTAATTGCGGGAACTACAGTATCGAATGCAACTACCGCTGCCGTAGCAACAACCGTTACTATTACAGATAATGAAAGTACTAATGAGGATAACGCTTTAGTTTTTACATCAGGTGGAGATGTTGACGGAGGAAATATTGGTTTAGAATCTGATGGAACCTTAACGTATAATCCTTCAGATGGCACATTAACGGCTACAGGTTTTGCTGGAACATTAACAGGTAATGCAGACACAGTAACTAATGGTGTATATACTTCGAATAACTTGTCTGTTATGGCTGCAACAACTTCTGCTCAATTAGCAGGAGTAATATCAGACGAAACTGGTAGTGGGGCGTTAGTATTTGCAAATTCACCATCATTTACAACCCCAGCATTAGGTACACCAACAGGTGGTACTTTAACAAGTACAGATGGATATCCAGGAGATTCAAGTTTAGTTACATCTGGAGCTTTAAATTCTGGATCTATTACTTCAGGTTTTGGTAGTATTGACACTGGCTCTTCTACTATAACAACTACAGGTGCTATTTCAGGTGGTACCGGTTCAACTTTTAGTTCAGCATCTGCAAGTGAACCAGTAGTTCATATTACAAATACTCATACTGGCGCAACCGCCGGTGAATTAAGATTTAATAAAGATACTGCTTCTGGTGATGATAATGATGTTATGGGTACTATATCGTGGTACGGTACTGATGCTGCAGAAAATACACACCAAAAATTAGCATATATAGATTCAATTATTACAGATTCAGCGGCAGGATCTGAAGCGGCATCAATGAGGTTCTATGTAGCAGAAATGGATGGTACAAATACTTTAGGTTTAACAATTGCTGGACAACCTGATGCTGATGGTGAAGTTGATGTTACTATTGGTTCAGGTGTAAATTCTACCACAACTATAGCTGGTGATTTAGTAGTTAGTGGTGGTACTACAACGGTAGAATCAACAACGCTATCTGTTACTGACGATTTAATTACTTGTTCTGTAGGGAATGATACAATAGCAAATGCTAATGGTTCTGGTTTAGAAATTGAAGCTACTGGAGCAACAAATCTTTATTGGAAATATGTACACGCTAATACAGCTTGGACTTCTAATGTTGATATTGATACTTCAGCTACAGGCAATGTTTATAAAATAAATGGAACAGAAGTTTTAGGTCCAACTACTTTAGGTAGTGGTGTAGTTACATCTTCACTTACTACAGTTGGGACAATCGGTAGTGGTACATGGAATGGAACAGCAATTGGAGATACTTATGTTGCAAACGATTTAACCATAAGTGGGGGAACGGTTGATAACTCTGTTATTGGTGGTACAACAGCAGCGGCAATAACTGGTACTACTATTGATGCAACTACAGACTTTACTATTGGTTCAACAGTTATTACTGACGATAGTATTGTAATGACCCCATCAACTAGTGATACAGCTACTATAGCAGCATCTACTAATGGCGCACTTGCTATTACAACAGTTGATAATGCAGCAGCTGCAGCTAATATTACTATTACCGCAGATGGTACTTTTGAAGCAATTGGTACAACAGTAACATTAGATTCAGGTGGTGCAATTAATCTTGAACCAGCTACTGGATCAGCAATTTTACTAGACGGTACAATTAGTGTAGACGCAGGGGTTGTAACTGGAGCAACAAGTATCACTTCAACAGCTTTTGCAGGTGATCTAACTGGTGATGTAACAGGTACTGCAGATGATGCAACTAATGCTCAAGAAGCCGCAAGCGTTACTGTTACAGCTAATAACTCAACTAATGAAACTGTTTATCCTGTATTTGTAGATGGTGCAAGTGGTGCCCAAGGTATAGAAACGGACAGTGGTTTAACATATAATCCTAGCACTGGATTATTAACGTCAACCGGGTTTTCTGGAAATCTTACAGGTACTCTACAAACAGCTGCACAAACAAATGTTACAAGTTTAGGCACTTTAACAGCTCTTACTGTTGACAACGTAAGTATCAACGGTACAACTATTGGACACACGTCTGATACAGATTTAATTACACTTGCGAGTGGTGTTGTAACTGTAGCAGGTGAAATATCAGTGACTACACTAGATATTGGCGGTACAAATGTAACTTCTACTGCTACAGAACTTAATTTACTTGATGGAATCACTACACTTAGTGGAAGTAATACAGGTGATGAATCAAGCGCAGCTGTAGATGCCGCGGGTATTGTTGAGCTAGCAACTTCTGATGAAACAATAGCAGGAACAGATACCGATAGAGCAGTTACCCCAGATGGATTAGCGGCTAGAACAGTAGTTTCGACGATTGATGTTTCTGCTATGACAACAGCAGGTAATAGTTATGCTGAAATAACACATAATTTAGGTACAGAAGATGTTATTGTTCAATTATTTGATGCAACAACTAAAGACACAGTACATGCTGACGTACTTAGAACGGATAAAAGTGGTAGTGCTTCCGATGATAAAATAAAAATAACTTTCGCGAAAGATCCTACAGTTGATGTAGAAGTAGTGATTACAAGTTTTGCTGGCGCAACCGCAGGATCGATAGCATATTCATAATGATTAATTAAATTAAATGGCCAGGTATTATAATGATATAACAACATATGGCACATTCACGGTCGGCGAAGACGACGCTGGTCACGACGTTACATTTTACGGAGCAACATCTGGAGTATATATGATGTGGGACGAAAGTTCAAATAGATTAGAATTTACTGACAACGCTAAGATTTATCTTGGCACTAGTTCTGATTTACAAATATACCACACGGGTAGTAATAGTGTTATAACTGCAAGTGGTACTGGTGATTTAAAAATTACTCAAGCTACAGATGACCAAGATTTAATTCTCTTATGCGACGACGGCTCTGGAGGAACAACAGCTTATTTGACTTTGGATGGTAGTACAAAAAGAGTAGAGGTTGATGTACAAATGGGGATTAATGCACCAGCTGCTTACACAGCTGAAGCGGCTGCAGATGATTTAGTTATAGGTAGTGGTAGTGGTGAAGTAGGTATGACAATATACTCTGGTTCTAGTAATCATGGTTCAATTTACTTTGCTGATGATTTAGATGAAGAAGGCGCTGGCGATAGCCCTGTAGGCGCTAGACATGGTAGAATAAGTTATGGCCAAGACACTAGTGATTTTGAGTTTAGAACAGGTGGTAATCAGCTTGCGGCCATTATTGCTCACGACGGGTCAAGTTTTGCTAGTGCAGTAAGTATACCAGATAGCACTGAACTTAAGTTTGGTGACTCAACTGATTTTGCTTTTCAACACAATGGATCACATAACTTAATAAAATCCCACACTGGTAATTTAAAACTTATCAATTACCAAGATGACGGAGATATATTATTCTATACAGATGATGGTTCTGGAGGTATAACAACTTATTTAACTTTAGATGGTGGTTTAGGTCATACAACTATCGATAAACGCTTAAGAGCTAACGACAACGTAGACTTCACCGTAGGAACAGGAAACGATTTACGACTCATCCACGACGGTACTCACTCGTACATGACTAACTATACGGGTGATCTTTATATAGCTAATCATGCTGATGACAAAGATGTCGTGTTCCAATCAGATGATGGAAATGGGAGTTTAGCAACATATTTCTACCTAGATGGTTCTGCAGCTGTAAATGGTGGCGCTAGAAGTATTATACATTTAGATAATGTTAAATCAAAATGGGGTACTGGTGGCGATTTTGTACTTTATCATGATGGTACAGATTCTTACATTACAAATAACACTGGTGATGTAATAATACAAAACAGTGTTGATGATAAAGATATAATATTAAAGTCAGACAACGGCTCCGGAGGAACGGCGGCTTATTTAACTTTAGATGGTAGTGCTGGGTTAACTACAGTACACACGCCCATGCAATTGGTGGAAGCGACAGAACCTGATGATCCTCCTAATGGACACGCTGTAATATGGTTACATGAGGGTGGAACTATATATGCAAAAATAACAGTTGAAGAAACTACTTCCCTAGTTGTTATTGCACAACCAGGTGAAGGATAGAATAGTTAAATAACAAAAATAAATTAAATAATAATATTAAATTAAACAATTATGGCATTAACAGGAGAACAAACATTTAAAGGATTAACAGTACTAAACGCATATATAAGAGTGATGGATGTTCATCACAGAGCTGTAGATTCGTTTACGGAAGCTGAAGATGGTACTATAACTTGGGACAAGACACTTTATGCTGATTACTCAGCTAGAATATATAAGAATTTAGATTGGAGAAATGCTAATCCCGATTCTGCATTGTCAACTATCTCAGGATCATTTACTCCACTAGTAGCAAATAGTGTAAATATGAATATAGTAAAACAAACCTATGAACATCTAAAAACTTTAGATGATTTTTCAGGTTTTTTAGACGTGTAATTACACACCAGTAAATTATAATTAATTTTATATATTTGCAAATATTATTAACCAATAAAGATAAAAACCAAAAATTATGGCAACAAAAAAAATGGAAAAACCAAACACAATTAAATTAACTGCGGATGAAATTAAAGATCTTGGAGATATTAGAAATAATTTTTCAAAAATAACTTTAATGATTGGTGAAGTTGAAATCAATATTAAGGGTTTAAAAATGAGGAAAGAAGAATTAATGACTAATATACAAAAACTTGAAGAAAAGCAAGGGGATATTAGAAGAAAGTTTGAAGATAAATACGGTAAAGGAAGTATTTCGTTAGATACTAATGAATTTACTCCAATACAAGAATAACTTATAAGGTAATTTATGGCGTATATATATAAAACAATAAGTGGAACTGACGAAGCAACTTTAATGACTCGTAATGAAAACTTTATAAATAAACCTTTTTATGCGTCTATATTACTAACTAATACACATGCAACTGATTCTGTTAATGTAGATTTGTACTTGGTGACATTTGATGCTGAACCTAAAGATACTAGATATTTTAGAGCTGATACTCCAGGGTGGAAATGTACATCTCATGCTGACTGTAGTTTTGGATGTTGTGATTCATATGGTATGTGTGGGGGTAGCAAACCTTGTGGTGATGATGATGATGATCCAGAAAGTACAGTTCCTGAATTATCATATAGTGATTCTGTTGGAAGAGAAAATATTTATGATGAAATTCCAGAAACTACAAAAGATGTCACTCCTAGAACGATTACAGAAACTGCATATTATATACTTAAAGGAGTTACTATTCCTCTTGGAGTTAGCCTTAAACTGGAAGAAGAAGATGTAATGTTTAAAATATCAGAGTATGAATTACGAATTAAATTGAGTGCTGGTGATAGCGATGTTGATGTAATGATAGATCTTACAAATAATAAATTTACAGATGATGAGTATATTTACTAAAATATTTTCAAGTGGAGCCACAGAGCTAGTAAAAGGAGTAGGTGGAGTTATAGATAACTTACATACATCGAAAGAAGAGAAACTAGCAGCTGAGTTAAAAATAAAAGAATTAATCTCCAATTACGAAGTCGAAATGGAGAAAACAATAACCGATCGGTGGAAAGCAGATATGAATTCTGATTCATGGCTTGCTAAAAATGTACGTCCTTTAGTACTTATATTTTTAGTGCTTAGTACTGTATTAATGATATTTATAGACGCAGGTACAATAAAATTTCAAGTTGAATCTAAGTGGACTGACCTTTTACAGTTGGTACTAATTACAGTAATTGGTGCTTATTTTGGAGGAAGAACACTTGAAAAAAGTAAAAAAAATGACATTAAATGAAATAGCGTATAACTTATTAAATTTATTTAGAGGAGGAAGAAGTAATCAAGACGAACATATTTCTCTCGATCAAGTTAAGTTTAATATTAAACATTATAGAGCAATGTTTATTAGAAGAGATTTTGCAAAAAATGGATTTACTAGTAGACATATTGAGCAAGATTTAGGATGTGTAGATGTTAAAAAAGTAGATGCTAGTAAATGTTGTAAATTATCATCTGAGTGTTCAGTATATAGGACAGTATCTAAAATTCCAAAAACTATAAGGTATAACTTTAAAGAAGCTATTAGTTATGTAGGAGATTTAACAGGAATTGGAAATATTCCTATTGTTAATTCCAACACAATTCAATGGTTACCTCATGATAAATATACAAAAGATAAAATGAAATCTTATATGATAGGAGATTATGTATATATTTATAATGCAGAAGGATTAGAATTTATAAATGTTAGAGGAGTGTTTGAAGATCCAGAAGATGTAGCTAGATTTTCAGATTGTGATGGAGTTAAATGTTATAATGATAGTAAATCAGATTATCCTATTTCTATTGATATGTTAAGTTTAATTAATCAAAGTTTAATATCAGGAGAATTGTCTTTATTATCAGGAACGTTTAGTGATACAGAAAATGATAGAATGCAAGATCCCAAAACAGTTAGAGGGGCTGCGCCTAAAAAATAATATAGATGTCATATAATTTAAAAGATATATATGTAGACTATCAAAATGAATATAATGATGATATTAATAAAACTATTTTTACAGATATAGTACATCAATTTAATATGATGATAATGGATTATATTTTAGAAGGTAAAGAATTTAATATGGGGAATAATCTTTCAACCTTATCTATAATTAGGAGAGATAGAGATCCTAGATCACCTAGAATAGATTGGGGAGAGAGTAATAAGTATAAAAAAGAACTCCTAGAAGAAGATCAAAATTTATACAACTCGGAAACGGGCGAAGGAATAAAGTGGCATATTTATCATACTGATGAGTTTTATTGCAAATACTATTGGAGGAAAGGTAAATGTAAGGTAAAGAATAAATCAGTATATAGATTTGACGCTACTCGTGGAGTTAAAGGAAATAAGGAAAAATTAATCAGTCTCTTAAAACAAGATGACTTAGCATATTTAAAATTTAGAAAACATGAATAAAAAACAAACAGGTGGTATTAAGCGCTCAACACTTAGAAAAAGAGAAATTATTCACGGAGGTGGTTCTACGTATGACCCATCTTCGGGCAGAGAATCAGTTTCTCCAGGGGCTACGGAAAAAAAGACAGTAACTAAAACTAGAAGAAAAGGAAAAATTGGGAAACTTAAAAGTACTCAAAAATTACTTTCTGGTGAGAAAGGAAGTACATATTCTGTAAAAATAAGATCCAAAACGAAAGATGGAAAACTGAAAAAAAGAACAGAGAAAATTGTAGATAGACATGGTCGTAGAAAAAGCAAGACTAAGACAAGAGTAAATAGAAAAGGACAAACAATTACAAAAAAAGTTGTATGGGAAGATGGTAAAAGAAAAGTTATTAAAACTATAGATGGTAAAGTAGTTAAGAAAAAAGGTTATCAAACAGGAGGATTTATAGAACCGCCTATTGAAGAAATATAAAATAAAATGGCAATATACAAAAATATATCTAGTAAAACTATAATACGAAAAGTATTTAGGGATTTAAAACCTCAAAACGAAGATTGGATTGATGACGCTATTGAGTGGATTGGAGAAGCTTTAGAGCATATCGGATCAGCTACACAGCTATGTCAAAAACAATGTATATTAACTATAAAAGATCATAAAGTGTTAATGCCTACAGATTTATATTATATTAATCAAGTGGCTATTAATAATTCTGTATCTCCTGTATCATCTAATGAATTAGATACTTTAACAGAAAGAGTTGTAGAGCTTAAAGAAGCTATCGCAGCTGCTCAAGCCGATGATTTAGAATATTCTGATACTGCTGCTATATTACATGAGATTAATGCTAGAATAGTTGTTATAGAAAATATATACTTTAAAAACGAAAATACTATGCAACCTTTACAATATGGTGCAAGTACTTTTCATAGAAGTATGCATTGTGAAGGATGTGTAAATGAAAATACAAACTATGAAGATACATATATAGTTGACTGTGATTATATTAAAACTTCATTTGAAAGTGGAAAAATTTGTTTAAGCTATACAGCTTTTCCTACAGATGAAGATTGTTATCCTATGGTTCCAGATGATATAAGCTTTAAAGAGGCTATGTTTTGGTATATATATAAAAAGATTTTATTATCTACTCCTAAATTTAAAAATAATCAAATAGGATATGAGTTTGCAGAGGCTCAATGGAAATATTATTGTACCCAAGCTAGAAACGCAGCTAATTACCCGGATATAGATAGATATGAATCTTTTATGAACCAGTGGGTTAGATTGATTCCTAATATCAATAGACATGATGTAACATTTGAACAATTAAATACAAGAGAAAATTTACATAGAAACTAAATGGAAGAAATACTAAAACTAATAGAAGGTTATGGACTACCGTTAATATTATTACTAGGAGCTTTATACGCACTATATAGGTTTTTAGTGTTTAGCTTATATGAAGTAAAGAATCAATTCTCTCGTCATCACGAAAGGGCAGCAGAAAATTTTGAGGAAATGAAAAAGAAGATAGATATAATTTTAGAATATATAAGAAAGCACTAATGGCGGAAAAAAGATTTATAAAAGGATTATTTAAAGATACTGCGCATATTGATCAACCTGCAGGAAGTTGGAGATATGCTAAAAATGCTATAATAAATGATAAAAAAGGTAGTATATCAAATGAGGGTGGGACAGATTATAATACTAATATTAAAAGTAAATTAAAACCTTTACATAATCATAAAATTGTAGGAGCTATTGAAGTTGATAGTGATAGAGTTATATTATTTCTAAAAAAGACTATAGCAGCTTTTGATTCTTCAATAGGTATATGGGAAAATGGATCTTTTACTAATTTATATGATCCAGATAGTGTAAATCAAGGGCATGATCTTAATTTTCAATTAACTAACCCTATTGAGGGGACATATAAAATTGATTCTAAAGGAGATTTAGTTGTATACTGGACAGATGATTTAAATCCTCCTAGAGCGTTTAATGTTGATAGGCAGAAAAGAGCTTTAGCGGTATCAACAACTCCAAATCCAGAAACAGAATTATATGGTATTAATGCATGGGCTGCTGATGATAAACATCATATAGGATTATTAAATTTATTTCCATATTCTGGAAGTGTTCCTCATATTACTATATCAGAAGTAATACAAATGCCCCCAAATTTTCCATTATCAAATCAATCTGTTGTTGTAGAGGGGGGAGGGTTACGAACAGGTGTTTATTATTTAGCTTTAGCGTATGTAGATGAAGATTTAGTAGCTACTAATTATTTAACAGTTGCTAACCCTATATCTATTGTAGAAGAGTTTGATCACACTGAACCTATAACTCAAAAAGACGGTGGAAAAGCTGGTAATCAAACTTCTAAAGCTATTAGATGGGAAGTAAGTAATTTAAATTCAGATTATAAATTTGTAAGACCTGTTATTATTCGTAAGATGGGAGATGCTACAGAGGCATTTAAATTAGATGATATAGAAATGCTTTTAGTATCTAGTTCTGGAATAACATTTTCTGGAGTAGAAGGATTTACACCAACTTCTGTAGAGGATGTTATAGTAGATACAACTTCTTATGAAACTGCTAAAACTATAAATCAATTAGATGGAGTTTTATATGTTGGAAATTTAACAGGTAGTAAAGATGTAGGGTATCAAAAATATGCTAATTTTATAAAGTTATCATCTGAGGTAACTTCAATGCCTAACTTTGATACTTTTTATGCAACTGTAGATAATCTTGAAACTGGATTTGGATCAAGGCCAGTACAATCTGGAGATCCTGCTTCTGCTTATAGATGGATTCCTACCATATATGATAGAAGAGGATACATGAGAGATGAAATATACTCTTTTTATATTGCATTTATTTTAAATGATGGTAGTATGTCTTATGCTTATCACATACCCGGGAGATCTGCACTAACTAGTATTTCAGATAGTACTACTTCTTCTTTGGAGCCTAATGGAGTTATTACTCCTTATCTAATGCAAGATGCTAATGGTATTGATGCATCTGGTACTATAATTCTTCCTCCAAGATTCACATCAGGAACTTCATATTCAGAATTAGGAACTGTAGCTAATCCTGATCTAAATGAACTTAGTCCAGCTTATTCAAGATTATATCATTTTTATGATACTAGTAATGCTAATACAAGTTTTAATGCAGGGGGACCTACTGGATGTAGACATATGAATTATTGGGAAAATTCTAATGAGTTTTATCCTAATACAGATAATTTTGAAACTTGGGATGCACAAGCTGATTTCACTGAAAATGTATCATCTGGAAATAATAGTCTTAATTTACAAGGCAATAATGTTAGACATCATCATTTTCCTTCAAATGAAAACTGGGGAAGAAAAAGTATTATATCTAATGATTCTAGTGTTATTGGAAGTATAGGAACTACTCCTGTTCAAAACGCTTGGAATCTTACACTTAGTATGGGTTATGATGGAACCTATGGACCTAAATGGAATGAGCACGCTAGTTGGAGTACTAGAGTTCATGCTCAATGGAATTATATACGTATAGGATGTTGGGGGTCTCGTGATTCAGCGGGTAATGGAGTTTCAAGTGTAAATACTACATTACCAGAAGGATACTCTCTTCAAGATGCTAGAGATGCTCTATTTTCTGGATCTACTACATTTACAGCTGATCAACCTATGGTTGTGAGAGCAAGATGGAGAGTATTAAATTATAGGGAGAATTGTAAAAATGGTGACACTAAAAATTTTTTAAGATATAATCCTGTTTCAGGATCAACTACTACTATTAATGAAGACAAGATTACTAAACCTGGATGGGAAAAATGTTCCATATGTCTTGGCTGTGGTGTTCATTTAAATACAACAGGATGCAATAGAACAGAAACAAATCGGAAGGGTTGGTGCTCTACTATTAATATGAGTGCCGGAGATAGACTTTATATAAAAGGTTATGAAGATGGTAATGTAAATTCAAAACAGGGTAATCAAGGAGATGCATGGCATAGGCCTTGTGGTAGACCTGCTTGTGGAAGTTTTTCTACTGGATATGAACATTTTTTTATGTTTGAAATAGTATCAGCATCTGCTATACCTCATCATACTTTATGGGATTTAACTTTGGATCACACAGTTAGTAGATTAGGATTTAATTTAGATGATGTAAAAATACCTCAAAGTATAGCAGATAAAGTTCAAGGATTTAAAATATATCGTGCTAAACGAAGTCATTCTGATAAAACTGTTTTAGGACAAGATTCAATTATTCCTATGACACAAGGAAATGGAATAATAGGTATATGTCAAGAAGCTTCTTCATCTACGAGTAGTGGCGATGTGCAACAAATTTTACAAACTAAACAAGAAACTGCAGAATTATTTAATAATGTATATCCATTTTATCAAGATGCTAATAATGCTCCTACTTTATTATTTCCCACAGATGTTAGAAATAATGAAATATATAAAAATATGAGTTTTCATGATTTTTATTTATTAAGATCTCGAGCAAGTTTAGTTCCTGCAACTCATATAAAAGTAGAATATGTTGTAGATAATTATGCTTTTAATGGAATGACTATAAGGAATGATAAGAAAATGCTGACTAAAATAAAAACTGCTGGCGGTTCAGTAGATGAAATAGATACATCATTTAGTTGGGATGCGGAATTTAATTGTTACCCTGAAGAAATATTTGCAGCTTTATTTATGGGGGGAGCTTATAGAAGAAATAGAAATGCTTTTCAAAATGGACTTACTGGTGCAAATAGAGGAGAGTATAATTTTGTATTAGGGCAAAGAGCTAAAAGTTATATTAGAGGAGATTCAATATTTGAAGGAGGGCCATTAGGATTTGGAGGTAAAATATTTAATGAATTTGGAGAAAGTCATATAGCTTTAGGATTAAAAGATGATAATGAGTTACCTAATTTAACTAATGTAAGAGCTGGGACAGTAGCAAATAATTTTGGAGATTATATGTTCTTTCATTTAGGAGCTCCAGCTATACTAGTTAATCCTACTTTAGATTGGAATAATAGAAGATCTCAGTCATATATTGTGAATTTAAAAGCTTTTAAAACAGATCTATATAAATCAATTGATACTCAAGATTTAGTTTGGACAGGTTATGAGGCGTTAGGAGATGAACTTCAAAGATTTGTTGTAGATGGTGCGGGATCTCCTAAAGGTCCACATACTGATAACTCAGGGGCTATTGATGATCCTAATGCATTAGCTTTAATTTCTGCTGGTGTATCTGATCCTAATTTTAAAACAACTGGTATTTATGGGGGAGATACGTTTTTAGCTAGATATGGGAAAGCTTGTTCTTTAACTCCTAATAACAATAATGAACTTTCACATCCTTATAAAGCTATTCATTATCATATAGTAGAATCGCCAGATAATATTAACTTTAGACACAGTGAAGATGATAAGAGTTTATATTTTCCAGGAACTTTTGCTAAACACATTTTACATAATGTTGGAAAGACAGATATAGATCTTACCGCAGAAGATAATATGAGGTATAATGATAACTATTCAGCAGGTAATGATATTAGACCTGCATTTCCATTACCTTCAAAAATTTCTCAACCTGATGATTTTCCAACTAGAACACATAGAAGTGCTAAAGCAGATCCTACTAGTTTAATAGATAATTGGAGAATATTTTTAGCTAATCAATATAAAGACCTTCCTAAAAATAGAGGAGAATTATGGAAGTTATCAAGTTTTAGCAATCTATTATTTTTCCATATGGAAGAAACCTTATATAAAGCTAAAGGTAAACAATCCATGCAAATGAAAGATGGTAGTGAAGCTTTTGTTGGAAGTGGAGATATATTTGCTCAAGAGCCGGATGAAATAATTCACACTAAAGGAGGGTTTGGAGGAACTAAAAGTCAATGGGCCGCATTAACTACTAGGCACGGTTATTTCTTTGTAGATAAAGATTCTAGAAAAGTTTTCTTAATGAAAGAAAATTTAGCAGAAATTAGTAGTTTAGGATTAGAAACTTGGTTTAGAGATAATTTAAAATTTACTTTAGAGAATTATGGATTAGATGCTCACAGTGTTATTGATAATCCTATAATAGGTATGGGATTTCATTCTGTATGGGATCCAAAATATAAACGTATTATATTAACTAAAAGGGACTTAGTTCCTACAGCTTTATTTTTAAGTAAATATAATACTGGAGTTTATCCTACTCCTTATGGAAATATTAGATTTAATTCTAGTACTGGTACTTATCAACGATGGGAACCAGATAAAAATGGTGTTTATAAATGGACTGATATAAAATGGTCTAATACAGCATATTTTGAACCCGGTAATGGATGGACAATATCATATTATCCTGAAATGGGTATATGGGTAAGCTTTCATGATTATGTACCTTATATTTATTTTAAAACTTCTATTAATTTTTACTCTTTAACGGATCAACATCCTGCACCTGTTGCTTCTTGGAGTACCTTAACTGGTACTCAAAAAAGAGATTATGCAACAGATAATGCAACACTTTATGGTAACTCTGTAATATGGAAACATAATTCAGACACTAAAGGAATATTATATCAAGAAAATGAATCTCCTAGTACTAGTGGATTATCTAATACTGCTTGGTTAGATTTAGTAACATATTATAATTTTGAATTTGAATTTATACATAATGATCTTTCATCTATAGATCAATTATATTCTAGTTTTAATTATACTTTAGAAGCATTTAATTCTGACGGAGTAGATATTTTAAACCATGGGTTTACTTCTTTTTATTTATATAATACTTTACAACTTTCTGAAGAGTATAATTTAGAGTATTTAATAAATACTAGACGAGTAGGTAATAATTGGAAAGTTAATAAGTTTAGAGATATGGCTGCTTTAGCTACAGATACAAGTTCTTATTATACTGCTGCCGGATCTAATATAATAGGAGGAACAAATACAGGAACTATAACAACTTCTTCTACAAATAATATGTTTACTGTAAATGGAATGAATGAGACTATAAATTCAAATTACATAAATTTAACGAAAAATTGGGACCAACAGAAGAAATTCATAGATAAATGGATAGGAATTCGTTTAATTTATAACAACATATCAAATAATTTACTAAATTTGTATTCTACGAATGTAGGAGCAAGAAAATTCTATAGATAACATGGCAAGAAAAATTAAAAATAAACGAAATAGATATCGAAGTAGATATCAACTAGGAGGGCTACAAGGTGTGCCCACTAATCTTTTAAAACATGAGCTATCACATAATGTATCTGATACTACAAATGTAACTCCAATACAAAAATTTCAAGTAGCAAATGCTTTACAAAGAGCTAATCAAATGAAATTAATAGAGCAGAAGCAGCTCCAAAGGAGAGGCGCTGCAGGAGGACCTCAAGTACCTAAAATGTTTCAAGGCGGTGGAATGTATACTGATAATACAGTGCAAGCTGCAGCACAAGGTTTACAAGGGTCTACTTCTAATATAGTATATCAGGAGAATAATCCTAAATTACAGGAAGAAAGGCTTAGACAAATGGAGGCGGAGAAACAAAGATTACTTCAAGAGGGAAATCAAACAAAACAAGTTATTGAACAAACTGAGGCAGAAGGAGAGGTAGCTGCACAACAAGCGGCACAAGAAACACAACAAAAGTTTGCACAAGGTGAAATGGCTGCAGGAGCTTTATCAAAGGCTGCAGGTATGGACTCTGCTAAAGACTTAAAAGGAGCTGCATTAGGTAATGCTCTAAAAGCTTATCAAGGAGTAAGAGCAGCTAATCTTGGAAGTAAATTAACTCAAGCAGGAATAGCAGGTGCAAAAGGAGCAAAAGTAGCAGGGTTAGCAGCAAAAGCAGGGGCTTTTCCTATGTCTTCAGCCACTACTGGAAAAACAATACTAGTTGATGCAGGGGGAAATGTAATTAAAGGAGGTAGTGCTGTAGGAGCAGGTTTAAAATCATTTATGAGTTCAGGTGCAGGAATTGGTACTATAGCTACTTTAGCAGGAGCTGGATTAAAGAAATGGGCTGCAGATGATGATCCAACAACAGCTGATTGGGGAGATGTTGGGGGTAGTGCATTAAGTGCTGCTGGAACAGGAATGGCAATTGGATCTATGTTAGGTCCTGTAGGGACAGCAGCTGGAGGAATAATTGGAGGATTATATGGTGCTGGTAAATCAATTTTTGGTGCTAAAAAAGCTAAGAAAGAACAACAAAAATATGATCTAAAAATAGCAAGAAAGAAAGAAAAGTATAATCAAGAATTAGAAGACACATTTGGATCTCAAATGTCTCAAATTAGAACAGGAGAATTAGCTGGAAAAACTTATTCAGGATATGATTATGGTAGAAATATAATGGCAAAATTAGGGGGCATGAGAATGGGAATGCCTAGATATGGATATGCCGCTTAAAAATAAAAAAATATGTTAAGACAAAAATTTATAGATAGGTTAAGAAATAAATATCAAACAGGTGGAACAGACTGGAAGAAAACTGCTTCACTTGCTATAAAGGGAATAGGAGCAGGAGCTCGTTTTGCAGGGAGTAAACTCTTAGGACCTGTAAGTTTAGCATTAGGAGCTAATAAAGCTTATGCGCTTCCTGTTTATGATGAGTCAGGAATAAATAGATTTACAGGTAATTGGATGGGGTCTAATAAACCTCTTCCAAATATAAATATGGCTAACGCTAATCGACAAATATCAGCAGCAATGGCTCCTAAAATAAATCAAACAGGTGGCATGTATGAGGAGCCTAGACAATATCATGAAGGTGGTGCAGATACTGTACCTTGGCTAGATCCTGACTCAAACGAGGGTGTTCCTCATATGCAACTTTCTCATCATCAAGGAGGAAATACAGGAAATACAGGTAGTGAGTATGGTCCTAATTCATCTAATCCAGGGGGTCCTGGAATGGAATGGGGAGTTGGGTATGGTGCTGGCCCAGGTATGCTTGGAGGATGGGGCGTTAAAACTCCATATGGAAGTTTAGGAATGTTACCAGAAAAACCTAAAAATTGGGGAGATGCTTTGGGACTAGTAGCAGGTCCTTTAGCTGGTGCAACAGGATTGGCTAGTAAAGGTATTTCGGCTGGTAAGAAACTTTTAGGTAAATTATTTCAAGAAGGAGGAATGTATAATCAAATGCAACAATATAAAAAAGGTGGTAAAAAACCAAAGAAAGGAGAATTTGGATCTGGAAGGGACGTATATACAGATGAAGAATGGGCTAATATGTCTAGTGCAGATAAAAGTCGCGCATTTGGAAAAATAGGAGGTGGAAGACCTGGTAATTATACAGGTATTAAAATTTCTGATCCAGATTGGTATTCAGAACAAATACTTTCTCATTATGAAAGTCCTGATAGGTTTGAAGAAGGAGGAATAGTATTACCAGGAGGCGTAATGGAATCTATACCAGGAAGTGATGCTGTAGTATTTAAAGGAGCAACTCATGAGCAAGGTGGTATTTATCCAGATGCACAAACAGAAGTTGAAGGAGGAGGGATTGCTTCTGACGGAACTCTTTTAGAAGGAGAAACTATGGATCAAGTAAATATGGCTAAAACAGGGGGTAAAAGAGATTATTTCTTTTCATCACATTTAAAGAAAGGTGGAAAATCATTTGCTGATATGCATAAAGATATATTAAGAGATGGAGGTAATCAACAAGAAATTGATTGGTTAGCTCAAATGCAAGAGAATGCTGCAGGTAGAGATCCTAATCAAGTAGCTAAACTTGGGGGAGTTATGAAATATCAAAATGGTAGTTTTTTAGAGAGAGATCAAGTAGGTCCTGTAGCAACTGTAATACCTGAAGAAGAAGAATTAGAGGTTTATGATGAATATGGAAATCTTACAGCAGATCTTGTAGAGGGAGATTATAGTCAGCTAGCTGGAAATAAGTCATTAACGGAAGAAGATAAGAAACAACTTAAAAATGAAAAGGATCCAAGTAAAATTAAAGAATTTTTTGCAAATCTATTTAAGAAAAAAGAATTAACAGATGAAGAGATATATAAGAGAAGTCTTAGAAGAAAAACTCCTGCAGGTGCTTATATAGGGGGAGCAGCTCAATTATTGCCTGCAGCTTATGCTTTTTTACATAAACAACCTGAAGCACAACAGATAGATTATACTCCAGGATTTACAAGTCCTATTATAGCAGAGAGAGGAAAAGCAGCTAAATTAGACCGAGTAAATTATAATGTAGACAGAGCTAGAAATGCTGGAGATATGAGAGCTATTAATAAGTATATAGAAACTTCTGGGGGAGGGCCAGCTAATGTTATTAATAAAATGATGGCTTATAGTAAGAAACAACAAGGAGATGCAGCCATATCAGCTGCAGAAACTAAAGCAAATATAGGAATAGCTAATACAGAAGCTCAATTAGCACAACAAATGGAGTTAAGTAATTTACAAAGATCTCAACAAGCATCTACTGCAACTGCTCAGTTATCTCAACAAGAAGCTGCAAGAGCTGATGAAGTAGAAGCTATAAATGCAGCAGCAAGACAAAAACGTATAGAGGATATGGAATATATGAAGTATCAAGGTTTAACTGCAGCTGCGCAGGGTATAGCTGGTATTGTAGGAGACTCACTAACTTATAAAGCGCAAGAGAGATTAGCTCAAGTATTAGGATCTGAGGGTATATATGAAAGAGAAAATATAGTGAATTTCTTAATGAAAGAAGGTATGACAGCGAAAGAGGCTAAGAAGAAAGCTAGAGAGTTATATAATAAATTTAATCCTAAAGAGGATGAAGATACAGCAGTATAAAAAATAAAAGACAATGGCTAGATACGATTTACCACAATATCAATCAATGTACAGAGATCCACAATCTGTAGCTATAAATACAGCATTAAGACAAAGATATGTTGAAAATTTTGCAGGGGCTGATGCTTTACAAGGAGCAGTAGATGATATGACTTCAGCAGATTTTGAAGGGGATAAATTAGAAAAGCAACAGTTAGTTGATAAGTATAATGCTGAATTAAATGAAATGAGTACGCAAGGAGACTATGAAAGTATGGGAATGCGTGTAGCTAATAATGCTAGAGATTTTGTACAAGATTATAAACCTGTGCAGAAAAATAAAAAAAAATACGATGACTATGTTGCAGAGTTAGATAGATTAAGGAAAGCAGGAATAGATGGTGGAGGTATAAGTGAATTTGTTTATAAAAGAAAACTAGCTCAAGCTAAACATGGGTATTTTGGATTACAACGTAATGAAGAAGGGAAAATAGATGAAGGTTCATATTTCTCAGGGCCAGGTGTTGTTAAAAGTGTAGATTATATAAAAGTATTAGATGATGCTCTTACTGGTATAAAGCCTGATAAAGCGTCTACAGTTTTCGATATACCTCAAGATCAATTAGTACTTGATCAATATGGAAGATTGAATGTTGACCCAATGGTAGATAGAAAAACAGGAACTGTAAAATATTGGGTTGAAACAACAGAAGGTAGAGTAGAGGTTAGTGCAGATAGAGTACAAAGAATTGTAGGAGATGTCTTAGCGGATCCAAGTGTGCGAATGTCGATGGAGCAAGATGCTGATCTCACTACATTTGATATGAGTCAAGAAGATATTACAGCAACACTAGATGAGGAATTCGCAAAATTAGATAAACAGATACTTGAAGCTAAAACTGATGAAGATAAAGAAGTATTAGAAGAGCGAAAACAAGAATGGTTAGATAAACAAGCAAATGAAGGTGATTTAAGTTTAGTAAGAAGTCTTGAAAGAAATAATATAATGTATAGAGCATTAGATGCTTCTATAGCTAAACATGCTTATTTAGAAACTGAACGTAAGAAATTACTTGATTATGATGATGATGATCAGAGAAATAAAGATGATAAAACAAATCAAAATGTTCCAAGAGTAGATATTGATGCACCTTTTAGTGAAAAAGGCGGATTAGGCGGTAGTACTTATACGGAGAAAAAAGAGTATGTGACTACTACACAATCAGTAATTGATGATTCATATAAGAATTTAATTAATAAGAATAAAGTTTATGCTGAAGAAATTGATAAAAACAAAAATCTTGTAAGACCTGATTATACAGTTAAAACACTAGAAGACATTCAAACTGAACTTCATAATATTCAAAATGCAGAAGAATTTGAAGAATTAGCTAAAGAGTATCGTATGACTCCTGAAGACTTTAGAGGAGCAGTAACTGAAATTCTTGAAAATGAGTCCAGAGTAAATCTTGTTAATCAGAAAATAGAAGAAACTACTAAAGTAGTACAACCTAAAGGAGATGATTATTACTTTACCGTAACAGATAAAAAAGAACGTATAAATGGAAAAGATATAGTTGATAACTTTAAAAACGTTGTTACTACTTGGAATAATGATCCTGAAAATGCAGATAACCAATTTAATGTAGATCTTGATAATATAACTTTCAATGATGTAATGAGTATGATGTATACTCTCACACCTGATGGAAAAATTCCTGAAGGTCAAGATGGATATCTCACAGTAGGAGTAGGAGTGGGCAATTATATATATCCAGTGACTCGGCTGGTTCTTGATAGCTTAATACAAAATGGTAAATTACCAGTAGGAACAAGAGAAAAACATAGCATTGATCAAATTCGGAAACAACAAATGGAAGTTATACTGAAAGAGCAAGAAAAATATAATGAAGAATTTGGAAAGAAAATTAAAACAGATGCTGTAATTATGAAAAACTTTGGAACTACAGATGATGAGGGAAGAGCGAATACTACAGCAGTTCAAAATGCATTTAAAGATGTATTCAAGGACGGACTACCTCCAGGATTTAACATTAGAACTATGGATGGATTATATGAAGGTGCCTGGAAAACATATATGAAAGGTGAATGGTGGAATAAAACAGCAGAATATACTGTTAATGAAGATAGTATTGGAATGTCTAATGTACCTACGGTAGATGGTAAACACATGTTATATGTACCTATAACGTTCACTGAAGGACCAGAAAAAGGAAAAACAACTTACTTCTTAGTAGATTCTGCACAATTAAAGAGCCCATCACTGGATGATTGGACAAATTCAGCTGAATTCAAAGTTCAAAGAATGTATGCTAGAGGGGAATGGGCAAATGTTGATGAATACAAACCTGAAATGTTTAATAATGTTACATTTGATTATGATAAGACTAATCCTGCAAATAGTAAAATTTATATAGATCTTACAGTTGGGGATGATGATGATGGTATAGATAATCCTATTGAACATACTAAAGCTGAAGGATTAGCATATCTTGCAAATGTTTATGCTAATCTAGGGTATGCTGATTTATTTAATGTAATTAAAAGTAAACGAGGTTTAAGATAATAACTATATGGGAATTACTATAACAAAAGATTTGTTAAATCCACAAACAAATCTACAAGAAGAAATAGATGATAAAAAGGATGAGTCCAAACAACAAGGGGTAGTAGTAAACTCATATAATATGAGTTTTCAACCTGATAGAACCTTTTTTGATTCTATGAACTTTACTAATATTTATACAGATCCAATGTATAAATATACAAAGTATGATGTAACACCAACTAGATTTATAGACTGGGATGAAACAAGAGCTCAAAATCAAAGCACTGGAGAACAATGGTTAAATGGATTAACTAAAGCAGGTGTTACCACACTTGGAGCTATAGCAGAAAATACATTAGGAGTTTTATTTGGACTAGGAGAATTAGTTACTGGAGGAGCTTATTATGATAATTGGATAGGGCATAAAATAGATGGTGCAAATGAGTGGATGAGAGAAGCTATGCCTAATTATATGACTCAGGCAGAGCGTGAATATACTACTATGCAAAAACTTGGTACGGCTAATTTCTGGGCTGATACAGTAGCTAATGGCTTCGGATATAGTTTAGGTTCAATTGCTACTATGGCTTTAACAGGAGGCGTTGGATTACTTACTAGAGGGGCATCTCTAGTCGCTAAAGGAGCTAGAGCAATGAGTATATATAATACTACTAAAAATATTGTTAATGCTGCTAAAATAGGAGAGAAACTTGCTAAAGGTTCTAGAATGGCAGGTTTTAAAAATGCAGTTGGAACTGTAGAAGCTGGTGTAATGATGTCATTAGCAGAGTCATCTGTAGAAGCTAGGGAAACTCAAAGAAATGTATATGAAGATTTAGTAAATAAAGCTTTAATTGAAAATAATTTAACAGATGAATCTCAATTATCACAGGCACACCGTGAAGAATTATTGCAAGTTTCATATGCTGCAGGTAATAGAGATTTCTTAACTCAATTACCTATTCTTGCAGGAACTAACTTATTAATGTTTGGTAGACATATTGCAGGATTTAAAGCTGCAAATAAAGTTAATAAAGACATAGCATATAATACTGCTACTAAGAAAGTTGTTAATTCGGTAGCTAAACAAGGAAAGTATAGACAGGCTTTTGAGAAAGTAAGACCTACATTAGGGGGCATGGCAACAGAGGCCGGACAAGAAGGATGGCAATTTGCATCTAAAATATATTCTAGTGATTATCATACTAATAAATATTATAATGGAGGAGCTGCTGATTTAATATCTTCTATGAATAAAGGTATAACTGATCTCTTTGGAACACAAGAAGGATTAGAATCAATGTTAGTAGGAGCTCTAGTAGGGGGAGGAATGTCAGGAGGTAGAAGTATTATTTCTAAACCTTATGCTCAAAGAAAAAAAGTAGCTGAATATGCAGAAGCTGTAGTACATGGTGGATATTTTAATAATGCTGCAGATAAAGCTCTGAATTTAAATGCAATGTCTGTATTGGTAGAGAAAATGGAAAGCGCAAGAAAATCAGGAGATCTTAAAACGTTTAAAGATGCTCAGTATCAATTAGTTCAAATACATGCATTAAGTAATATAGAAAATGGAACTTTTGATGTTATGATGCAAAAGCTATCTGATACTAAAGGATTAAGTGATGAAGATTTTGCTAAATTATATGGATTTGATCCGGAGATATCAATTAAAGAGCAAACTAAAACAGAGAATAATCCAGAAGGTAAAAGTAAATCAGATATCATTGAACAATTTAGAACTAAATTAAATGAGTTTAAAACTGATTATGAAAAAGTAAATGAATTATTTCCCCCAGTTTTAAGATCTAGTCCTGTTACAAGAATGTTTATGTCTCCAGAAGAAAGAGAAGCTGAAGATGCAACATTTAATGAAAGAAATAGATTAAGAAAACAATTAATATTAAGTGTATCTGGAATTAAAGATAGGAATAAAAGATTGAAATCTATTCAAGAAAAAATGCAAACTATTCTTGCAGATGCTGCAGCTATTAATGGAACTCCTATAAATAAATTTAGATGGATTTATGAAGAAGGATTTGATATTGGTCCTATATTTGAAAAAGATGACGAATTTACTGAGATTCCTGATGTTGAAAAAAAGGTAGTAAGTAGAGAAAAAGAATTAGAGGCAGTTAGAAAAAAATTATCAGATAAAGCTATAGAGTTACAAAATTCGGGGGCATTAGCATCTACCATTCCATTTGCTAATGAAGCACATGATTATTTATCATTATATGCAAAGAATCTAAAAACAGTAGAACTTTATAATAAGTTAGCCTCTGACGAACATTTTAGAAAATTCTTTAATGATGCTCTTGAAGAAAAAGAAAGCGCTGCAAGACAAAAAGCAAATGATGAAGCAAATGAAAAGAATATAAAAGACGCTAAAGAAGCTAAAGATGTACAAGTTTCAGACGATGCTAGTCAGGCAGTTAAAAATAAAGCTGACAAAAAGAAAAGAGACTTAAAAGATAAAGAAGATAGAGCTGCACAAATATGGTTAAATACCGTAAAAAAACTATCTCTTAAAGATGCTTTAATTAAACTAGTTAATATTGATCCTACTGGTATTGAAGATGATCATAAAAGAGTTGGATTACAAAGAGCTATATCAATAATAAAAAATAGAATTGATAAAGCTAATAAAAAAGATCCTAGGAAAAAACCTAAAACATCTAAAGATAAAAAAGTAGAAGACGAAGTTAATGAGGATAAAGTAGTGGAGGAAATGGATCTGGAACCAACAGAAGAAGAAAAGATAATAGAAGAAATGAATCTTGGGGAAGAACCAGAAGATGCATTAACTATTAATGAGAGTAATATTATATTAGATGAGAATAAAGAAAATACTAAAAAGAAAACTCCCTCTAAACGACCAGTTAAAGATCCAGATCAATTAGATTTATTTACTGAAGAGGGGGAAGTAGTTCCAGATAAACCTGTAAGTGAAGATGAACTAAAGATACAACTCGCTACAAATAGTGCAGAAGTTGTAATAACACAAACTCGTGACGGGAAACAAAAATGGAATATACCAGTAGATGAAGATGGTAATATAGTTGAACCAGATCCTGATACTGTTACAGAAAGTGTAGAAAAACCTAGATATCAGGATAATAGAGTTCCTGTTAAAAGAGAAGAATTCACTGTTACTGATGCGGATGGAAATGTAATTATATTTAGAGCTACAACACACTTAGATGGTAGTGTAGAATGGAAGATGAAAGCTGGTGATATGTGGACTACAGCAACAGTAATAGATGCTAAAGTACAACAGAGAGATAATATTTCTAATGAAGAAGCTATCAAATTATACACTGAAATAAAGAGTAGAGATATTAAAACAGATGAGTTAGTTTCTTCTGGTATGACATATAAAGTAGGAAAAGTTGAAAGTTATGATACAGTCATAAATCCTAAAATGTGGGACAGATTAACTGCAGATCAACAAAATAGAATAGATCCAGAAAGAGCTAAATCTAAACCTGCTACTACAAGTAATCCTATCTTATTAAATAAAGATTTATTACTAGATGATAATATAATAGGGACAGAAGTAGAGTTTGAAATAATTGAAAATGATTGGTACTTATCTGATAGAGAAGATAAAACTTTAGAACCATGGATGGAGATTCCTATATATGTTAAGATTGGAGATGAATATATAGGTAAATTAAAAAAATCTGAAAACGAAGAAAGAAAAGCAATAGTAGAAAAATTACAAAAAGGAGAAAAAGTAACTACTAATATAAATTCAATTAGAGCTAAGAATTTTAATAATACTAAAACTGTTGATAATATAGAAGAAGTAGTTTTTAGAGATCCTAAAGAAGTATTCGGAAATAATGATGATATTTTACTTGTACATACAAAGGCTATGACTGATGGAGATGTAGTAACCTCACAATGGTCTTTAGGAGAAGTTCATCCGGATAAAGATAAAGGAGATTTAAATAAAATAAAAGTTAATATAGAAGAAGATCAAGATGTACAACAAAATCAAATAGGTATTGTTATACGTTCTAAACATAATCCACAGCCGATAGATAGAATAGCTTATTTGAGTACAGCAAATTTAAGTGATAATGCTAAACTTAAAGTATTAGAAGCTTTAGAAAGTAGAGATTTTAACAAAGCCGTGGAAATAGTAGCTTCAAGTCGTATAAGAAAAGAAGCAGAAAATAATCCTTCTTTCCTTGAATTTGGAGCATTTGCACCTATAAAAGATAAAGCTGGAAAAACTATTTCAGGAGAAGATTGGATGATTTATTATAGTCCTGCTTTAGGAAAGTTAATTAGAATAAAAGAAACTGAATTAGTAAAAGCTTTTAATGGTAATAAAGCTTATTTTAATGAAGTAAAAATTGGTAAAGATGAAAAAATTGTTATTACTAATAAATATAATACAGATCTTATAGATATAGATATAAAAAAGGATATATCAAATTTCTTAGAAACGAAGAAATATAATGTAATACGAGACGGTGCTAATTTAAAAGGTGCTTATATCAGTCCCGTGACAGGATATGAGTACGCTACTTATCAAGATTATTTATTTGATGAAAAAGAAATAGGGGAAGAAAGAACATATGGAAGAGGACATCATTCTATATTATCTACAGATATAATTAAGAAAGGGGAAAGTATGTTTAATAACCCTGAAGTAAAATTTGGGAAAGGTAATGTATTAGAAGATACCGCACCGGAGATTATTAAGAAAGCTAAGATAGATAAAACTAAACCAGCAGCTCCAGTACCAACTAGTAAAGAATTGACAGAAATGTTCTACGGAGAAAAGAGAATAGAGGAAATAGAGGAAATAGAAAGAAGAAGACAAGCAGAACTATTAGATGAAGAAGAAGAAATGAATAGAATAGCTATGGGCTCATTAGAAGAGGGGGGAGATATATATCAACCAGAATCACAAGAAGAACAAGAAGAATGGGAAAAATATGGACATCCTTTGGATAATAAATATCAGAAAAATATTGATGCAATAAATGCTAAGTATGATGCTGAATTAGCTGCATTAAAAGCTCCAGCAGCGCCAATAGCTCCAACAGTTCCTATAACAACTACTATTCCTGAAAAATATAAATTAAACGTCAGGGACTCTAAGGATTCGCCTAATGCTAATAGAGAAATAGAAAACTTAAAAGCAATAGGTAGAGAAATGGATGAAACTAATATGTCTTGGCAACTAGGTAATCTTAGACATAAAGCTAATACTGGACAACTTGTTGTAGATATTATATTACCTAATGGTAAATCTTTTTTAATGTATAGATCTACAGGTAAAGGAACTACAGCAGATACTAAAGGATTATGGACTCCAATACCAGGATTTGCTAAAAATGGATGGTATATTAAAATGAGGCATAAAGGAGTAGATCCTAAGAAAAATAAATATGAAATAGAAGCATTTAAAGATATCGCAACTGATTTAGCAAAAATTCCTAATATATTAAAATTTGAAGCTTTAAAAACTCCATCAGCTAAAAAGACTAAAACAATAAAGAAAAGTGATAACTCACAAATAAACGATTTATTTGATAATCTAGGAGGAATAGATCCTGCTACAGGAAAACCAAGAATATGCTAATATGAGTTGTAGATTAATACGAAATAAAAATAATGAAGTTATAGGGGCTGCTGCTCCTAACGGAAAGAATTCTATACTATTTAATAAACTAGTAGAAGCTACTGGTAATTTAAATGAAGCTGAGAATCTATATAATGAATTAGCTTCTAAAGAATTTAAAGCATGGTTTGGAATTGATTGGGAAAAAGATTTACAGATTAATATTGAAACAGTAACAAGATATACTAATACTGAAGTAAAAAATAATCCTGATAAAATTTATATATTTGGTGATAATAACTTAAGACGCGGTAAAGGAGGACAAGCTATAATAAGAGACCATGAAAATGCCTTTGGAATTTCTACAAAAAAGCATCCTGGAAGAAACGAAAATGATTATTTTAATGATAGACAATTAAAAAGAAATAAAAAAATTATAGATTTTGATATATCTAAAATTAAAAAAGATGGAAGACCTATAGTATTTCCTAAAGATGGTATTGGTACTGGGCTTGCAAAGCTTAAAGAAAAAGCTCCTGAAACATATGCATATTTAAAACAAAGATTATTAAATGAATTTGGATTTAATAACGATACTGGTAAAATAACTGGTTCACCAGCTTTATCTTTATTTACAGATGAAAACGGAGAACCTAAATTGGTATCTGAAATAGGTTTCTTTTCAGTTAAAAATAAAAAAGGAGAAACATTTCCAATTCTAGCTGAAATTAAAGACAAAGATGCAGGATTAGGACTTGGCCGTGAACTACAAGATGAGCTAATAAATACTATAGTAGGATTTATAAATGATATAAGAGTAAAACACCCTAATATATTTAGTAATCCAAAATTAGTAAATAAATATTTTAATTTAGATAAGGAATCAGGACGAAAAGGAATATTAGCAGAAAAGATTTTATTAGAAGCTTTTAATGGATTAGAGCATGATAATCCAGCAGATGTAGAAACAGCAAAAGAATTATATACTATCCTAACTACACAAGGTAGAGATGCTTTTGTAGAAGCTTTACCAGAAGATGTAAGTATGAATTATATAGCAGGGACCCCTAATAATGCTAGTCAATTATTTATATTAGCTTACCATAATTGGAATTCTATAGAAAATCCTATAACAGGAAATATAGAAAAAGTAGGTGTTAGAGAATTAGTTAAAGATAGTTTAGTACGATATGGAATGAAACTCAAAGATGATATTGGGGAAATGGAAGAGTTTGATGAAGACTTTGTACGAATATATGGAATGTCTAGATTATCAGAAAATCCTCAACAAAAATTATCTCAAGAAGCTAAAGCTATTCTAGGGAATATTACTATAGGTACTAATAGTATCGGATATCCTAGAATTATGCCTACTGATAGTGCGTACGGATTAATGGCTGAAGCTACAGTTAATGAGCCTAATTGGGAAGATATGAAAAGTAAGTTAGTTCATCGTGCGAAGTTTAAACCAGAAATTAGAGCTATATTAAATACTATTAATAAATTACCTGCAAAAGATGAAGCTGTTTTATTTTCTAACTTTAGAATGGCTTATAAGAATTTTATTTTATTTAAGAGTGAAAAACTTACAATTAGACCTAGAAAAGTACGTTATGGAGATGAGATAGTAACACTCCCAGAAGAAACATTTTATATTAATAAAATAATAAATTCCAATCAAAGTCTAGTAGCTAAAAAATCTAAAGCTAAATTTAGAGAGAATGCTAGAGAGATTTTAGGGGGAGTACCAAAGCCTAGAGCTATTTATATTATCGAACCAGATGGTAAAATATCTGTAAAACCAGAAAAATTAAAGAAATTAGAGGTAATATGGAATAAAGTAAAAACTACAGCGGCTAAAAAATCAGTAGACCCTTTAACACGGGATGATATTGATTCTTTAGGAGAGTATTTATGGGAACTTGGTGTAGAATTTGGCCCATCTTTAGAAGCCACACAAGATAATTTAGAGAGATATTTTACTTTAGGGGATGAACAAGGGGTTACAGGAATAGAATTATTTCATAAATTTGTTTCTGAGCCTGGTAATAACTTTAATAAATTTATAAACGAACTCAAAAAAGATAATCCTAAAGATATTTATAGAGAGTATAGTTCTTTAATGGATAAGATATCTGAATTAAGTCTTCTTTTTGAAACTAGACCATTTGGATCTTTTATCAGTGGAACAAATAAACAATATTATCCTATAAACTTACCAACTAGATTAGATGATTTAGTAAATCTTATTAATAATCCTAAAAATGGAAATGAATTAGCAGAATTTTTTGATACTTTATTAAAAGATCCTATGTATATGCCAGGAGGAAGTATTAGATATGCGTCTCCATTAATAATGGTTTTATCTAATAGTGTTAAAGCACAAGAAAACTTTACAGTAGAGATATTAGACTCTTATAAGGCCTCTAATGAGCTTGTAGCAACAACTGATTATGAAAATCAATCTAGTAAGATATCATTAATTGAAAGATTTCTAGCATTTCATAATAGAGGTAATAAAAACTTTACAAAAATAGCTATTCCTATACAAGCTGATCGTAGAAATTTATCATTCTTAAATATACCAAGAACCAGTAGTTATAAAAAATATGGGGTTACTGCTGATCATAGCCAAATAATAAGAGGTTTTATATTACAAGATTTAGCTAGTATAGAGCAAGCTACAAATCAAGTATTAGAAGCACAGGAAGCGAATGATAGTAGTAATTTAATAAAAGGATATCATTTTAAAGATTCATCTAATCCTTTTGCAATGGATGGTTCTGTATTTACTATGACTCAAATTAGAGGACTAGAAAATACTGAAGTAAAAGATGGTCTTAATATGTCTTATTATGTAGATAAATATATACAACAGGATGCAAATTTTTTGGATTCTACAGAAAGTGATATATTTAAAAATTTATTATCACAAAAAGTAACTGAGGTAGAAAACAAATTAACAGAATATGAAAATAATTTAGTAAAAACAACAAAAGCATATGAAATAGATTTTACTAGAGATGTTAACTCAGATTTAAAATCAGCTGAAAGCCAAAGAGAATTTATAAAAGATTTTGTTTTTGAAAATTTTGTTGGGAAGATAGAAATAATGAAACTTTTAAGGGGAGGATTTAGATTTGCTAAAGATGAAGCTGATATTTATAAACGAATGGGACTTATTAATACTCCTGGTACTGTTCCATTTATGAAAGGAATGTCAGAAAATGATCCTAATTATGGTATGTCTCCTACTTATAATGCATTAACTATAGAAGATTTTGATTTATCTGATATAACTAGGGGAAACCAAATAGCAGATACACAATATCAAAATTTAATAAACGCAGGTGTAAATGAAATAGTAGCTAAAGAAATATCAGATCAATATAGACCTGGACAAGGTATAAAAAAGACAGATGCACAAACTTTTATTAGTTTAAGAATGTATAAAGATATTATGCAAGGATTAGGACAGTGGGATAATGTTTTAGATCAACAAGCTTATAATAATGCTATATCACCTAATTTCTTACCAAGTGGTAAATTAAATTTAGAAAATGATTATGCTGGATTATTTGTAGATAACCAAGGAAGACCTAGACCCATATACCCACTAAAACCTTATGCTGAAGAGTTAACATCTCGTGATAATATTAATGCTATGCATATGGATAAAAATTCTTATGTTATAGTAACTCCTGAATTAGCAGATAATTTTCCATACTTACAAAGTATGTTAGATGCTATGATAGGAGATGCTGCAATTGATGTTATTCATACAGAAAGTGCTACTAAAGGAGCTAGAAAAAATGTTCAAGATTTTCTTAATAACGAAGTTTTAGATGTATCTAATGTAGTTGTTATGAATTCAAAAGGATTAAGATTCCCTCAAATAATACCTAAAACTAAAAAAGGAGAAGTAACATTTAATAAACAATTAAGAAAAAATTTAATTACCAATATAGTTCCAGATGGAGATTATAAATTAGGGGAAACTACTATTAAAGGAATCAAATTACAACAACTATATGGAGAAGTTATAGCTTCTAAAATTGCTAAAGATACAAGTAACTTAGAAGGAAAAGAACTTGGTTTAACACAAGTACGAAAATCTACTCCAGGCACAATAGAATATAAAGATGCTAAGTTAAATTTCCTTAAAAATCTTAGGGATAGAATTTCTAAACAAGTTAAAGACAAAGACTTACCTGATAATTATTTAGACGCTTTAAATATTGTCCCTAATGGATCTTTTGATTGGAAATTTAAAATACCTTTAGCATTCCCTAATTATCAGGCTAAATTTGAAGGTATAATTCTTAGTATGTATCATAATGATATATTTGTTCAAAAATTACCAGGAGAAGAATTTATACAAATAGCAGAACTAGGGGGGCATGATATAAGTGGAGAACTCAGAATGTATAATGGTTCTAATTTAGCAGAGGTAAGAATTAAAGCCAGTGCATTAGGACTCCCTGCAGATGCTAAAATAGAAGATTATAAAGATGACCCAAGATTAGAATTTATAGGATATCGTATGCCACACACTGGTAAAAATTTGTCTTTAGTTATGAAAGTTGTAAACTTTTTACCTGAAACACATGAAAAAGTAATAATGGTTCCAGGAACGATTACTGTACAAATGGAATCCGATTTTGATTGGGATAAAATACCTGTAATATTTCCAGAAGTATTAAAAAATGGAAAGATATTAAAACCAGATTATAATAAGGATCCTAGTAAAATGAATCCAAGAGAAAGGAATCAAGTTATTTTTGATATATTTAAATCTATTTTAACAGATCCAAAACATTTAGAAGAAGTAATTAAACCTTTAAGTGTACAAAAAATACTTGATGCAAAAGATGCCTTACCTGTATCTTTAAAAACAGAAATTGATTATAATGATCCTATGATTGAATTGGAAATGGAAGAAAGGAATAAAGTTGGGGCAGCTGGGAAAGGATTATACTCTAATGTATTGGCAGGTAGAAATGTAGCAGAACTTCTTAAAACTATGCATATTAAGCCAGGATATGCCCCTATAATAGATGGTATGGTATTTAATATTATAGGACAAACAAGAGAATATCAAGGTAATTTAAATGAAAATGGAAATCCTATATTTGATGGAGATTATACTGATTTTAATATAGCTTCTTTTTTACAGGCAGCATTAGATGCATCTAAAAATCCTATTCAAAAAGATATAAATGATAATATTTATACAAATCCTATTTCAGGATTAATGTTAAGTGTTGGTATTCCTATAGATACAATTACTAAATTCTTAGCACAACCTATGATAAAAGAAATTGTAGAAATTGCTAAAATAAAAGATATAGGATTAGGAAATTTAAAAAGAGCTATTAATGCTGTTGTCTCTAAACACAAATATACTTTAAAAGGAGAGATAACTTCTATGAATAAAGATCAGTTATCAGAAGATTTAAGAAATGTAGAGATAAGTAATCAATTAAAATATGTAGAAAATTTTCATCAATTCTTTTTAGGGGGAAGAGCTTTACAAACAGTATATAAACTTGTAACTCCTGATACAATGAAAAATGTAACAGAATTTGCTGCAATTAATGCTCATTTAGATACAGAAGATTTATACTTAAGAAATGAAGATAGTTTAATTAAAGGAGCTGAAGAATTAATAACACATAATACAGGAGAAGATATAACATTAAACCCAATTGGGGTTGCTTATCGAGGTATTTTAAATACCGTAATTCAAGGAGGAAATGATATAGGATTTATAAATAATTCTAATGCAGTTAAAGGATTCAAACATAAATTAAAAAACCTTTTAAATATACATACTTTTAATATAGCGCAACATAAAATAATTGATAGAGCTTTGTTCTTAAAAATGATGGTTATGCCTCATAGTCCTTATACTCAACCAAGAGGATCGAGGCCAGCTTTAATATCTGAAGAAGCTATTACAAGATTTTATAGAAATCCAAAATCTAATATCATAACTATACTAGAAAGATTTAAAATAACAAATCCTAAATTAAATAATAATATTTTTATACAATCTTTAAGTGCAGATCCTAGTAATGCAGAAACTGGAGTATATTTATTACAAGTAGATATTCCTTTTGGAGCTTCTACAAATGATAAAAATAATTTAAGTGATAGTTTATTAGATTTAATTAAAAATCCTGCTAAATATGCAAATACTGCAGAAGATGTAGCTAATATAAGAAGTCTTGGACAAGTTTTAATTGGTAATCAATTATTAACTCACGGATTTTCTCCTACTTTTGGAAGTTATATTGATCTAATTCCTTCAGAAACACTTACAACAGATATACTTAATCCTGGTAAAGGTACGCCTGTAGAGTTTTTTGAACAAGAGACTCAAGAATTGTTTAATGAAGAATATTTTAATGATTTTTTACATGAATTTGTAAGATCTTATGGAACTTTAAAACCCGGTAATAAATCATTTTTACCTATAATAAAAAGGATACCAAATGTTAATTCCAAAGGAGAAGTTACTTTTAACACTAAAGATAATAGAATTTGGGACGATGCTGCTGGATCATATCATAATTATTTTTTAACTTATTCAGCTAGAGGCCCTGAGATATTTGTTAATACAGGAGCAAATCAGTATACTAGATTAAATTTATTAGGCAAGCCTAGAAAGATAAATGAAATAGGAATAGTTACTGAAGGTAATAAAAGTTTGCTTAATTTAGCGCCTGATGCAACAACATCTGAACCTAGAAACTTTTATTCATCTAAACCATCTTTAAAAGATGATACTGATCAGAACGATGATCCTTTAAAAATTTGTAAATAAATGGCTAGAAATTGTAAATACTATTTAAATGGAATTCCAAGTGACTTATATAATGATTTATATGGGTATATGGATACTATAGCGCCAGAAAAGAAAAGCGTTGAACAAGTATATAAAATATTAAAAAGGAATAAAATTGCTACTAGAGTAAGAGGTACTACGTATTTAACTCAACCTAATGTACCATATAGTTTAAGGGAAATAAATAGAATAAATCGTAAATACCCTGGATTATTAGAAACTGAGTTTGTAAAAATGACTCCAAGAAATATTTATTCAGATGCCGCTGAATTACATATTTTAACGATAAATGAAAATATATTAAAAAATATTCCTGCGGAAGGTATTGAGAATGCTGATTTAATTTCTGATGACCAAACTGAAATAGATCAATATGTAAAACTTGTTGCGGGAGAAGAATCTGCTACACAAGATTATTATTTAGATGAAACAGCTAGAAGAGAGAATACTTCTGATCAACAGAAGTTCTCTAACATGGAAAGAGAAGAAATAGAAAGAGTAGAACAAAAAGCAACTCATCTTCAAGAAGCCTTTGCTGCAGCCGGTGTAAATGTAGAAATAGAATATGACACAGAACTAGAAGCTATCGCTAATGTAAAGCCTATGTCTGCTACTATTATAGATTATACAGAAGAGGAAATAGGAGTAAGTTCTACTCTTAGCGAATTAAGGAGACAAGAAAGAAACGAATTAAAAGCTGAACTTTTAAGAGTATCTAAAGATCCAAATAGTCTTTGGCAAACATCTAGAATTATAAAAGATAAAATAGAAGAGTTAGATAAACAATTAACTGCTTTCCCAGCTTCATCACTTCATTATACTAATACTCAACCTATACTTATAACCATAAATCCTAACAAAGTAAAAGAGGATACTGTATATGAAGAGTTTGGTCATATCTATATTGATATGTTAGGGGTAGATAATCCTATAGTAGCTAAAGCTATTGAAGAACTTAGAGATACACCATTATATTTACAAGTACAAGAAGAGTATCCAGAGTTAAAAGGAGAAAGACTTGATAAAGAAGTATTAGCTACAGCTATAGGTATAGAAGGAGCTAAAATTACTAGAAAAAATCCAACATTTTTACAAAGAATAATTAATAGAATAATGCGAGCCTTTTCTAATATGTTAAATACATTAGGAATAAATACTACTCCAAATACTGCTGCTATTATAGCTCAGGAAATGTTTGCTAAAAAATTAAGGGCTAGTCAAATGATTAATCCTCTTAGCCCGTATATACAAGAAAGTAAAGATCAAGTTAAATTCAATGATATTGTAGATGAACTTAAAGTTAGAATAGAATCTGAAATTTATGATATAGAACAATTACCTGTTAAAGAACAAGAAGAAATACTTCCTAGAAAGCAAAGGCTTAGAGCAGGATTAGATAAGGTTAAAGATATAGAAGATCTATTTAAATTTGTAAATGCTATGGCAGATTCATTAGCGGCTGCTTATTCAAATTATAACAAAATAATGGATCAACCTTTACATGAAAGAGCTTCATATGAAAATATGAACGCTATGTTTATGATAAAAACAGAACTTGATGCTTTATCTGTTATACAACCTATTAAAAGATTAATGCTTGTAAAAAGAAAAGCTGGTAAGATTACACATGAAGGTAATTTTGCAGAAATGGAAGATAGAATAGCTTCTATTTTAGATACAGCTTTAGTTTTAAATGAGGATTTTAATGATGATATTTTACCTATGATGGCAGATATATTATCTGGATATCATAATAAAGCTTTAGACCCACAATTACAAGCTCAAATAGATAATGCTAGAGAACATAAAAGAACTCATGGACTTAAAAGAAATACTGAAGAATATACAAATTTACAAAAAAGACATAGAAAAGGAGATTTAACTGCTGCAGAATTTTTAGATAAAAAAGTAGAATTAAAAATTGAACAACTTAAAGGGAAGATGATCTCTGGGTATGGTTCTCTCCTTAAACAATTAAGAGGAGAACATAAAGATAAATCATATGCTTCATATTTATTTGATCCCCTAATTTATAGTAGTGATGCTTCTATTCAATTATTTGTAAAATCAGTTCAAGATGCTAACCTTAAGACAGATGATGCATTACGTAAATTTAAAGGAGACTTAAAAGAAGAGTACGATTTATTTACAGAAGGAAAATCTGAATTTGATATTGAAAAATTAAATGATGATTTATTAGAAGAAATTACAATAGGAGGTAAAAAGAGATTATCTTTAATACAACCAATTGATGTAAATAGATATGAAGAAGAAAGAAGAAAAATTAAAGAAAATCTTAGAAAGAAATATAACGCGCCTCAACCAATGAAAGGTGAGACTTGGGAAAGTGCAACTGTAATAGACAGATGGAAAGCCTGGAGAAAATCTGATACTTATAAAAGATATGATAAAGAAGTTCAAGATTGGATAGATAAAAATACACAAGAAATAAAAGAAGCTAGAGAGTTATTAAAGAATTTAAGAGATCAAATAAAGCAATCTGCAAAACTTTTAAGAGATACTATTAAAGGAACTGATGAATATGCTATGCAAGCTGTTAAATTAAAAGCATTGCAAGATTTATTAAAGAAAAACTATAATAATCAATTAGGTAAATTTAGGGGGGATTGGGTTCAACCTAAAAGAGATGTATACGCTAATCCAAAATATACTAAAATACAAAGTGATCCTAAATTAAAAAGATATTATGATTTTGCTTTAAAAGGGTTTCAAGAAGGACATAAAATGATAGGGACATCTAATATGGATAAAAATGCTTGGGATGAGTTTTCTTATTTAATGCCCTCTATTAGAAAGGAAGATATTGATCGATTAAACGAACAAAACGCCTGGACTACAATAAAAGATAAATTAAAAGTAGGATTTACTATAGAAGAAACTAGTGATGAACATGGAACTTATGATCAAAGTAGTGGAGAATTAAATAAAAGAGTACCTGTTTATTATACTAATAGAGTAGATGCTAAAGATGTATCTAAAGATATAGCTAGTAGTTTATATTTATTTACACAGATGTCTAATAATTATAAACATAAATCTGAAATACTTGGACATGTTATGTTATTTAGAGATATGATTTCTAATAGAAAATTCATGGAAACTAATTCAGCAGGAGTAGAATATATTAATAAAACAGCTGAAGCAATGGGCATTAGAATGCCTTTAAAGAAAGAAGGAGAAAGTAATACATTTAAACATGTTAATGAATGGATTGATATGGAAATGTTTGGTCAAAGAGAATTAAAACAAACTTTCAATTTATTTGGTAAAGAAATATCTTGGACTAAGGCCGTAGGAACTATTAATTCATTTACAGCTTTGAATATGTTATCATTTAACTTACTACAAGGTGTTAATCAATCTGTACTTGATAATATGGCAATGCTACAAGAAGGTGTAGCTGGAGAATTTATGGATAAATCAGATTGGGCTTGGGGAAAAACAAAATATTGGACAGAAGGAGGAGCTATTTCTGATATAGGGAGATTTATGCCAAAAACTAAACTCGGGAAAGCAATGGAATTTTTTGATGCATTAACAGAGTTTCATGATAACGAAGGTAGAAAATTAGTAGGGGGGAAAGCAAGGAAAGCATTACAAACAGGTAATCTTCTTTTTATTCAACAAGCTGCAGAACATGAATTATCTGGAACTAGGTTACTTGGATTAATGCATAATTTAAAAGGAAAGTTGAAAGATAGTGATGGTAATGTTATAATGAATGAAGAAGGTAAACCTGCTGATTTATATGATTTATTAAAAGTAGATGAAAAAGGTGTAATGTCAGTAGATCCTAAAGTAGATAATTTTAATAGATTAGATTTTATAGGATTAGTTCAAGGATTAAGTAGAAGAACAAATCAGGTTAAAGGAAAGATACATTCTGATATGGCGTCTAGAAGAGCTCAAGGTAAACTAATTATGTTATTTCGTAAATGGGTATTTCCAGGATTTAGAAGACGATTTGGACATGGAGGATTTACAGGATCTACTTTACATGTAGATGAAGAACTAGGAGCAGTAACACAAGGTATGTATATTTCATTTTGGAATATGATGGGAGAATCTCTTAGTGATCAATCATTACCATGGACTACATATAAAAAGATGACTAAAATGGAACAACAAAATGTTAAAAGAACATTAGTTGAATATGCTTCTTTGATAGCGGCATCTGTATTAGTAGGAGCTTTAGCAAATCTTGACGATGATGAAGAAACTTGGATAAGTAATTTTGCGTTATATCAAGCTAAAAGATATGAAGCAGAAGTACTACAATGGACTCCTGTATTTGGGTTACCTGAAGTTTTTAGAATGATGAGATCTCCAACAGCCACAGCGAGACCAATTGAACGCGGACTAGGATTAATAAATCATGTTATTAGAAAAGAAGTACCATATATATTAGGATTTGGAGACCCAGAAAAAATATTTTATCAAAGAAGATCAGGTAGATTTGAAAAAGGTGATCGTAAAATTAGAAAGAAATTTGAAGATTTAATGATTGGAGTGAGAGGGGTAAGAAAAACTCAGACTCCAAGAGAAGCTTATAAATGGTTTACCACTCCATCTTTCTAATGGGCATTAAAAAAGGGGCGAAAGCCCCTTTACTTTATCTATTTAAAGACATTTTTAATAAAAGTAGATAACCAATTAGATCATCAACCGTATCTTCTGTCTTATCGTTAATTCCTTTATTTCTTATTCTAGCTATTTTATCATCAATTCGTGCACATAGAGATTCAGTAGCGTTAAGTTTACTAAATATATTAGTAGGATTTAAAGCACTATTTCCATATGCTTTATTTTTTTCTTTTAATAAATCAGTTATTTGTTTTACAACGATATCTAGTTCTTCATTAAAAGATACAACATAAGATTCTCCCTCACTTACCGTAACATCTATATTTCTATTATTATCCCAATAATATTTACTATGTAATGTATGGTCTATAGTGTAAGGAGAATTAAATTCCATTCCTTCTGGTACAGACATTTTAACATTTTTACATTTACATTTTTTATTACTCATTATAATATTTTTTTAAATTTATAAGTTTCAAAGTTAAAAGTTTCTTCTTTATCTTTATCAATTATACTTAATAATTCAGAACCATGGTTTAAAATAGCCCCTATTTTTTTTTCTAATATTTTCTTTCTTCTAGGACTTTTAAATAAAATTTGTCCTACTTCTCCATTAACTTCTAAATTATGAAAATCTAAAATATTAATTTTATAAAGTTTTGATAATTCTGAATATTTACCATTTATAAATTTATCAAAATCTTTAATATGTTGTTTAGGTATATCAAATACAAACATTACATAATCTGGACTTGGATCATATCGTTTTCTAAAATATTTAAAAGTTGATAATGCTTTTTCAAATTTAATAAATAAAGGATCTGAAGACCACCTATATAATAAAGATATACAAGTATCATTATCTGGTACCGATATAAAACAATTCATAAATAATTTATTCCAAAAGAATAATTTTCTATTTCCACTAAGCATAGGCATAATAAAAGTAGAAGATTTAGTTCTTTTAGCTATAGATAAATCATAATAACTAAAATCTTTTGATTCCTGAATTATATTTACTTTATACTTTATTCCTTTTATTTTAGTAGTAAGTCCTAAAGTAAAATCTATATCATTAGGGCCTCCTTTTAAGGAGTTTATAATATATTCTGATTTTTCAGGGGTTAATAAATTAGTTGATCCTGCTATTCTAAAGGTTAAAGCATTAACAGGAGTGTAAATAAGTTGGTTACATTTCACAGCCATTCGTTTTCATTTAAAGGTTTAACATCATTTATTACTAAGTCTTTTAGCTCGATGCCAGTTTCCCTTAGAACGTCTTCTTTGGATTTAAGGATATATACAAGTCTGAATGTCTCTGCAAATTTACAAACTCCTTCGTGAATGCCAAACATTTCTATGTATTTTTTTAAAACAAATTGTGGTATATTTTCTAATTGTATAGTTTCCAATAACTTATCAGCTGTTTTTGGTCCTACTTTTGGTAATCCAGGGATACCATCAGTAGGATCTCCCATTAGCATTTGTTTCCATAAAAATATTTCTGCTTCAACCTCTGTAGTCTCTACAAAATCAGCAGTTCTATAATTATAATGAGTACCTTTTACTTGATATAATACATCTTTATCAGGACTACAAATCATAGTATTTTCATTTGCATATACTGCTACTAAATCATCTGCTTCTAATTCTGATATATACTCAAATTTCCATTCTTGTTTTAAATATTCTTTTAATGCATAAAATATAATTGGTTTATTTCCGTGTTTTCTATTTCCTTTATATTCTCTTGTTTTTGCTTCTTTGTATCTAAAACATTTTCCTATTGTTAAAAATCCTGCATATCTATCTGCCCCACACCTATCTATCATTTCATGTAATCTATGATCTAAACTATCTATTGCATCTTCTAGGGTAGGTTTACCCATTTCAAAATAGATTAAACTATCGCCATCTATCAAAGCTATTTTTTCTTTCATCTTTTAATTTTTATTAGATTAAACATATTAGGGGATACTGAATGTCGTGCACGTTACTTTTGCAATCAGCACCCCCCTCTATGCATCAATTAAACACGAGCTGTCAGACAGCCCTTCACGACTAGTCTTGCATATACTTTCTGTACTCGGGTTTAACTTGAACTTTAAATGTATACAATTCTCTATTATGGATTTGTATTTCTTCTCTACATTTTACTTCTAATGCTCTAAAACATCTTGAGTCTAACATATTTTTGTCTTCAAAATATTTAATAGCTTCTTCAGCATTATAACGAGCTAGTGTAGCTATATTATGTTTATCTAGCCAATATAAGACATCTTTATTTCTATTATATTGATACGATTTATTTTCTAGAAAATTAGCATATGTATATAATAAATATGGTTCTCCTGTAGGATCAATAGTTGGAATTATTTTACCAGCCATTTGTAATTCCTCATCACTAGCATTATAACTATCTATCATTTTTTTGATATCTTCCATTAATTCTTTAGTCATAGGAACTCTATTAGCAGATTGATTAAGAATAGTATCAGTTTCAATAACTTTTAATTCTCCTTTATCAACTAAATCTGCTAATATTAAGGCCATATTACTAAAACAATAGCTATCATAAGGAGCACTAGTATATTCTATATTCCATTGATGACTATCTCCTAATGCTCTTTTATCTAGTATAACATTGTTACCAGTGTCAGCATGATAATCTTGAACTGCTGATCTATGCTCATTAGAAAAATATCCATTATATATTTTAAACATTAATTTAGTTTGTGGAATATTATCTACTTGAGTATATGTGTCATAGAAATTAGTATGCGGTATAATAAAATCAGCTTTTTCATAATCATTAGTTACACTAATTTTATGTTCTTTAAGGGCTGCTTTTAATCTATCAGTTGATACATTATGCATTGGTAATATAAAAGCTTTTTTAACCGTAGTTAAATCAGATGTTGTTTCTGTTTCTAAAAGATCTCTTATTTTATCATATTGACTTTTAGATTCTGATAAATATAGCTCTTCTATCTGATTTGAACTAACCATAAATCCAACCTGGTTACCGTCTTCGAACCCCAGATCAAGCACTGCCTGATCCGGGAATTCACCTGCGTGTATATTTTTACTTGCCATAATTATTTAATTGTCATTTTGACGATAGCTGGATTCATCATCATTTTGTTAAACTTCTGCTTATTTCCATTAAATATAGTCCTAACTACCAAATACTTTAAATCATTGGTAAAATAGTCTTTTGTGCACAGATTAATAAGACGCTCTTGCATTTTTTGAGTTACAGTGTCTGTTTTTGAGAAAGCAACAGAGAAATTAGCTACTCTTGTTGCTAAAAGACTAGCTATATCAGCTCTATAGTTATCGTCCTTACCTATACACTCAGTTACTTGGGCCAATACTTCTTCTGGTCCAGTTACTATTTCTTTAGGAGTTACTAGCTTATCTAATTTATTATTGATAAATGTAGTAAACATAGATGCAAACTCATTACCTACGCTACCTTCACCAATCATTTGGATTAATGGCAATTGGTCTTCAAAAGTCTTTATACTAGATATAGCATTAAAGAACGTTGAAATAGATCTAGCATTAGTCTCTTGCGTAACTAGCTCAGGGTGCATAAGCAAGAAATTAATACATCTAGTATCTATACCATTTTCCTCTGCCCATCTAGCCCATACATCTATATCAAACTTTAAGTTTGCTGTAATGTAACGAGTCTTCTGAGCTGAGTCAACAGAGTTTACCATATAATCACCATTATCAGGATTAGCAGTTAATATAATGTGCCAATCTTTAGGGAGGGTCCAAGAGATATACTGCTGTCTATCTACTAGTTCCATACATGCTTGAATGAATCTTACATCCGCACGGTTCCAGTCATCAAGAAGCAATACACCACCGGCTTTCTTATCAGCGATCCACTCCGGGGCTGAATAAGACATTCTACTTTTACCAGTAGTTTGAAAGCCTAGTTTAGAGTGGTCACTAACTGCTACTTCATCCACCCATTTACCTATCTTCTTACCTTCTTTAGTAGTCCACATTTGGAACTGTTTAATAGGAAATCCTACTAAATCACCAAGCTCCTCGATTTGTGCTAAGTTTAACTTAACAAAATCTAAGCCGTGTGCTTGAGTCATATCCATAATACTAGTAGTTTTACCAATACCTGACTCACCTACTACTTCAACTGCTACAGGCTTTTTTCCGTCTGCCTGTAAGTGACGATTGTTTGTGATGATGTGTCCTACAAAATCTTGTAGTTCATCAATGTTTAAATTTACTTGATTCATTTTTTTTAGTTTAATTGTATTTTTATTCCTGTTAATTCTTCGTTAATAGTAGAGTAACTGCTATGTACCCATAAAGCATTCTGAGGGCATTTTTCAGGATTAGGAGCCTCACCATCAGTAAGACATATAAAAGCAGAGTACTTATTCTTAGGGTCATTGTAATGATCTACAACATCCTGAAAATCTGTACCACCTCTACCTTTAATTTCCCAATTCTTTTTAGGATCAAACTCTGAAACATCAGTTAATTGTGTGTCAAACTGTGCTACAGTAATTTGGTTACCAGTTTTATGCATATGATTTAACTCATGCATAAACTCTACTAACTCTTCACTGCTTACTGATCCTGAAGTGTCTACGCCTACTAGCACATGATTTTTATGCTTAATCTTAAGACCCGGATTACCTGAGTATCTTTTATTATACTTTCTACGTAACTTTTTAGTATAGATTTTAGATGCATTATTAATAAACCTTTTAAGATATTGCTTCCAATTAAATTTAGGAGGCTCTATAGTAAATAGTCTTTCAATAATCTCTGCTAGCTCACCAGGGATAGTACCGCATTTCTTTTGTATCTCTTCTGCAGTCTGCTTCATCTGATGCTCATATTGCTTTTGTACTAGCTTTTTATCAGCTTCAGGTAAATCACCAATTTCTTTCCATTCTTTATGGCAGTATTGGCTATCACCATCCATTTGATCTAAGATTTTCTGCAGCGCTGAATTACATGACCCACCCTTACCGTTACATTCTTTCTCGAGTAATTTATAATATTTATCTGTACCAGCTTTACGTGGTAAGTTTATACCAGGGAAAGAATGTCTTGTTAATCCTCCCTCCGGTAGCATATTACTATCAATATATTGGTTGATTTCTATATCTGCCGCAATATTAAATAGTTTTTTATTAGGGTATTTATCTGCTAATATAATATGTCCAAAAGCTATATGTAATAGCTCATGTTTTAGCAAACCTTGTTGATGTAACTCACTAAGTCCACTAAAGAAGTCTGGGTTGATTACTAACCTCATCCCAATACCGTGTTTTCCTACACCTGCGGTAGCGCATTGCTTACTGAATTCTTTTTGCATTCCAATAAGAAATATACCGTAGAAAGGCTCTGAAAATATTAATGTTTTTGATATTCTAGAAAGTTGATCTTGAACTGGTTTCATAATCCTAAATCTCTTTTTTCATCTTCACGATCCTCAGCAATAGATTCTTTCATACGTTCATCGTATTCATAAAATACTTCAGGTTCAATAAATTCATCTTTACATGCTTCACATTTGAAAATTTCATTGTCATCGCTGTATTCTGCCCCACAGCAAGGGCTTACTAATTCTGCCATTTGTTTAATTGTTTAATTGATTAATAAAAAGAAAAGAGGGTGGTAGGACCTACCTGGGTATCTACCGATTCCAGCGCGCTCAGTCTTCTACCCCTCTAATCTATAATTGTGTGATAAGTTCAACAACCTCATCTACTTGCTTTTTATTTCTTGGCATAAATAGCACATAGTGTTTGTTGTTGTCTTTAAGATGTTTCTTGAATAGCTTCCACCTTAAAGGAAAAGACTCATTTGCATAGCCTTTTGTTTCGATAATAAATTTACCGTTGGGATCTACAAAATCAGGTGTATATGTTATAGGTCTGATTTTAGATCCTTTGTTATAAAGTTTTTTAGTTGTTCCTTCATAACAAGCCAATGGATAAACCATTGCAGGAAATATAGTAAACGTTTCCTCTTCGTATTTAACTTTAATTTTAGCTTCTTCTAATTTTTTATAACAGTGTAATTCTAAATTAGATTTAAAGTCAAGTCCTTTGTATGTAGATTTCTTAGCATTCTTTACTTTAGATCTAGAGTACTTCCTCCTCATAATTCATTACATTAGTTTGAAGGTACCCTTCCAGACCTCTATTTTTATTCCATATATATGCTTGACCACATCTAAGAGTCCCAACATATCCTTGTGTTTTATGCCATAAATCATTACCACAAATAGACGGGATAAATCTAACTTTAGTTCCCATATACTCATTAAGCATTTCTTTATGTCTATGCCCACAGTGCACTTCTCTAACCTTAGCTCTACTCCACATAGCTGGTTGTTCTGTAGCTATAAGTAAAGGTAGTTCTTGAGTTTTCTCTTTATCACCGTGTGTAAACATAATCATATTAATACCATATTCATAGTATTTACGAGCGTCTAAGCTGTTATCTACTGTTACATTCTTATTATTCTTGTATATAGCATCTAAAACTTCTCCTGCATAAAACATTCTTTCAAAGTCATGATTACCTTGAACTACTATTACATCTACTGGTGCAAACTGCGCTAAGTAATCAATTGCTTTACTTACTAGGTGCCAGTATCCTCTAAAAGATTCACGCCAGCGCATATTATCTTGCTGAGGTGTGCCTTTAGTAGTAGCTCGACTCATACCTTCTGAATTAAGACCATCATTACCTACAGGTAATAAGAATCTATCTATTTCTAAACCGTCGGCTTTTTTATGTAAGTCCATTATAGCTTGAATATAGTGCTCTTCTATTATATTCATAGGCTCATCAGTTATCTTACCATAATGTATATCTGGGAGAGAAATCTCATAACAAATAGGATCCTTATGTTTTTTGTACTTAACTTTAGGAACTTTAACACTCCTAGTTTTAATATAATCTAATAAATCTGCTTTGATGTTAGGCATTTCGTGCCATGAATTATGTGTAACAATACTAAACCTTTGTTCTCCCATCATATTTTGCCAAAACTTTACAGATTTAACATCTGCTTGAGTTAAGCCATTCTCTTTAAGATGGTCTAAATATTTAGTACTACTTTTTAATTCATTTCCATTGTCATTATTCATTCTATCTTGAATACATTCTGCGGAAAGTACAGTTTTTTTACATTCTTGAATTAATGCAGGATCTACATCCCAATGTTCTGCTAACCAATCAACTCCTTTTTTTTGATAACTTTTTTTTGTTTCTAATTTTTCAATTAATTCATCTTTTGTCATTTTAATATAATTTTTAATTCATTAAAACTACCTACCTTGTTAACCAAATCAGAAGGGTCTTTAGATTCGAATTGCATAGGTAAGCAGATATTTTTAAAACCATATAAATTACAAATTTTCTTGGCCATTGTTTGACCTGGGTTATTTTCTTTATTAAAATCATTATCATATAAAATTTCTATTTTATTGAATCTTTCTTTTAGCTCATTTATTAATTTCTCATCAGGTATTTGCATTTCACTCTGCATAGCAATCGAATGATAGCCTGCAGCATATAAACACATAACATCTTTAAGGGAAGAAGTAATGATAAGTCGCTCACCTTTATCCGGGAGTTGGTCATAGCCTTGTACATCTGTCTTTTTTGTATTGCTTAACCACTTATTTTTTTCTTCATAAGGAGAATAGATTTTATATCGATTTTTGAATTTAAAAGTATAACTGATTGATTTACACGTAAATCTGTTGTTATTTACCCAGTAGTGACTTATTGGTTCAACTGCAAAAGTATTAAGTATTTTTTTACTGACCAAATATTTTCGCCAAAACTTCGCATCTTCTTTATTCCAAGCTCTACGCTTTTTTTGAATTATAGTTTGTTTTTCAATATATTTAGGTTGTATTTGCGAATGACCAAGGTATCCCATAGTAAACAAACTATCTTCTTTTTTATTACTTAAATTAAGATTAAAATCACAATCGATTATCTTAAGAGCATTAATAAAAGGAATATTAAATTTAAATTGAACATAACTAAAACAATTAAATGTATGATCTGGATATCCGAAATCTTTATACAATAAATTACCATTCCATGTTATAATAGAAGCAGAAGGAGTTTTATCTTCTCTTAACTCACTACAAAATTTAACCCCTAACTTTTTAAAATTGGGACAATAATACATAAAAATGTCATACTCAGAAATTTTTCCAAGTATGACATCTGTATGTAAGTGGTCATTACTACTTCTAGATTTTATCACTAGAAAGGTAAATCTTCTTTAGCTTCTACTGTACCATTTGTTTTAGGAGCCCAGTCTTCATTTTCATCAATAGTATCAGGAGTAACTAATGTAGCTGTAGATACATGTGTACCCCATTTAAGATCTGCATTAAAGTCAGCCTTAAATGAACCATAATCATCGTTAAGAGCTTTAACAAATAAATCATCACGTTGAGGTTTTACTCTACCAAAGTATTTAGTATATACTTTTTGATATTTATCATTACTAACACCAATAAGAACTCTAACTTCATTAGTAGACAAAACTTTAACTAGTTCCTTAATTTCTGCTAAATCTCCATTAGCAATAGCAGATATAGAATCAAAAGATACTTCATCTCCTGATGCTACATTAGCCCATGCTTTAGTAAAATTAATAAGTGTTTCTTCACCAGTATAAGCTTTTCTTTGTCCTTCTGTTTTCCACCATTCATATGTAGGTTCTTCTTCAGACCATGTAGATTGCCCAATTGCATTCATCCATTGATGCTTGCCAGTTTGTGAAACTCTTGATTTATTTTGCATTAATATTTCTAATTTAAAATTACCGTCTTCATTAGCTAACCAGAATACAATTTTATTATATTCTTCTCCACTAAATTCAACTGTATAATTAGGTTCTTGTTTAACATTAATATCCATTGCATGTAATTCCGCCATTGTTGGATTTACTGCTGTTACTGTAACATTTGTAAGGCCTGAGAATGTTTTCATTCCCCCCATTACTTCTTCTGTACTTGCATTACTTTGTATTGCCATTTTTTATTGTTTTTGATTATTAATTAATTTATAATTCGAACTCATCATCGTCCATTTCTAGTTCTTCTTCTTCTTCTAACTCTTTGTCAAAAGTTTCTTTTAATGATTGTCCATTTTCATTGGTCATACTTAATATATCTTCAACCATTTTTTCTGGAGTTTCATCTGTAGGACCAAGCATATCTACAATAGCATTATTAACATCTTTTAATTCATTAACAGCTGTTTCAATTTCTTTTGTAGACTCTTCTATAGCTTGCTCTAAAGTTATTTGATTAGGATCTACTTCTTCTGCTTGTTCTACAGCAATGTCGCCGCTATTTAATGGTTCTGTATCATCTTCAAATATAAAAGATAAAGGTTTCTTTTTACTAGGTCTTCTACCTTTAAGAAATGGATGTTTAAACATCTCATCTACTTCCCATGGTTTTATACCATATTTAATTGCCATCTCTGGCTTACTAATACCATTCTTAAGATCTTGATCGATCATAGAAACAGTAATTTTCTCAGGAGTTTCTCCTGGTGTTACATTTTCTCTCATTTTAATCATTTTTTTGTTTAATTAATCTATAAATATTTCTGACCAATTCATAGGCATGGTCTGCCCTTTTAAGTGATCACATCTACTACCAGCTACAGTGTCGTCTAAAGAATTAAAAGAAATCATAGTTTGATCTCCTTCTCTAAATATAAATCCAACTGCATCTGCATTTGCACATGTAATTTGTTTAATCTTTCCAGTTAAATCAAGGTCCTTAACAGCAACCTCTTTACCTTTTTTCTCAAGCATCTTATCTTTTAAGTGTCCAACTAAGATAATATGATCCGCTAATAAATTCAATCGATCTATCCATTTTTTATACGCCATCCTTAAATATAAATAGCCAGCGCCATTAGGCAATGATAGTATTGACATACCAGGGTTCTTAGTTTCAAAGTTTTTACCCATTGGAGTTTTCATATAAATTTGTTTACCTTCTGCTTCACACCATTCCTCTAGTTTAGAGATAGTGTCAATAGCAATATACTTATATGGTTTCTCAGCTGTTATAATAGCTCTACCCACATCAGCTAGTTCTTTTAAACTATTTGCTTTAATCTTTAAAGCGTCTAGCATATCTGAACCATTTTCTAGGTCAATTATTAAACAGTCATCCAATTGAGATAATACTGTAGTCTTCCCAATTTTAGGGGCTCCATATATTATCATGTTTTTAGGCGATTTACGGCTAGCCTTTACCTTTGTTGTTGGTAATTCCATATTATTTTTGATCTTTATACCAGACTCCTCTACCTTTAGCTTTACCAGTAAATTCAACTGTTTTAATTATTATTAATTCTTCTTCCTTAGAAGTATTATACTTTGGATTTTTGCTGTTCAGCTTTCTTTTTTTTGTCATATTTTATTATGTTGTCCATTAATTTATTTATTCCGTGTTTCTTTACACTATGAGTATATATAATACTCCATATGGTAAATATTCCCATTATTGTTAATACTATATATACTATCATTTTTTTGTTCTTTTATTAATATCTTTTTCTATTTGAGTTACAAAATACATTCCTGTTACTATCCCTAAAAAATAAACTACGATATGTGTTATTATTTCCATTCTTTTTCTTTTAAATTATACTTTTCTATTAAATATTCTCTTTTTTTCTTTAACTTATATTTAGATGCAGTGGGAGCAGAAAACATATCTTCTCTTGTTAATGAAATGCTATTTGCTTTATTCTCCATTTTATCAATAGTTTCAGTTAAATTTTTAATTATGTGTATTGCTTTTTCTTTCATATTTTTATTTTCTTTCATTAATTGTAAATGTAGACATTTCTGCTTCAAAGGGTATCATACCAAGTAAACCATCTCTGTTCTTTTCTATGTGAACAGCTAATAATCCTATTGGGTCTTCGTTACAATATGTCTCTGTTATTCCATATAGATCATACGGACGTTGCAACATCATTACAACATGTGCATCTTGTCCTATACTATCACCACCAAATAAATCTGTTAATAATGGTTGATATTGAGCTTTAGCTCTGTGTTCTTGTTCTATATTACGATTTAGCTGAGATAGAAGTATATTTATAACTCCCATTTTAGCTTGCATCCACATACATCCTTTAGATAAAGCATTCAGTCTTTGTAATTCTGAATCTGCTTTACCTACTACTAGTCGTGAATGGTCAAAGATATTTATTATTCTTACATTAGGAGCAGAGGCAGTTATATCCACATTAGTTTCTTTAATGTATTCTATAGTTCTAGGAATATTATTAAAATGAATAGGATATTTATTATATTTAGATACTTTCTCTTTATATAATTCATAATCTGCATCACTTAATTTACCATCTACTGATAATAAGTCTAACACTTGTTTTTTAACGTCTTTTGATCCAGCTCTAAGTATTTGTTGATGTCCTGGCATTTCAAAACTCCAATATAATACTATAACCTTTTCTTTAAGGTCGTTATCTAACAAGTCAAATATCATTTGATTACTAAAAGCTGATTTACCTACACCAGGTCTACCAGCAATTACATACATTTTACCAGGCTGTAATCCTCCTAATAAATTTCTATTTAGTCTCTCCCATTTAGTTGGGAAGACAGGTCTGTTGCCAAGCATAGCAGTCCTAACCTCATTAATTGAAGTAGTAACGGATTGTTCTATACTTTTAAATCCTCTCTTTTTATAAAGATCTTGTGATTCGTGGCTGGATTGAGTCTTTTTGTATTGCATTTTCATCTAAGTTTTCATACTTTTCCCAAGTATGGTTATTAATCCAGGTTTCTAAATTCTGTAAATATTCGAGATTATTTCTCTCAATTTTTAATTGTTTATCAAGACAATTCATTATATATTTATGTTTATATAGTTTATTATCAACAATTTTCTTGTATCTTATCTTAGCTTTTTTATTAGCCATAGCATCTGGATCCTTTGCATGCAATACTCTTACACCTCTTGAAGATGAATTTACCTTCATTGGGTATGTGCTTATTAGTTCCGCAAACATTGAATCAAAGTCAGATATAAAAAGATCAATGAACTCTTGTCTAATTACATGAGTATCAGGAGTTTCACCGATCTTTATATATCCATCTTTTTCTAACTTATCTAAATTTGGCTTTAAATTAAGATTGTTTAAATAATTAAATGCTTTTCGATATGTTATAAGAAGGTAAGTAAAATCATCAGCACTCATTCCTGTTTGCTGTAGCAATTCAAAATCTATATCTATCTTCATATCAAAAATTCTTTTATAGTTAAACGGAACATGGGTACAAATATAAACATTTTTTTCATATTACAAAACTTTTTATTTAATTATTTTTTACATCCATATTACATTATCCAAATCTTTAGTAGAATTTTTAAGCCATTTCTCTTCTTGACTATCTTTAACATATAATATTATGATCTCACCTACTTTATCTTCTTGAAATCTAATTAACCTCCCAACTCTTTGTATCATAGGAAGTGACTTGCTAGTAATACCACATATTATACCCATATTAGCATCAGGAACATCTAATCCTTGATTTAATGCTTTTGTAGAACATAATACTTTTATTACATCATTTTTAAATGCTGTTAAAGCAAACTCTCTTTGTTTCTTTGTCTTTCCAGAATGATAAGACATAGCTAATGGTGATATTGATTCAGATAATTTATCTGTAAAAACATTAGCACCACTAAAAGCAAGAATCTTTTTATCTAAGTTATTCATTACTAATGATTTAAACTTGGATACTTTATTCTCTGCTAAATCTATAATAGCTTTTCTTTCTCTAATAGATTGATAAAATTTTGCAGCAGCTTTTTTATCTTCTGGATGAGAGTTTGGGGTACTCATAATAGATTTAGCTCTATTAAAAGCATCAAATTCACCTAACATGTATTTGTATCTAATAAACTGATTGTTTATATTTTTATATCTAGATCTTTCGTCTGCTGTTAATTCTACAGGTATACATTGTATTTTATAAGGACTTACTAGTCCTAATGCAACACATTCATCTAATGTAATACTATAAATTGTAGGTGCTAAGATGTTTAAATATTCTGCATATTCTTCTTCTTCTGGTATTGTTGCAGTCATACATAATAGTTTATCATATGTATTATTATCAAAGAATTTTTTATATTCTTTACTTAATCCTAAATGTATTTCATCACATACTACTATATCATAATGCTCATCTTGAAGTTTATAAGCACTTTGATAACATAAAATATCTACGCTATCTAAAAACTCTTCTGCACCCCATTTGTGAAATTCATCACGAAATTGATCTTGAAGTTGTATGGTAGGGACTAGTATGAGGGCTTTAGTTCCATATCTATCTAAATTATACCTATGTTCAAATATATGTTTTATTGCTAATATTCCACATCTAGATTTACCAAATCCTGTTCCTGCTATTATACTACCTATATAATCAGCTTTAACCCAAGCATTTAATGCTCGTCTTTGTTCTATATCTTTTATCTGATCCATGTCAAATAGTGTTAATGTTTTCATATTCTTTTTCTTTTTTTCTTATTCTTATTTCATGTAATGTGTGACATTTACCATTAGTATCATAAACAAATTTAACAGCTCTTTGTGATTCAAATAGATAAAGAGGTTTTTCTTCTTCAACTTCTCCACTATATTTAAACCAGTCATCCATGTCTATATGATTTGCTTCCCAACGTTCGTGCCATTCTTTATCTTCTTTACATTCCGCAACGAAATGTCTAACTAATTCTTTATCCATATTATTTATTTTAAATTATTTTTCCCAACAATTATTTACTGATACTTCAGCTTTAAGTAAACCATTAGTTACTATTTCATTAGCAGCTTGTTCCATCAATTCTTTCATTTTACTTGACCACCAATCTACATATTCTTCTTTACATATAGTATCAATTTGATCATGTACAGTCATCACTAATTTAACAGGAATATCTAATTTATTAATACAATCACGCATTAATATTAAAGCTTTCTTAGTCATATCAGCACTAGCTCCTTGTATAGGTGTATTTTTACTAGCTCTTTCAA
>Ga0080013_1000466_pt1 | contig 57274 bp, 68 predicted proteins | sample ETNvirenome_6_85_FD_69236 | JGI IMG/M metagenome (GOLD analysis project Ga0080013, IMG submission 69236) | Marine viral communities from the Pacific Ocean - ETNP_6_85 (SPADES assembly) (version 2) | ecosystem: Environmental > Aquatic > Marine > Oceanic | place: Pacific Ocean | collected 2013-06-19 | reverse complement strand
GAGAAAGTGCTCGCCAACGGGCTGCTGATTTAGGATTAAGTGCTCAGGAACAAGCAGACGCGGCTCGACAGGCTCAAGAGCAATTCAGGCAGAGCGCAGAAGGTCAGCAACTTGAGGCTCAGGTAGCGCAAGAAAGAATTGACATAGATGCTTTTAATGCTGGGGAAGCAGCAAGACAAGAAGCTGCTCGTTTAGGGTTGAGTGCACAGGAACAAGGGGACGCGGCACGTAGAGCGGAAGAAGAGTTTAGACAGACTGCGTTTCAGCAGACGGAAGCTGGAAGGGTTAGGCAGCAAGAATTAGATGCCCAAGCTTATCAAGCAGGAGAGGCGGCAAGACAAGAGGCCGCGAGATTGGGGCTTTCTGCTCAGGAACAAGAGGAAGCTTCTCGCCGTGCTACAGAAGAATTTAGGCAAGCTGCGTATCGGGAGACTGAGGCAGGTCGTGTAGTTCAGCAAGAGTTAACCAATCAGGTTTATCAGGTTGGTGAGCAGGCCCGTCAGGAGGCCGCTCGTCTTGGGTTGTCTGCTCAAGAGCAAGAAGATGCCTCTAGGCGTGCTCAAGAACAGTTCAGACAAAGTGCAGAAGGGCAGCGTCTTGAGGCCGAGGTTCAACAAGAAAGAATTAACTTAGATGCGTTCAATGCTAGAGAGCAGGCTAGGCAAGAAGCGGCTCGACTGGGCCTGAATGCTCAAGAGCAAGAGGAAGCTGCTCGTAGGGCGGAAGAAGAGTTTAGGCAGGCGGCTTTTCAGCAGACTGAAGCTGGACGACAAACGCAGGAGCAATTCCAGCAAGCAGCCTTTAACGCTGGAGAGCAAGCAAGGCAAGAAGCGGCAAGGCTTGGGCTTAGCGAACAAGAGCAAGAGCAGGCTTCAAGGCAGGCTGCTGAGCAATACAAGCAATCTGCTTTCCAAATCACTGAAGAAGGGCGTCAGCAGTATCAGCAGTTTGAGCAACAAAGATTCCAGATACAGGAAGATGCTCGACAGGAAGCTGCGAGACTTGGTCTTACTGCCCAAGAGCAAGAGGATTCAGCTAACAGGGCGGCAGAAGAGTTCAGTCAAAGGCAGTTTGCCCAGAACGAAGAACTCAGACTTGCTCAGCAGCGAGAAGAGACAAACGTCTATCAGGCTGCAGAAAGGGCCAGACAAGAAGCCGCACGCTTAGGTCTTAATGCCCAGCAACAGGAAGACAGTGCGCGTCGAGCGGCAAATGAAATGCGGATGTCTGCTGATAAGTTTAATGTCAGTTCCGCTGAAACTGCAGCACGACTCGGACTTGCTGGCCTTGGTGCGGACCAAGCCACCAGAGACCAACAGCTTCGTGCTGCCGGAATGCTCGGTGACCTTGGTGAGCGAGAGCAAGCAATGGCCTATGAAAGGTTGCGTAACCTGCAAGCGGCGGGTGAGATTCAGCGAGGAATGGGTCAGCGCGGCATGGATATGGGCTATCAGGATTTCCTGAGACAGCAGGCGTTCCCGAGGGAGCAATTGTCATTCTTTAGCAATATTCTCAGGGGCCTGCCTGTTGAGCCGGGGCAGACTAGGGCTGCATATGGTCCTTCAGTGAGCCCTGCGTCTCAGGCTTTAGGCGCGGGTATAGGTGGCGTTGGCCTTTATAGGGCACTAGCTGGATTAGGTTAATGAATATATTTGAGCAAGAAGACCTCATAAAAGGTTTGCCTGATCAGGCTTTAATGAGGGAGGCTCAACAGCCTTCTGGGCAGCTTCCTCAGTATCTGGTTGTTTCTGAAATACAGAGACGACAAGACATGAGGAAAAGGTTTTCTGCTGAGAACCAAGAGACTCCGCAAGGTACTGTTAAGGATCAAATACTTAGCGGCATAGCGGCTATGGGGGATCAACAGCCTCAGCAGCCGCCGCCCCAGTTTGGTGGAATGCCTCCACAGCCGGGAGGTATGCCTCCTATGGGGATGCCTCAACCCGGAGGAATGCCTCCTATGGGGATGCCTCCGCAGATGCCTGCTCCGCAACAGCCGATGCCAATGCCTCCGGGACCGCAAGGGCCAATGCCTCCCCAAGGCATGGCTGCTGGGGGTGTTGTTCGTATGCAAAGTGGTAGGCAGGCGACCTACCCGCCCGGTTCCGTTCCTCAATCTACGTCAATTATCGGACAAAGAATAAATAACCCCTTAAATGTCAGGCAGTATGGGCAAGGGTTTGAGGGTGACGTAGGTGAAGAAGATTCTTTTATAAAATTTGAAGACCCGAGGTATGGCGTTCGCGCAGCAGACAAAGTTCTTAGCACCTATGGGAGAGATTACGGAATCGACACAATCGAGGACGTAATATCTAGGTACGCCCCTCCTTCTGATGATAACCCTACACAAGCGTACATAGATTTTGTGTCAGGAAAGACAGGAATAGGTCAGTCAGAGGAAATTGATCTTCAAGACCCAGAGCTTAGAGCCAGACTCCTATCGCCTATGGCCATGCTGGAGTCAAGAACAGAGATCAGTCCTCAAGAGGTATTGGCTCAGATTGCTTCTTTAAGAGAAGGGTCTCCAGAGTTAAACATTAATCCCAATGCCCCTGCCTTGGCGTATACACCCGCTCCCGTTCCAGATGACAACCCGTATAAGGATGCAAAAAAACGAGAGCAGTTAGTAAACATGGCCTCTGGTAATCGCGGCCTTCCTAACGCGGTTAAAGTTGATGCTGAAAAAGTTGATCCGCAGGCAATTGTAGGAGACAAAACTTTTAATGAACTAATTACCTCTGTTGTCACTGAAATTTCGCCAAATCTTCCTGAAATAAATCTCCCTATTGAGCCCGTAGATTTTGGGCCAAGGCAGGTTGCGGCTAGCCCTGTCCGCATTCCAGAGACAGTTGTTAAGGGAGGGAGAAACACTGGAAGTCTTGATGATCTCCTAAGAAGAACTTTCCCGGATTTGACTGGCGCAGGGGCTCCAGATCAAGACGCATATGTATTTGGCCCTGAGTATTCAAACTACGTTGCGCCTTCGATTAATCCTGAAATGCAAATTATTGACCCTCCCTCAGACTTGAGGATTCAGGGGCCTAGACCGCGACCGCCTCAGCAGCCTCCTGTTCCTGATTTACAGATTCCTGAAACGGTTGTTACCGGGAAGCGAGACAATAGCAGTCTTGATGAATTGCTGCGGCAGATAAACCCTGCCTTGGCAGATCAAGAGGTTAAGAGGGAAGGTCTGCCTGTAGACCCGGCGAATGTTATCGGGGAGTTTAGGGACGCAGATATACGTGAGCCGCGTCCTGCGATGAGCGCGGAAAACTTAAAGCAATTTGGTTTGATTGAGCATGAGCGAGGGGCTGGCAACCTAATGCCATCCCTTGGGCTTTCACTCGATCAACCTCCTGCAATAAGTTCAAAAAACTTAGAGCAATTTCGTTTGATTGAGAATCAGCGAGGGGCTGGCCACCGTCCGCCCGATGCGGACGAATCAAGGCCAAGCAGTGCCCGAAATCCCCTTCCAGATCATTTGGGTCTGCTTAGAGGAAGCAGTGCCCGAAATCCCCTTCCAGATCATTTGGGTCTGCTTGGAGGAGATTTGGAAGATCAGGTCGATTCCCGGGACCGACAAGAAGAGGAGGGTCCGACGCAGGATGGAAGTGCTTCTGAGTCTCGTAATTTTGCTCCTATCGCGAAGCCAAAAGGTTTGTTGGCGGGTATTAAGGAAGGCATATCCGGGATGGATGATGCAGCCGCGTTGGCTTTAATGCAGCTTGGCAAGGGCATAGCTGAGGGAGATGTAGCTGGCGGTATAGCTAAGGCAGGAGAAGCTGCCTTGAAACAAAGGCAATCTGAAAAGCTCCTAGACCTCAGAGAGAAGCTAACGTCTGCTCAGGCTGCTAGGTATGAGGCTTTGGCCAGCACCACTCCGGTGGAAATTTTAGAGACGGTTGATGATCAGATTGAAAGCTTAGATATTGGGACTCTTCAAGAAATTAAAGCTGCGTATGGCTCAATAGCTAAGTACCGAGAGCATTTGATCCGTCAATATGCTGCGGCAGCAGGAGTACCTCTTTCGGATATGGCCAGCGTAGTGACAATGTCGGGAGATCGTGGCGGTGGCGGGGATGAGGTGTCTTTTCAAAACTGGAATGTTGAATGAATGTAAGGCTTCCGAATGGTGTTCTGGTTACGGATGTTCCCGATGATATGTCTCGTGATGAACTTGCGAGACTGTCTATAAAGAACAACGTTGCTTCAGCGTCAGATTTTGAAGACTTCTTTGCTGAGCAAAGGACGGTATCTGGTCAGGCGGCAGAATTTCTTAAAGGCGTCCCTAGAGGATTTGCCAACTCATTCTTAACAGCAGGCGAAGGTATCGCTGAGTTAGCTGATGCCGCGACCAACGCTGTCGGCATGGATGACCTCATTGATTCCGGTGAGGAGAATGAACTCGTAAGAGCTTCCCGAGAGGGACGCAACTTTATCAATGAATATCTTGGGTCAGATGTTGCCTACAACGATACTTGGATGACCAAGTTTGGCGAAGGCATCGGATCGTTTGCTTCGTTCTTAACTCCTGCGGGTGCCCTGAGACTTACTGGCTTGGCCGGGAAAGTAATCCCTAAGTTGGGCGGGATGGGTGCTACAGAGGCTGCGGTAACAGGAACTTTAGCTGTTGGCACTGGGACGGGAGAGCAGGCCCAAAGAGTACAGGCCGCAAAAGATCGAGGGCTTGATGTATCTCAAGGTGAAGAGGATTTAGCAATATTAGGGGGCGCAGTTGTTGGCTTGTCAGAGCTTGCCCCTGTAAACAGGTTGCTTAGTCGAGTCTCTAAGACAGCAGATGCTCAGTTTAGGAAGAATTTATCTGACCAACTTAAGGGTGCGTTGCTGACAGGTGCAGCAGAAGGGACTCAGGAAGTTGTTGCAAGTATTTCTCAGGATGCCATTGAGCGTGGCATTTATAATGAAAACCTGCCAAGCAATGAATCTCTACTTGATGACTTTACGGTTGGTGGCGCAATAGGTACAGGCGCAGATTTGGTACTTAATGCTGTTGCTGGAAGAAGAAAGAATCTTGAAGGCGAGATAACGCTAGAGAAAGAAAGGGAAGCAAGAGCAAGAAGAAGCAAGGCAATAGAAGATTCTGAGCAGAAATTGACTGCGGCTCAGGCGGCTCAGGCCGCGCAAGCAGAGCCGGGAGTTGAGCCGGAAGTAGGTGCGCGGGTAGACCCTTCTCAGATACTTCCCCCTGATCCAGATCAGATCGGCCCTACAGGGCTTGGAGCCCCCAACAGAATAGTTCTGGCTACCGACATAGAAGGTAATTCCTTCCAAGCAGAGGAGCGTACAAAGACTCTCAGATCGAGGGGGGAGTCTAAAGAAGTTAAGTACATCCTAGCCCCGGAAGAAGATGGCACGTTTGTCGAGAAGGTGTTGTCTGTTGATGGGGTTCAAAATCCTCAGCTAGACCTTTCGATCAATGAGATTCAGGCACCCCCGGAATCGTTCGTTGAGGCAAGACCTGTAGATAAGACTGTTGCCTATGGTCGGCATATCGCCAGAACGATGGGCGATAACTTTGACTTTGAACCCGGCAGCTTTTCTGTAAAGCAAGAAGGTCTTGATAGAAACGGGATGCCTCAGTTCAGGGTAGTTGATTCCAAGGGAGACAACTACGGAACAAACCTCCCCTCTTATGAGGAGGCAGTAAAGCTCGCTGGTGTCTTAAACGACGAGATCATAGACAGGAATATCATTAATGGATTGGTAACAATTCTGGATATTTCCGATCAGTCTCTGTCCCCAGAAGCCGCCAGAACAATGATGCTCTATGGTTTCAGGGCGCTTCATCCAGATGAAAACACGTACACCATAGCTGAAGTTAACAGCGCGGCAGGTACGACAATTGCTGAGGGGTTCAGCGAAAACAATTATGACGCCAATGGTAAAAGCGTCTTAAAAGAAATGATTGCTCTGGGCACGTCTCCCCGCAAAATGACTGCTGCCCAGAGGATAAATGCTAAGCGTCTTCAGCAAGGTCTACCAGAGACAACAACGTTTACTGTTCAAGAGGCTAAGTCAGTTCTTGGAAAGAACTTCGGGAAGCTTGCTGACAAACCCAGCGAGATTGAAACAGAGACGTACACAACAAGGAAGCTCAAGAAGGGCAGGAACAAAGGTAACTTTGTAGTTGTTAGTTCTTCTGGAGAGGTTATCAATTCAAGGCCAGCAACTGCGCTAGAAAAGCAGCAGGCAAGAGAAGCTGGCAAAAGGGCTCCCTCTAAGATCAAGTTGGTAACTATGGGCGAGGCCCGTAAGTATGCCAACGCCCTCAATAAGAACAAAGACATTGGCCTTGTTGACGAGTCTGTTTTTTCAGAAAAAGAAGTAAATATTTCTCTAATTCAGAGCCTGCTGAGAAGCAAGAATATTTCGTCTCCAATAGGTTCTCCTGAAGTCAGGACTCTGGCCGAACTATTTACCGGCGTCTCGGCAAAGGGCAGGAAAAAGATTTCAGATTTTTCTCCTGCTGAGCTTAAGGTTTTCTATCAAAAGCTGAGGTCTCTTCCGAGGTTTGACTCTCCTACAAACCTTGTAGATTTTCGGCTCAAGCCCTATTCCAGAGCACAGTTCCAGCAGGGCGTTGAGTCGGCCAAGACTTCCCCAGCCGAAGGCTCAACAAAAGATTACATTGCCTCTGAAGTAGGAATAGATACTTCCACAGAGCGGGGGCAAAGGAAGCTTGACGCATTGATGTCTGACTTAGAGAGTCAGGGATCATTTAAGAAAGAAGAACAGGTTCAAGAGGAGGTCGAGACTCCTGTACTTGCCCTGCCCGGGCCAGATGATTTTCAGGTAAAGCTTCAAGCTGCTGCTGAAGCGGCTATGGATAAGGTTGGCCTGAAAGATGTCGGCGTAAATATTGGACGGGCATTAAATAATGCTCTCAGGAACGCTGAAGGGGAGATTGTCTACGGAGTTAGAAGGAGGCTTCCGGGGGATGACCCGGACTCAACTATCTTCTTGGGTGGCGACAGCGATATTGTTGTAGAGACATCTCCTGATCAGTCGGTAGAGGGTTTCTATTCTCCGTATGTTGGTCAAATATTTGCAGCGATAGATCGTCTTCCTGCAGGCATGACGCCTGAACAACAGCAAGATCATTTGATCGGCATTATTAATCATGAACAGATTCATGCAATGCGAGAGCTTGATCTGTTTACTGATAAAGAGTGGAAGCTTTTGTCGAGAGTTGTTGCTAAGCGAAAGAACAGCAACGGAGTCACCTATTTAGATCAAGCTCGCAAAGACTACAGTGGAAGTCTTCCCTCTGTTCAGATCGAAGAGGCTGTTGCCGAATTAACCAAGGACGCCAGAAAAGATTCCTCGGTTGTATCGGGCAAGCCAAAGAATCTGCTGAACAGAATATCTGATTTCTTTGAGAGGCTTCGTAATTTCCTTCGGCTTAATGGCTTTCAGAGTTTTAGCGGGATCGTTGAAAGCATTGAGTCAGGTGAGATCGGTGGCCGTGAGCGCGGAGAGACAACTTCCACGACCGTTTACGATCCTACACCTACCTCTACAGCGACCCGGACGACCCGTACCGGAGTAATAAGAACGTTCAGGGATGCAGAGCAAGAGGCCGAACTAAGAGAAAGGATTCAGGGGGCTGCTGCCCGTGGTCCGTCCGGCGCTCAGCCAGATTTTTATGATCCCAACCGGCAGGCTCAAGATGATGAGCAAGAGGCTGCGGTAATTGATAAGGCGAGCGTAAGGGAGAGAGAGGTTGGTGCCCCTGACACAAGAGTGAGGCCAGAGGTTGCTAATGCTTATCGGCGTTTTCAAGATGGAGAGATAAGCAGGGAAGATTATGACGCCGTCGTCCTTGGAACAATTAGTGAATATGATTTTGTTCCACGCCCCGCGACTACGCAGGAAATGTCTGATGCTTTGGCGATGCAAAGTCAAAAAGACAAAGTAAATGCGCCTGTTGAAGATGGCATGTTTGTTGGTTTGCGTTTAGATATAAACGCTTACAAAAACTATGGCACTTGGGTTCCTACAATCCACAAAGGCAAGTCTCCTATATCTCATCAAGCAACCGCTAGAATTAGCGGTGCAGATTTTACGATGACGGCAGAAAGGAAAGGAAAAGGTTCTATCAATCTGCAAGAGTATTCCAAAGATGTAATGGAAGGAAAAAAGAAGTTTCCTTTTGCCCAAATTATGGGCAACTTTATTAAAAGCAGCACGGCAGAAAATAAAAGAATTGCTAAAGAAGCGATTAACTCTCCAGACTGGATACAAGTTGGCTTTGATCCTAGAAGGCATTCTTATTTTTACGACAGGAAAACAGGGGAGCCTGTAACTTTTGCTGAAGAAGTTGTTCAAATTGGTCCGCTTGTTCTGGCAAAGAATGCCACGAAAAATGTTTTGCCGGACGGGAGAGTATTCCCTACTCTATACTCAAAGAAGAAAGATGATACACTAGACAAAGATATTACTACGAGTGACTCAGAAAATGTCTATAGAAGACGATTACGAGGACGAGATAGAGACAGAAGAAGACGGCTACAGGGCAGAAGCTTTACGCCGCTTGATGGTGCGCCGGTTATCCAAGGGGCCACGGGTCCAGACCCCGAACTTGTCTCAGTTGCAGAAGAATACGCCGAAGAGTACGGAATCCCCTTCAGAAGGCAGGAATCCTACGTCAAGGTAAAAAAAGATCGGGCGCGCAGGATAGCTAAAGCTTACGAGGATATGCGGCATGACCCTAAGAATCCTGCGGTTCTTAAGGCTTATGATGACTTAATAGAGCAGACTCGTAATCAGTACGAAGCTCTTGTTGAGGCCGGGTACGAGTTTTCTTTCTTTGATTCTGAATCAGACCCATATGATGGCAATCCATTCAATGCGATGCGTGATCTCCGCAACAACAAACGAATGGCGGTGTATGGAACATACGATGGTTTTGGCACTGAGGGGCTAACGGAGGCTGAAGTAGAAGACAGTCCAATGCTAAGGGACACTGGACTTCGGTGGAGGGATCAGGAAGGTGTCGAGCAGATTGTTACAGCTAATGATTTATTCCGAGCCGTTCACGATGCGTTTGGCCATGGGTTGGAGGGCGCTGGATTTAGAGGTCGAGGGGAAGAAAATGCTTGGCAAGCTCATGCTAGATTATTTACCGGACCCGCGCTTCATGCCCTGACCACTGAAACAAGGGGACAAAATAGTTGGTTAAATTACGGACCTTATGGTGATACCAACAGAACAGCTAAAGTAGAAGACACTGTCTTTGCCGAACAAAAGACAGGGTTAATGCCTAGCTGGACTTGGTCAGAAGGCATTGAAGTAGAACCTGTTGATGATGAATACCCTTCGCCTACTAACAGATTCTCGATCAGCACCTCTCAAGCTAACAACGCAGTAGAGCAGAATGAGTTATCTGCGCTTGATGCCTCATCAGGCACCATGCCCAGATATAGTTTTACTGCCGCGCCAGAATCTCAGTACGTTGCTCAAAATCCCGATCAATCTGACTACGCAGACCCGGTTCCCCTTGATAGGTATTCAAGGGCAAATACTCCCGACCTCGATCCTGAAGAGCAGTCTTTAATATCCGGCATCGTTACGTCTCCCCCCGAGAATGAGACGCCGGGGCAGACGTATATGTCTGTTACGGGTGACAGCAAGCTTAGTTATTTCCTTGGCAAAGCTAAGCAAGGATTCATAAACAGATACGCTCGTCTTGAAAAGCTAAATCAAGTTCCTCAGCTTCGCGGGAATCTTGCAGACACTAGTAGTATTGCTGCCGCCCTGATGGCAGACAGGTCTAAAGGAATCCTCGCCTCAGCAATTAAGTCTGGAGCTATTAGCTATGAAGGGGGCGTAACCAAGGTTCAAGAATTTGTGCATAACGGCAAGTCGTATCGTGGCTTGCTTGAGGTTATGGCACCCCTATTTGATAACCAATACGGTAAATCTCTTGAAGAGATAGCTCAGGCATATGCAATCTCGATGCGTGCCGAAAGGCTTCGGGCGAAAGGGATACGCACTCCGGTAGAAGAAGGTGACTTAGATCAGATCAATGAAATCGTTGATCGCTACGTTAATCCCGAAACTGGGAAATCAATAGTTAAAGAATGGTATTCCGCTTGGCAGGCATACAACAACAACACGATTAACTTCCTGAGAAACACAGGCGTGTTGGATGAGCAGACCGCAGAAGACTGGCGGGACATGTCTGACTATGTGCCGTTCTATAAGCAGGCAGAAGGGCAAGAGTTAGGCGGGAGATACCCTAAAATATTTTCTGGTCTTACAGCAGCCGCAGAGTTCAAGGCGTTAACAGGCGGCGAGAAAGCAATCAACGTTCCTCTCATGGAGGCAATAACCAGAAACCTGTCAATGGCTATTGAGATGGGCATGAAGAATGTTGCCCAGCAAAGAATCACCAGAGACATGGTGAAGCTTGGCCTCGCCAGAGAAGCGCCTCGCGGCAAATCTGGATTGCCGACAGTCAAGTTCCGAGTTGATGGAAAGACTCTGGAATACATTATTGCTGACCCGCTGGTTTATGAGTCAATGCAGGCGCTATCGGATGGTGACCTGACCCAGACGATGATTAAGTATCTGGGCATGCCAGCTAATCTGTTGCGAGAAACTGTGACGAGAGACCCCGGCTTCATGTTAGTTAACATGCTTCGGGATACCTTGTCGGCTTGGACAACATCTGGATCAAGCTTTACCCCGGTCGTAGATACCCTCAAGGGTTTTGCTGACGGCATGGATCAGCTTGAAAGGTTTGGAGTTGTTGGTGGATACGACTTCACTAATGACCCAAAGGATGTGGTTAAGTTCTCGGAGAGAGAAGCCGCGAAGAAAGGCATTAAGATGAATGCCGATGGTGGTAGTGCGGCAATATTCAAGCCTTTTACTGCTGTTTGGGACGCTCTTGGTAACGCCACAACTAGGTCGGATGCTGCCACAAGGAATGCCGTATACGAGGATGTCCTTGCCAGAACAGGGAACGAGGCTGAGGCTGCGTTTCAGGCATTGGAAGTAATTAACTTCTCAAGGCGTGGGACTAACCCGCTCATGCGGGTTATTACTGCCGCGATTCCTTTCTTAAATGCAAGAATGCAGGGTCTTGATTTGTTCTACCGTGCCTACACGGGCAACTATACGGCGAACAAGTCTCTCAGCAAGAGCCAAGCCATGCAGTCTGCAGTAGTAAGAAGCAGCATGCTTGCGGCCCTGACTGGCTTTTACTATATGCTGGTCAGTGATGACGAGCAGTACAAGAACCAGTCGGATGAAGTCAAAGACTTAAACTTTATTATTCCCACGGCATCAGGGACGCCGGTCAAGCTGCCAATCCCGTTTGAAGTGGGGCTCTTGTTTAAGACGCTACCAGAAAGAATCCTAGATGCCACTGTTGGGGATACATCTACAAGGGAGGCAAGGGAGAGCGCCCAAAGAGCTATATTGAATACGTTTGAAGTGAACCCCTTGGGGATTCAGGCGTTTGCTCCTCTAATAGAGGCGTCGCTGAATCACAACTTCTACACAGGTAGAGACATTGTCCCTTACTACGTTGATCAAAATACTGTCGCAGGACTACAGTCTAACTTGGGGACATCTGAGGTCGCGAAGTTCGTAGGCAATGAGCTAAACATCAGCCCCATGAAAGTTGATCATGTCATGTATGGTTACCTTGGAACCATTGGGGCCTACGTTCTTGATGCCGTAGATCATGTCATGAAATCCAACTTGGCTACTGGAACCAATGAGTCAGTTCTTCCTGCCAAGAAAATTACTGAGTACCCAGTAATTAAGAGGTTCTTTGCACAAGAGTTCGGCTCCGGCCTGCAAGAAGATTTTTACAGGGTTAACCGAGAGGTTAATAAGATCGTTGGATCAATCAACAAGCTGAGCAGAGAGGGACGGCTTGATGAACTGGAGGCTATGATCAAGGCCAAGGGTCACCTGTATGACCTGAACAAAGACACCAACTACATTGCGAACCAGTTGTCGAAGCTTAGGAAATACAGGAAATCAATTGAGGCTGCTGACCTTGATGCCGAAACAAAAAGAGAACTGCTTGATCAGGTCAGGGAAGAAACAAACTACATCTTGGAAGTTGTTCCTGAGTTGAAACGTCAGGCAGATTTGCCTGCGTTTGGTGGCAGGTTCATGGAGAGGATAAGCCTCTAGCTAATAACTATTAGTTCCTCAGAGATTAGCTGGCTCCAAGTCCTTTCAAGTCCTCGCATCTGGCAACGCAAGAGTTCTGCTTTGGGTAGATCAGTGTTCATCCTGCCGTCGATGACATCATGGCAAGTTGAGCATGCATAGACGGCAAAGTAGTCTGGACTCTTGATGGCCATTCCCTTGGCCAGACTTGGTAGGTGGGCCAGCACCGTGGTCTCTGGGTTGTTGTTGCAGTACGGATGAATCTGCAGGGCGCACATCTTCCCCTTTGCAGAGCGTCTAATCTTCGTCGTCATACAGATTAGACACTGCCATGTTGAGTTGTCGAAACTCTTCAACGAGTTCTTCAAACGACCTTGCCGCCTGATTGATCGCCTTCTTCAGTTCATCCAGTTCATCGCTGTCGATGATGACTAGCGTTTTGTCGTCCATTATTTCAGCCAGTCATCTGGGTCATACGTTTCCCAGAGGATGCACTTCTTTCCCCATTGCGTCGTTCCTCGTAAGCCGCTGTCCTGAATACGCTTTTCGTTGCACAGTTCGGTTACGCGCGGTCGAATGCTGATGAATGGACGGTCGAGAATGTTCGCGACATCGTCTGCACTAAGGGGGGACGAGGCTTCATTGAGTACATCAAAGACCTGTTCCCGCAGGGAAAGCTTCCCTCTCTTATTAGATATTGCAGCCTCAAGGCTTGTGTCTCGATCCCGAAAGCCTAATCCCTCTTCGGTATACCCCATGTCATTTCACCCGCCAGACCCGGATTCCATACGGCCTGCCTCTTGGCCAGCGACGGGTCGAGATGCCGTAACCTTCCGGCAAATCTTTTCTGTAGTGCCGAATTGAAGTGAACATGGTGTTCTGAATTTGATTCATAGAAGCTTCCGGCGATGCCTCGACAAAAAAAGAATCGCCTATTTCCATGTCCTTCCACGGGTAGAGCTTGTTCCCTCGGGGAGGGACAGGAACGTCTTTCTCAATTTTCATTTTGTAGTCCTCTTATTTCAGTCATCCGAACAACTCAAAATTGCGATGCCCGGAATGTTCCGGCAGCACCGATGCAGATGCGTGAGCTTCAATGCGTTCAATCAAAACCGTTGCGCGGGATACTGGTGTCGCTGGCGCATACGGCCCGGTCCAGCGTTGGTCAATCCCAGCATTCCGCGCCACGTTTGTGCTGTCTGCCGATGCAAGAGGAAGCTGCGAGAAAATCGTGGGATCGAGCATGCGTAGGCCGTGGATTCTGACCTTTGGCATGCGGTCCTCGCAGAGAACCTCCATCGCTTCGTGCATGCGAGTCCACCAATCAGGCGCACCGACTATCGCGTAATCCCCACTGCTGCCGAGTGCGACCCGGTCGTATGCAGTGGTGAAATATTCGAGTACATCCAGCGATTCGTGTAGGTGCCATACTGGCACAGCTCGCTGCCGTACCCGGTCTGGGACTGCATTGAACCAAGCCGCTCGCATCTGTGCATTCGCATCTTCGTCACCGTCGATCACGTCTGGAATCAACGCCCAGTCGAATGCTGGATGGCGGTGCCACTTTATGACCCACTGTGCGTAACCCTCAAGATTAAACGGAACACCAGCCTTCCACGCCGAAAACGCACCATTGTCCAGAACGAACGAGTGACAAATTTCGACCAACTGCTCCATTGCAAACTTTGTCGCAAAAGACACCATGATGTGCCGACCCTTGAGGGCCATTTGCGCCTGCATGCCGCCGCTAATCGGCGTGCCGTGATAGTGGATCATCACGTTATCCCAATCGTTTTGTGCGTCTGAAGGCTAAGCCGCCAAGACGGATTGGCGAGGCAGAACCGAACCGTGGCTTGGGTGTTACTTTCGATGTCTGGACCGTCCATGGGTTGTACATAGAAATGGTCGAAGTCCAATCCCTGCAAGTCTCCGAGATTTAGACCCGGTTGGGGAAAGACCAGTTTGAGTTCATGCCCCTGTGTGACCTTCAACTCCGTTCCGGCTTTAGGACTCACGCACACCCAATCAAGATCGACTGTCAGATCGACTGTCCCGTTGGTCTCAACGGCCAGTTCAAAGCCGCGACCACGGAGTTCTTCAACCAAGTTCTCGTCAACTTGCAGTAATGGTTCGCCGCCGGTCAGGACAACCAGTTTGTGCTGTGGCCCACCCAGCCACAGTCGATTGATGTGCGCCGCAAGCGCCGAAGCTTCCTTGAATCGCCCGCCGTTCTGGCCATCAGTCCCCACGAACTCTGTGTCGCAGAACTGGCAGACGGCGGACATCCGGTGCTTCTCGTGGCCAGACCAAAGGTTGCACCCTGCGAATCGGCAAAAGACGGCCGCACGACCGGTGTTAGCTCCCTCCCCCTGAAGCGTGTAGAACGCCTCTTTGACTGAATAGGTCATTTCGGCACCTCGACAGACTTACGGCGGCTCCTCATCTTTTTGTTCCACGCGGTTGATAGCCACGGCTGTATCTTCGACGCCGCATACATCTCTGGATCGCTCGCCTTCCTCTTGTGCTTCGGCTGACAATCTCTGCACGACTTGGCTCGCACCTTGATCATCTTGCCGCATTTGCACGGTTTCATCCTCACCATCGCCCTCGCCCCATCCCTCAAAAATCTCCATCCATTCTTGAAATGCGTCAGTCCTTGTCATTCGGTTCAGGGACTGCGAATCCCATCTCTGCAGCGGTGATAATGAGTGTATCGATTAGCTCAGAATACTTCTCTCGATTGGCCTCGCTGGACCGTTTAATAGGTCGCCGCTTAAAACCAAACTTCGTGTTGATTTCCTCGCTGCCATACGCACGGCAGAGCAACTCCTCGTGCATTTCGTCAGGAGTTAGGCCGCACCATTTCGCAAACTCATTGACCCACTTTCGGTAATAATTTTCTTGTTGCCGTGATCGAGATCGCTTCACCTTGTCCACGGTCAGCTTCACGCCGAGTTCAGCACTCTTCAACAAATGCTTAACTTCATCCGTTCGTGAGCTATCGACCTTGTCTAAGAGCCTGATCAGGTCGATGACCTGATCGTGGCTCATGGTGTGGATGGTGAATCTCAAATCCAATCGTCTTTGCGAGATTGCTTGGGCCCGGGCGCTTTGCGTGGTCCCGTATAAACCTCGTGCCGCATGTAGAGGTATGGTGTGCCGTCACGCTTCGACGTGCCCTTCCAACCAGACAAGTCAATTTGCAGTTGTGGTTCTCGATTACCCCCGGTGTCGCGTTCATGTATGGCAATCAAGCCGCGAAGTTCATCGGTTGACAAGACAAGTCGCCCAACAAAGTCCGGGTGATTGTCTGCACTCTTCCTCTCATTGTTGTTCAGATAAAAAGCTTCACCTGTTTCAACGTTCTCTCTGCTCATTTGCCTTCCTCTTGCTTGGTTGCACGAATTGATTTGAGTTCTTCGACGTATGCGTCGTAGACATTGGGGTACAGTTCTTTGATCTTGTCGAGATTAGCCTTGTTCTCGACATGCAGGCTCTTGAGTCCTTCAAGCGGTGTCAGCTTGGCGATGTTGATAACCAGTTCGCACACGTCAGTGCAAAACTTTTCATCCCAGTCGCCGTCGCCTTCGACCATGTTGGCTAGACTTTTCTCAAAGTCTTCAAAGATCCCTTGCTGCAGGGCCTGAGTCTTCTCCTCGATGGGCTTGGGCTTGGGCTTGGCCTTGGCTTTTGTCTTAGGCTCATCGTCCTCGGGGAGATCCTCGCCTGCATATATATAGTGACCCAATCCAAACATCGCCATGCATTTTGTCAGGCACCGCATCCTCGTGTTGGCGACTTGTGTCGCTGAAGGATTCTCGACTGGGGCATTCTTGTAGCCAGACATGACGGCTAACCACATGCTGCGCTCAAGCTCTCCTATATTGATCGTGCAATGCGTAATAACCGTGCCATCTGACAGCACCTCGTTGGTGCCAAACGAGTACGTCGCTTCAGGGTACTCGCGCATGAGCGTTGCCCATGCCCAAGCCCACGACAGGTACGTCAAGCCGTTCTTTTTTTCTGTGTGTTCGTTAACGTTGATTGCTGACAACGTCGTCCACACCTCCCCATATGTTGTCATGTTCACTCCAGTGGATTCTTGGTGAAGTGTCGAAAATCGTTCCGCCATTGTCGGACGGGCGCACCCTCGACCGAGAGATGTCGCTCTAACAACTGCAAGATTTCGATTGGTTCAAGTTTCTCAATCAATTGTCGGGGCAGCGACGTGATTAGTCTGTCGTTGCCCCACGAAAAGATGACTTGATCGTTTGCAAATCTTGCTTTGAGATTGGGTATCTCGCTCATTTGCCAGATACCCAGCATCTTCACGGCAAAAGTTGGGTCTTCGATCATGCGATTCTCTTGACGAGAAGCACGCCATCTTTCGTTCTGGAAACCGCGTCCTTTGTTTTTCCGTTGATGCGCTTCCACTGATAAAAATATGTGCGGTCGTTCAAGCCGATGATCGCGATCTGGTTGATGTCCATCTTGTCCAGCGTCCGCATGACGCTGGCTCGGCGGCTACGTCTCTCAAAAGACGCTTCATCCAATCCAGCGATCTTCGATTTCACCTGATACAGCATCCCCTTGAGGTCTGCAGTTTTTGCACTTTTTTTCTTAGCCATTGTTGGCCTCCTTCCATTGTGAGCACCACTGATTCACGCGACACCAGTCCTGCGTGCAGCGGGTGCTCTCACCCACACGCTTTTCAACATAGTGCGCGTCTCCTCCTAATTTCTGAGCGTGATCCTGTGCCTCCTCCTCGACAGCGTGCACCTTGATTGCCCTGATTCGATTCTTCTTTCGCACGGCGAAGGTTGTCGCTTTTTCCCAGCGTTCTTCTGCGCTGCAGTCGGGTAGCACGCCTCCCGTCTCATGCTCGTAGTCCGCCGCCTGATGAAGTTGCACGCGCTCCTCGACGTACCTGTCTTGTTCTTCATCAGGCCACATGGGAATGTCGATCACTTGGATCGGGGAGTCAGGGTAGTCACCGCCGTCCTGCGCCCTACGTCGAGCCCAATCACGTAGCACAGCAATGATTCTTAGCTGTTTAACGTTCAATGACTTAGCGTGTCTCACCAACCATGCGTAGCAATTAAGTTGCTTATGCCATTCGGCCTTGTCAAAAATGACTGACCACGCCGAGGTCACCTTGTAGTCGCTGACGATCACCCCGCCGTCGACCATTTCCTGCAGGTCGATTGCGCCAGAGATTCGCCAGCCGTTCACTTCCGCAAACAGTCGCTCCTCGCTGATGGTTTCAGCGCGGCCTTCGGTGGCTCTCTCAAACATCTCATGGACGGACGTTCCCATCCGAGACCAAATCAGGTCCGACACATCCTGCTCGATGTCATCGTCATGCCGTCTCTGCAGCAAGGACACGCGAGGACTGTCGATTAGCTGCGTAACCGACAGGAGACTGTCCCCTTTCGTGTAGTCGCTGAATGCGAGTGCATCCGCGACAACGCTAGGCAGGTTATGGTTGTTCGTGAGCTTCACAGGCGGTAGATTCGGAACCCTTGACGACCGTTTTCCTCACGCTTGTGCAGCGTGAATCTTTTGTCGCTCTTTTTTTTCATCCGACTGAGACGCTGCCTCAGTGCAGCCATCCGGCGCTGAGTATGGTCCTCGTCATCGGTCGCCACGAAAAATGACTGAGTCGGCTCCAGACGGTCGATGGCCTCGATGATCTCCGGGCGCATCTCTTCCCTCGCCCGCATCTCGGGGAGCGGAATGTTCTCTATAACGATAGGTTCTTGTTCGGTCGTCATACTGGAGCCGTCCTTCTTCTTCAAGTTTGATGATGTGCTGTCCCATATTGCTCATAGCGCTTGGGTCAGTTGTGAGTTAGAATGTCGAATATACCGCAAGGGTTGACCGATGACAAGCATACACTTCACCATATTCGGTGAACCGGCTAGCAAGAGTAACAGTCGGAAGATTGTGACGATTAAGGGGCGTCCCGCAATAATCAAAAGCAAGAAGGCTCGCGAGTATGTCAAGGCGTTTGCTGAACAGTGCCCACAGTTTGCTGATGACCTGCTGTTTGAGGACGACGTTGAGGTTCGTGCAAAGATTTACTATGCGTCACGACGCCCGGACTTGGATGAGTCGGTTATTCTGGACTGCATGCAGGGATGCATTTATAAAAATGACAGACAAGTAAAGAGGAAAATTATCGAATGGGGGCTGGATCGAGAGAATCCGCGAGCGGAGATCGTAGTGCGCTTACTAGAGCCATCGGTGGAAAAGTCTTGAAGCAGGCGTTGTTAGATTTGTGCAGTCAAAGCCATCCTCAGCGCATCAATGCGCTGATGTACTTCAATCAGAATATGCATGAAGACTTTTGCAGCGCCGCTAACATCGACGCAGAGGAATTGTGCGACAGTGTAATGAACGCCTGCCGATGGAACGAAGGCGAGGAAAGGAAGGAAGCGGTCAAGAAAATTCTAAAGGACTTAGGAGACTTCTAAGACTTAGTAGACTCTTAGTTATTAATAGTAAGAGATTACTTAGGTAAGGAGACTCCTTAGTCTCATTATAAGCATAGGAGAAAAGTGCAGTGCAAGATCTCTTAAACGATTTTCTGCAATCAATCACGCAGGAGGGGCGTTACGTTTGTCCAGTCTGCACCCCGGGGAGGCAGAAAAAACACCAAACAGAGAGGACGCTGGCGGTGTCGTTCACGCCAGACGGTGGCACGATTTTCAAGTGCCACCATTGCGACATCGGTGGTCGAGCGGCCGACAAGAAACCGACAATCATTGAGCAGCCGCGCAAGGTCACCGCCATTTCGGTGCCGAAAACATCGGATCGTGGGCTGATTGGCGAATACCTAACGTCGAGAGGGATTGATGAGTCGCGAGTTGAGGGCTACGAGATTGTCACCGGGAAGAGATATTTCCACGGGCGTGGCGAGACTCCAGCGGGAGAGGTTCCTGCCATAGGATTTGTTTACGGCGCTCGGGAAGCAGTCAAGTGGAGACCGCTGAATACTGGAGACAAGCGATTCACGCAGGATGGCGCGGCCAGAATCCTTTGGAACATCGAGCATGCGCGGAGGTCTGAGCCCGAAACGCTCGTGATTTGTGAAGGTGAGTTAGACGCACTGTCTGTAGCGTCATCTATCATTGATGATCAAATAGTTGTAGTGTCTGTTCCGAACGGCGCTCCACAAAAGGTGAGCAACAAGAGGCTTGACCCGTCAGAAGACAACAAGTTCGCTTACATCTGGGATGCTAAGGATGTCATCAAGAAGGTGAAGAAAATTGTCCTTGCCGTTGATCACGATGAGGCAGGGGAGGCTCTCAGAGAGGAGCTTGCCAGACGAATCGGTCGAGCCAAATGTTACTCGGTTGAGTACCCAGATGGATGTAAGGATTCCAATGATGTCTTGCAGGAGCATGGTGCTGAAGCAGTCGCGAGGATTATTGCGACGGCTACGCCAATGCCGTTGGAAGGCGTCTATTCAGCGGAGGACTACATGAGCGAAGTCGCACATCTTTACGACAACGGAGTCGTCGGCGGTCTGTCCACTGGGATTGCCCCGGTTGATGACCTGTTCACCATCGTGCCGGGACAGTTGAGCGTGGTGACTGGTGTCCCCGGCTCTGGAAAGTCTGAGTTCGTCGACCAGATCATGGTGAACCTAGCTCGTCAGCATGACTGGAAGTTTGCTGTTGCGAGCTTTGAAAATCCTCCGCCACTTCACATCGCTAAGCTGGCCGAGAAGATTGTTGGCGCACCGTTTTTCGCTGGCTCATCGGGACGCATGAGCAGGGAGGACGCCGACAACGCGCTGGCCTACATTCACAAGCATTGGATGTTCTTGGAACAACGAAGCGGCGAGCTTGTGACGATTGACTCGATCCTCGACCGTGCCCAGCAAGCGGTCATGCGGATGGGTGTCAGGGGTCTCGTGATTGATCCGTACAACTACATCGCTCAGCAAACGAACAGTGACAACGAACACCAATCGATCAACGAACTGTTAACCAGACTTGTGGCCTTCGCTCGGGCGAATGACGTGCACATCTGGTTCATCGCGCACCCATCGAAGATGCCGACTGATCAGAGTGGGACAACGGCGGTGCCAAAGGGCATGAATATTTCAGGCTCAGCAAGCTTCTTTGCCAAGGCTGACCTCGGAATCACGGTGCACCAAAACAAAAACAGAGAGGTCGAGGTGCATTGTTGGAAGGTCAGGTTCAAGTGGATTGGGGCGGTCGGCAAGTGCACTCTCGACTACGACGTTCCGTCCGGCAGGTACAGCGCCCACGTCCACAAGCCGCTGGTTGTGCCCACGAGTCTGGCACCGGCGGCGACGAGATCGTTTCACGAAACGGAAGACGATTGGTTGTAGCCACTAGATGTAGTGGGTCAAGGGGGCAGAGGGTCACTAGATGTGGCCCCCTACCCCCATCTATAAGTGCCCTAAGTGCCCTAAGTTGGGCACTGGAATTTAACCCCCCCTAGTTTTTTTCCATCCCATAAGTAAGTGATCACTAACCATACTACCTATGGGGTGTCCCATATCTAAAGGGCTGGCGAGAGAAAAAGGGGGTGTGATAGAAAAGGGCAGAAAATTACGGCGGGTACATAGAACGTTGGAGTTGGTCCCGCCAATGACGCGGACGGGTGCGCGTGAAGAAAAAAAGAGAGGGGCCTCTGCCCCGTACCTGTCGAATGGAGCTTCGCAGGCTTGGGGTGGTGGGACAGAGGCCGGAAGGCGAGGGAGTGCAGGAACCCTCGTGGTTGAGGATTCTGCACAAAGGGGAGGGTTGGTGCAAGTGCCGCAGTGCCCTGCGCTCGTTCAAAACCCAATGGAACTTGGGTGGCCAGCAAAGAGCAGGGCTTAACCGGGACGCGGCGCTACCGTCTAGGAGTGCTGGCCTTTTTTTAGTTTAGCACTGGGGTGATCGAGATTCGTAGTCTGGCCAGTGGCCGGAGCAAACCATGCTCCGGTACTGGTCATCGGCTGCGACTTCGATCTCATGATCCAAGGTGCTGGCGATCAGGATGAGGGCCACTAGCGCCCCCAAACCAATCCGTCTTAACCATTGAGCGTTCAATGTACTTCTCCTGCTGCGCCTTCATCCATCTCGTCAAGGAAGGCGGAGTATTGCGATGCTGCCTCGACACAAAGGAACGAAGCTCTGCCAATGTTGTCGACTTGATTGGCCGCAAGGAATGCCGTGATCACGAACACGATCTCCTCGTCTTGGGCATCCTTTGGCATGATCTTTTGGATTTTCTTGAACCATTTTTCGTTGAGCAGTGTTTTCATTTTTTTTCCTTATTGTCCCGTAGGACGAGGTCGGTTTTGAGGATGCCGATTTCGGCGTTACCGGGTGCACAGTCCTGAACCCATGTGCGGGTCTTCCCTTTGTTTGGGCCTGACTTAAGCGGCTTTGAGAAGTGTCGCCAGTGCCCTGCCCGAAAGTGCTTACGCACCATACCGGGTGCCCGGGCAGTTGATTCACCGCGAGGATCGGGCTCCGGGTTAAGGTCGCGCTCGATCACGACGTGCTCAAACTTGGGATACTTGTGCCCGTGCACAGGCTTGATCTTCCGCTCGCGCGAGGGCTTCAGTCCCCGGTAGGTGGTGGTCTTCGCCGTGCTGCTGTTAAGCATGTCCCACCAATTCATGAAGGCACCAATCAGACAGTCAACAAATCTATCTGCCTTTTCCATCACGGGGTTGCCTAGCCACACTGAAACCCATGTCTGCCGGTCATCATCTGTGAGCTTGAAGTGCACTTCGACGGGGAGCGGCCAAATGTTTGGAGACTGATAGGTGTAGTAGCTGACGGAGATGAATTGCTCATCGGGCTCGACGCCCAGTTCCGGGTATCCCCTTTTGACGGTCCGGTACTCCGCAAACATCAAGAGCGTGCTTTCTTCTTCCTCCCCCCTGCAAAAGGTGGTGCTGATCGTGACCCATGGGAACGGCAGTCGGAGTGGCACGGTCGGGGGGGCCCAGCAATACTCGGACTCGCCCGCCACATTGGGGGTGGTGTACTTCATTCCGCTTCGGACGGCGCAGGCAACAGCCTCTTCAGCCTGAAAGCCCATCCAGTTAATGACCTCCGGATCAACATGATCTCTGTTTCGGTGGGAGACAAATTCTTTTGCAAGCCAGTAGTCGGCAATGCCGTTGAACAATCTGCCAAAGGGAGTCCCGTCATCTATATCGACGATGATCGTTTCAGTGTCACTATCAGTGGCGCTTTCTGCAGCCTGATAGTTGATCACAAAGTCTGACATTTTCGCGATCTGGTCATGCAGTCTCATCAGCGCATGGAACTCGCGCCCCAGACCGACATCTTTTTTCCTGCTCACATCAAAACTCCTCGTCTACGCTGGTGATGATGGATTCTGCCCACAGCGGCATGTCGATACGCTGCCCGAACATCCATGCGCGGTCCTCAAAGCCGTCACCAAAATAAGCAACGGTGTCTCCGCTCGCCTCCAGCAAATCCACTGCGCGTGTCACCCACTGGTCGATGAGATGCTCAATCTCCTTCTCATCCATTACCCCGTCCGGGTCGAACCAATTGGGTAAGTGCGCGACGGTCAATTCGATTTCGTATGTGTGATTCATGACGTTCTCCTAGTTAGTACCCCGCCAGCGTTACCTGAGCGGGCTTAAAGTGTTTTGACAGCATTCTCAATGTTGTTGACGGCGTCGATCAGGTCGCAAACCGACTCGGAAAAAAACGCATCGTCAAACTCGCGCTGAGCGCGCTTTCGCTTTTCGCAGACAATAGCTAGGCGATCCGCGACATGGTCAAGCTGATCGCAAATCGTATTAATGCAAAAAGCGTAGACCAACTCGCGTTCATCATTCTCGACGTGATCGACAATTTTTTGCGAGGTTGTGTCGTAAATTGTTGCCATAATTTGCTCCTAGTAGGGGGGGGGATTGCCCCCCCAGTAAGTGATAGAAAATTGCCGCGCAATGCTTTGGGAAAATCTATCAGTCGTCGACCTCGATGATCTCCCCAAATTCTTCGCAGCCGAAGAACGAGGGCGGGACGCAGTTGGTTACCCAGAAAACCGGGTAGTCCGGCGTCTCAAAGTTTCTTCCTCCAGCGGGGTCATTGGGGCCGACCCAGCCGCAGCCGTCCGTGAAATAGATCAGCGCATGTAAGTTGATCTCTTCCTCAGCGACCCAGTTGAAGACCGGCGTGAATGACGTGCCGCCACCACCGTGGAACCTTAGTTCGACATCCTCGCCGCGCTCGTACTCCTCTGTGTGCTGCACCGAGTCATCGCAATACACGACATGCGTTTTCATCGGGTCGATCTCCGCAACAATATCGTTGATGTGCGAGGCATAGATGCCCAGTTCCTCATCACTGAGTGAGCCAGACGTGTCCACGGCGACCACCAGCACACCGTTGGGCTCAGGCTGAGAGTCCGGCAGGATCAGACCCTGATGAATCAGGCGTCGATCTGGAGTCGAGTAGCATTCCTCGCCGGGCACGGTATCGTGCAAGGCACCGGCCAGAATCTCATACCAAGGCTGAGGGTCTCGACGTTGCCCACTGAGCACGTCGCGCAACCATCCACCACCGTTACCTCGACCGTGATGCTTGTCATGCTGGCGCTGAACCTGCGCTGCCTGCTGGTTCAGTGAATCAATCTCGACCTGCTCGATGATCTGCTCGTCCTCGCTGAGCGCATTACCGTCATCGTTGACGCCGTCGAGGACTTCACCCCAGCCACCTGAGCCGCTCGGCGTATCGCCGGAACCATTGCCCGGCTCGCCATCAGGATCGCCTGAACCACCAGCGGGGTATCCTCCGTGATCACGGGGCCTGCCCTCGCCATCATCGTTGCCCGACTGGCCCTCGCCTTCAGGCTGCTCGGATTCAGCACCAGACTGCTCGGTCTCGGCCTGCTCATTGCCCGGCTGATTGCCGGGTTGATCGCCGGGTTGATCGCCGGGCTCATCTTTCGCAGCCTCTGCAGCCTTTTGATTAGCGGCGAAGTGACGCTCGGCGGACCAGTTCTCGCGCCCGGGTTCCGGGAACACGCCACCTGCAGGCAGCGCGAATCCGGCCTTGCGTAGGATGCCGTTGATGGCCTGATCACAGGCGATGTTCCACGCCTTTTGGTCACGCGTGCCACGTCGCAGGTGGTGACCATTGTTGACGTGGGCACACTCATGAGCCAGCACGCCAGCCGTCTCGGCAACGCTCAGGGTCTCGACCCATGCCGGGCAGAAGAACAGTGACTTGCCGTCGGTCGCCATGGTCTGGGTGACCGTCTCATCAGCCCGGAACGCGAACCGATGCAGTCGGACCGCGAAGTAAGGATGGTCAGTGACCATGCGCTTTTTGGCCTTGTCAATTTTGTTATCCATTTGATGTCTCCTAGTTGATTGGATTCCGCAGAGGCCCACCTCCCGGGGGCCTTTCACGCCGGGGTCCACCCGGCACTCATCAGTGCGGTGTCAGTCGAAGAAGCCCGAAAGCTTGTTCACGATTTCCTTGGCCGTGTCAGCAGCCTGCTGGCGCTTGCCGTCGTCTTCGCGCAGCACCTGCGGGTCCAGATCACGAAGCTTCAGGAACAGGTCGTTGCTGACGGCAGTCAGCGCCGGGTCACCTGTCAGGTTGAGCCCGGGGAGTGCCTCAGCCAGTCGCTCGATGGCTTCGACGGTCGAGTCCGCGAACTTACTCGCACGCTTAGCGCCATCAGCCTTCGTGCCGTGGCGTTCCATGCCCTCGATGAACGTGGTCAGCACATCCGCGACCCGCTCGCTGACGACCTTGGCTCCCGCCTCGACCTTCGCGGAGACATCCCGCTCGACCTGCTGCCGGATCGCGTTGACTCGCTGCTGGGGCAGGTTGACGCGGATGTCATCGCCGCTCGGCAGGGGCCGCAACTCATAGGTGATGCTGTAGCGGTTGACGATCTCGTTCACTGACGGATAGTCGTCCGGGTCGAAGGCGTCACCGAGTCGGACCTTGTCGGCCTCGATCACGTCGGGCCATGTGTCCTGCAGTTCGGCCTTCAATTCCTCAAGACGGTCAGCCTTTTTCCGCAAAGCAGCCTCAAAGCGGTCGAGATTGTCGACACTGATTAAGTGCACGCCGTCGTCCCACGGGACGGTCCACAGTTTCAGGACGGTGTTGCCGACCTGCCCGATCAGTTTGTTGAGTTCCTTCACCACGGCCTGCTTGGCTAGGCGCTTGGTGACTCGCAGGTAACCATCTGCTGCGGCCTTATCGACCGTCACCTGATCGGTGATCTCGCGGTCGGTGATGCTGTTGTTCCATTTGGTGCACTTGACGCGCACCAGCATGGCGTTGGTTTGAATCTTATCCATTGTGTTTCTCCTAGATTGTCAAATGTTGAGTGTCGAGTTTGAACTGCACATAGGACTCGCACGCCTTTAGGTTCGCGTCACGATTGCCTGCGATCATGAAGAACACTGACAACAGTTCTTCGTTGATCCTTGCGAGGTAGCTGGCGGCGTTGTCGATGTTTGAGGCATCGCAACGCTGCGCGAGGATCATGGTGATGGCATAGTGCGTCGCCAGTTCCCGCTCGCCCGGCACGTCGACGCTGTCGGGGTCAGACAGGATCAGCCCAGCGTCCGGGAGTGCCCTGACGATGCTCAGGAACCCGGCGAACTCACTGCCAGCACCAACGCCCACGGCACCGTTGATCGCGATCTGCTCCAACTGGCGAGGCAGACCGGCCTTGAGAATCTCGCTGACTGCCTCCCACGTGCGCGGCGTTGCCGCCGTGACGTTCCCCTTGGGGATTCCGCCGTCCGGGTATTCGTGGAGCATGCCCGGCTGATCAACCTCGCCGTTGCCGTCGAGCACAGGACGCCCGCGTGCCGCGAGAAACGCGATCACTTCAGGTGCCCACCCTGCAGATGTGGCGTACTCAATAAACGGCGTGAGCGCCGGGACAATGTTCAGGTGCGTCCCAAAGCGCGTGAGCAATGCCGCATCCTGTCGTCCATGAACGCCTGCCCCATCGCATGGGCGATTGCTCGCAACGATCACTCGCCACCCGGGAGGCAGAATGTAGTCACCGAGGCGACCATCACCAACAAGTTGATAGCACGCTGCTTGCGATTGCTGAGCGCCGAGAAGCAACTCGTCCATCAGGAGCAGGCCGTACTCGCCGTCACGCTCGACGCGAGGGAGCCAGCCGGGCTGCTTGAACTCGCTGAACTCACCGACGATTGCGGGAATGCCGCGAGTGTCGACCGCTTGGAGTTGCGACAGACGGGCGTCGATCAGGCCCCACTGCTGCCCGGTCTGCTCGGTCAATGACGCAACCACGGACCGAACGATGCTGGACTTGCCTACGCCGAACGGACCCCACAAAAATATGGGGCGAATATCGCGAGGCACAAGCGCCTCGATGATTGTCGCGGCCTGTTCAAGGGTCGCGTTTGGAATGTTGCTGAATGACATGAATCTCTCCTAGTTTGTTGGATTCCACAGACGCCCGTCAGGGCGTTTCGGCCAGTGTCCCTCTGGCACTCGTCAGTGTGGGGTGAGCAGCCCGTCGAAGACGGCATTGATCGGATAGTCCTGCTGTTTGTTGTCCACCACCTTGTTGTCCGCCACCCATTCGTGGCTTTCGTTTCCGACCTCCTCGAGAATGTTGATAAGCCATTCGGGGCCGCTGGTTTCATCTGACGGGTCAGACGAGCGGGTCACGTCCGGGTCAATCACTCGCGCCTCGATGATCTCCTCGACGCGATCCTGAAAGCGGTCCACCAATTCCGCTACCTGCTCGGCGCTGAGATCGGCGTCGGCCGCAAACCAGTCGTCGAGGCCGTAATCGCCAAGCACAACGGTGCCGGTGGCATAGATCGGAAAATGAATAGTAGCGATCGGTTCGACCCACCAAGCGTTGCCGCCGGGGTGCGTACCCGGAGCGCGGACGGTTACATCGTCGACTGTAAGCGGCGCGACCCAGTCGGCCAGTTGCTCGTTAGTGGGCTGGTCCGAGACCTTGATCCACTCGCTCAGGTCAACGCGCTCCCAGCCCTCGATGAGCCAGCCCTGATGCACTGCGTGCTGGTGTGCGTCCTGCTGAGTGTCCGCGGCGTATACCTGCCTCTCCTCTGAATCAACAACAAAGAAAAATGTCATATGTACCTCCTAGTTTTCGGATTCCACAGACGCCCATCAGGGCGTTTCGACTGGTGTCCATTCAGTCTCATCAGTGTGGTTCAGACTGCGTTCCGGTCGACCGTGTCGATCAGGCGATTCCCCAGTCCGACGTTGAAGTCGTTGAGCAATTCGCGAGCGTCACCGCCCTCTCTCTGGGCGATGATCTCAAACGCCCGGACAACGCCTCGCTGAGCGGTGCTACGTGAGCAGCCGTATTCGCTGGCAGTGAGCGCGGTGAACTGCTCAATCACAAATGAGTTGAGCGCGCGGCGCGCATTGACAAGGTTGGTCCGATCGCTGAGCGGTGCTGAGTGAGCAGCCGTATTCGCTGGGGTGAATCTGGAACGGGTGAGGAACTGGTGCGCTTGCCGGGTCGTGACAGTGCTCTGCCACTCCGCTTTCCAGATCGCCCTTGCGAGACGTTTAAGGGTGTTGATGTTTCGCTCGTAGGTGTCGCGCCCGTCGTCCTCGTAGTTGCCCTCGACCCACAGGGTGAGGAAATTAGCCGCGCTGGTCCGTTGGGCCGCCCGGGCCACGTTCTCGATCAGGTCAAGGTTGCGGTCCTGAGTGGGCCCCTTCGCAACCAATGCGGTCGTGCGCTCGTGGTGCGCCAGATCAATGTCGAGGACCAAATCGTTCGCGATGGTTTGGGTGATGCTCATATGAATCTCTCCTAGTTTGGATTCCACAGACACCCCGGAGGGTGTTTCGCCCGGTATCCAGCCGGTGCTCATCAGTGTGGGAAATGCTCTCGTGCCAACTCGTCAACGATGAAAATCGCAAGAGTCCTGTAGTACTGGTCAAGACCGTCATCGTCCAGACCGCGCTCGTCGTCGATGTCGGCCTCTTCCCAGAAGGGCGTGAACTCTTCGAGTCGGTCTGTGGCCCGATCCACCAGTGCCTCGTCGCGCTGGCTCATGTCCGAGACAAGATCAAGGGCGGCCCGTGCGCTCAGCGAAGCGCCTGCCAGCCCTGATGCGGCCCAGATCAGGTCCGCCGCCTGCGATCCATCGACCCCAGAACGAAACACGTCCTCCGCGATCTTCTGCGCCGTCTCGGTGATTTGGTCAAGTGTCGTCATGATGTATCTCCTAGTTGTTGGGATTCCACAGACACCCTCGGAGGAGGGTGTTTCGCCCGGTGTCCCTCCGGGTCTCATCAGTGTGGGGTCAAAAGTGAATCGCCCATATGCCAATAAACGAGGGTCAGATTTGTTTCATGTTGAGCGATCCATTGATTGAGCAGTTCCTGTTGTTCCTCAAACGTTGTGGCTATGTGGCCGTCGTGCACTGCCAGATTCGACCGATCAATGACCCGGGTGATGATCTCGCCCGTGATCTCATCTCTCATTTCAACCGTGATGCTCATGATGTTCTCCTAGTTGCGTTTCGGCCTGCCGTGGCCCTCGTCAGTGCATCGGCATTAGATGCATACGCTGTACATGCCTCTGTGGCATGTACCGGGGCACTCTGGGTGACATGAGGTCACGCCCCGTGACTGTGTGTATCGCTCTACGCCATCTCCAGCATTCGCTCGCTGGGTCATTGGGTGCGCCGGATTCAGACCGGAGGGCTGCGATCTAAACGCAGAGGCATCACGCCTCGCCCCATCAAATAACTGTGTAACAAGTAACAAATGAATGTGATGCGAAAGATACACACCTGATACGTGACATGCAACACCCTGAACACTAAATAGCTAACACCGCGCAGGGACAGGGTCCGGGTCAGGGTCCACGGCAGGGGCACGTTTGGTCAGGATAAATTTAGCTATAGATGTAGTAAGACTTAGGGTGTCCGTAAGTTATTGATTCATAAGGCGTAATACGTGTAAGGCGTTTTCTGTCACTCCGAATACCACCGCAAGGGTGATGGCAAAAACCGCTTAGAACGGCCCTGAGAGCGTCTGACGCGTGTCAAGTGTTTGGTGAAAATATCTGCATCGTGAAGGCATGTCCTGCGTTGCATGTCAACGTTGACCCGTCGCATGTTCCTATGCTGGGGCCTTGGTGCTGGATAGAATCCCGGGAAGTGAACATTGCAGGACAAATGACTAATGCCGACCAGTGAACTGACACCCAAGATGCTGCACTTCGCCCGATGTGTCGCAGGTGGCATGACCCAGGCCGATGCCTACCGAGAGGCATACGACCCCAGCGACTCAACCACTGCTGCATCTATTCACACGCTGGCGTCTAGGCTGATGTCACGGGTTGAGATCAGGTCAAGGGTGGACACGTTGATTGCTGCTAGGGAGCGCGCAGTTGCAGCCTCAGCGGTCTCTGACCGCGAGAGAGTGCTGGGCCAACTCCGGGACTGGATGGACTCGGCCGAACCAACTGACAGCAACAGACTCCGTGCCGCTGAGTTGCTGGGCCGTGCCTCTGGCCTGTTCACGACCGAGGTCAACGTGACCACCAGAGAGAGAGACGCAACGGAGGTCGCCGCAGAGTTGGAGCAGCGACTGGCTGGCATCCTCGTCGAACCAGACGCCGACGTTCACTGACGGCAGTCCGATGTCGTGCCATCACAACGATGTCATGATGTCATCTCAGTATCATGATGGCCCAACGATGTCACTGAGGGGAAGGACCGCGTATGGTGAGGGGGCACCCCCCTGTACGCGAGGCGTGCGTGTCCGTCTGTATACATAGTATTCCACGCAAACAATTAGCAACTTTTCCTGCCACATAGCATGTCTTATGTAGGCTGCTTCCCCTTTTTGTTTCAACTTTTGTCTTAGGAGTCCCATACCCAAAAAATTTTTTGCAAATTTTTAGGATTCTGATTGCAACTCTTGTCAAGGGGTCTAATATGCTAAGCTCAAGGCAAAGCTAAGACTAAGGCGTCACCCGAGCTTAAGGAGTCTCATGTCGCTGCCCGGGAGGGCGCGACACCTAGATAGCATGAGGTAGGAGGCAACTTAGTCTAAGGGGACTACTTAGGTTTGAGTTCATGCCGTTACAAGACCGGATAGACCCCAATCTTCTGAAGAACATTAATCTTCTGCCTGTTGCAGAACAGGAAGAGATTCTTGATCTCTTAGAGGAACTGGAGTCTGCTGAAGAGAAAGAGCGAGCCAGAGACACCTTTATTGGTTTTGTTAATAATGTTTGGCCTGCCTTCATTGAGGGCCGACATCACAAAATCATGGCCCGGGCGTTTGAGCGGGTTGCCAATGGTGAGTTAAAGAGACTCATCGTCAATATGCCTCCCCGGCATACTAAGTCTGAATTTGCTTCTTACCTGTTACCTGCTTGGTTCTTGGGCAAGTACCCGGAAAAGAAAATCATTCAGACGGCTCACACTGCTGAGCTTTCTGTTGGTTTCGGGCGCAAGGTTCGGAACCTAGTAGACAGTGATGACTACAAGTCTATATTTCCCCAAGTTGCACTGAGGTCTGACTCCAAGGCTGCAGGACGCTGGAGTACCAACAAGGGTGGGGAGTATTTCGCTATTGGTGTAGGCGGTGCCGTTACGGGTAAAGGTGCTGACTTATTAGTTATTGATGATCCGCACAGTGAGCAGGAAGGGCAGAGTGCGGACCCGGCAGTCTTTGATCGGGTTTATGACTGGTACACCTCTGGGCCAAGGCAGCGTCTTCAGCCCGGCGGGGCCATCATTGTTGTAATGACCCGATGGCATAAGAGAGATTTGACCGGGCAGATACTTAAATCCTCCCTGCAAAGATCGGGTTCTGATGAATGGGAACTGATCGAGTTCCCGGCACTTATGCCTTCTGATGAACCGCTGTGGCCCGAGTTCTGGCCCAAAGATGAGCTTGAAGCTCTGCGGAATGAACTCCCGGCCCCGAAGTGGAATGCTCAGTATCAGCAAAACCCTACCTCGGAAGAGGGCGCTCTGGTTAAAAGAGAATGGTGGCGCGTCTGGGAAAAAGACAATCCTCCTGCTTGTGAGTTTGTCATCCAGTCATGGGACACGGCCTTTCTTAAGACTCAACGTGCTGACTACTCTGCTTGTACTACGTGGGGTGTCTTCTATCACCCTGACGAGTCAGGCATAGAGCAGCCCAACATTATTCTTCTGGATGCCTATAAAGAGCGACTGGAGTTCCCGGAACTCAAGAAGAAAGCCTACGACTACTGGGTGGACTGGCAACCGGATGCATTTATCGTTGAGGCCAAAGCAGCAGGCACGCCATTGATATTTGAACTCAGGGCAATGGGGATTCCTGTTTCTGAGTACACCCCGTCCAGAGGTAATGACAAGATAGCTAGGGTCAACGCCGTCGCAGATTTATTTGCCTCTGGGATTGTTTGGGCACCTGAACTCAGGTTCGCGGAAGAGGTTATCGAAGAGTTTGCGGCCTTCCCTTCAGGGGAGCATGACGACTTGGTTGACTCCTCAACGCAGGCATTGCTCAGATTCAGGCAAGGCGGATTCCTGAAACTGAACAGTGATGAAGAAGACGAGCCTATCTATGCTAGGAAGGCAAATTATTACTAATGGCGCGGAAAGCGTGATGGAGCAGCATGGCTTTCTTACAAAGCAACATTCCTCATTTTAAGTGCTGGGTCAGAAAGGAATACACACACAACCACGCCAAGTATCATGGGGAGTTTCTCCATGCGATGGCGATTGCGGTAACAAGCATTCCCTGCCGGTCATTAAGTTTTCAGATTATTTTTACTGGCGCTGAAACTTATGACTCGGACGAGCCCAATGTTCATGGTGGCGCTATGTGGGCTAGGATGCCCATTACGGCCTTGGTTGGAGATACGCCATTTGCTGAATGGCCTGAGCCTATGCCGACTTGGGCAGCTCAACCTTGGGATTGCTCTTCAAGAACTCATTCTGTCTACGTGATGGATCGCTGCACCCCATGCCCTTGGCTTGCAAAAATAGACGGCGACTTCTACCCTGCAAAGTATTACTTTACGGTGGATTACACTGAGTCTGAAATTGCAGATGATCCTGCCCAGCATAAGCAGGCCCATGTTTTGGAATTGCTGGACGCGGGGCAGTGGACAGGAAATATCGTGGCGCTACCCAATAACAGAGTCAGGGTCACTCATCCGGCTTGGTTTGAGGTTGGCGAAGGAGCCCCAGATTTTAGGCCCTCGCAGCATGTCCATTACAGCAAATCAGATTTAGACTACACATTGGACGTTAACCAAGTGTTCGATAACCTTTATTCGGAGGACTCAGATGCTCAATAAATTTAATAGGTCTAAGGGGCCAAGGCGTGGCCAAATTAGTTCAGGAGGTCCGGCTCGCGGGGGGAAAAGTTCTGGCAACCCCTTTCAAGTTCAGCACATGGGGATGGGGTTTGCTGGCGGCGGGAAGATGAAAACCAAAGGCCATGCTGGTGGCGGGAAAATGAAAACCAAAGGCTACGCTGGCGGCGGCAAAATTCGCATGAGTCCCAAGATGATGGCGAACGGTGGTCCGACAGGTGCGGTCAAGCGTGACAATGCTAAGGCAAATGTTGCGCGTGGCAGTGGTGCAGCAAGGCCCCAACCTTTTAGAAAGAATGGCTGATGGCTATTGACCGAACCATTCGCTCCAACCCGCTGGTTGGGAACGGCCCGGGGGTCGAGGTTGAAATTGAAAACCCTGAATCTGTATCAATAGAAACAGAAGATGGCGGGGTAATCATTGATTTCGACCCGGACGCAAGCACATTGGCTTCGTTGGGGATGCTTCCGCATGACGCTAACCTTGCAGAGGTAGTTGATGAGGGTGAGCTAAACATCATCGCGTCTGAGTTGGTGGGTCTCTTCAAGTCTGACAAGGAAAGTCGTGCAGACTGGGAGCGTGCTTATGTTGATGGTTTGGATTTGCTTGGCCTTAAGCATGAAGACAGGACCACGCCTTGGGACGGGGCTTGCGGTGTTTTTCACCCACTCCTGTCAGAGTCAGTAATTAAGTTTCAGTCCCAAGCTATTCAGGAACTATTTCCTGCCAGCGGCCCGGTTAAGACTTCTGTTGTCGGCAAGCTGACCGATGAAAAAGAAGGTCAGGCCCACAGGGTTCAGGATTACCTGAACTATCTCCTTACGGAGAAGATGACCGAGTATCGGTCAGAAACAGAAAAGATGCTGTTCTCCCTGCCTTTAGCAGGCAGCGCCTTTAGAAAAGTCTACTTCGATCCCAGCATGGGACGCCCGTGCAGCATGTTTGTACCGGCAGAAGACTTTGTTGTGAGCTATGGGGCGTCCGATTTGACGACCTGTGAGCGTGCAACGCACATCATGAAGCGCACCACTAATGATGTCCGTAAGCTTCAGGTGTCTGGTTTCTACCGGGATATAGAACTTGGCGCTCCGTCTTCAGACGTTGACCGGGTAGAAGAGAAGTACAACCGCCTGACGGGGGATAGTGCGAGCTATGAACTTGATTCCCGTCACACGATTTTAGAAATTCAGGTTAATTTAGACCTCCCGGGGTTTGAGGACGAAGAGGCTGGAGAGCCAACAGGCATTGCGCTGCCTTATGTGGTGTCTATTGACCTTGGTTCTAGGGAGATTTTGTCGATTCGGCGGAATTGGTATGAGGGCGATAGCCTGAAAACCAAGCGTGAGCACTTCGTTCACTACCAATATATCCCCGGATTGGGCTTTTATGGCTTCGGATTGATCCACATGATCGGCGGATTAGCTAAATCTGCCACGTCATTGCTGCGACAACTGGTCGATGCAGGCACATTGTCCAATCTTCCGGGTGGTTTGAAGTCGAGAGGGCTCCGAATTAAGGGGGATGACACCCCAATCATGCCCGGGGAGTTCCGGGATGTGGATGTTCCGGGTGGCGCAATACGGGACAACATCAGTTTCTTGCCCTACAAAGAACCAAGCAACGTTTTGTATCAGTTGATGGGCGATATTGTAGAGGAAGGGCGTCGATTTGCCTCTGCAGCAGACGTAAAAGCTGCAGATATGAACGCCGAGGCCCCGGTTGGGACCACGTTGGCCATACTTGAGCGGTCAATGAAGGTCATGAGCGCCATTCAGGCCCGTTTGCATGCCTCTATGCGCGTTGAATTGCGGATATTAAGCAACTTGGTCCGCGATTTTGGCCCCGAAAAGTACCCATACCTTGAAGATAGCAAGGATTTGGTGGCCGAAGACTTCGATGACCGCGTTGACATCATTCCGGTTAGCGATCCGAACGCTGGAACGATGGCTCAGCGCATTATGCAGTACCAAGCGGCGCTGCAATTGGCGGCACAGGCTCCGCAAATGTACGACATGCCTCTTTTGCACCGGCAAATGCTGGATGTTTTGGGTATTCAGGACGCAGATCAGATTGTTCCTACCGAAAAGGACATGAAGCCGACCGATCCTGTCAGTGAAAACATGGACATCATCAATGGTAAGCCGGTTAAGGCGTTTATTTACCAAGATCATGAGGCCCATATCCAAACCCACATGTCGGTTACCCAAAATCCGAAGATCATGGAGATTTTGAGCAGGAGTCCCAATGCTCAGAAGGCTCAGGCGGAATTAGCGGCGCATGTTCAGGAGCATTTGGCGTTCAGTTACCGTCAAGAAATCGAAAAAGAGCTTGGTGTGGAACTTCCTGCGCCTGATGAGTCGTTGCCAGAAGATATCGAGTTTAGGATTTCTAAACTTGTTGCTCCTGCGGCGGCTCAGGTAACAGGCAAAGCGGCTCAGGAACAGCAGGCTCAGCAAATTCAGCAGCAAATGCAAGACCCTGTCATTCAAATGCAACAACAAGAGCTTCAAATTAAGCAACAAGAGGTTCAGCAAAAAGCTCAGGCAGAAATGGCGAAGATTCAGCTTGATATGCAGAAGCTTGCCGCGAAGGCTGATCTGGATAGAGAGAAACTGGATCAGCAGGAAAGGATTGAGCAGGCTAAGCTGGGTGTTAAGGTCGCTGAAACCAATACAAAGGAAGAATTGGAGAGTGCACGCATAGCATCCCAAGACCAATTAGAGGGCGCTAAGCTGGGCATAGAGATCGCCAAAGAGTTCATGGGCGACAAGTGACCAAAGAACTAGACATCTTTAATTATTTGCGGTCCAATATAATGGACCAGATGAATGACGCTGTTGACCACCTTAGTGGCGGCGGATGTAAAGATTACGCAGAATACACAAAGTGTTGTGGAATAATTCAGGGTCTGGCTCAAGCAGAGCGAGAAATCCTTGACGCCAAGGCTCGATATGAGCAGGCGCAGTGAAGTAGTGTAAGAGTCAAGCGACTCTGGGCGTTACCCAGTGCAAACGACTTCGGGCGTTATCCCGATGCAAAGGAGAAATAATGAGCGAAGCTGCTCAGCAACTAGAAGAGACTGAAGAGTCTCGCAACGCAAATCAACTTCCTGACCCCAAGGGGTACAAGATATTGATTGCGCTCCCTAATCCTGACTCGGAATACGAGGGCGGGATTATTAAGTCGAAAAAAACCATTCAAGAAGAAGAGCTTGGCTCTATTTGTGGGATGGTTTTGAAGATGGGTCCAGATTGCTATAAAGACCCTAACAGGTTTCCGTCCGGTTCTTTTTGCAAAGAGGGCGATTGGATCATTATGAGGTCTTATTCGGGCACTCGATTCAAAGTTCATGGCAAAGAGTTTCGTTTGATCAACGACGACAGCGTAGAAGCTGTGGTTGAAGACCCACGGGGAATTGTTAAGGCATGAGCGAAGCAACTGACGCAGTCTTTGAAGATGTACCCGCTTCTGCGGAAGAGAAGTTCTTTGGCGTAAAGACTACGCATACAAAGAACAAGGATGCCGAAGGGGGCTCTGAGTCTGGTGAGTACGAGTTTGAAATAATTGACGACCGTCCTCCCGAAGACAGGAGACCCGCTAAGGCTTCCGGTTCCAATGAAAGCGACAATGATGAGGAACTTGGTCAGTATTCTGAGAAGGTTCAGAAAAGGCTAAACAAGCTCAAGTTTGATTACCATGAAGAGCGCAGACAGCGTGAAGCCGCAGAGCGAATGCGGGAAGAGGCTGTCAAGGTTGCTCAGCAGTATGCCGCTAAGAATCAGGAGCAAGAGTCTCTGATTTCTAGGGGCGAAGCTGCTTTGGTTGATCAGATCAGGGAGCGTGCTCAGGCTCACCTTGACGCTGCAAAGCAAGGTTATCGGAAAGCTTATGAAGAAGGCGATACCGATGGCGTGGTAAATACTCAAGAGCAGATGGTAAAGGCTCAAGCTGAGCTATCTGAGATAGAGCGTTATCACAACAATCTGCAGTCTCAGAATCAACAAGCCTTGGCTTATCAGCAACAGGCTTACCAGCAGGACGTTGCTAGGAGGGCGGCACACGATGTCGCTGCCCAGCGTTCGCAACAAGTTCAACAGCCTCAAGTGGAAGTTACCCCGGAGGCGAAAGAATGGGCAGGGAATAATCCGTGGTTCATGGCGGAGGGTCATGAAAGAATGACCGGAGCCGCTTATGGGGCGCACGAAGAAGCTGTCCGCAATGGCATTGACGTTAGGTCAAACGAATACTTTGACTACATCGACTCTGCCATGAGAGAACAATTTCCTAATTATGACTGGCAGGATCAAGGCGATACATATAGCCGTGGCGCGTCCGTGACTGCTAGTAAGCCCTCGACGGTGGTGGCACCTTCCGCAAGGAACAATGGTGCCAAACCGCGCAAAGTACGGTTAACGGCTACCCAAGTTGCCCTCGCCAAGCGGCTTGGATTGACAAATGAACAGTATGCCCAACATGCCGAAATGCTCTAAAGGAGATAGGTAATGGCAACAGAGCGCACCCCGAGAGAAAGTGAAACGCGAGAAGAGGAACAGTTCCGGCAGGATGATAGTTGGAATCCGGCATCTATATTGCCGACTCCCAAACCTCAAGATGGCTGGGTGTTCCGTTGGATTCGGACAAGCATTTTAGGGCAGTCTGACAACACAAACGTTTCTAGGTCTATGCGGGAAGGTTGGATACCTGTAAAGGCGGAAGACCACCCTGAACTGGAAATTCAGTCAGATTTTAACTCTAGGTTTCAAGGTAACGTCGAGGTTGGCGGTTTGCTGCTCTGTAAAGCTCCAGAGGAGAAGATCAGGTCACGAACCGAGCACTTCCAAAGAGTTTCTGCGAACCAGATGGAGTCCGTTGACAATAACTTCATGCGTGAAAATGACCCTCGTATGCCCCTTTCGGCACCCGAAAGGAATACGAGAACAACATTTGGCAGAAGTTAAACCCAGAGGGGTTGGCTTCTAATTAGTAAGGAGGCCACTAATGGCTACATCTGCAACCCCTATGGGGGCAGAACCTACTGATACTCTGAGTGCCAGCGGCTCTTTTACGGGCAAGGTTCGGCATATCAAGATTGCCAGTGGGTACGGTACGGCTATTTTTTACGGTGATTTCGTGAAACTAGTTGCTGCCGGTACGTTGGAAAAGGCTGCAGTGACGACGGCTGTCGTTGCGGGCACTGTTGGTATCTTTGTAGGTTGTGCCTACACGGACCCCAGCACCAACCAAAAGACGTTCAACCAGCAATTCCCGGCATCTACCGCAGCAAGCGATATTGTCGGTTATGTGGTTGATGATCCTAAGCTGTTGTTCCGCATGCAGGCCGACGAGGCTGTTGCTCAAACCGGGCTTGGAAACAACATCTCTGCAGTTAACACTGCTGGATCAACTTCTATTGGCCGAAGCAAGAACGCCCTTGATGGCGGTTCGATTGCTACGACCAACTCACTACCACTGCGTGTCATTGATTTCGTAGACGGGCCAAGCAGCACTGTGGGTGACGCATACACTGATTGTATCGTTACTTATTTGCCGCTTAGCCATGCTTATGAAACCAAGCTCGGCGTTTAAGGAGAACTAAGCAATGGCAATTTCAAGAGCGCAAATGCTCAAAGAACTCCTGCCGGGGCTTAATGCTCTTTTTGGTTTGGAGTATGAGAAGTACGAAGATGAGCACACTCTCATTTATGAGACGGAAAGCTCTGATCGTTCTTTCGAGGAAGAGGTGAAGCTGTCAGGATTTGCTGCTGCGCCGGTTAAAGCTGAGGGCGCTGCCATCAGCTATGACTCCGCACAGGAATCTTTCACGGCTCGTTACAACCACGAAACCATCGCTATGGGCTTTGCCATTACCGAAGAGGCTATGGAAGATAACTTGTATGACTCTTTGTCTGCTCGTTACACCAAAGCTCTTGCTCGGGCTATGGCCTACACCAAGCAAGTTAAGGCGGTTAACCCGCTTAACAATGGCTTCACGAATAGTTACCAGTCAGGTGACGGGGTAAACCTGTTTACCGCATCTGGTGACGGCGTAACTGGTGGTGACGGTCACCCCCTCGTCAATGGCGGGAAAAACAGCAATCGGCCTTCTACGGCTGCTGACCTCAACGAAACGTCTCTGGAGAATGCAATTATTGATATTGCGGCCTTCACTGACGAACGTGGTCTGTTGATTGCTGCTCGTCCTCGTCGCCTGATCGTTCCTCCCGCTTTGATGTTTACGGCAGATCGCCTGCTTGAAACAACTCAGCGTGTTGGCACGGCAGACAATGATCTCAACGCTATCCGCAACATGGGTGCAATCCCTGAAGGGTACAGCGTTAATCATTACCTGACGGACAGCAATGCTTTCTTCCTGATTACGGACGTACCTAACGGTATGAAGCATTTCGAGCGGACCGAACTGGAAACCTCGATGGACGGAGACTTCGATACTGGCAACGTGCGCTACAAAGCTCGCGCTCGTTACAGTTTCGGTGTGTCTGACCCGCTGGGTATCTACGGATCACCCGGCGCAAGCTAAAACGGAAAGGGGGCGAAAGCCCCCTTTTTGTTGTAACCTTTCTTTTGGTCCAGTGTTCCACGTGAAACATTGGTCGCTTGTTCTTTTAATATCTTTCCCCTGACTGTAATGTTCCAACTAGAGCATTAACAGACACTAGCCAAGACAGGAGAAACACATGGCTAACACCACCTTCACCGGAGCAGTCCGGTCTGAAAACGGCTTCGATGTCGTTTCAAAAAACAGCACAACCGGAGCGTTTACCACGTCCTTTACCCTTGATGGGTCTGGAATGCAGGTTACTCCGGTCTCTTTGGCCGATGCCGCTTCCACATCACTGACTGCTGCCGTAAATGGTGGGCGTATTAATCTGATTGGCGATAACAGCCAAGACAGCACTTATACGCTTCCGGCCCCTTCGGCTGGTGTTTTTTATCGTTTTGTTTACGCAGGCGCTGCGGCAGATGCCACTGATGCGCTTATTGTTACCCCCGGTAACACAAACTTTTACAAAGGTGGCGTGACCTTCTTGGACACGGACAACGAAGTAAGTGTTGTGTTTTCTGACGGGAACTCTAATAGCAGCATTCAGATCAATGTTCCTGCAGCTTTCGACATTACGATCATTGGTCTTGATAGTACGAACTATCAAATCTTTGGGACCGTGACTGGCGCAACTGCTCCAGCATTTGCTGACCAATAATAGGAGGCATACATGGCTGATGCAGTAGCTACTCAAACAATTCAGGATGATGGTCGCACAGCCATATTTCGCTTTACGAATGTAAGCGATGGCACGGGAGAATCGGCGGTTGTGAAGATCGACGTTTCTTCCTTGTCGGCAGACCCTTTAACAAAGGCATCTTGTACGTCGGTAAGCATTCGGAAGATTTATTACTCAACCATTGGTATGGGGGTGAAGATTTTCTTTGACGCGACTACTGACGTACTTGCATGGCAATTGAATGCCGACTGGAGCGACACCCTAGATTTCTCTGATTTTTCTGGCGTCCCGAATAACTCGGGGTCCGGGAAAACAGGAGACATTGCCTTTACAACTGTAGGACATAGCAGTGGCGATGTTTACAACATCGTCATGGAAGTGTCGAAAAGCTACGGCTAATGGCAGCAAAAAAGAAAGCTAAGAAAAAGGCTAAATCTCGCGTAAATGAGGCTGGCAACTATACGAAGCCAGCCTTACGCAAGAGGCTCTTTAGCGAGATAAAGTCGGGCGGGAAGGGCGGCAAGCCCGGGCAGTGGTCTGCTCGTAAAGCCCAGATGTTGGCTAAGCGTTATAAAGATGCTGGCGGGGGCTATAAAGACTAATGGCCCTCAAGAAATCCCAGAAGTCTCTTAAGAAGTGGACTAAGCAGGAGTGGGGGACCAAGTCTGGAAAGCCCTCCACTCAGGGCAAAAAGGCTACTGGAGAGAGGTACCTGCCAAAGAAAGCCAGAGAGGCTCTTAGCGACAAAGAGTATGCGGCGACCTCAAGGAAAAAAAGGTCCGATACCAAGAAAGGAAAGCAACATTCTAAGCAGCCAAAGAAGATAGCCAAGAAGACGGCGAGGCATCGCAAATGAGCTTAACTGACGCTGAAAAGAATAGGCTAAAGAAGGCTGGTCTTAGCGGTCTAAATAAGCCTAAAAGAACGCCCAAGCATCCTACGAAGAAAGGTGTGGTGGCCGTAAGAGATAGTGGCAAAGTAAAGATCATTCGGTTTGGTGATCAGAAGATGGGGCACAATTATTCGGCAGAGGCTCGCAAGTCCTTTAAGGCGAGGCATGCTAAGAATATAAAGAAAGGCCCTACCTCTGCCGCATATTGGGCAAACAAGGTTTTCTGGTCAGGGAAAGGCGGGAGCAAGAAGAGCCCACCAAAAAGCCAGAAACAAAAGTTTGGTAAGGGCTAATGGCTATTAGTCGGGCACAGATGGGCAAGCAGATTAAAAATTCTTCATCCAAGAAGAAAAAGCAGGCGAAGGTTTCCAAGGTGATGAAAGAGTTTAAGGCGGGGAAGCTTAAGTCTGGCGGTTCCGGGAAGAAGGTTAAGAATCGAAAACAGGCAATTGCTATTGCGCTTAGTGAAGCAGCAGGCAAAAGAAAGCGTAGCTCTCGGAGGTCTTAGTAATGAAACTTAAAGATGTTCTTGCCGGGGGTGCTCTACCGGCCGCCGTTAAGGGTAAAACCAAGGGGCGCATTGTTTAGATGGCTACCAGCGGAACATTCACGTTTAACTTGGATTTAGGCGATGCCATAGAGGAGGCGTTTGAGCGCGCTGGCCTAGAGCTTCGCAGTGGTTACGATTACAAGACGGCCAGAAGAAGCATCGACCTGTTGATGCTGGAATGGCAAAACCGTGGATTAAACCTCTGGACTGTTAAGTTTGGCACCCAAGCTTTAACTGCTGGGACTAGTGCGTATACGCTGGACGGCAAGATTTTTGACATCGTAGAAGCTTTTCTGCGTACAGATGCTGGAGACACAGACAGCCAGTTTGACCAAAGCATGACCCGCATCTCGGTTAGTCAGTATGCTCATCTATCTAACAAGCTGACTCAATCAAAGCCCCTTGAATACTATGTGGAAAGAACTCCCACCGGCATAGTAATTAACCTCTGGCCCGCTCCTGATAGCCAAGAAACATATACCTTTGGTTATTACTACATGGAGAGGATAGAGGACGCAGGCAAGCCAGCCAGCAACAATATGGATGTCCCGGCAAGATATTTGCCGTGTCTGGTTGCGGGATTGGCTTACAACCTTTCTGTGAAATATCCAGAAGTATCCGACAGGTCAACCTTGCTCAAGAGTGAATATGAAGAGCATTGGAACTTGGCGGCTGACGCTTCCAGAGAAAAGGCATCATTGTTTGTGACGCCCGGAGGGTATCGGCTTTGAGTTACGCAAGCGGCAAATATGCTTTTGGGTACTGTGACCGAACGGGGTTTCGGTACCCGAAAAAAGACTTGGTTCCTCAAATTGTTAATCAAAGGCCAACCGGCTTACTAGTTGGTAAGGATGTGGTTGACGAAGATCAACCTCAGTTGCAACTAGGCCGGGTTAGGGTTGATGACCCGGAGGCTTTAAGGAATCCAAGACCAGATCAGTCTATGGAAGAAAGCAGGCAGTTCTTTGCTTGGAACCCTGTCGGGGGCGGTATTACCGAACTTGGTAGTCGGACTGTGGGGCTGGACATGACTGGCAAAGTTGGAACAGTAACGGTTGTAACTTAATGGCTTGGACATTTACCACGCTGAAGCAGGCGATTCAGGATTACACGCAAAATAGCGAAACAACTTTCGTTAACAATTTGTCGGTAATCATCAAGCAGGCAGAGGACAGAATCCTTAAGTCTGCTCAATTGCCTGACTTTAGGAAGAACTCGACCGGCACGACAACAAGCGGCAACAAGTATTTGTCGATGCCTGATGACTTTTTGGCACCATACTCTTTGGCAGTAGACAACTCGGGCTATGAGTATTTGTTGTTCAAAGACGTTAATTTGATTAGGGAGGCTTATCCTGACGCTTCCACTCAAGCGGTTCCGAAGTATTACGCGATCTTTACTGACTCGTCTTTTTTGCTAGGCCCTACCCCAAACAGTAATTACTCGGTTGAGCTTCATTACTTTTATAAACCCGAGTCTATTACCGCAGCCTCTTCTGGGACTAGTTGGCTGGGAACAAATGCAGAAAGCACTTTGTTGTATGGCTGTCTTTATGAGGCGTACACCTTTATGAAAGGCGACCCTGACATGCTGCAACTTTATGCCGGAAGGTATGAGGACGCCTTGCTTAAGCTTAAAGCTCTTGGTGAAGGCTACAGCACTACCGACAGTTATCGTTCTGGTTCTGTTCTGGCTGCGAGGCAGTAATGTCATTGATGGAAGGTGTTGTTGGCTCTGTTTCTGTTCAGACCACGAAAGATGGTGGGCTGTCTATTGACCATTGGGCCGACAGGGCTACGAATACTATTGTCTCTGTTGGGCGTAACAGTCATCCACTTGTGGCAGCACAAGCCGAAGCGTTTAAGGACGATGTCAGAAACGTTGTCAGGTATTACATGGCTCAAGCTGTTGAGAGCAGCAAGTCCAGCTTGATAGCTGAGCTAGTGTTTGCTGGGGAAACTGAATTAGCTGAAATTTTGAGGAAGATGTAGATGGCTATTACGCAAGCTATGGCTACTAGCTTTAAGAAAGAACTTCTTGAAGCGGTGCATAATTTCAAAAACTCTGGCGGAAGCACATTTAACATTGCTTTGTATACCAGTAGCGCCTCTCTTGGGGCGGCAACAACGGCGTATACGACAAGCAATGAGGTTAGCGGAACGAATTATACAGCGAAGGGAAATACTCTTACCCGTGTTGATCCTAGCTCGTCTGGGACCACTGGCTTTACGGACTTTGCTGATACCACATGGAGTAGCGCCACGATTACTGCGAGAGGCGCAATGATTTTTAATGACTCTGCTAGTGGAGACCCTGCTGTCGCCATACTGGACTTTGGCGCAGACAAGACATCTACTGCTGGCGATTTTACGATTCAGTTCCCAACGGCAGATGCTTCTAACGCAATTATAAGAATTGCTTAGGAGGAGCGTTGGCTAATGTTTCCGGCTGGGGCAGAGGGACTTGGGGTCAAGGCACTTGGGGCTCGCCAATACCTGTCGAGGTTACTGGTGTTGCCGGGACAGGTAGCGTTGGCTCTGAAACAGTCACTGCAGGCGCAGATGTTTCAGCGTCCGGTGTTGCAGCGACTGGTTCGGTCGGCTCAGTCACAGTTACAGCAGGGACAGGAGTTACTGTCTCAGTTACTGGCGCGGCAGGTACTGCCTCTGTTGGCTCGGTTACGACTACAGGCGCAGCAGTTGTTGCCGAAACTGGTCTTAGTGCTAGTGGCGCTGTTGGGTCTGTTTCTGTATCTGGCATCGCTACTGTGGAGGCGACTGGCCTCTCTGGCACAGGATTTGTCGGAAGTGTTTCGGTTGTCGCTAAGGCAGTTGTCTCTGTTACTGGAGTGTCGGCAGAGGGTGAAACATCTATTGCGCTGGTTTGGGCAAAAGTTGATGACAGCCAAACACCAGATTGGTCGCAAATATCTAGTAGCCAAACCCCGTCTTGGGCGGCAATTAGTGAATCTCAAACACCATCTTGGACTAGCGTTTCGACAAGTCAGACGCCGGGTTGGTCTGAAATTAGTAGCTCTCAAGTTGCTACTTGGGAAGAAGAGGTAGTTTAGAAATGGCAACTTATGTAAATGATCTCCGACTCAAAGAAATTGCCACTGGTGATGAAAGCGGAACTTGGGGAACAAGCACAAATACTAACCTTGAGCTTATTGGCGAGGCTCTGGGGTACGGAACTCAAGACTGTTTTGGTTCTGATGCGAATGCTACGACCACGGTAGCGGATGGTGCGACGGACCCCGCGCGGGCCATGTACTTTAAGATCACTTCTTCCGCGACGTTGAGTGCAACGCGTGAGCTAACTATTGCCCCCAATACTGTTAGTCGCGTCATGATCATTGAGAACGCAACTACTGGGTCTCAAATAATTACGATCAAGCAGGGTTCTGGCAATACGGTCAATGTAGGCAATGGGGCCGTTAAGGTTCTTTATCTCGATGGAGCCGGATCAGGTGCCGCTGTTCAAGATGCGCTGGTTGACCTTGATCTGACGGGTACAACGACTGCGGCTACGGTGACCGTGTCTGGCGTAGTTACTGCGGCTACTCTTGAGGCAACTGGAGACACCTCCGCTGGCGACAATGCGGCAATGGGTTACACCAGCGCAGAAGGTCTGATCCTTACGGGCCAAGGCAGTACAAATGATGTGACGATCAAGAACGACGCTGATGCCGATGTTCTTGAGATTCCAACCGGGACAACGAATGTAACAGTTGTCGGGGACATTATTACTGCAGGCACGCTGCAGGCTACCGGCGATACCGCTGCCGGGGACGACGCTGCAATTGGCTACACCAGCGCAGAAGGCATCATTATTACCGGCCAAGGTAGCAGCACGGATGTCACGATTAAAAACGACGCTGATGCGACAGTTATGTCTATCGCAACCGGGACGACTCAGGCTACGTTTGCCGGGGAAGTTGTAGCGGCTTCGCTAGATATAAGCGGCAATATCGACGTAGACGGAACAACCAATCTTGATGCTGTCGACATAGACGGCGCTGTCCAGATTGATAGCACAGTGACCGTAGGCGTAGACGACACCGGCTATGACGTTAAATTCTTTGGTGCTACATCTGGGGCTTACATGCTCTGGGACGAAAGTGCCGATGACTTGAAGCTGGTAGGAGCCGCAGGATTAACTGTTGCTGGTGATATCGACGTAGACGGCACGACTAACCTCGACGCCGTAGATATTGATGGTGCTGTCCAGATTGATAACACAGTCACGGTAGGCGTAGACGACACTGGTTATGACGTTAAGTTTTTCGGGGCCACCGCTAGTGCTTACATGCATTGGGATGAATCTGAGGATGATCTTATCCTCGCCGGTGCGGCAAAACTCGGTGTAGGCACGTCACCAGACGTGCGGTTGCACGTTCAGGAGAATGGCGAACCCAGCGGCAATGGTACGCTAATCCTCGAAGCCAATTCGTCAAGCCGCCAGCTACAGTTTTCGCCGCCTAGCAATGCTGCAAACGGGTATATCAACATTAAAGGTGGGAACCTCTTATTCCAAGATGACGGAACGGAGATCGCGAGGTTTCAAGGAACCACATCATTCAACCTGAACGGCAAGCTGTACCTCTACACCACCGACGATCAGGCGAACTACTACGCGCTCTACACGCACACCGACGATTCGTTCCGAATCAATTACAACAATTCGGGCAGCGACGAATTGATCATGGATACGTCCGGCAACATGACGATTCTCGGCAGCCTGACTGAAGGGTCGGACGAACGGCTCAAAGAGAACATTGAGGTCATTCCTGACGCGCTTGCGAAGGTGAGCGCCCTGCGTGGAGTCACGTTTACGCGTAAAGACACAGGAGAAAAGCGCACAGGCTTGATCGCTCAGGATGTCGCCCCAGTCTTGCCGGAGCTTGTTGACGACAGCGGTGATTTTCTGACTGTGAGATACGGCAACACCGTGGGTCTGCTTGTGCAAGCAATCAAAGAGCAAAGTGCCCAGATTCAAGCTCTGACAAAACGTGTCGAGGAATTGGAGAATTAGTGATGGCTACGTGGCAAATTGAAACGTTGAAGTACCAAAACAACGCCGACAAGATCGTCACGCAGGCCCATTGGCGGTGTTTTGGTTCAGCAGAGGCTGACGGGAAGCTGTACACGGCAGACGAGCATGGTTCTATCGCGCTTGACGGGATAACAGCCGATGCGGCTGGATTTATCGCTTATGCTAATTTGAGTGAATCGAAGTGTCTTGAATGGGTGTATGCAAAACTAAACAAAAATGAGATCGAAACGAAGGTGGCAGATGCGCTCACTGCATCAGCGAGTTCACCCATTAAATCTGGCACACCTTGGATAACCGAAGCGAATTAAGATGAGCGAGTTAGACCCCGCCAATAAAGCTCTTGTTGAAATTGAGGCCCACGAACGAGAGTGTCGGCTTAGATACGAAGCGATTGAAGAGAGTCTTGAGCGTGGCTCGAAACGGTTCGACAAACTCGAAAACATGATCTGGGGCATCTACGGAGCCTTGATCGCAGCAGTGATTTTCCCGCAGGTTTTAAAACTTGTGACTTAATATGGCTATCAACAGCATCGACCAAACGACCGGGAATCCACCAGCAATTGCGTGGAGGCGGGTTGCCAATCGTCAGATGCAAGAGTTGGTCATGGCGTCTGACGGCGCTCCTGTCAAAAAAGTCACAGAGGTTTCTGAGACTCAGCTTTACCAGCTACGCGGGAACAAAATGCTTGTTACCGACATTAGCCGGTCGATGTCCACTATAGATATAAAAGTCTAGTGATGCTGGCCTTCATATTGGTGGTAGTCGTAAACGGTGAGCCGCTCGCTGACGACGGAATTTATTTCCGTGACGTAAAGCGATGCAATCAGTTTGCTCATTGGATTTCCACGGGGAGCTTCGATAAGGCCAGACGTTTTTCATACCTACGGCATCGCGGAAATGTCACGGCTTACTGCATTCCCCGCCGCGTGCCTTCCAACGTCCAGACGTTCGACTGATGATCGCAGAACTCTCAGCAGCGTTCGCCGCGCTCAAGGCCGTAAACGAAGGCATTCAAAGTCTTAGGGACGCCCACGGCCACGGTCGTGATCTCGGAAGTATTCTCGGTTCGTGGAGCGAAGCCGCTATGGCGGCTAAAGAGTGCGAGAAAATTCAAGCCGCTGGGAAAATGAGCTATTCCGAGGCTTTGCGGCTTGAGAGCGTGTCTAGGCAAGTGGCAAATTACGACAGAATGCTGCACGACGTGTGCTTACTCCAAGGCCAAGGGGATCTCTATAAGGCGATTAAGGCTAGGATGGCCGAAGCTGAGGCAAACGCCGCTAAGGAAGTGGCGCGAATTAAAGCTCGACGGAAAAAGCGGATTGCATTCTGGAAGGATGTTGGGCAGGTGCTAAGCATCATGGTCGGCGTTTTCTTAATGTCGATGGTCGCTCTTTGGTTGTTTTTTCTTTTTTACTATGGAGGCGATTAAGTGGCTAAAAAACTGGAACCCAAATCTCAGTACGCCGAGTTTGATTTGGACGGGGATGGCACGGTTACAGATGACGAGATTCGCCGCTCGCAAGATATGCTTGAGTTGGAGATGCGAGAGGAAAAGGCTGACACCCAGCGCCGCATGGCGTGGGTAGCGATGTGCTCCATGTGCATCTTTGCGATCCTGCCCCTGATGCCTTTTGTACCTGAAGCACGGCTAGCTACGCTCGCAAGCCTGAGTGATATGTTATTTCTTTCTCAGGCATCGGTCGTTGGTCTTTATTTCGGCGCGACTGCGTATATGGCTAGGAAATGATGTGGCAGGTTGCGGGAGTCCTAGGAGCCGCACTGGTCATGTGCGGGATTTCTTTTAAGGTTTATTACGATAGATCAGAAGCCGAAAAAGCTGCCTTAAAGACTGAGCTTCAAGTGGCAATAAACAATCAAGCTGTTTTGGAAGGAACAATTAGTTCTCAAAACAAGGAAATCCTTGATCGAATAGAAACAGAAAAGCAAAACTTTCAAAGGATTAGTGAGCTTTCTGATGCGGCAAGGGCTGCAGAAACTCAAGTAGCCGACATGAGAAGGACGTTTGCCAAGCACAATTTGAACATGCTTTCGATAAAGAAGCCGGGTTTAATCCAAAAGGTAATTAACAAAGGAACGTTAAGGGTCAATGAAGAGCTTGCCTCTATTACTAATCCTGATCAGTTTAACTAGCTGTGCATTAGTAAGACCGACCCCGGTTCCTGATGTAAAGCAGGTTGAGGTTATTACGATTGAAAAACCCGCTCCGGTGTACCATCCGCCGCTGCCTAATCAAATAAACCCGCTCCTTGTTGAATGGAAGGTTCTGACCCCGGAGACGATGCAGGAATATTTAGATGCCCTTGAGGCGGGAAATGCTCCAGTTGATGCCTATTACGGACTGACCCCGAAGGGTTACGAAAATCTAAGTACAAACATAGCCGAAGTTAAGCGTTACATTCGACAAGCATTAAGCATCATTAAGTATTACAGAGACTTGGACGAAGATGAGTTATCGACTGAAGAAGATGTTGAAGCGCCATGAAGGCGTAAAGACCCATGCTTACGAAGACCATCTTGGTCTAACCACGATTGGTGTTGGGCGGTGTCTTGCCGAGGGTTCTCTTGGTCTTAGCGAAGAAGAGATAGATTTCTTGCTGGATAATGATGTCAGTCGTTGTCGAAAAGAACTTACTTCTGAGTATGAATGGTTTGACGATCTGGACATCGTAAGGCGAGACGCCCTTATAGATTTGTCATTTAATATTGGCCAGACAAGGCTTCGTGGGTTTGTGAAGGCATTAGGTCATATGGCTGACGGTAACTATACTGAGGCCAGCAAAGAATTTTACGACAGCAAATGGGCAACCCAAGTGGGTGATCGAGCCTTAGAAATATGCCAGATGATTGAGTCTGGCGAATATCAGGAGAGATAGCATGTCTCAGTTTCCCGGAGATATAGGCTCGGTTTATCTGCGAAGAAGGCACGATCCTTTCGCCCAATACGATCCGAGGCGGGACATGACGCCCGGGGTTAATCGGAATTTGAGCTTGGTAGATCGCCTAAGAATGGGTGCAAATCAGGGGAGAACGCACAGAGGGGGCAGAGAAATTAATCGACCGGCTGGAAGAAGGATAGTGCCTAATATCCCGGGATACCAACGTAGTCCGGGAAAAGGCAGAGGACCATCTGGTCCGGGGAAAGGTGGGGGTCCGTCCCGCCAACCTCTTGATCCGCTAAGAAATATTGGGAACGTGCCTCCTTCTATGGGCAACTTCAATAGAGCCCTTCAGGGAGCACTTCGGTCTGGAATACAGAAGGCTCGCCCGTCCCAGAACTACAGGCAAAATCTGTTCCGACAGCCTCCACCTCCATTTGATCCTCGCGGCTCCGGTGCCATTGCTTCAGGAGAAGTTCAACTTCCCGGTCATCAGGGGCGAATAGGTCAGAGACCGGGCATGCCGGGTGGCAGGGAGCCAATCTCCCCCCTGCCATTGGGTCCGGTAGCAAGTATTCCCACGCCTGTGCCCCCTCCTTACATGCCGGGGTTTCCGGAACCGGGTAGGGGCAGGGGTCCATCTGGCCCGGGCAAAGGCAGGGGTCCAATAATGGGCTCCCCGGGTTTTCCGAGTCCGGGGAAAGGTAGGGGTCCATCTGGCCCGGGTAAAGGTAGAGGCCCAATAGGGTCTCCGGGATTCCCAAGCCCCGGTAAAGGCAGAGGCCCGTCTGGTCCCGGTAAAGGCAGAGGACCATCTATGCCCGGTAAAGGAAGGCAGAACATGCCCCAGCCGGGAGGGTATTACCCTCAGCCTCCAAGTTCTCCTTCATACCCTGACGCAGGGATTCCTCCGTTTTCAGCACCGCCTAGCTATAACGCGCCGATAATGTCTCCGGGCTACGGGCAAATGCAAAATACTGCTAATAGGTTTGCTGGCTATGGCATTCCACAAAACATGACAGACACCTTTCAGTTCCCACATTACCAGCCATATACTCCCCCTGCTCCTTTGATGCAGACTGGCCCTGAGCCGTATCAGCCAGAACCTCAGCTTCCGGGTGACCCATATCGACCCCCCGGGGCCTCATTTCAGACTCCAGATGACCCACATCGCTCCTCCGGCAGTCCTGCCAATCCCCCTGCTGCGGGTGTCACCATCCCCACGGCATCCGGGGGCATGTATCAGCCAATGGGTCCGCAGCAACCGCCGACTTTTATTCAGCCCAACATAGGATTACCCGGACGCGGAGGTTTTGGTTCTAATTTCTTTGGCGGCTACAGTGGCCTTGGTTTTTAGTAGGCGCAGTTAATGCCATTAACGAAGATACAGTTTGCCCCGGGCGTCAATAAAGAAGGGACTGAGTACACAGCCGACGCCGGGTGGTTTGACTCCGACAAGATTCGGTTCAGGAAAGGTCGCCCTGAAAAAATAGGTGGCTGGCGGAAGTTTGCCGAAGATTCCTTCTTAGGTATTTGCCGGTCAATACATGACTGGGCTTCCTTGGAGTCAATCAAATATATTGCCTTGGGGACGAACCTTAAGTTTTATATTGCTGAAGGCAGCGGCTTCAATGACGTAACTCCGCTTCGGGCTACAACTTCAGCGGGCGATGTAACGTTTGCGGCAACAAATGGGTCTTCAACCATAACTGTGACAGATACAGCGCACGGCGCTGTTGTTAATGACTTTGTCACATTTAGCGATGCTGCATCTTTGGGCGGCAATATTATTGCTGCGGTTCTAAATCAGGAATACCAGATTGCCACCGTCCCAACGACCAACACTTACACAATTGAAGCTAAGGATACGAGCGGGGATTCCGTTACAGCGAATGCTTCAGATTCTGGCAATGGTGGTTCTAGTGTAGTTGGTGCCTATCAAATCAATACAGGACTGAATGCTTTTGTTAGTGGCACTGGTTGGGGCGCTGAGCCTTGGGGTTCGGGAACTTGGGGAAGCTCAAGCTCTGTAGCTTCAAGAAACCAATTGCGCTTGTGGAGTCAGGATAACTTTGGTGAAGACCTAATACTTAATGTTCGGGGCGGCGGCATTTATTACTGGGACGAGTCTAGTGGAACCGGAGCCAGAGCTGTCAATATCACAAGCCTTAGCGGGGCTTCAGACGCTCCAACTATTGCGCTCCAAACAATGGTCTCAGATACAGATCAGCACGTTATCGCCTTTGGCGTTAATCCCATTGGTTCATCAAATATAGACCCATTGTTTGTAAGGTTTTCTGATCAGGAAAATGCTGCCGATTGGACTCCTACAGCAACTAACACTGCTGGCGGCGTGAGGATTAACTCTGGTTCTGAAATTATTGGGGCTGTTCAGACAAGGCAGGAGATACTTATCTGGACTGACGTAAGCCTGCATTCTATGAGGTTTATTGGCGCTCCGTTTATATTTGAATTTACGCGCCTAAGCTCAGACGTATCCATGATTTCCCCGAATGCCGCTGTCAACGCTCGCGGTGTTGTCTATTTCATGGACAGAAGAAACTTCTATGTTTACAACGGTTCTGTTCAACCAGTGCCCTGCTCCGTCAAGGAGCATGTGTTTTCCAACCTGAATCAAGATCAGGCGTTCAAGGTCTTTGCTGCGGAAAATACTGACTACAACGAAGTTAGCTGGTTTTATCCTGTGGGGTCAGGAAACACAGAGATCACTAATTATGTGACGTTTAATTACGAAGAGAACCTGTGGTCTGTTGGGACTTTATCTAGGGGTTCTTGGGCTGGCGGTACGACGAGGCAATATCCTTTAGCTGCCACGGCTATAGATGGCGGGAGCAACTACCTTTACGAGCATGAAGTTGGCTATGACGCAGACGGAGAGGCTATGACTGCGTTCATTGAGTCAGGTGATCTGGAATTATCTGAAGGCGAGTTCTTTATGTTTATGAGCCGGATCGTTCCTGACTTTACATTCAATGGAAGCCAGACAGACGCTTCGGCAAATATAGTCATTAAGGGTAGCGATTTCCCGCTTGAGACCGATGCCACGCTATCAACGTCGACTATAACGCCAAGCAGCACCCAGTCTTATGTCAGGAACAGAGCAAGGCATTCAATTGTCCGGGTAGAAAGTTCTGGGTCCGGGTATGGTTGGAGGCTTGGCGACCTCAGATTTGATATGCGGCCTGACGGGAGACGTTAATGGCAACCAGAAGAACAATTCCCTTGCCCGCGCCTGCTCTGGAGTACGCTGAAGAGAATGAGGCAGTCACTAGAAGGACAATAGAGTTTACTTTTCAGACACTAGAAAACGACATAGAACTTGCAAAGACGCAGGGTGACAAGCCCGGTTCTTTGGCAATGCGTCGGTTTCAGTTTCTTTTGATGGGAGCATCAGGTGGCTGATGTAATCAAGGTTCTCGGACAAGTTGATGTAAGCGCAACTACGACAACCACCCTGTATTCAGTCCCTGACCTCACTCAGACTACCTGCAGTTCTCTTGTTGTATGTAACAGAGGAGGGTCCGGAATTACGTTCCGGGTTAGCGTGCACGTTAACAATGCCTCGGCAGATGATAAGCAGTTTATTTTTTATGACGAAGACTTGGCGGCCACCACAACAAGAACTGTGGTGATTGGCTTGTGCTTAGGTCAGAAAGACGTAGTAAAGGTTTATTCAAGCGCGGCCAATGTCAGCTTTAACTTATTCGGCGTAGAGACAAGTTAGTTATGAACCAATATCCAGCAAAGCCCTTTATGGATGAGATGGCGCAGCATGGACGCTATGGCGATTCGATGCTTGTGCATATGAACCCTGTAGAGGTTCAGGGAATTGCGGCATTGTCTCCTACGGGGTCTCTGACAATTAACCCGGTAACGGGCCAGCCTGAAGCGTTTCTGCCTTTTCTTGCTTCCATACTAGGCAGCACTTTGGGGGCGTCTGTGTTGCCGTCAGTAATTCCTGCTTTGGCCGGGAAGACAGCATTAGCCTCTGCTATTGGGTCGGGTCTTGCGACGACGGCTGTGACTGGCGACATTAAGAAGGGTCTGTTGTCTGGCATTACCGGCTTTGGTCTTGGTAAAGCTTTGGGTGCTGCATCAGACGCTCTTGATCCAGCGATAGGAGATACATCTGCGGCTCTTGACGCTGCTCAGACGGCAGCTTCTGAAGCAGGAGTAGATGCCGCTACTGCGGGAGCAGACCTCACAGCTTTGCAGGCTACCCCTGATGTTGCTACTGATGCGTTGGAGGCTGCTCAGACGGCAGCGGACGCGGCCCGTCTAACTCAGACGGGTGCAAACACAAGGGTTTCTACTTTAGAAAATACTTTGGATAAGTTGAGAGAAGACCAAAGTATTGGAGACCGATTTACCGCTCCCTTTAAGGAACCGGGCGCGTTTGGAAAAGCATTGGTTAAGCCTAGTTCATTAGCAGCTATTGGCGTAGGTGAAGGCCAGCAGGCTGCGTTAACTGCTCAAGAAGAATTTGAGGAGGAAGGCCGACGCTTTGAGCGAGAGCGTGAGGAAGATTATCTAAGAAACGTTGGCATCATGAATCGCTCTTTTGAGCAGCTTGAAAGGGATTACCCGGGATACAAAATTCCTCGTAAGGTGGCGGCAGGGGGCGGTGTTACCTCTATAGATCCTGCCCATTACGGAAGAAGCCTCAATGGCCTGCAAGACATGATTAAAGGTCAGTCTGTCGTGAGGATGAATGACGGTGGCGAGATCAATCCTAACCAGAGGGGCATCGCTAATCTCTTAAGAAACAATCCAAACTCTTCAATCACTGTAGGTGGAACGACATATCGGTATGGTGATTCGGGAATAGAATCTAATAATCCTGTGGCTGAAAGCCAAGATGCGCTTGCAGGGGCAATTGATGCGGCAGGGAATCTTGCCCATGACTCCGCAACATCCCACTTGGACGATGGTATTTTTGGCCGAGTTATTCGTGAAGCGGCTGAGCAAACAGGCACGGCATATCAACGAGGGGCTGATGCTGCGTTAAGACAGTCAGGCATTCGTCCTTCTCAGGTAATAAGTCGTGAAGAATTGGCAGGTTATCGCCCGGGTTTTGATGCTGAGATTTCATACTTTAGGCCACCTGCGCCCCCTCCTTTTACCGGCGGCAATTATCCTCCGGCAAATGAAGAGGATCTTCCTCCTGAAAATGCAGGAGATGGCGCTATCGACATGGGGGGAGGCCCGGGGCATGACGGTATTCCAGTGACAAATAACACAGGGACTACAGGGGGAATAACGGGGTTTGAGGATATTCCAGTGACAAATAACACGGAGACTACAGGGGGAATAACAAGTCTTCGTACTGAAGATTCCGGCCCGGGTGACTTTACTGCTGAGCCTAGAATGGATCAGATGATTGACCCCGGCTCTGATCCTGCTCTTGTGGAGCAGGTAATTTTGAATGCAAATAACCCAATAAACCCCCCTACAGATATTCCTACCGAGGAATTGACCCCTGAGCAGCAGGCCGAAATAAATATTTTGCGCGAAGTAATAAATAGCACTGGGTCTGTCCCGTCACTTGACGGACCGGGCATGAGGGAAGGTGGTAATACTTCTGACTCTGCCATGAGTGACACGATGGAGGCTAATGGTCAGTTGCTAATTGATCGAGCAGTTATGGCTATCTCTGGTCGCCTCGCTGAAGAAGAAGCTGAAGTTGTGATTGCCAGATTCGTTGATGAGTTTGGCCCTGAAGCATTCCAGATGCTGCGTGAAAAAGTGCTACAGGAGATAGTCCCGAACGCTCAGACTGAGGGAGAAATTGTTGGCTCTGGTGGCGGAATGGATGATCGCGTTCCGGGAATGATCGGTGCAGATCAGCCAGTTGCTGTTAGCCCCGGGGAGTACATTGTTCCCGCTGACGTTGTTTCCGGCATTGGAGACGGCAGCACAGATGCTGGGGTTCGGGAGCTTGATGGAATGCTGGATCGAGTCAGGATGGAAAGAACCGGGACCATGAGGCAGCCTCAGCCCATGCGCTCTGGGGGAGTAATGCCAGCATGAATGAGCCAGTAAAAGCCGCTGATCTTTTGCACATCAAAGACATATCGAGAGAACCAAAAGTTAGGCCCCGGTCAGAAAGGGGGGAGCAAACTCACACAATCGCGCTTGTTCCCAGTAATTACCTAAATACCTTGTGGCCTGATGTACGCGAGCAATTAGCTAGGGCGGTAGCAAGGTCAAACGGCAGGTGGAGTATGGAGGTTTTGTACTCTGCCATCCTGAATGGACATCAGCATCTTTGGGTTGCATTCAATAAAGACAAAGAGATTGACGGTGTTGGTACAACAGAACTTGTTGATTACCCACACAAAAGAATGCTCGCGATTCAGTTTTTAGGCGGGGATAATTTTAACGATTGGGTCTGGGACATTCTTGACAGATTCGATAGCTGGGCAAGAGACAATAACTGCCAAGGTATTGAGGCCACCGCCAGAATGGGATTCTGGCAATGGCTTAAGCAAGATGATTACGACAGGGCTTATGTCGTTTATGAGAAGAGGTTTGATCAATGAGTAAAGGCGGCAGCGGCGGTCCATCAGAAGTTACTCAGATAACCACAAATCTCCCGGAATACGCTCGTCCGTATTTTGAGGAAATGCTGGGCCGGACAGTCTATGAGACTATTCGTCCTTATGATCTGTATTCGGGGCAAAGAATTGCTGACTTTACGCCCTATGAGCAGATGGGCATGCGGGGCATGTATGACATGGCCGCTGCAGGGGCACCTCCCCAGTTGGGGATGGCCTCAGATATTGCGTCTCAAATAGGTTATCAAGACAGCAATATGGGGATGAACATTGCTGGTGGGTTTAACCCCCAACAGATTCGTTCGGATTATCAAGCTGGCACTTTCGATCCGGGGTATGCGGCTGGAAGGTTGGGTCAAGGATACGAAGCGGATCAGCGGCAGTCTGGCTATGACCCTGCTGAGTTTGATTCAGGGTACGAAGCTGGCAGGGTTGGTCAGTCCTATCGCCCCGGGAGACTTGCTAGTCGACTCCGTCCTACAGATTTTTCTATGGACTACGAGGCCCAGCAAAGAGACCCAAGATACCGGGCGCGGAATTTATTTTCCCGGTATCGTGCTGGCGATATTGATTCTGGATACGATGCGGGAGATTTTCTTGAAGGGAGACTAAGTACCCCGGGGCTCTCTGAGTACAAAGGAAGAAGGTTTGATCCGGGTTACTTGCCCGGTGATATATCTCAGGATTATAGAGCTAGGGATTTGACCTCTGAGTTTGGTCCCTCGAAATTTGATCCCGGATACGACGCGAGAGAACTTGATCAAGGCTATCAAGCCAGAGATTTGGGGTCTGAATATAGAGCCCGGGATTTTGTTCCCGGCTACGAAGCGGGAGAAATTTCTGCCGGAATAATAGATGTGCCGAAAGCTTCTGAATATGAAGCTGGCACTTTTGCCCCGGGATACGTTGCAAAGGAGCTTGGTCAGGATTACACGGCTACAGAGTTAGAAAGCAAGTATGCAGGCGACCTTGGTCCTGTCAAAGATTTTGAAGCTGGCACGGTTGCTGATGCTGAAACATTAGAAAGGTACATGAATCCGTATCAGCAGTTGGTTACGGATATAGAAAAGAGAGAGGCTCGCCGCCAGTCTGATATTACTGGGAGCCAAATATCTCAACAGGCAGCATCTGCCGGTGGCTTAGGTGGTTACAGAGAAGCCATCATGCAGTCGGAAAGGGAAAGAAATCTTGGCGAGCAGTTAGCCGATATACAAGCAAGAGGCGGTCAGGCTGCTTATCAGCAGGCCCTTCAGACGTTTGAGGCGGACAGGGCGGCTAGGCTGCAAGAATCTGACTTTGGGCTCAGCAAAGCTCAAGCTCAGGATCAGGCAAAAAGAGAGGCAGAAGGATTAAGGCAATCTGCTTTTCAGACATCTGAGCAAGCTAGGCAAGAGCAGCAGAACATGGCAATCCGGTCCTACGAGGCTGGAGAAAGTGCTCGCCAACGGGCTGCTGATTTAGGATTAAGTGCTCAGGAACAAGCAGACGCGGCTCGACAGGCTCAAGAGCAATTCAGGCAGAGCGCAGAAGGTCAGCAACTTGAGGCTCAGG